>Ga0209859_1000006_pt1 | contig 39537 bp, 41 predicted proteins | sample GWRWS3_50_60_FD_187241 | JGI IMG/M metagenome (GOLD analysis project Ga0209859, IMG submission 187241) | Riverbed sediment microbial communities from areas with vegetation nearby in Columbia River, Washington, USA - GW-RW S3_50_60 (SPAdes)... | ecosystem: Environmental > Aquatic > Freshwater >... | reverse complement strand
ATCGGCCTGGGCCTCCACCCCGAGCGCACAGGACAGGGTCTCGGAGGAGCCTTCCTTCAGGCGGGACTCGATTACGCGCGCTCCCGCTTCGAGCCCGTGCAATTCGTCCTCTCGGTCGCCACCTTCAACAGGCGCGCGATCGCCGTGTACGAGCGGGCCGGCTTCACTGTCGTTCGGGTCTTCATGCATTCGACGAACGGCGGCGACTGGGAGTTCGTCGAAATGCGGCGTCCGGCGTAGGAAGCCTGTGCGTGCCTCGGCCGATCAGGCCAGGGTCGCGTGATCCATCCCAACCAAAGGCCGCAGAGGGACGCCTAGCGAAACGGATTCTTAGGCGGCGCGCGCCGTCTTGTCCGAGTAGAGCCGCCTGTCGGCCACCTGCAGGAGCTGCTCTGCGGCCGAGCACTCCGCCGGCAGATGGGCGGCTCCCGCGCTGACCAAGAGCCCCTCGGGAAGCCCGGCGCGGAGTCTGTCCAAGAACGCATCGACGTCGCGCGGTCCCGCTTCCAGCAAGAGGGCGGCGAACTCGTCGCCGCCGATCCGGCCCGCGAGGTCGGTCTCGCGGACCGTTCCCGCCAGGGCAGAGGCGAAGGCGCGCAGAAGCCGGTCACCCTCCTGATGGCCCTCGCGGTCGTTCGTCTCCTTGAAGCGGTCGAGGTCGAAGAGGACGAGCGCGATCCGCCCGCGGTAGCGGCGAGCGCGCGCGGCCTCCGCCGCGAGCTGCGCGTGGAAGGCGCGGTGGTTCAGGAGGCCCGTGAGCGGATCCCGCCGCGCGCTGTCGGCCAGCTCGGCCGTCACCCGGCCGACGTAGCCCACCAGGCAGCGGTCGACGACCGCCCTCGCCTCGGGCTCGTCGTGCCGCTCGAGCACCCGCCCGAGCGTGAGGAGCTCAGCGGCGACCTCGGCCGGCGCGAGCCCGAGGCTCTCGCGCTCGCGCGCGAAGTCTGCCGCCAGCTCGGCCGCGTCGTCGTCCTCGCCGAGCGCGGCGATGAAGGAAGGAAGCGAGCCCAGCTGGCCGAGCCGGCCAAGCCGCTCGAGCGACGGTACGACGCCCGTCGCAAGCGCCTCCTCGACGCATTCGACGGCCAGATCCCACGCCGACAGACGTACGACCCCTTGCACGAATCTCAGGGTAGGAAGAGCGTCGGCTAGTATGCCGGGAGTTTCTGCACCCGACCCGGCGGAATACGCGGGTGGCGGTGCCGGGAAGTCTGCCCGGTTCCATTCGCTCCCGCCGGCATCCGAACCGTAACCGAGGAGGAATCTGTGTCCGTCGTCTCCATGCGAGAGCTTCTGGAGGCCGGAGTGCACTTCGGCCACCAGACCCGCCGCTGGAACCCCAAGATGCGTCGCTTCATCTTCACGGAGCGCGGCGGCATCTACATCATCGACCTCCAGCAGACGCTCGACCTCGTCGAGCAGGCTCACGCGTTCGCCCGCAACGTCTCCGAGCGCGGAGGCTCGATCCTGTTCGTCGGCACGAAGAAGCAGTCCCAGGACTCCGTCGCCGAGGAGGCCGCCCGCGTCGGCATGCCGTACGTGAACCACCGCTGGCTCGGCGGCCTGCTGACCAACTGGCGAACGATCTCCGAGCGCATCGGCCGCCTGCACGAGCTCCGCCGCCTGCGCGACGAGGGCCAGCTCGAGCTCCTGCCCTCCAAGGAGCGCATCTCCATGACGGGCGAGCTGGAGAAGCTCGAGACGAACCTGGGCGGCGTCGCCGACATGAAGTCGCTTCCCGCCGCCGTCTTCGTCGTCGACCTTCGCAAGGAGCAGCTCGCGGTGCGGGAGGCGCGCCGCCTCGGGCTCCCGATCATCGCCCTCGTCGACACGAACTGCGACCCGGACGACGCCGACTACGTCATCCCGGGGAACGACGACGCCATCCGCTCGTGCAGCCTCATCGTTCGCGTGATCGCGGAGGGGATCGCCGCGGGGAAGAGCAAGGTGACTGCGGAGGAGATGGCCGCTCCCGCTCCCCAGCCCGAGGCCGAGGCTGGGCCAGCAGCGGATTCCGAGGCTGAGCCGCAGGTCCCCGACGGCGTCCCGGAGCCCGAGGCCGCCGCGGTCGCCGTCGCCGAGGCGCCCGAGCCCGAGACATCGGCCGAGAGCGGGGAGGAGGCCGAGTGAGCACGACCGAGATCTCCGCCTCCCTCGTCAAGGAGCTTCGCGACCTCACCGGCGCGGGGATGATGGACTGCAAGCGTGCGCTCGTCGAGACGAGCGGCGACCTCGAGGCCGCCAGGCAGCTCCTCCGCGAGCAGGGGTTGGCCGCGGCCGGGAAGCGCTCCGGGCGCGAGACCTCCGAGGGGAAGGTCGTCACCCGCGTGCAGGAGGCGAGGGGAGCGATCGTCGCCGTCGGCTGCGAGACCGAGCCTGTGTCGGGAAACGAGGAGTTCCTCGACTTCGCCCAGCACCTGCTCGACGTCGTCTGGCTCGAGGGACCCGAAGCCGCCTCGAGCCTCGAGGAGGAGCGGGTCGAGCTCGTGGCCAAGCTCGGCGAGAACATCGTCGTCGAAGGCGCCGACCGCTACGAGGGCGAGGAGGGTGAGGTCGTCGCCGACTACGTCCACCCGCCCGCGCAGAAGATCGGCGTCCTCGTCCGCGCGAAGGCGACGCCCGAGCTTGCGCGCATGGTCGCCATGCACGTCGCGGCCGCGCGACCCTCGTACCTGACGCGGGACGAGATGCCCGAGGCTGAGGTCGCCGAGGAGCGCGCCGTCTACGAGAAGCTTCCGGAGGTCGCCTCGAAGCATGAGGAGGTGCGCGGAAAGATCGTCGAGGGCATGCTCGCCAAGCGGCTCTTTGCCGCGAGCGTCCTTCTCGACCAGCCGTGGGTGCACGACCCGAGCCTGACGGTCGGCCAGGCGCTCGCCGAGCACGACGCCGAGGTGATGGCGTTCGTGCGCTACAACGTCGGCCGCGAGTGACCGCCCAGTCCGAAACCGACGTCGTCGGACCTCCGGTCCCAGAAGGCGCTGCCTTCCGGCGGGTCCTCCTCAAGCTCTCGGGGGAAGCCCTCTTGGGCGACCAGCCCTACGGGATGAGCCCGGACAAGGTCGAGTCGCTGGCCGCCGAGGTGAAGCGCGTTCACGACCGCGGCGTCGAGGCGGCCCTCGTCATCGGCGCCGGGAACATCTACCGGGGGATGCAGGCGACGGCGGAAGGGATGGACCGCGCCACCGCCGACTACGCCGGCATGCTCGCCACCGTCCTCAACTGCCTCACCGTGCAGGACGCGCTCGAGCGCATGGGTGCGCACACCCGCGTCCTTTCGGCCATCACCGTCAGCGAGGTCGCCGAGCCGTACATCCGCCGGCGGGCGATCCGCCACCTGGAGAAGGGGCGCATCGTCATCTTTGCGGCGGGGACGGGCAACCCGTTCTTCACGACGGACACCGCCGCGGCTCTGCGGGCGCTCGAGGTAGGGGCGGACGCGATCCTCATGGGCAAGAACGGCGTCGACGGCGTCTACGACGGCGATCCGGCGGTCGACCCGGACGCCCGCTTCCTCCCCGAGCTCACGCACCTCGAGGCGATTGAGCGCGGCCTCAAGGTGATGGATACGACCGCGCTCACGCTCTGCATGGACAACGGGCTGCCGATCTACGTCTTCGGCCTTGACGACGAGCGGACGATCGAGCGCGTCGTCGCGGGCGAGCGGATCGGCACGATCATCTCGACGCCGCGGAGGGACGCATGATCGAGGAGCTGCTGGACGACGCGAAGCGTCGCATGGACAAGTCGGTCGAGGCGACCGCGCACGAGTTCAACACGATCCGGACGGGCCGCGCCTCGGCGGCCCTTCTCGACCGGGTCAAGGTCGACTACTACGGCCAGGAGACGCCGCTCAACCAGCTCTCCACGATCAACGTCCCCGAGCCGCGGTTGCTCACGATCCAGCCGTACGACCCCAGCTCGATCAAGGCGATCGAGCGGGCGCTCCAGGAGTCGGAGCTCGGTCTCACGCCCTCCAACGACGGCAAGATCGTCCGCCTCCCGATCCCTCAGCTCACCGAGGAGCGGCGGAAGGAGCTCGTCAAGGTCGTGCGCCACCTGGCCGAGGAGGGCCGGGTCGCCGTGCGAAACGTCCGCCGCGACTGCATGCACCATTTGAAGGAGCTCGTCCGCACCGGCGATGTCGGCGACGACGAGGAGCGGCGCGCCGAGGAGCGGGCGCAGAAGCTCACCGACGAGCACGTGGCGAAGATCGACGAGATCCTCAAGCGCAAGGAAGAGGAGATCATGGAAGTCTGAAATCGCCTCGCGACTTCAGACTACGGCTGTGAACATTCTCACCAGACTGCGGTCGCTTCGGGGGCTGACCCCTATCCGGGAGCGTCAGCTCCCGGACGTCGCGCGATCCATCGCCATCATCATGGACGGGAACGGCCGTTGGGCCCGGCGCCGGCGACTCCCCGTCGCCGCAGGCCACCGGGCTGGGACGCGCGCGCTGCGGCGCACGGTCGAGGCGGCAATCGACCTCGGTGTCGAGTCACTGTGCGTCTATGCCTTCTCGACCGAGAACTGGTCGCGCCCCTCCGACGAGGTGGACGCGCTCATTGAGATCTTCATCGAGACCATTGAGCGCGAGCTCCCCGACCTCGCCCGGGAAGGCGTCCGAACGCGGTTCATCGGGCGGCGCGATCGCGCGACGCCGGAGCTCCGCGCGAAGATCGAGCGTCTCGAGGGGACGACGGCCGCGAACGAGCGCCTCCAGCTCTGGATCGCGTTCGACTACGGCGGCCGCGCCGAGATCGTCGAGGCGGCGCGACGGCTCGTCGAGGAGGGCGTCGACCCGCGCGACATCGACGAGAACGCGATCGCCTCGCGCCTCTACGCGCCGGAGATGCCCGAGCCGGACCTCCTCATCCGCACCTCGGGCGAGCTCCGCATCTCGAACTTCCTCCTCTGGCAGCTCGCCTACACGGAACTCGTCTTCGTCGACACTCTCTGGCCGGACTTCGGGGAACGCCAGCTCCGGGAGGCGCTCGCCGAGTACGCGAGCCGCCGCCGGCGCTACGGCGGCCGATGAGCCTCGCTCGCCTCCGGCACGCTCCCGTGGGGGAAACCGTGTTTCCCCCACGAGCCATCTTCTTTGTTCCAGTGAGGGAACCTCCCGGTTCCCCCACACCCCCTCCACACGCTCATAGGCCGAAGGCCTTCGGCCGATGAGCTCGCTCCTGAGTCGGATCGCCGTCGTCGCGGCGGGTCTGCCGCTCGTGCTCTTCGCGGCGTACTACGGGAGCTGGGCGCTCTTCGCCATTGTCGCGCTCGCTGCGGTGCTCGCGCTCCACGAGCTCTACCAGATGGCCCGGCCCCTGCGGCCGCTGGTGCTCGCGGGATACGTCGGCGCGCTCACCACCGTGCTCGGCGCGTCGCTGGGCGGGCCGGAGTGGATGCTCGGCGGATTCATGGTCACGCTCCTGCTCGCGTTCGTCTTCGCCGCCGTCTCGGAGACGCGGCAGTCGACGACCGTCGCCGTCGCGACGACGGTGCTGGGCGCCGCGTGGATCGGCCTCGGCCTAGGACACCTCGTCCTCGTGCGGGACCTGGAGCCGGACGGGCGACTCGTGCTGATCACCGTGCTCGTGACCGTCTTCGTCGCCGACACCTTCGCCTACCTCGGCGGCCGGCTCGCGGGTCGCCACAAGATGGCGCCCGGCATCTCACCGGGGAAGACGTGGGAGGGCTTCGTCGTCGGCGCCGCCGCGGGCATCCTGACGACCTGGCTCGCCCTCAACGGCGAGCCGATCTCCATCGACGGCTGGGAGGCGTTCGTCCTCGGCGGAGCGATCGTTCTCGCCGCGGTCGCCGGCGACCTCTTCGAGTCGATGGTGAAGCGCGACCTGGGCGTGAAGGACTCGGGCCACGTGCTTCTGGGCCACGGCGGCGTCCTCGACCGCGTCGACTCGCTGGTCTTCGCCGGGCCCGCCGCCTACTACACCGTCCTCGCCCTCACGTAGGGCTAGTGCCTTCAAGGGCATCAGGCACCGGCGGCTCTAGACTGGACGCGATGAAGCGCATCGCCCTCCTCGGCGCCACCGGCTCGATCGGACGCCAGGCGCTCGAGATCGTCCAGGAGCATCCCGAGCTCGAGCTCGTCGCGGCGGCATCGGGGTCGACGCCGATCGACGGCCTCGCGCAGCTGACGCAGGTGGGCGGCGACCTCACCGAGCTCCTCGACCGCGCCGAGCCGGACGTCGTCCTGAACGCCGTCGTCGGCTTCGCCGGCCTCCCGGCCACGCTTTGGGCGCTCGAGCGCGGCGTCGATCTCGCATTCGCCAACAAGGAGAGCCTGGTGTCCGGCGGGGATCTTGCCGTTGCCGCCTGGCGGGAGGGAGGAGGGCGCCTGCTCCCCGTCGACTCGGAGCACTCCGCCGCGTTTCAGCTTCTCGACGGCCGGCCGCCGGAGACCGTCGACTCGCTCGTCCTCACTGCGTCCGGCGGGCCCTTCCGCGGCCACAGCCGCGCCGATCTCGCCGAGGTGACCTCGGCGGAGGCGCTGGCCCACCCCACCTGGAGCATGGGCCCGAAGATCACGGTCGACTCGGCCACGCTCATGAACAAGGGCCTCGAGCTGATCGAGGCTCACTTCCTCTTCGGCCTCGCGTACGAGCGGATCGAGGTCGTCGTCCACCCGACGTCGGTCGTGCATGCGCTCGTCCGCTTCCGGGACGGCGCCTCGCTCGCCCACCTCGGCTACCCGGACATGCGCGTGCCCATCTCCTACGCGTTGACGTATCCCGAGCGGGCGGAGACGTCGATCGAGCCGCTCGACTTTGCCGCGGGGCTCATCCTCGAGTTCCGCGCCCCCGACCTCGACGCCTTCCCGTGCCTTGCGCTCGCTCGCGCGGCCGGCGATGCGGGGGACACCGCGCCCTGCGTCCTGAACGCCGCGAACGAGGTCGCCGTGGCCGCATTCCTCGACGGCGAGCTCCCCTTCCTCGGCATCCCGGACGTCGTCGAGCGGACGCTCGGGCAGGTCGACTGCCCGCCCGCGCGCGACCTCGCCGACCTGACGGCGATCGACGCCGAGGCCCGCCGCATTGCGTCGGCGCTCACCCGCGAGCTGGTTCACTAGTCGTGCCCCTCCGCCGGCCGTGAACATCTTCGCCGCCATCGGAGGCTTGGCTTTCCTGATCCTCATTCACGAGGCTGGGCACTTCGTCACTGCGCTCGCGGTCAAGATGCGGCCACGGCGCTTCTACATCTTCTTCCCGCCTGCGCTCGCGAAGTGGAAGCGGAACGGGATCGAGTACGGGATCGGGTCGATCCCCCTGGGCGGCTACGTGAAGATCCCCGGGATGCACAAGCCGGCCGCCGGCGACCTGGACGCGCACCTCGAGTCGGCCCGGAAGGAGAGGCCGTCCGTGGCCGAGGCCGCCGCCCCCGTCGAGCAGGCGCTGGCCGAGGAGCGTCTCGAGGACGCCCGCGCCGGGATGGTCGCGCTTCGGACGACGGTGGAGAGCGCCGAGCTCTCGGAGGGAGCGCGCAAGGCCGCCGGCCGCGGCCTCAACGACGTGGAGGACGCGCTCTCCCCGGAGGCCTACTGGCGCGCGCCCGCCTGGAAGCGGATTGCCGTGATCCTCGCCGGCCCGGCCGCGAACCTCGTCTTCGCGATCGTCGCGCTCGCAGTCGTCTTCATGCTGGGCGTCCCCACTGGCGCGAGCCGGACTGTGGAGGAGGTGCAGCCCGGCTCGCCCGCTGCCGCGATGGGCCTTCAGCCCGGCGACCAGGTGGTCGCCGTCGACGGGGCGAGCGGCGAAGCTGCCGACCTTGCCGAGACCATCCGCGACAGCGAGGGCGAGCCCGTCACGGTGACCGTCGAGCGCGGCGGCTCGCAGGTCGAACTCGAAGGGATACCGCAGCTCGACCAGGAGGACGGCGTCTACCGGCTCGGGTTCGCCTTCGGTCTCGAGTACGAGAGCTACGGGCCGCTGGAGTCGATCGGCCTCGCCTTCGAGACGACCTGGGAGGTGACGAAGGCGATCGGCTCGTCGCTCGGACGCCTCGTCACCGGCTCGGGCCGCGACGAGGTGGCGAGCGTCGTCGGGATCACGGCCGTCTCGAGCGAGTCGCTGGAGGCCGGCTTCCGCTACTACCTCCAGGTGCTCGCCTTCATCAGCCTCTCGCTCGCGCTCCTGAACCTCCTGCCGCTCCTCCCGCTCGACGGAGGGCACATCGCCTTCTCGATCGCCGAGGCGGTCCGCGGCCGCGCGATCCCGCGGGAGGCTTACGAGCGCTTCTCCATGATCGGGATCGCGCTCGTTCTCTTCCTCTTTGTCATCGGGCTCTCGAACGACATCGACCGGCTCCGCGGTGGCTAGAGAGACAACGGCGGGCCGTTAGACTTCCCGCGATGGCGAGCGAGCGCCAGATCAGGGTTGGAAACGTGCCGATCGGCGGCGGCGCGCCGGTCGTCGTGCAGTCGATGACGCTGACCAAGACCCACGACGTCGATGCGACGATGGCCCAGATCGGCGAGCTGGTCTCGGCCGGGTGCGAGCTCGTTCGCGTGGCGGTGCCGAAGACCGAGGACGCCGAGGCGCTCCCGAAGCTCGTCTACCTCTCGCCGATCCCGGTGATCGCGGACATCCACTTCAACGCCTCGCTCGCCCTCAAGGCGGTCGAGGCGGGCGTCGCGGCGGTGCGCATCAATCCGGGCAACATCGGCGGCCCGGACAAGGTCGCTCTCGTCGTCGAGGCGGCGAAGGCGAGGGGGATCCCGATGCGGATCGGCGCCAACTCGGGCTCGCTCCCGAAGCACCTGCTCGAGCTCGCCCAGGAGGACACGGCGGAGGCCCTCGTCGAGGAGGCGCTGGAGCAGGTGCGCCTGCTCGAGAGCATGGGCTTCTACGATTTCAAGATCTCCGTGAAGTCGAGCTCGGTGCCGACGATGATCCGGGCCTACAGGATGCTCGCGGAGAGGGTGCCCTACCCGCTTCACCTCGGCGTCACTGAGGCGGGCCCGCCCGCGACCGGCTCGATCAAGAGCGCGATCGGGGTCGGGAGCCTGCTCATGGACGGGATCGGGGACACGATCAGGATCTCGTTGACGGCCGATCCGGCCGAGGAGGTCAAGGTCGCCTGGGAGATCCTGAAGGCGCTCGGGCTGCGCGAGCGGGGGCCGATCATGATCGCCTGCCCGTCCTGCGGGCGGGACAACGTCGGCGTCTGGAATCTCGCCGAGGCGGTGGAGGAGCGTCTGCGGGAGTACCCGCAGGCGTTCGAGGTCGCGGTCATGGGCTGCGCCGTCAACGGCCCGGGCGAGGCCGGGGACGCCGACTTCGGCATCGCCGGCGGCCGCGACACGGGCTTCATCTATGCGCACGGGCGCGTGCTCAAGAAGGTCGAGTCAGACGTGCTCGTCGAGGAGCTCTTCTCCGAGATCGACCGCTGGATCGAGGACGGCATGGTGAGGCCGAAGCGCCTCAAGCTGGCCAAGCCGGCGGCTCTCATGATGGCCGAAGCGGCCCAGCGGCCGACGTAGGGGCGTCAGTGCCTCTCCAGGCAATCCACGCCGGCCTCTGCCCCGCGAGCACCAAGCCGGAGTCCGCACTCGTCCGGAGCCAAGGCTGGAAGCCTTGGCAAGGGCGAGGCTGGGCTCGGGCGCAGCGTTCTCGCGGGGCAGAAGCGCGGCCGGATTGCCCGAAGAGGCACGAGCCGTGAGAGCTTCCCAGCTCTTCATCCCGACGCTGCGGGAAGACCCGGGCGATGCCGAGGCGGCGAGCCACCGCCTGCTCGTCCGCGGCGGCTTCATCCGGCAGGTGAGCGCTGGCCTTTGGTCCTTCCTGCCGCTCGGCTGGCGCGTGCACGAGAAGGCCGTGCAGATCGTCCGCGAGGAGATCAACGCCATCGGCGGCCAGGAGATGTTCATGCCCGTGGTCACGCCGGCGGAGCTCTGGCGAGAGAGCGGCCGCTACGCCATCCCGGAGCTCTGGAAGACCGAGGACCGTATGGGTAGGCCGTTCGTCCTGGCGATGACGCACGAAGAGACGGTGACGTTCCACGCGCGCGAGATCTCCTCGTACCGCCAGCTTCCGCAGATCCTCTACCACTTCCAGACGAAGGTGCGCGACGAGCCGCGGCCGCGCGCGGGGCTGATCCGCGTCCGCGAGTTCGTGATGAAGGACTCCTACTCGTTCGACCGCGACCCGGAAGGCCTCGAGCGCAGCTTCCGGCTGCACGAGGGCGCGTACCACCGCATCTTCGAGCGCTGCGGTCTGGAGTACTACGCCGTCCAGGCCGAGTCGGGGATGATGGGCGGGAGCGCCTCGATCGACTTCCTCGCTCCCTCGGGAGCCGGCGAGAACACCCTCGTCACGTGCGAGAACGGCGACTATGCGGCCGACCTCGAGGTTGCCCGCGGCGTTCCGCGCGGGCCCGAGTTTCCGGAGCGGCTCGACGCGCCTGCGGAGGTCGAGACGCCGGGCGTGACGACGATTGAGGCTCTGGCCGAGCTCCTCCACATCGACTCCGCGGCGACGTCGAAGGCCATGCCTGTCGTGACCGGCGACCACCACGTAGTGCTCGGGCTCGTTCGCGGGGACGACCGGCTCGACGAGGCGAAGCTGGCGGCCGTCCTGGGTGGTGACGTCCGTCCGGCCAGCGAGGAGGAGATCCGCTCGGCGTTCGGCGCCGATGCCGGCTCCATCGGGCCCGTGGGCTACTCCGGCGAGATCCTCGCCGACGAGACGCTCCGTGAGGGCCAGTTCGTCACCGGCGCAAACAGGACCGGTCGGCACCTGCGTGGCGTCGAGCACGGCCGCGACTTCGAGGCCCGCTTCGCGGACATCCGCCTGGCGAGAGAGGGCGACGCCTGCCCCCGTTGCGGCGGCCGCCTCCGCTTCCAGGTGGCGCTCGAGGTCGGCCATATCTTCAAGCTCGAGACGACCTACAGCGAGCCGCTCGGCGCGACGTTCTTGGACGAGGACGGCACGGAGAGGCCCATACTCATGGGAAGCTACGGCATTGGGCCCGGACGCATCATGGCGGCCGCAGTCGAGCAGCGGCACGACGAGTACGGAATCGCGTGGCCCCGCACGCTGGCCCCGTACGAGGTCGAGGTCGTCGTCATCGGCGCCGCCGGCCCGGACGCCCAGGCGACGGCCGAGCGAGTTGCGGAGGGGCTCGAGGCCGCGGGCGCGAGCGTGCTTCTCGACGACCGCGACCTCCGGCCGGGCGAGAAGTTCGCCGACGCCGATCTTCTGGGGTGTCCGGTGCGCGTCACGGTCGGGAGGAAGACGCTCGAGGACGGTCGCGCCGACGTGCTCCGCCGCTCGGATCGCACCGAGGAGCGCGTCCCTGTGGACAGGATCGTGGACTACGTGAAGGAGGTCCTCTGATGGCGAGGAAGCGCCGCTTCTCGACGCAGCCCTTCGGCGAGACGGTCCAGTCGCTGATGGCGGAGCGGGGGGTGACCTACCGCGGTCTCGCCGCGAAGACCGGCCTCTCCGCGGGCTATTTGAACCACCTCGTGCACGGGAACCGGCCGGTGCCGTCGAACGAGGTCATCGAGACGTTGGCGAAGGCCCTGAAGGTGGAGCCCGCGCACTTCCAGGAGTACCGCATCCGTACGATCACCGAGCGGCTCGAGCGGATGCCCGAGCTCGTCGACCGCCTGTATCGGCGGCTGGAAAGCTAAAGCTCTAGTTTAGGGTTGGCTCCAGGGCTCCAGGCTCCGAGGCGGAGCAGGAGCAGTTCGCGCGCGACCGCGACGAGGGCGAGCGCGGCCGTGCTCGCGAGCGGCTGGCGTGCTATCGGCGGGGCGCCCAGCCGGTCTTGAACGACCTAGCGCCGGTGGGGCCGGTCGGAGGAGACCCACTCGACGACCGCGACGAGCGTCCAGGCAAGGGCCATGGCGACAGCGATCGCGGGCGTGGGGAGCGCAGCCTGCCAGACGATCACGGCGACCGCGACGATGAACGCGGCCTCGAGCGCGAACCGCGTGGTGCGCGAGAGGCGGAACGTGCGCGGCGGCGCCGGCTGGCGCACCTGCTGCTGCGGAGCCGCAGGCATCGGCCGGGCGGCCGGTCGGGGGGCTGTGGCAGGCTGCGGAGCGTGCGCAGCCTGTGGCGGAAGCCAGATCTCGCGCTTGGAGAGCTCCTCGACCTGCTTCGTGAGCTCGCTGACCCTGCGGCCAAGATCGCTTGCGGCCGCGTGCGGCTGCGCCGCTTGCTGGGATTGCGTCGGCGCCGGGGGCGGCTGCTCGGGCTGCTGAGGCTGCCGCTCGAGCTCCGCCAGACGGACTCGAAGGTCGGCCAGCTCGTTCGTCAGGCGGAGGCTCTCGGCCTGCACCGTCAGGGCTCGATACTGCGCGATCTCCTGGGACTGGCGCTCGAAGCGGTCGAGGACTTCCCGGAAGAGCGCCGCCAGCATGTCCTCGCTCGTGCCGGTCTCCGCGAGCTCCCCGCCTGAGGCGGGGCGGGGGAGAAGCGGGGACGCGGGGTCGCTTTCCCGGGGTCGCCGCTCGCCCTCCCCGAGGAGCCCCGCGCGGACGAGCTCGGAGCGCGGGATCCGCCGGCGTCCGTTGCGGACGACCGAGCGCAGCGAGCCGCGCTCGACGCGGCGCGCGATCGCCTTCCGGCTTATGCCGGTCAGCTCGGCCGCTTCCGTGATCGTGTAGGTCCGCACCGCGAAATCCCTGGAGCCGTTGATTCTGCCGAACGCAGCGGGGCGGGGCAACCGCGATCTCCCCGGGGGAGCCACACCGGGGTCGCGATGCGGGGTGGTGGGGGCCCCCTCCGGGTACCCCTCGGCGGGGACGTGCCCCGTTGGACCTGCCTTCGGGGGTCTTCGAGGGTCCGGGCCTAATCGCCGGCGAAGCTCGCCGGGCCGCCCGGCGTGGCGCTAGGATGGGGGCAGTCGCGGGGCGTGGCGCAGCCTGGTTAGCGCGCTAGTCTGGGGGACTAGAGGTCCCCGGTTCGAATCCGGGCGCCCCGACTGGAACGAAGCGGCCAACCTTTACGAAGTTCTTACAGCCCGGGCGGCGGCCGGCTCCCGCTCTCGTCAGAGCACGGTCGACCGCTCAGTGGGAGTGCTCATGCGGAGGAGCGCGGCATGGGGCGCGTCCCCGCTCCTCTTCCGCCTCCGCGTCCGACGCCCCCTGCGACCGTGCACCCTCAGAAGGGACCGCTATCCTCCGCGCTGCGGCGCGCGATTCGGCCGCAGGTCGTGTGTCGCCGGGGCGCAGTGCTTGCGCCGCGCCCCTCCGGGTGAGCGGGCCTCCCTAGGCCAAGGGGGTACGGCCCGCTTACCCCTTTCAGTGGTAGACCCGGCACGGCCGCTCCGCCTGACTAAGGCGAGGCGGCTGCCTCTCGCTTGGCCGAGAGGCGGCCGCGGCTCGTTTCGGCCGCGCCTCGGGAGGAGATCGCCCGGCGGAGGCAAAGGACCCCGCATGCGAACCGGAAGGTACGTCGTGTTCGCATCTCTCTTGGCCGTCCTCGTCGCGGCGGCGCCCGCCCCTGCGGTCGTCGACCCCCACACAGCCGGCGTGCAGGTTGCCCTGCGGGCCCGCGGCCTCTACCCCGGGCCGATCGACGGCATCGCCGGCCCTCTGACGAAGCGGGCGGTTCGCACCTTCCAGCGGCGCCACGGCCTCGCCGCCGACGGAGTCACCGGGCGGCGGACCCGTGCGGAGCTGGGCCGGCTGGGGCGGCCGCTCTTCGGCCGCCGTGTGATCCGGCGGGGGATGGTCGGCTGGGACGTGTCAGTGCTCCAGTTCCTCCTCTCACGTCGCGGCGTCCGTGTCGGGGGGATCGACGGGATCTACGGGCGCGCCACGCTGCGGGCGGTCAGGCGCTTCCAGGATCGCGCCGGGCTCGCTGCCGACGGGCTGGTGGGGTCGGCGACGACGCGGGCGCTGACGGGAGGCGGCCCGCGTGCCGCCTCCCCGCAGCGGGCGCGCTCGATGAGCCGCGCAGCGGTCCGCAGGGCGCTCGGTTACTGGGCGACGCGCTACGGCGTCAGCCCGAGCCTCGTGCGGGCGCTCGCCTGGATGGAGTCGGGCTTCCAGTCGCACGTCGTCTCGCCGACGGGCGCCCGGGGCGTGATGCAGATCATGCCCGCGACGTGGCGCTTCGTCGAGGACGTGATCCTCGGCCGAAACGTCCCCCGCACCGTGCGCGGCAACATCCGCGTGGGCGTGCTCTACCTCCGCCACCTCCTGCGGGAGTTCCACTGGAGCAAACGGCTCGCGCTCGCCGCCTACTACCAGGGCCCGAGGGCCGTCCGCCGCCATGGGGTCTACCCCGAGACGCGGCGGTACGTCCGCGTCATCCTCATGCTCCAGCGCCGCATGTAGCCCGCGCGAGGGATGGTGACGAACGGCGCAACGGCCGATCAAAGAGCCATGCGCATTCGGGTTCTCGTGCTCGGGTTCGCCTTCTTCGCGGTGGCGATCGCGGTCGCCGTGCAGCCGTACGTCGCCTCGGGGCACAGCCCCAACCTCTCGAAGCCCTGCACGATCACCGGAACGGCGGGCAACGACCTGCTGCAAGGGACGTCCGGCGCCGACGTCATCTGCGGTCTGGCCGGCAACGACACGATCGGGGCGAACGCCGGGAACGACATCATCCGGGCCGGCCCGGGCGCCGACCGCATCCAGGGGGACAGCGGCGTGGACGTCCTTCAGGGCGGCGACGGCAACGACTGGCTCTGGGCCCGCGACGGCCAGCACGACCACGTGAACGGCGGCCGGGGCTACGACCGCTACCGGTTCGACCAGTCCCTCGACCGGAAGCTCGGCGTCGAAGCCAAGATGTAGGGCTCCCTGCCCGGCGCGGTAGGGTTCCCAGTCGATGCTAGAGGGACGGATGCTCGCCGTGCTCGGCGCCGGCAAGGCCGGCGAGGCCCTGATCGCTGGGGTGCTCTCCTCCGGCTGGCGGGAGCCGGGGGAGATCGTCGCCACGGCCCGCCACCAGGAGCGTCTCGACGAGCTCGCCGAGCGCCACGGTATCGGGACGACCCTCTCGAACGCCGAGGCCGTCGAGGGCGCCGGCATCGTCGTCATCGGGGTGAAGCCGCAGGACATCGAGGGCCTCCTACGTGAGATCGCCGGCGTCGTGACATCCGAGCAGACGGTCGTCTCGATCGCCGCCGCCATCCCGACCGCGCTCATCGAGCAGCACCTGAGCGACCGCGTCCCCGTCGTGCGCGCGATGCCGAACACGCCCATGACCGTCCACGAGGGAATGGCAGGCATCACCGCCGGGAGCCACGCCGAGGAGGAGCATCTCGCGCGCGCGGAGGAGGTGCTCGGGAGCGTCGGTCGCTCGGTCCGCGTGGACGAGGACCAAATGGACGCGATCACGGCGGTCTCGGGCTCCGGCCCCGCGTACTTCGCCCTGCTCGCCGAGTCGATGATCGAGGCCGGGATCCTGCTCGGCCTCTCGCGCGAGGTGTCGACGGACCTCGTCGTCCAGACGATGCTCGGGACGGCGAAGCTCCTCCGCGACGAGAGGATGCACCCCGTCGAGCTGCGGGAGGCCGTCACGTCGCCGGGGGGGACGACGATTGCCGCCATCCGCGAGCTCGAGCAGGCCGGCGTGCGCGCCGCCTTCCTGAACGCCATCCAGGCGGCGATGCAGCGGTCGAAGGAACTCGCCCAGGGCGGGTAGGGCTACGCGGTCACGACGTCGGCGCCGCAGCCGTGGACGAGCGCCGCGGGCACGTCGTCGCGCTCGACGCTGCGGAGCGAGGCATGGCTTAGATCGATCCCGATTCCGGGCCAGCTGTCCAGGCCGAGTGCGGCCGCGCCCTCTCGCGAGCCGATCTCGAGCAGCCGCTCCGGAGGCACAACGTTGCGGCGAAGGGCCTGGCGGCGGGCCGTGCCCTCGATCTCCCGCAACTCCTCGAGGGGATCGATGCGGACGTTGGAGTCCGAGCCGATGCAGAGCGGTATCCCGCGCCCGAGCAGGTCGTCGAGCGGCGGGAAGCCGTCGCCGAGGTTCGCCTCGGTCGTGGGGCAGAGGCAGACGCGGGACCCCGACTCCGCGAGCAGGTCGAGCTCGCGCCCGTCGGCGTGCGTCGCATGGACGACGGTCGTGCGCGGGCCGAGGCAGCCCGTCTCCGCGAGGAGCTCGATCGGGCGGAGGCGGTGCTCGGCCAGGCACTCCTCGATCTCGCGCGGCTGCTCGTCCGCGTGGACGTGGAGGGCGAGGCCCTCGCCGTCCGCGTAGCGGCCGATCTCCTCGAGCCACTCGCGCGGGCAGGCGCGAACGGAGTGCGGTGCGACGCCGACGCGGTCGCCGCCGGCGCGCAGGGACTCCACCTCCTCGAGGTAGGCGGCGGCGGAGTCTTGACGGAAGCGGTCGAGGCCGCCGCGGCCGTAGGCGGCGAGGAGGAGGACGAGCTCGACCCCGGCCTCCCGCGCGGCCTCGACGGCCGCGGAGGCCTCGGCCAGGCCGACGTAGTGGAACTCCCCGACGGCGGTGTAGCCGGCCTCCCGCATCTCGCGGTACGTCTCGGAGTAGTCCCTTCTGACCGTGTCCGGGGTCAGACCCCGGGCGTGGCCAAGCATGACGTCTCGCCAGGTCCAGAAGTCGCCGCCCTCGACCTGCCCGCGCATAGCCCGCTGGAACGCATGGCTGTGTGCGTTGACGAAGCCGGGGAGCGCGAGCCGGGCGGTCATCGCGGCGACGTTACCATTCGGTCCGAGGATGGCCACGCGCGTCGTTCACGCTCCGCTCGCCCAGCTGCCCAACGCGCTGACGGTCCTGCGCCTGCTCGTGATCCCCGTGTTCGTGATCCTGCTCTTGCGGACGAACGGGGAAGGAAGCTACGGCCTCGCGGCGCTCTTCGCCGCCGCGGCGCTCACCGACCAGGTGGACGGCTTCCTCGCCCGCCGTTGGCACGTCGAGTCCGAGTTCGGCAAGTTCGCGGACCCGCTCGCCGACCGGCTGATGATCGACGCCGCCGTTCTCATCCTCTGCCTGGACGGCCGGCTGCCGTGGCTCGCCCTGGCGGTCGTGCTCGGCCGCGACGCCCTCCTCATCGGGGGCTACCGGCTCGTGAAGGATCGCGGCTACGAGTTTTCCGTCTCCACCCTGGGGAAGGTCGCGACCTGGGTGCTCTACGCAGCCATCACCGGCGTCATCGCCTCGGACAAGGGGACGGAGTGGCCGCTCGTGCTCTTCTGGGTCGGCGTCGGGCTCGCCGTCGCCGCGGCCGTCCTCTACGTCGCCGGCGCTCTCCGGACGGTGAAGCGGTGAAGGCCGTCGTCATGGCCGGGGGCGAGGGCACGCGCCTGCGGCCGCTCACGTCGAACCAGCCGAAGCCGATGGTGCCGATCGTCGGCAAGCCCTGCATGGAGCACATCGTCGACCTGCTGCGCGAGCACGGCTTCGACGACGTCATCGTCACGCTCGCGTTCATGCCGCAGGCGATCCGCGGCTACTTCGGCGACGGCGAGCCGTACGGCGTCTCCATTCGCTACTCGGTGGAGGAGTCGCCGGCGGGCACGGCGGGGTCCGTCAAGCTGGCAGAGGAGGCACTCGGCGAGCGCTTCCTCGTCATCTCCGGCGACGCGCTCTGCGACATCGATCTCGCCGCCCTCGTCCGCTTCCACGACGAGAAGGGCGCGCTCGTCACGATCGGCCTGAAAAGCGTCCCCAACCCGCTCGAGTTCGGGATCGTCGTCACCGACGAAGCCGGCCGGATCGAGCGGTTCCTGGAGAAGCCGTCCTGGGGTCAGGTCTTCACGGACACGATCAACACGGGCATCTACGTGCTCGAGCCGGAGGTGCTTCGCCATGTCCCCGCGGATCGCCCCTACGACTTCTCGAAGGAGCTCTTCCCGCTCCTGCTCGAGATGGGGAAGCCGCTCTACGGCTACGTCGCCGACGGCTACTGGCAGGACATCGGGAACCTCGACCAGTACCGTCAGGCGAACTTCGACGCGCTCGACGAGCGCGTCCGCCTGAGCGTCCCGGGGATCCGCCTGCGCGGCAACGTCTGGGTGGGGGAGGGGGTCGGCCTCGACGACCTGGAGGCCGTCGAGGGGCCGGCGTTCATCGGCAACTACTGCCGCATCGCCCCGCGCGCCTCCGTGGGGCCGTACTCCGTCCTCATGCCGAGCGTGACGCTCGGAGACCACGCGCGCACCGCGCGCTCCGTGATCGACGCCTCGACGTCCGTGGGTCGCAGCGTCCTCGTCGAAGGGGCGATCGTCGGCCGCGCCTGCGACCTGCGCCCGCACGCACGCCTGCACGAGGGAGTCGCGGTCGGCGACAACTGCACGATCGGCGAGGAGAGCGTCGTCATGCCCGGCGTCCGCATCTACCCCTTCAAGGAGGTGGAGTCCGGCTCGCTCGTCGACCGAAACCTCATTTGGGAGTCGCGGCTCTCCTCGCGCCTGATCGGGCTCGAGGGGATCTCCGGCCGCATCGACGTCGACCTGACCCCGGAGACCGCCCTCCGCCTCGGGCTCGCGCTCGGAACGGCGCTCGACCGCGGCGACCGCGTCGTCACGAGCCGCGCGGCCTCGGCCTCGTGCCGGCTCGCCCGGCGCGCCCTCATCGCCGGCGTCAACTCCGCGGGCGTCCACGCCGCCGACCTCCAGGTGATGCCGGCGGCCGTCAACCGCCACTTTCTGAAGACGGAGGGCTTCGACGCGGGCATCCATGTGCAGCCGAGCCCGAGCGACCCCGAGGTCGTGCAGATCCGGATCTTCGAGCCGCCCGGGACGCCGGCCACGCCCGCGCTCGTGAAGGAGATCGACAAGCACTTCTCCCGCCAGGAGTTCCGGCGCGCGTCCTGGAACGAGGTGGGGGAGATCAGCTACTCCGCCCGCACGGCGGAGACCTACGTCCAGGACCTCCTGGCTGCCCTCGACGCGCAGGCGATTCGCGCGCGCCGCTTCCGCATCGTCGTCGACTACGCCTTCTCGGCCGCCTCGCTCGTGCTGCCGCAGGTGCTCGGGGCGCTCGACGTCGAGGCGGTGGCGGCGCACGCCTACGTGAGCGAGCGGCGCCAGGCGCCGGAGCGCGCGACGCTCGCCGAGTCGCTCGGACAGACGAAGCGCCTGGTGAAGGCTGTCGGCGCCGACCTCGGGGCCGCGCTCGACCCGGCGGCCGAGCGGATCTTCCTCGTGGACGACCAGGCGCGGGAGGTGCCGGTCGAGCAGGAGCTCCTCCTCTTCCTGCGCCTGCTCGCCTCGGACGGGAAGCGAGGGCGCCTCGCCTTCCCGACGACGGTGACGAGCCTCGTCGAGGATCTCGTCCAGGGCACCGACCTCGAGGTGCTCCGCACGCCGCACTCGCTCTCCGCGCTCTCACTGGCCGCCGCCGGCGACGGCGTCATCTTCGCCGGCTCCGTGGGCGGCGGTTTCGTGTTCCCCGAGTTCGTGCCGGCCTACGACGGGATGGCGAGCCTCTGCAAGCTGCTCGAGCTCCTCGCTCCCGTGGGACGGCCGCTGTCGGAGATCGTGGGCGAGCTTCCGGAATCATCGGTCGTCCACCGTCAGGTGCGCTGCCCATGGGCCCGGAAGGGCGCAGTCATGCGCATCATCACGGAGCGGATGAAGGGCAAGGAGGTCGACGTCAGCGACGGCATCAAGGTCTTCGACGACCGCGGCTGGGCGCAGGTGCTTCCCGACCCGGACGAGCCGCTCGTGCACGTCTACGCCGAGGGCAAGACGGCCGAGGACGGAGCCGCGCTCGAGACCGAGTTCCTGGAGCTCGTCGAGGAGATCGTCGCCCGGGAGGACGAGACCGAAGAGGGATAGTCGGGCCGACAACCCTCAAGTCGACGTTGAAGGATGGGGCGCGGGATGGTTTACTGTGTGGCGCCCTCTGTCCCCGATTCTTGGAGTCTTTCCGTGGAAGCACTTCCTGACCTTGGAACCCTCTCCGACCAGGAGCTCCGCGACCTCATCCGGGAGCTCATGCACGAGGAGCACGAAGTCTCGTATCGCCGTCGCATCCTGCACGGCAAGATCGACATCCTCCGGGCAGAGCTTCAGGCGCGCCTCCAGAAGCAGGTCGGGGAGGGGGAGAGCCCGCTCAAGGAGGTCGACGTCGACCGGCTCGCGGCGATCCTCGCCTCGAAGGCGCCGCCCCCGACCGACGAGGAGCTCGGCGCGGCGGAGCGGTGACCTACGTCCACTGCCCGGAGTGCGGGTTCCAGAATCCGGAAGCCGCCAACTACTGCTCGAAGTGCGGCGCGCTGCTCATCCACGACGAGCCGGGCGCCCACACGACGATGACCTTCACGCCGGAAGAGGAGGTCGAGGACGAGGCGCTCTCGCTCGCCGAGCTGCGCATCGAGGGCCCGGCGCTCGTCGTCCGCGCGGGCGGCGGCCGCGCCGGGGAGACCTTCGCGCTCGTCGACGACCGCACGTCGCTCGGTCGCGGCCCCGAGTGCGAGATCTTCCTCGACGACGTCACCGTCTCGCGCCGGCACGCGGTCGTCACGCGAGGACCCGACGGCTTCACCCTGCACGACGAGGGGAGCCTGAACGGCACCTACGTCAACCGCCGGCGGGTGGAGAGCTCGAAGCTCGAAGACGGTGACGAGGTGCAGATCGGCAAGTACAAGCTGACCTTCCTGGAGAGCTAGTGCCCCCCCAGGCAATACCCTCCAGGTCGCATTCCCTGAAGGGGCACCAGGTGCACCTTCGCTGATGGCCACCGCCGCAGCCGACCTCGGGCGGGGACGCCCCCTCACGATCGGGGCGGTCTGCGCTCGCCTCAGCGAGGAGTTCCCCGACATCTCGATCTCGAAGATCCGCTACCTCGAGGACCAGGGCCTCCTGGCCCCGCGGCGGACGCAGGGTGGCTACCGGCTCTTCACCGAGGAGGACGTCGAGCGCCTCGAGACGATCCTGCGCCTCCAGCGCGATGAGTTCCTTCCCCTGCGCGTGATCCGGCAGGAGCTCGCCGCCGGCGTGCCGCGCAACCGGGAACGAACGCGCTCCACGGGCCTCCACGCGCCGGAGGACGAGGTCGACTTGGGGACGCTCTGCGAGCGGGCGGGCGTGGACGGGGCCTTCGTCCGAGAGCTCGGGGAGTACGGGCTCGTGGAGCCACGCACGACGGACGGGGAGACGCGCTTCCCCGAGCGTGACGTGGACGTCGCGGGCGCCTGCGCGCGCCTCGCACGCTACGGGGTCGCGCCCCGGAACCTGGCGACGTTCCGGCGCTGGGCGGACAACGAGGCCGACCTGCTCGAGCGCATCGTGGCGCCCGAGCTCCGCTCGCCGAACCCCGAAAAGCGTCACGCGGGGCTCGAGAACCTGGAGACGCTGGCTGCGCTCTCGCAGGAGCTTTCGAACCTCCTCTTCTGGCGTGCGCTCCGGGGTATCGTTCCGCGGTCGTGACCGTCGCTCGCTTTCGGCTCGCTCCCGCTCGTCTGTCGGACGCCGGCCCGTGAGCGTCGACCTCGAGTCCCGGATCCGGGACATCCCGGACTTCCCGAAGCGCGGCATCGTCTTCAAGGACATCATGCCGCTCTTGGCCGACGCGGAGGCTCTGCACGAGACCGTCGAGCGCCTGGCCGCCTTCGCAGAGCCCCGCGAGCCCGACGTCGTCCTGGGCGCCGAGGCGCGCGGCTTCATCCTGGGCGCCGCGCTCGCGTACCGGCTCGGATGCGGCTTCGTCCCCGCGCGCAAGCCGGGGAAGCTCCCTTGGCGGACGATCAGCGCCAAGTACGCTCTCGAGTACGGCTTCGACGCCCTCGAGCTGCACGCGGACGCGATCTCGCAGGGCGCGCGCGTCCTCATCCATGACGACCTGCTGGCCACCGGCGGAACCGCGCGCGCGAAGGTCGACCTCGTCGAGCAGCTCGGAGGCACGGTCGTCGGCCTCGCGTTCGTGATCGAGCTCGAGTTCCTGAACGGCCGCGACACGCTCGCCGGCTACGACGTCTTCTCGCTCATCCAGTACGCGAGCTAGTGCCCCTTCAGGTAATGCGACCTCGTTCCTGGCGGGGCGAGGGGGCAAGCCAGGATGGAGGGCACTGGAGGAACCCTGCGGAGGCCCGTCCTCCGTGCCGATACATAATCCAGTCCGATGTACGACCAGCTCACCGGGCGTTACACCTTCGCCTGCCCCGCACGGGGTGAGGTCAGCGTTCCGCTCTCGCGCTTTCGCATCCTCGAGCGGCTGCCGGGCGCGTCCCATCCCGCCCTCTACAAGATCACGTTCGCCTGCGACTGCGGAGAGGAGCACGACGGGCTCGTGACGCACGAGGAGCTCGACTGGGCGCCGCTCGCGGGCTCCGACTCGGAGTTCCTCAACCTCATGACGGCGCGGCTCGAGCCGGCCGTGCCCGAGCTCCTCGACCTCGCCGCGAGACGGATCCAGACGGGGGACTGGCCCTGGAGCTTCTTCTGCTACCCGGAGGAGCGCCCCCGGCCCGTCACCCCGTCGGCCTTCCGCGTCCTCTCGGAGGGCGGGGAGGAGGTCGGGCTCGCGGTCGAGTGCCCGACCTGCTCCCACACGTCCGTGAACGTCGTCAGCCGGGAGCACGTGGACGTGCCGTTCTACAACGACCGGCGCGTCTCCGTCGTCGAGCACATCTTCCGGCACGACCGCGAGCGGGCGCTCTCGGCCTTCCGGGACGAGCTCTTCTCCAGCGTCTTCGACGCGAGCCGCCGAGACCTCGCAGCGTAGGAGTCCTCGGGCCGGGTTACTGCCCGTCGCGAAACGGGCACATCTCCGGCAAACGACGCAACGAGGTGAGGTGCGCATGCTGCGGAGACAACGTGACGATGACCGCGAGACGGAGGTGGGCGAGAGTGAGCACGTCTGGGGGAGCCCCCCGGTCGTGCGCGGGCTGACCACGCTCCTGGGGGTCGCCGCGGCGGGCTTCCTCCTCTGGCTGGCGACGCAGTTCGACCTCGGCTCGACGGGCGAGTTCTGGGCGGCCATGGGGATCCTGGCCGGCGCCGGCGCGTGCCTCGGGCTCTCCCAGCTCCTGGGCGGCTGGACGAAGTGGGGCGCGCCGACCGTCAGTCCGGGCGTCCTCCTGCTCGGCTTCCTCCCGACGCTCGTCGCCGTCGGCGGGATCCTCGTCGCCACGCGCCCGACCGGGACGGAGGAGGGCGCTCGGGTCGCGGGCTGGATCCGCGATCTCGGCCTCGGCGGTGTCGCCGAGGATCTGATCCTCTTCCAGGGCGTGCTGGCGTTCGGGCTCGGCATCGTGTTCACCTTCATCTTCGACACCCGCGGCCCGCGGACGCGCGCGGTCGAGCGGGATGCGGTCCCGGACGAGGAGGTCCACGACTACCGCCGGGAGGAAGCCGCGGCCGGAGAGGAGACGGTTGTCCGGGAGCACGAGGCGGTCGTGGATCGGCGCGAGTCGACGTAGCGGCGTCGTGCTTCCCTCGCGCCAGGGATCGAGCGGGGCACCGCGGCGCGTCGATATCGTGAGAGCCATGGATGCCGCACCGGCTCAGGGGTTCGAGGGCCGGGGCGCGCCTCGGTTGCTGGAGCATTTCGCCGCTTTCGAGCGGATCACGAGCGGTGACGGGCCAAGCGCCCGCATCCGGCTGGAGCGCGAGGTGGGTTGGGAGCTCGCGGAGCTTCTCGTGGGCGCGCTGGCCGGCGCTGGCGGCTCGGGCACCTGCTCCGTCTGGGCCTGAAGAGCGCAGGCTAGGGGCGGAGCGGGTCCTCCCCGCGGAGGCGAACGAAGAAGAAGATCAGGACGGCTGCGACGAGGCCGAAGAGGAAAGCGCTCCCGCCCCCGATGCCGATCGCGAGCAAGCCGATCCACACGTACGCGCCGAGGAGGAGCCCCCACGCGAACGCCTGAAAGCCGGGGCTGAACGCGGGAGGGCGAGGGGGAAACGCCATCGTCGAGGCCGAGTCTAACGGCCGTGTCGCCGGGCCCGTTCGGGACCAAAAAAATTCGCCGAGCCGGTGACGCTTTCGTCCACCTCTCCGGCGAACCTTCGGCTTCCGCCTACAGTTCCCCGGTGAGGCTTCAACCTACTCGCGCTCCGTGCTCGGCGCAGTGGGGAATCTAGACAGGCCGTCGAGCCGATGCAAGGACTCGCCGGAAGCGATCTGCGCAATTTGCGGAAAGTTCATTCTTCCACAGTTTCCACAGCTCCCTGTCGGGGCTGTGGGCAGCCTTGTGGGACCCGGCTCCGCCCCTAGGGTTCCGCGAGCGCGGCCTTCGTGTAGACCCCGCTCGGATTCCACAGGAGGAAGCCTCCGGCGTTTGCGTCGCGGGCGGCGAGGATCTGCGCGTTCACGTCCTCGAGGGTGTACTCGCGGCCCAAGGAGAAGTCTTGGAGCCAGGGGACGACGAGGGTGTCCCGCCCTCGGAGGACGCGGCGGAAGTCGCGCAGCGCCCGCGCCACCGTGATCCCCGGCACCGCGTTCGGGTCCTCGAGCCGGTACTCGCCCGGTCCGAAGTGGGACGGATAGACCATCGGGTAGATCGCGTCGAGATGCTGCGCCAGCCGTCGCGGACGCTGACCGATCCCCATCTCCCGGGTCGCGGTCAGCCCGAAGACCGCCGCCGAGACGCGCGCGCCCATGGGCTGGAGCCGCTCGCGGGCGTACTCGACGAAGCGTGCGATCGTCGTGCTCTTGTGCTCCTTCTTCTTCCCGCGGAAGACCGCGCTCGAGAGGTCGCCGTCTGTCGGGAAGCGGGCGTAGTCGAACATGATCTCGTCGAAGCCCGCCTTGACGGCGGCGGCCGCGATGTCGACGTTGTACTTCCAGACGCGCTTGTCGTACGGATTCGTCCAGCCGAGCCCGGCGCTGTTCGTCCAGACACCGCCGCCGCGGCGCTTGACGGCCAGCTGGGGCCGCCTCGTGGAGAGCACCGGGTCCTCGAAGACGACGACGCGTCCGATCAGGTAGATGCCGGCCTCCTTCGCAGCCCGGGCCGCCTCGCGCGGGTTGTAGTAGCGCTGGGCGGCGCCGACGGCGCGGGCGAGCGGGACGCCCGGCCGGCGGAAGGCGACGTCGCCGTTCTCGTCCTTGACGTCGAGCTCGATTGTGTTGAGGCCGGCCCCCCTCAGTGCGAAGTAGTCGTCGAGCTTCCCCTCGAGCGAGGCCAGCGCCATCGTCACGTGCACGCCGCGGATCTCCTCTGGTAGAGGCGAGGGCTCGGGTGCTGTCGGCGCCGCCGTCTGCTCTGCCGGCGAGGACGTACTGGGCTCCGCGCCCGTCATCGGCGTCCGGCCTCCCCAGTCGTTCAGGAACGTCATTCCCAGAGCGACGACGGCGGCGGCCACCGCGACGAGCCCGAGCAGGAAGACCCGTCTCGCCGCCCGTCGTCTGCGGGACTGCCGACGTCTCTCGCGGAACCGTTCGTTCGGGTCGACAGGCTCGAGCAGCATCGTGGTTCGGGCACGGTATTTCCTCCCGCGGCGCGCCGCAAGCCGAGTGCGAGCGGAGATGCAACACTTTTCGTTGCGCTAGGATTCGGGCATGCCGGTCGCGACTGCACTCAAGGTCGAGGCGCTGACGGTCGACTTCCGCTCGCAGCGCCGGCTCGCCGAGGCGCTCGGAGTCAGCCCGGCCCAGGTGAGCCGCTGGAAGCGGGGGCAGGGCATCGATCCGGACAACGCGGAGCGGCTCGACCTCCTCGAGCTGACGATGTCCTTCCTGCTCCGCCTCTACGAGCCCGAGACGGCGGAGAGGTGGCTGTTCGGCCTCAACCCGCACCTCCGGAACCGTCGTCCAATCGACGTGATCAGGATGGGGGGGACGCAGGAACTCCTCGCGGCGCTCCGGCAGGAGCGCGCCGGGTCGTACGCGTGATCCTCTTCCGGTGCTTCCCCTGGGACGGAGGCGTCGGCCCCACGGCGCGTGGAGGGGCGCTCTGGTTTCCGCGCATGCTCCAGGGCGAGGGGCGTCACGACGCGCCCGAGCGCTACGGCTGTCTCTACGTGTCGGAGGAGCCCGTCTCCGCCGTCGTCGAGCAGCTCGCCCGGTTCGTCGGCATGGAGCTCGCGGCGCTCGACCTCCTTCGCGGCAGCCTGCCGCTCGCCCTCGCCGGGCTCCGCCTCGCGGAGAGCGCGACCCTCGTCGACCTCGACGAGCCGCTCGTTCTCGCCGAGGAAGAGCTCCGGCCGTCGCTCGTGGCCACGCACGAACGGTCGCGCACGCAGGCGGACGCCGCCGCTCTCTACGAGCGCCACGAGGATGCAGCCGGCGTCCGCTGGTGGTCGACGTTCGAGTCCCAGTGGGCGAACGTGACGCTGTTCGACCGCGCGGTGGACGGGCTCGACGTCGAGGACGTGCGCGCGCTCGAGCTCGAGGATGACGTCGTGGGGGAGGCCGCCCGCTTCCTCGGCCTCGCGGTCGCCGCGTGAAGGTCGAGGAGCTTCTCGCGCGTCCTCTACCGGGTCGGGTCGCCGACGTCCTGTCCCTCATGCGCGCGCTCGAAGAGGCGCTCTCGCCGCAGGACGGAGTTGCCTCGTTCCTCCACCTCTACCGATCCGTCACGGAGGGCGTCGAGGACGCCGTCCGCGCCGGGGGAGCGTACGGCGACCCTCGCTTCGTCAGGTGGCTCGACGTCGTCTTCGCAAACTTCTTCCTCCGTGCCCTCCGGGACTGCACGCGGCGTCCGGACTCCGTCCCCAAGGCGTGGGTGCCGCTCTTCGAGGCGCGCGGCCGGCCCGGAATCGCGCCGCTCCAGTTCGCGCTGGCCGGTATGAACGCGCACATCAACCGTGACCTTCCGTTCGCGCTCGTCGAGACCTGGAGCGCGCTCGGGCTCGAGCCGGAGCGGGGGAGCGTGCAGCACCGCGATTTCACCCGCCTGAACGGCCTCCTCGAGGAGACCGAGAAGCGGGTCAAGGCGGAGTTCGCGACGGGCGCGCTCGGACACGTCGAGCGGTCCCTCGGCCGGACCGACGACGCCGTCGCCATGTGGAAGGTCTCGCGTGCCCGCGAGGCGGCCTGGGTGAACGGCGAGACGCTCTGGGCGCTGCGGGGCATCCCCAGGCTCAGAGCCGACTACGCGCTCACGCTCGACCGTCTCGTCGGCCTCGCGGGGCGGGGGCTCCTGCGGCCGCTCGCCTGATCGCAGATCGTCCCCTCTGCGTCTCGACTTGACATAACGCCCGTTATCGTGCGTGGCTCGGAGGGGCTCCGAGTTTGACTTGGCCGCTGCGACGGGTAGGGTAAGCGCGGCACGCCTCCAGGCGGTCAGCCGCCTTCCTACGCGTAGTGAGCCAGCTCCCGATACCGCCGAATGCCTGACGAGGGCTCGATCATGGGCCAGCACGAGGAGCTTCAGCCTCTGCTCGAGCGTGCGGAAGCATCCGGCGTCGTGGAGGTGGGCGAGCTCCGCGAGGCGCTCGAGCTCCTCGACCTCGATCCGGCGGACGTGGAGCACCTGCACAAGGAGCTCGAGGAGCGGGGCATCGAGGTCGTCGATCGGCAGAAGGAGCCGGCCCCCCCGCTCCCGGGCACGGAGTCGCTCGAGACGACCACAGACGCGCTCCAGCTCTTCCTGCGGGAGATCGGGCGACATCCGCTCCTCACGGCGGCGGACGAGGTCGAGCTCTCCAAGCGCATCGAGCGCGGAGACATGGAGGCGAAGAAGCGCATGATCGAGTGCAACCTGCGTCTCGTCGTCTCCATCGCGAAGAACTACCGCAACCAGGGCCTCCCGTTCCTGGATCTGATCCAGGAGGGCATGTTCGGGCTCATCCGGGCGGTGGAGAAGTTCGAGTGGCAACGCGGCCTCAAGTTCTCGACGTATGCGACCTGGTGGATCCGTCAGGCCGTCGCGCGGGCGATCGCCGACAAGGCGCGGACGATCCGCGTCCCGGTTCACGTCGTCGAGCGGATGCAGAAGATGCACCGGGCGGAGCGGCATCTGTGGACGCAGCTCGCCCGCGAGCCGACGCTCGACGAGATCGCCGACGAGGCCGGCCTCCCGCTGCAACAGGCGATCGAAGTGCGCGCGGCGGCGCGGGCGTCCACGAGCCTCGACCAGCCGATCGGCGAGCAGGAGGACGCCGTCTTCGGCGACCTCGTCGCCGGCGAGGAGCCGCTCCCCGACGAGGTGACGGAGAAGAGACTCCAGAAGGAGGCGCTCGACCGCGCGCTCGAGTCGTTGCCGGAGCGCGATCGCCGCGTCCTCGAGTTGCGCTACGGGCTCCGCGGCGAGGAGCCGCACACGCTGGAGCACATCGGTCGCAGGCTCGGCATCACGCGCGAGCGCGTGCGGCAGATCGAGATCGAGTCGCTCTCCCGCCTAGCCTCGCTGCGCGAGATCGAGGCGGTCGGGACGCGCTAGCCGGTCGAGCGCGCTCCCGTCGAAGAGCGCGTCGGCACTCTCCCCCAGGCGGTTCCGCGCGAGCCGGTAGGCGTCGTCGAGGAGCGGCGGCCGCGCTGTCCGGTGGCCGTCCGAGGCTACGAGATCGCCGAGGCCATCCTCCAGCAGGCGCCAGCCGGCCTCCTCCTGCTCGGGGCCGTGGGAGCCGAGGAGGCTCGTCGCGTTGACCTGGATCAGCCAGCCGCGCTCGCGGAGCGTCAGGACGGCGCCGAGATCGTCGCGGACGCGCTCGGCGCGCTCTGGATGCGCGACGATCGGGGTGAGACCCGAGCCCTCCACGTGCTCGCCGAGGCGCTCAGCGAGCGCGAGAGAGCCGTGGAAGGGCACCTCCATGAGGACGGCGGGCAGTCCGCCGAGGCGATAGCGTCTCGGGTCCTCCTCGAGCAGGCGCTCGGTCGGCGTCAGCTCCCAGCCGAGACGAAGATCGACCCCGTGCGGGGCGAGGAGAGGCGTCATCTGGCGGTGGGCCCGGCGAACGAGCCGCTCGCGTTCGGCCGTGAGCGGGAGCGACGGCCAGACGTGCGGCGTCGCGTAGAGAATCCGCGTCCCGCGCCGACCGGCCTCGACGCAGAGCGCGAGCCCGGCCTCCACGGAGCGCGCGCCGTCGTCCCCGGACGGGATGACGTGTGAGTGGACGTCGACGAAGCCGAGCACGATCTCACGCTACCGGCGCCGTCCCGCCGGGGCGCCGGATGGGCGCCCGCGAGGCCCCAGGCGGGGCTTACTCGGCCCGCAGGTACAGGCGGAGTTCGGGCGCAACGCCCTGGAGCTCGCGGAGGGCGCGGGACTCGAGCTGGCGGACTCGCTCGCGTGTGACGCCGAGCTCGGAGCCGACCTCTTCGAGCGTCTTCGGGAGCTCTCCGTTCAGGCCGAAGCGCAGCTCGAGGACGTGCCGCATGCGCTCGTTCAGGGACGCGAGCGCCTCCTGGAGCTCGACCCCGCGCAGGAGCTCCGCGAGGACGGCTTCGGGCTGCTCGGAGTGCTCGTCCTCGAGCATGTCGCCGTAGAGCGAGTCGCCGTCGCCGACGGGCGTCTCGAGGCTGACGGGATCCTCGACCAGGTCGAGGAGCTCGTTTACCCGCTTGACCTCGAGGCCGCTCTCCTTGGCGAGCTCGTCCGGGAGCGGGTCGCGGTTGAGCTTCTGGGTGAGGATCCGGCGGGCGCGCATGACGCGGCGCACCTGGTCGACGACGTGCACCGGGAGGCGGATCGTCCGCCCCTGGTCGGCAATCGCCCTGGTGACCGCCTGGCGAATCCACCACGTCGCGTACGTCGAGAGCTTGAAGCCCAGGCGGTAGTCGAACTTCTCGACCGCGCGGATCAGCCCCAGATTCCCTTCCTGGATGAGGTCGAGGAGAGGAACGCCGGAGTTGACGTAGTTGCGCGTGATCGACATCACGAGGCGGAGGTTGCACTCGATCAGCCGGCGCTTCGCCCATTCGTCTCCCTCGTCCTTGCGGCGCGCGAGCTCGCGCTCCTCGGCCGGAGTGAGGAGCGGACCGTCCCCGATCTGCCGCACGTAGAGCTTGAGCGGATCCTGGGTCGGCGCCGGAACCTGGGCGACCGCACCCTCCTCTTCCTCGTCCTCGTCGGTGGACTCAGCCTCGGCCGTTTCGGCCGGCCCAGGGACGAGCTCGAGCTTCGGCTCCTCCTTCTCGACGTGCTCGGGCTGGTTCGGGAGTTCCGCAGACGAGTGCTCCACGCCTCCCGTATCGGCGGGCCCGGAGAGCGGCTTGAGGCAGTACCACCGTTTAGGGGGATGCACCCGGCGACGGGTGCCGCCGAGGGTGGTACTGTCCCCTTTGTTGGACGGGAGGTGGCCGCTGCGGCCGCTTCGGACCACGGTCGTCCGAGGATCGACCTAGGATCGGGAACCAGACGTTTTGTGCGGGATCGCCGGATATAGCCTGAGCGACAAGTCAGCGGTCGACCAGACCCTGGCGACGCAGACGCTCCTGGCTGCGATCTCCGAGCGTGGCTCCGACGCCGTCGGCTACGCGTTCCGGGGCCCGGGCCTCCCGCTCGTGGTGCACAAGCAGCGGGGCGGGGCCAGCGCGCTCCTCGACGCGCTCCGCGTTCCTACGCGAGCGCGCCAGGTGCTCGTCCACGTGCGCGACTACACGAAGGGCCATCCGAGCCTCATCGCCAACAACCACCCGATCCGGCACGGATCGGTGGTCGGCGTCCACAACGGGATCATCGCGAACGACGAGGAGATCCTCGAACGGCACGGCTTCGGCCGAGCCGAGCCCGGCATGACGGTCGACTCGGAGGCGATCTTCGCCCTGGTCGACGAGGCGTCCAGCCGGCCCGCGGCACTCGAAGAGGTCCACGGCTCCATGGCCGCCGGATGGCTCGACGAGCGCGAGGCGGACGTTGTCTACGTCGCGCGGGGAATCGGCCGGCCGCTCTGGGTCGGCGAGGGCCGCCGGGAGCTCTTCTTCGCTTCGACCCGCGAGGCGCTGGAGCTCGTGGAGCGCTACGCGGACGTGCGTCTCCGGAAGCGCGAGCTCGGAGAGGGCACCCTGATCGTGGCCGGGGGAGGCCGCTTGCTGCGAGCGGAGTCGTTCGAGCCGGATCGTACGTTCGTCGAGGAATCCCTCCTTCCGCCCGTGCGAGCGCCGGAGGAGGCGCGCTCGTGTCTCGCTCGCCTGGCGGCGATCGCCACGGCGGGGGCGGTCGCCCGCTAGCTCCCCCGGGGCTTCGAGCCGGCCAGGCGGCCGTCGGCTCCGATGTCCACCCCGCTCCGTGCCAGGCGCTCACGCAGAGCGGCGCGGAAGGCCGTCCACCCTCCCCGCCCGTCGGCGAAGAGCCGGTAGACCTGCCACTCCGAGAGCATCGCGGGGCTTCGGCTGCGGGCCCGCCTCCAGTCGGCGAACCGCGGGAGCCGCCCGAGCCTCTGCGCCACGAGCCTACCCTGCTCCAGCGCCCGCTCGGCGCGCTCGTCCCGACGCGGGACGTCGAACCCCGCCGCTCGGAGAGCGTTCGAGAGCGAGCCGAACCTCTGCCAGTACAGGGATTTCGACGGCAGCGTGGCACGGCGCTCGTCGAGGTCCTTCCCGGTGGGAGTCCGCCCGAGCTCGTCGCCGAGCGTGCGGAGCTGGCCGAGGAGCTCGTCCTTCGTGGCGAAGCGGCGGGGTACCAGGCCAGCCAGGCGCTGCGCCCGGTTCCAGCTCCCGAAGTGCTCCACAACGGTCTGCGGGTGAGCGCGGGCGCCAGAGTCGGCCCCGAACTCCCGCATCGTCGGCGACCGGCCCAGCCGCTCGGCGCAGCCGGCCAGCTCAGCGAGGATCTGCGCGTCGGAATACCGTGGCACGGGCCCCTCCGCGGTAGTGTAGGCGAGCAGGTTAGACGTCCCGCAAAAACCCCAGCTCGCGCAGGAGCTCGCCGGACTCGGCGAGGACATCGTGGAGCTGGCCGTCGTCGAGCTCCTCGGCGTGGCGGCCCACCGAGCTCTTATACGCCTGCGAGAGCGCCTCTGCGAGGGGCCCCTCTGCTGCCCCGACTGCTTTGGCAAGCTCGGCGGCGACGGCCTCCGGGTCGGTGGACAGACGTTCGTAGCGGACCTCGACGACCGGGACGCTCGCGGTGCGGACGGCGGTGACGTAGCGCCGCCAGGCCCAGGCCGCCCGGCGGGCCTCGCTCACCCTGGCGAACTCCTCGCGTCGCTCGGGCTCGACCCAGAAGCGCGCCGCCGCCCCGAAGGAATGGCCCGCGTCGTCCCCTCCTTCCCGCCCAGCCCGCAGCCAACCGCGCTCGAGGAGCGAACAGGCGACGTCGCGCCCGTCCCGGAGCGCGTGGACCACCCGCGCCTCGGGGAACGCGCGGAGGATAGCGGCCAGTACGAACGCCGCCTCCGGCGTCTGCTCGATCGGGCGAAGACTGCCGACGAGCCCGAGCCGTCGCGCACGCGTGAGGATGTGGCGGATACGCGGGCAGGCGTCGGCGAGGTCGACACCGGCCAGTCCCGGGATCGCAGCCTTGAAGGGAGCGACCTCGCCGAGGTCGATGAACCCCGGAAGCGAGCCGAGGGAGCGGGCGAGGAAGGTCGTCCCCGAGCGTGGACTTCCCACGACGAAGACGAGCCGGTCGTCGAGGCGGCCGAAGCGCCGGCGCGACAACGGGGCCCGCGGGAGGATGTGCCGGGCGGCGCGAAGCTGGAGCTCGGCGGAGCGGAGCGGGCCGGTCACGGGCCCGTATCGTCTCACGTCCGACGTGGCGGGCGGCGCTACGAGGCCGCCGCGAGGGGCGACTTCGCGGGGAGCTCTCGGCCCTCCTCGCCCTGGAGGAGACGCTCGAGGGCGCCCACGCAGCGAGGGCAGAACTGGCTGCCGCCGCCTCGGCGGAGCTCGTCGAGAGCGTCGGCGGCAGGCCGCGCCGCCTTGTAGATCCGGTTGGTCAGCATCGAGTCGAGCGCGTCCGCGACGTGGATGATGCGCGCGCCGAGAGGGATCTCTTCACCGGCAAGACCGTCGGGGTAGCCCGCCCCGTCCCAACGCTCGTGGTGGTGGCGGATGGCCGGGACGGCGTCCCCGAGGAAACCCAAGCGGTCGATGATGCGGGCGCCCTCCTCGGCATGGCGCTGCATGAGCGTCCACTCGTCGCTCGAAAGCGTCGCCGGCTTCAGGAGGATCGCGTCCGGGATGGCGAGCTTGCCGATGTCGTGGAAGAGCGCGGCCTGCCCGAGCAGGTCGAGCTCAGCGTGAGAGAGCCCGAGCTCGCGGCCGATCGCGAGCGCGAGCTGCTGCACGCGGCGGGAGTGGCCGGCCGTGTAGGCGTCGCGGGCGTCCACCGTCGCAGAGAGGCTCTCCATCGCCGCCGTGGAGCGCTCTTTGAGAAGGCGGTTTGCCTGCTCGAGGGAGACGTTCTGGCTCCGAATCGTCTCGGCCGCCTCGCGCAGCTTCTTCGTCGACTTCTCCGTATGACCGAGATACGCGGCCATCGTCTTGCGCATGAGCAGGAGCGGGAGGACGAAGACCGCGAGGCCGTAGAGCCCGATCGCCTCGTACGCCAGCGCGATCGCTCCGCCGACGGCTCCGAAGGCGACGTAGTGCGGCAGGAGCCAGGAGAAGCGCTCGTTCCAGACGCGGCGCCAGCGGTCGTGGCCCTCGAGCGCCATGGCACCGGAGAGCAGCCCGGTGTTGACGACGAAGTACACGCCGCCCGCCGCGAGGCCGGCGGCGGCTGTGACGAGCGTGTCGACCCCCTCGGCCTCGCCGCTCGAGAAGACCGCCGCAGCGGCCAGGCTCGCGAACGAGAGGGCGCCGATGTTGAAGAGAAGCTGGTAGACCGGGGTGCGCCGCGAGCTCCATTCCACCGCGGCCGCGGTCACGGCGAGCGGCAGGGCGGCCTTCGGGCCGGCGATGGCGGCGCCGGCCAAGGCGCCGACCGCGCTCACCGAGATCGAGCCTCCGTCCAGCTCGAGCGCGAGCGCCTGGCCGCCTGCGACCAGCGCGATGACCGCCAGGAGGCCCAGCAGGTCGCTCGAGCCGCCGCCGCCCAGGCCGATTGCCCCAGCGACGATGCCGCCGAGGCTGACGACGACGACGAGGGACGCGAGCGCCGGCGAGAGCGCGAGGAACCGGGGCCCGGCAGGCGTGTGTGGGCGCTTCTGCTGTGCGCGGGCGGCCTCCGGGCCGGCGACGGGGAGCGCCGTCGGCGTGGCCCCTGGGTAGACCGTGTCGTCCGGCACGGCTGCGAGTCGCGCCTTCCGCTCCGGAGGCAGGAGGATCTCCTCGGAGCTCGCGCCGAGGACGCGGTTGCGGCCCTGGAGCTTGGCGCGATAGACGGCGAGGTCGGCCTGGTGGATGATCTCGTTCGGGTCCGTCCCGTCCTTCGGATAGCAGGCGATGCCGATCGAGATCGTCGCCGTGATCGGCTCGCTCGAGGTCTCGACCTCGAACCGTTGGTCGGCGACCGCACGCCGGATCCGCTCCGCGACCTCGCTCGCGTGCTGCGGGGTCGTCTCGGGCAGAAGGATCGCGAACTCCTCGCCGCCGAAGCGCGCGGGGATGTCGGAGTGCCGGAGGTGCAGCTGGAAGACGTCGGCGACTCCTCGCAGGACGGCGTCGCCGGCGAGATGGCCGTACGCGTTGTTGATGTCCCGCAGGAGGTCGAGGTCGGCCATGATCACGGACAACGGCGAGTTGGAGCGTTGCGCGCGCTCGAGCTCCTCTCGCAAGGCGCCCGCGAAGTGCCGCGCGTTGAAGAGACCCGTCTTGGGATCCACGCGGGCCTCCTGCTGGAGCGCCGGGACGCTCAGAGAGCGATGGATGAGCAGCAGCGGGGCGACGGCTGTCGGCAGGAGCAGCGGGTTCCAGTCCCAGAGCCCGGCGAACGCGACGCCGAGCATGGCGAGGACGAAATCCGTCGAGAGGCTCTCCGCCGAGAAGAGGCCCGTGCCGCGCAGAGAGTGGCCTCGCGCCAGGTGGAGCATCGTGGCGAGAAGCACGTGGTTCAGCGTCACGAAGACGACGGCCGCGACGAGGCCTGAGAGCGCGAACTCGACCCCCGGGCTGAAGCCGGCGTTGCGCACCACCTCCACCGCCCCCCACGCCGCCAGGCCGTTCAGCGTGTGGTTGGCGATGTTGAACCCCTGGATGTACCAGGCGTACCGCACCTTCAGCCACTCCGGGATCCCGTAGACGACCCCGAGGAGGGCGATCAGCTCGGGCGGCAAGAGGAGGACGCCCGGGATCAGGAAGACGACGGTCATGTGGTAGCTCTGGTCCCGCGGCGTCCGCACCACGAAGAGCTGCGCGACGGCGGCGCACGTCGCCAGGACGAGGAACGTGCCCCAGCCCGGCGTCTCCGGGGAGAGGTGCGAGAACGGGACGGCCGCGGCGACAACCGCCAGGAGGCCGACGGCATAGAGGTAGGCCTTCGCGCGCGGAGGGAGCGAGGAGGGCTCCGAGCGGCTCGCGTCGCCCGGCGGGCCCTCGCCGGCGAGCTCGCTCGGAATTTCGCTCATCGCCTCGGAACGGGGTCGAGTGCCGCGGGAGCTTTTGCCCACGCCGACGCGCGGTAGGGCCGCAGAGCCATACGCTGAACGTAAGCCCTGGCTGCCGGGCGGGCCTCCCCCGTTCGAGGGATGCCCGGAAGTTCACCCGGAAAGGGGAGCCCCGGGCCCTGCGGCCCGGGGCTCGAGCAGTTTGTGCGGGCTCCTAGGGGCCGTCGATGCCGAGCTCGTCGAGCTCTGTGTCGGCGATGTCCTCGCCGTCGACGCTGACCTCGCCCTCGGCGTTGTCTGCCCAGGAGGCGGAGGCCCAGGAGGCGCTCGCCCAAGAGGCGGACGCCCAGGAGGCGGAGGCCCAGGAGGCGCTCGCCCAGGAGGCGGAGGCCCAGGAGGCGGAGGCCCAGGAGGCCGAGCTCCAGGACGCGGACGCCCAGGAGGCGCTAGCCCAGGAGGCGGAGGCCCACGAGGCGTCGGCCTGGGCGACGTTGGCCCAGCTGGCCGTATCGAACATCAGCCCCGAGCCGTCGCCCGCCTGCACGACGAACTGGTTGAGGGCGGCGTTGGCGTTCGGCGGGCTGGAGACCGCCGCGGCGGCGGCCGCGTTGACGATGCCGACGCCGAGCGAGCCGGGGGTCGCGAGCGGCGCGTTCCTCGCCGTCAGCATGAGCGCGCCCTTCACCTCGTCCGGCGTCCACCCGGGATGCAGCGCGAGGAGGTGCGCCGCCGCCGCCGAGACGACCGGGGCGGCGAACGACGTCCCGGAGAGCTCCATGTACCCGGGGGCCTTGACGTTGGCGGGCTTCTCGCTCACGAGCGTCGAGGTCGAGGGCACCGGCCCGACCATGTACCGCCCGGGGGCACCGAGCTCCGGCTTGGCGAAGCCGTCGAGCGTGTAGCCATAGGCCGACCAGGGGGCGGCCTTGTCGTTGGAGACCGAGGTCGTCCCGCGGATGTCGTCCGCGCCGACCGTGATCACGAAGGGATCGTTGCCGGGCGCGAAGGGGACGCCGCTCGGGGCGCCGTTGACGCCGTAGTTGCCCGCGGCGGCCACGACGACGACGCCGTCGAACCAGAGCTTCTCCACGGCCCGGTCGAGCGGGTCGAAGAAGACGCTCGCCTGTGAGGCGCTGTGGAGCGAGAAGTTGGCGACGCGGATGTTGTAGGTGCTCTTGTTCGCGAGGATCCAGTCGGCCGCCGCGATCACGTCTCGCGTCATCGCCATGCCGGTGTCGTCCATGACGTCGATCGAGACGATCTTCGAGCCGGGCGAGCCGCCGGCGTACCGGTAGGCGCCGCCGGCCGCGATCCCCGCCACGAACGTGCCGTGACCGCGCCCGTCTGCAGCCGAGTTGCCCGCCAGGGAGGTGAGATTCACGTCCGCGATCACGCGGCCGCCGAAGTCGCTGCGATCGCTCGCGATGCCGGAGTCGACGATGGCGATCGTCGGCGCGTCCGCCGCGGACGGGCCGTTCCAAAGGCCGTAGAAGTTCGCCACGTAGGGCCACCGCTGCTTGTTCGAGTACGCAGAGAGCACGACCGGAGCATCGGTCGTGATCGCGCGGATGTCGGAGCGGTGAGCCAGCCTGAGGATCTGCCGGCCGGTGAGCTGCGCGGCGACCGCGCTCAGGGAGCGGAACCGCTTGCGGAGGCCGACGCCCCGGCCCGGATCGTGGTCGCGGGCACTTCGGACCTCGGTTGCCACTTCCGCGGTCGACTCGCCGCCCGAGCCCTGAACGATCACGTCAAAGGTGGAGTTCGGATTCGCTTGCGCTGCGTCGAGGAGCCCGGGCGAGAGATACGCCTTGATCCCCGTGTCGTAGCTATTGGAGGACCTTCCGGCCACCGCCGCCATGGGCGATCCCATGACCACGGCGACGAGCAGCGCGAGCAGGAGGCCCCGACCGCCCTTACCCCACAAGGCGCTCGAGCGCGTCTCCCCCTTGGAAGGCTTTCCCCAGAGGGCGCTCGACCGGGTTTCCCCTCTCGACGAGCCGTTGAGCCGCATAGTCTCTCTCTGTCCTCTCTCCGCGCTGGACGCGGGCCGCAGATCAATTCCCACACCCGACGCTAGGGTTGGAGCCGCGATCCGGCCTCCCCTCTTTGAGTGAGCTGCGCGAGATTTCACCCGTTCGAGTGATGGTCCTGGTTGCTCCCGCTCGGCCCCCAGACGGATATCGATGAGACCCTCGCTCGCAACCCCAACCCGGGGCCGGCCGCGGTCCTCCCTCCGCTTCGAGCCTAACTCGGAAAGCAGCGCGCGTGGCGCGCGGAATGTGCCGTTACGGCGCCCAGAGCGAGCCGAGATAGACCGTGGGGTCGCCCGGCTCCCAGCGCGCGAGGAAGCGCTGGATCGGCGGGTGCACGGCGAGCTCGGCGAGCTCCTCGACGTCGAAGAGGCGGTGGTTGCGAACGGCCACGTCATCGGACGTCACGCGCTCGAGCGAGCGGTCGCCCAGATGGCCGGCGAAGACGATGTGGACGACGTGCTTCGCAGGCCAGCCGGCCGGGGAGATCGAGTCGGCGAGCGCCACGGGGCCCTCGAGGAGGAAGTCCTCGTCGATCCCGACCTCCTCCGCGAGCTCCCGCTTGACCGCCTCGAGGAGGGTCTCCCCCGTGCTGACCCCTCCGCCTGGAAGCAGCCAGTACTCCCGCCCGTGCTTCTCGTGGCGGACGAGGAGAATGCGGTTCTCCCGTCGCAGGATCGCGGAGACGCGGATGCGCGGCTCCATCTCAGCGGATCACCGCGCTCTGGAGGAGCCGAAGCCGCGAACGCCGCGCTCGCTCACCGGCAGCTCGTCCACCTCGACGAGCTCGAGCGCCGGCGCCGGGAGGACGACGAGTTGCGCGACGCGCTCACCGGCCTCGGCGACGAAGGTACGTTCCCGATCGGTGTTCAGGAGGACGACGCGGATCTCGCCTCGATAGCCCGAGTCGATGAGCCCCGGGGAGTTGACGACGGCGATGCCGTGACGCGCGGCGAGCCCCGAGCGCGGCTGGACGAAGCCGGCGAAGCCCTCGGGGACGGCCACCGCGATCCCTGTGGGTACGATCGCTCGCTCTCCGGGGCCCAGCTCCACGCGCTCGCAGGTCGAGAGGTCGAGTCCGGCGTCGCCTGCATAGGCTCGCTCCGGGAGCGTGGCGTCCTCGCGCAACCGGACGACGGAGAGCTCGATCACGCCTTGCGTGCGCTGGCTGCGGGAACGTCCGCAACGAGGTAGGGCGCGAAGCGCGCAAGCTCACGCTCGGGCAGACGCGCGTGGACGAGCACGCCGTCGGCGCGGTCGCTGCGCTCCTCGATCGGCGCGCCGAGCTCGTAGAGCTCCGTGAGGATGCGGCCGTGGTCGTAGGGAACGAGGAGGCGAACGGGCCGAAAGCGGTCGGCAAAGCGCGCGGCGACGTGCGCGCGGAGCTGCGCGAGCCCCTCCCCGCTCCGCGCGGAGATCTGCAGCGCATCCGGGAAGCGGTTCCCGAGGCGCCGCCGGCGCAGCGGGTCGACGAGGTCGAGCTTGTTGAGGACGAGCTCGATCGGGAGCTCGTCGGCGCCGATCTCGGAAAGCACCGCTTCGACCGCCGCGATCGTTCCGTCCAGGCGTTCGTCCGGCTCCGAGGCATCCGCGACGTGGAGGACGAGGTCGGCGGAGAGCGTCTCCTCGAGCGTCGCGGCGAAGCCTTCGACGAGCTCGTGCGGCAGACGGCGGATGAAGCCGACGGTGTCCGTGACGAGGTACCGGCGGCCGTCGTGCTCGAAGCCTCGCGTCGTCGGGTCGAGTGTCTCGAAGAGGCGGTCGTCCACCGAGCCGTCGGCGTCGGTCAGGGCGTTCAGGAGGGTTGACTTGCCCGCGTTCGTATACCCGGCGAGGGCGACGACGGGCGCCGCGCTGCGCTCGCGCGCCTTCCGCTGAACGGCGCGTCGCTTCTCCAGCTCGCGGAGCTTGCGCTTGAGCAGGCCGATGCGGCGACGGGCGAGGCGGCGGTCGGTCTCGAGCTGGGACTCGCCGGGGCCGCGGGTGCCGATGCCCCCGCCGAGGCGTTCGAGGTGCTGCCACAGGCCGCGCATGCGCGGGAGGTTGTACTCGAGCTGGGCGAGCTCGACCTGGAGCTTGCCTTCTGCACTCCGCGCGTGCTGGGCGAAGATGTCGAGGATCAGCTGCGTCCGGTCGACGACGCGCGCGGTCAGCGTGTCCTCGAGGCGTCGTTGCTGTCCGGGGTCGAGCTCGTCGTCGACGATCAACGACTCTGCCTCCGCGCCGTGCACGAGCTCCTTCAGCTCCTTGAGCTTTCCCTTGCCGACGTAGGTGCGCGGATCGGGCGCCGACCGGCGCTGGACGAGC
>Ga0209859_1000005_pt1 | contig 46083 bp, 43 predicted proteins | sample GWRWS3_50_60_FD_187241 | JGI IMG/M metagenome (GOLD analysis project Ga0209859, IMG submission 187241) | Riverbed sediment microbial communities from areas with vegetation nearby in Columbia River, Washington, USA - GW-RW S3_50_60 (SPAdes)... | ecosystem: Environmental > Aquatic > Freshwater >... | reverse complement strand
CCCAACGCGCCGGCGGGCGCCGACCCCGGCAGCGCTGATCCGGGACCTGGCAGCGCTGATCCGGGACCTGGCAGCGCTGATCCGGGACCTGGCAGCGCTGATCCGGGACCTGGCAGCGCTGATCCGGGACCTCGCAGCGCTGAGCCGGGACCTGCCGGCGCGGGTCCGGCGGGTTCGGCACCGCCCGAGCCGCCACCGATCACCGCGTTCGCCTGGCGCAACGGTTTGGTTCGCCCGAAACAGGGTCGCCTCCTGGCCGGTGTGAGTGGCGCGTTTGGGCGCGCGACCAACACCGACCCAGTGCTGTGGCGGGTCGTGTTCGCCGTGCTCGCCTTCTTCGCCGGCATCGGTGTGCTTGCCTACCTGATCGCCTGGCTGCTGCTGCCAGCCGACGGCGACACCGCCTCGCCCATCGAGGCGCTCGCAGGCCGTGGGAGATCTGGCACATCCACAGTGCTCACCATCATTGGAGGCGCGATCGTCGTGTTCTCGTTCGCCGCGTACTTCTCGGAGCCGTTCCGGGCGGCCCCGCTGCTGGCCGTCGCCCTGCTCGGGGGTGCCCTGCTGCTGCTCCTACGCGACCAGCGTGGTCGGGTTCGGACGGCCGGCGCGGCACCGACGGCTCAGATGTGGTCGACGTCGGCCGGTCCGGTCGTCGGCACGGCGTCACCGGGATCCGCTGTCGCACCGGGATCCGCTGTCGCACCGGGATTCGCTGTCGGACCGGGATCCGCTGTCGCACCGGGATCCGCTGTGGCGCCGGGGACTGCTGGGGCGGGTGCGCCGGGTGCGCCGGTCCCTCCCTTTGCCCCATACGGACCCTTCCCGCCACCCGGTGCCACCACGACGTACCACGGCCTGCCCCCGCAGCCGCCGATGCCCCCGCCCGCGCCACCGTTCGTCGGTGGGCCTCCCCCTCGCCCCCCTGCTCGCCCGAAGCCGCCGCATTCGCGGCTTGGGCTGCTGACCCTCTCGCTGGTCTTGGTCGCGGTGGGCGCCGTCGCGCTGGTGGACCTTGCCGGTGACTGGGTACCCGCCGCGGGGTACGTCGCCGCAGCCCTCGCCACCGTCGGCCTGGGACTGCTCATCGGGGCCTGGATCGGCCGCGCGCGGTGGTTGATCGCGGTCGGCGTCGTGCTCTCGATCGCCCTCGCTTCGGTCTTCGGTGCACAACAGTTCGACGGCAATTGGCGGGGCGGCACGATCACGTGGGCACCCCCGTCGATTGACCAACTGAGCGATGAGTACCGGCACGATGTCGGCGATGCGACCCTGGACCTAACCGCGATCGACTTCGCCGACGCGCAGCGGCTCGTCGACATCACTGTCAAAGTCGACGTCGGCAACCTCGAGATCATCGTCCCGCCCGACGTCGACGTGACCATCGACGCCAACGTCGACGTGGGCAATGCGGACATCTTCCGGGAGAACTGGGGCGGCCTCGGCCCCGAATCCCGGACCGTGACCGACCTCGGTAACGACGGGCCGGGCGGCGGACAACTCCGCATTACCGCCGAGGTCGGCCTGGGCAATGTGGAGGTACACCGATGAAACGCCACAGCATCGACGTGGTCTCGCTCGTCTTCGGGGTCTTGTTTATCGCCATCGCCGGCTGGTGGCTGCTCAGTCGCTACGTCGACGTCAACTGGAATGTGCCAAACCTCGGCTGGATAGCGGCCGGCGCGCTGATCCTGCTGGGCCTGCTCGGCGTGGTGGCAAGCCTGCGAGGCGGCGATCGACCGGCGGCGGTGACCGATAGCGGCGACGAACCGCTCGACGAACCGGACACGGACGAGCCCGTACTCACAACAATGGAGTCTGACGACACGCGTTAGCACCGCGAGTGAGCGCCGCCGCGGCCCGATCCGGGGTCGCGGCGGCGGACGCATATGCTGGCCCTTGCCCCGAGCGGAAAGGAGCCCTGGCATGACCGAGGATCTGTCGCAGCTGTTCCAGGCCCGCATCTCCGGTGCGGCCGCGAAGGCGCTAACGGCCGACTTCACCCGACACCCAGGGCCCAAGCATGGCCTCGTCGTCGGTGCCGATCCGGCGTCCCCGGTGCTGGGGTCGGCGATCGACGCCCTCACGCCCCACGACAGCCTGACCGTCGTGGCCGGCTCGGCCGTCGATGGTGTACGCGCTGTCATCCGGCAGGCGGGCGCCTGGGTGGAGCAGCGTGTTCGGGTCGTCGAGACATTGGCCGAGGCCGATCCCGCGGATGCCGTCATCCTGGCCGACCTCGTAATCGGTGGAGCGGATGAGATCCGAGGGGAACTCGAAGGGCTGACAAAGCACGTCAACCAGGGCGGCGTGGTCAGCCTCGCCGTCGCCGCCGCGCCATTCCTCGCGGGCGGTGCCGGCGAGGAACTCGACCGGCAAGCGACCCTCTACGGGGTGGGCAGCGACCTGGTGCTGCGCAACGTGCCTCCGGTCCGGGTACAACGTCTCCGCTTCACCCCGGCCGACGCGGAACTCGCAGAGCGCCTCGCCCCGCTGGAGCGCACCAGCAGCGTACGGCTCACTCCCGACATGCACATCGACTCCAACGGGGTCGCCGCGGCCGCGATCTGCCTTGGCGCGGCCGTCCTCGCGCGGCGGGCCCGCCCGCGGTCGAGGTTGTGGCTCCTGCCGGCGCTCGCAGCCGCGCCGGTCGCCGCCTTCTTCCGCGACCCGGAGCGGATGATCCCCGCCGATCCGGCAGCGATTGTCGCCGCGAGCGACGGCAAGGTGCTCGGCGTCGAACGGGTACGCGACGATCGGCTCGGCCGCGACGAATTCCTCCGCATCGCGGTCTTCCTGTCCGTGCTGGATGTCCACGTCAACCGGTCGCCCGTGGCCGGACGGGTCGTCGATCATTTCGTCATCGACGGGGGTAACGCGGCGGCCATGAAACCCGAGGCGGAGCACAACGTCGCCGGGTACACGGTGCTGGAGACCACCCGCGGCACGGTGGCGGTGGCGCAGCGCACCGGGCTGATCGCCCGCCGCATCGTGCACCGAGCGCCTGTCGGTGCGCTACTCGCCAAGGGCGAACGCTTCGGGTTGATTCGGTTCGGCTCGCGGACCGATGTCTATCTGCCAGCTCAGGCGGCCACCGCGACGGTCGCGCCGGGCGACCGCGTCCTCGGCGGCGAAACCGTGATCGCCCGCTGGGCCTGATCCACGCCCGGAAGTGGGTCAGGCGGGGTCAGGCGACGAGGCCGGGGCGCTGTCGGTGGAGGACCCACAGCAGCGGGCCACTGACGAGGTAGCTCCCGACGATAGCGGCGAACGTTACCGGCACGCTGATCATGGCGCAGATGGCCGGGATGACCCAGAGCCACATGGGCAGCCGAAGGACGCTCACCAGCTTGGCGTACGGGAACGACGTCACCATGGCGAGCGCGTACACGGCCACGGCCGCCGCGAGGACACCGGCCGGCAGGTCCGGACCCAACAGGATGTTCAGCGCCAGCACGGCGGCAACCATTGTGGTCGGCACACCGCAGAAGTACCGCCCGTCCTTGGGCGACACGTTGAACCGCGCCAGACGGATGGCGGCACAGATCGCGATCAGGGCACAGGCCGGCGCCGCGGCTAGCGGGCTGGCATGTTGGGCGATGAGCCACTGGTACACGACGAGGCCGGTCGCGACGCCGAACGAGCTGAGGTCAGCCAGCGAGTCCATCTGGGCACCGAACGGGCTCGAGACGCCGAATTTACGGGCGAGCCCGCCGTCGCAACCGTCGAACACGACACAGGCGAGCAGCGCCAGGGCGGCGAGCTTGAAGTCCCCGCCGATGGCCAGGAAGACGGCGGACATGCCGAGCAGCAGGCTGGCCACCGTGCAGCCGTTGGCCAGCACGAACTGGAGCCGGCGCATCGGCGTGCGCTCGCCCGGCAGCAATGGGATCGTGACGGGGCCGGGATCGGCGCCATAATCACGGGTCCTGGCCTGGCCCATGGCGGGGCTCACTGGCGCGACGGAACCCACGATCGCGGCCGGGTCCGTCGGCACTAGGCCCGCGAGGTTGTCCGAATCCAGGGACCCGGGCCTCCGGGTGGCGATGTGACGCCACGAGCGGTCCGGCTGGGGATAGACAACCTGCTGGCCCGCAGAAGCACCACTCACGCCTGGCTGACCCCGTCGCCGCGTCACGCGTGCGAACACCTGCGTGGCGCGTGAACCGCTCCGGCGCAACCTAGCCCAACGACGCCCGGCGGGACGGGGGGTGTCCAGACTCCGGCGCCGACGCCAGACTCTCGCCACGGCTTAACCTCCTGTAGGAACTCCGGTTCCCGACCTTGCCGGTTGATGGCGCCCACATTGCGAGCAGGTAACCGGCGTGGCGCATTACACGATCGCACACGCGCCCATCGTTGGCGATGGCCCAGTTCGATGGATCTTTCACCACAGACACCCTCGTACCAGGGCAAAACGGCACAGGGAATCAGTCACTTTGGGTAACCGGATTTTTACGACTTACCCATTGTCGCGTACCGGCGCCACCTGCGGAACAACCTGTGGCTGGCGACACAGCCCCTCACGGTGGGTGACGCAGTTGCTGGGAGATCATGTCGTGCGCGATCTCGGTCAACGGCAGCGTGCGCGCCTGAGCGGGCGAGAACCAGGACGCCTCCACCGTAGAGCCGCCGCTATCCAGCACCCGGGGCGGTGTCGGCGTGTCGACCCGCGCGCGGAACACCACCCGCACACCATGCCAGTCGATCGGTACACCCTCGGGCCCGGCCGCGTCGCGGTGGTGGCGATGCGACACGTTGATCAACCCGGTGATCTGGGCTCGCTGGTTCGTCTCCTCGACCAACTCTCGCAACAGCCCATCGACCGCGCCCTCGCCGAAGTCGGTGCCGCCGCCCGGTAGGTGCCAGCGCCCGGCACCGGGATAGCCATCGGCGATGAGAGTGAGCAGAACGTTGCCGGCCACGTCGGTGACGAGACCGTAGGCGGCGAAGCGTTGCCGCCGCGCCGGCACGGTTCCGCCCCCCGCAAACGTCTGGGGCGGGATACCGATATCGGTTATATCGTCCGGTGATGTCACCTCGAGCAAGCGCGCGACGAATGGCATCAGCGGCAGGCCGGCGAGTGCGTCGGCAGTCACCCACGCGGCGAGTTCCGTGCTCCCTCCCCGCTCGTTCCGGAGCTCGCCACCGATGATCTTCACATCGAAGATGACTCGATCGTGGTGGCGCATCGCCGGGATATCCGACAGGTATTCAATATCGGTCATAACGTCACGGATTCGCTCAACCGCCACCCGCAGTCCGGTCTCCTCCTCGAACTCGCGGACCACGGCGTCCCGTGGATGCTCGCCGTGCTCGATGCCGCCACCCGGCAGGAACCACCGGCCGGCGTTTGTGCGCCCCATGGCTGCCCGCACCAGGAGAATCCGGTCCGATGCGTCCCGACACAGCCCGTACGCCGCGATCCGCCGACGCCGCTCCACGGCCACCCCCCTTCGACCGAGAGCGACCATACCCGGTTCACCGAGCGCGGGCGTCCAGCGCGGCGGTCGACCTCCCGACGCTCGAAGGACCCCAGCGGCTATCCGAAGAAGAGTTTCGCGATGTTGATGGCGCCGGGGCCCAGTACCACGATGAACAGCGATGGGAAGATACAGAAGATCAGTGGGAAGAGGATCTTCACCGGCACCTTCTGGGCCAGTTCCTCGGCCCGCTGACGTCGCTTGATGCGCATCTCCTTCGACTGCTCGCGCAGCACGTTGGCGATGGGGATGCCGAGTTGGGTCGCCTGCACGATGGTGGAGCAGAAGGTCTTGAGCTCCATCACCTTCGTACGCTGAGCAAGCGCGCGGAGCGCGTCGACGCGCGGAATGCCGAGCTGCATCTCCTGCAGCAGTCGGGCGAACTCTCCCGACACCGGACCTTGGCCGTACCGGGTCACCTGCGCCACGGCGGCATCGAAACCCAGGCCCGCCTCAACGCTGATGGTCAGGGTGTCGAGGATGTCGGGCAGGGTCTGACGAATGCGGTTCTGGCGGCGCTCGCCTAGGTCGTAGACGACCAGGTCGGGTAGGTAGAAACCGAGCACGGCTCCGAGCACGCCGCCGACACCCGCCCCGATCAGGCCGCCGAGAGTCAGTCCGACGATCACCCCGACCACGAGTAGCACGATCAGACCGAGCCCTTTGAACTCGAAGATCCGCTCGACGGACCAGTAGGTTGGGTTGCCGGCGTAGTCGAGCCAGCGCCGAAGCCGAGCCAGCGCCCCGGCGGGCGTGGCGGCTCGGCCGATCTTGGTCATCCGGGTCGTCATGGGCGCCACAACCCGGTCGCCGAACGCCTCCTCCTGGCGGCCGGCCGAACCGGGCGAATATGCCTTGTCGATGGCGCTGAGGCTTCGAGCCACGCCGACGCGGCCGAAGCTGGCGTAGGCGATGGTGACAACCATGATCGCGACGCCGACGAAGAACAGCGCACCCGCACCGAGCAGGACGGCGTTTGGGAGCAGGTCCATGTCAGGCCTCCACCTTGACTGTGCGCGACATCCAGAAGATGCCGACTACGAGGAGCACTAGTCCGACGAGGAGCATCGCGATGCCGATCGGTTCGGTATAAAGAGGACGCAGGTATGCGCGCCGGAAGGTGAAAAAGAACCCGCCAAGCAGGATCGGTATGGCGATGAGCACCCACGCGGAGAGCCGACCCTCCGCCGAGAGGGACTTGACATGCCGACGCAGGCGACCACGCTCGCGGATGGTGTCCACAGTGGTCTGCAGCACCTCGGCGAGGTTTCCGCCGACCTCTCGCTGGATGCGCACCGCCATGACCGCCCAGCCGAGGTCGTCGCTCTGGGCCCGCCGGGCTACTCCATCGAGCGCATCCGATAGGTCGGCACCCAGCCGGTTCTCGGCGAGCGCGCGCCCGAACTCCGCGGCGACCGGCTCGGGCGCCTCGCGGACGAGGGCGTCGATGGCTTGCTGCAGCGAGAATCCGGACCGGAGCGAGCCGATGACAAGTTGCAGCGCGTCCGGCAATTGCTCGGCGAAGCTCGCGGCGCGCCGGTCGGCCCTGATGGACCGGTACATGCCGGTGGCCAGCCAGCCCAGTAACCCGCCAATGACCAGGCCCGCCCACCGCCAGAACGGGTGCCCAAAGACCAGGAAGAGCACGGCCGCAGGGGGGATCGCCCCGCATGCACGGAGCAGCACCCACTCGTGCGGCCGCAACCGCATGCCGGCTTGGTCGAGCCGTAGGGCGATGCGCTGCTCAAGATCGCCGGAGCGGACGATCGCGGCGCTCGCTGAAAGAGCGGCGCGGGTCAGCGCGCTGGTCGGTTCGACGTTTCTCGTCTTCAGCGATTTGACGCGACCCGGCTCGAATTGCTCGATCTGCCCGATGCGATCTTTCTTCTTCGAGCGTGGCCAGACGAGCGCGACGACGAGCCCGATCCCGCCGAGGAAGAAGGTCCCACCCAGAGCCCACGGTGCCCAAACAGGAATCCAGCCGAGGCGCGGCGCGCCGGCGACCCGGACCGGCGGGCCAGCGGCGAAGGTCACCGGCACCTTCGTGGTCAGCGTTCCAGCGGTCGTCTCCAGCGACACGACGAGGGTCTCCTGTTTGTCGCTGAGACCTGCCGGGACCACCGCCTCCACAGCGAGAACTACGGAGAAGCCGCCGGCCACGGCCCGGAAGGAGTCCGCGACGAACGTGGCCTCCGGCGCGGTCAGGACGCGGCCGTCCCCGATCACCGCGATGTCCTGGAGTGCGTCGAGGCCGACCTTGTCCGCCTGAAACGCGACCACGTCGACGGCGAGCTTCTCGGACCTCAGGCGGCTCTGCAGTTGGCTGAGGGACATCTTCGACGCGGTGTCGAGGCCGTCGGAGAGCACCAGCACCCGCCGCTCACTGTCCGGGCCGAACTTGGCCTGCCGCAGGGCTGTCGCGGCGAGCGCCACGGCGTCGTAGAGCGCGGTGTTTCCGTCACCGCGCAGTGCGCTGGTTGCGTTGGTGAGTGCCGCCCGGTCCTCGGTCGGCTTGAGAACCAGCCTGGGCGCGTCGCTCACCGCGATCAGCCCGACCTGCACGTCCTCGGGCAGGTTCGACGCCAATTCACGGACGGCGTTCTGTGCGGCGGCGAGCCGTGCGCCGGCGACCGAGCCGCTCACGTCCAGCACCACCATGAGACCGCGCGGCGGCAGCTTTGTTGCGGACCGGCTGACCTTCTCGGCATTGGATACGAGAGTCGTCTCGCCGACCCGGACCGCGACGTTCGCCGGATCGATCGGCGTGTTGAGCGGGAGACCACTGGCCGTCAGCAGGAACCGCACCACCCCGGGTGCGGTCTCCAACCGGCTCGCGGCCAGACTCGGCGTGGGCGCGGCGAGTGCCGGCGCGGGCATCGCGAGGACGGTCAGGGCGACGACCACAAACACAGCCAGACCGGCCAGCGGACGTCTGGCCAGGGCGGGCAGTGCGTTCTTCAACGTTCTCATCGGTCCTGTCATCGAGTTAGGAGGGTCCGGCCGAAGACTTCCGGTGCGATGGTGATCCCGACATCCTCAAGGTGATCAACGAACCGTGGGCGAAGACCGGTTGACAGCAGCGCGCCGCGGCTGCGGCCAAACTCGTCCTGCCCGGCGCGGTGGTCGAAGAGGAACAGATCCTGGAGGCTGATGACGTCACCCTCCATGCCAACCACCTCGGTGATGTGCGTGATGCGGCGGCTTCCGTCCTTCAGCCGAGACTGATGGATGATCAGGTCAACCGCCGAGGCGATCTGCTCCCGGATCGCCCGTACTGGCAGGTCAATGCCGGCCATCAGCACCATGGTCTCGATGCGGGACAGCGAATCTCGGGGGGAGTTCGCGTGCACCGTGGTGAGCGATCCATCGTGACCGGTGTTCATCGCCTGCAGCATGTCGAGGGCGGCACCGTCGCGGACCTCTCCCACCACGATCCGGTCCGGGCGCATGCGTAGCGCATTACGTACCAGGTCTCGGATCGTGACCTGACCACGCCCCTCGATGTTTGCCGGGCGCGACTCCAGTCGTAGGACGTGCTCCTGGTGCAGCTGGAGTTCGGCCGCGTCCTCGATCGTCACGATGCGCTCGTCCCCGGGGAGGTACTGTGACAGCACATTGAGCGTGGTGGTTTTGCCCGTGCCCGTACCGCCGCTGATCAGCATGTCGAGGCGGCCCTTGACGCAGGCTGAGAGAAGGTGAGCCACCGACCGGCTCAGGGTGCCAAAAGCGATCAGGTCTTCAATCCCATACGGGTCGGCTGCGAACTTGCGGATCGTCAGCACCGCGCCGTCGAGCGCGATCGGGGGCAAAACTGCGTTGACCCGACTACCGTCGGGCAGACGCGCGTCGACCATCGGGCTGGCTTCGTCGACTCGCCGCCCAACCCGAGCCACGATCTTGTCAATGACACGGCGTAGGTGCGTTTCGTCGATGAACGCGGCGTCCACAGGCACGATGTGGCCGAACCGCTCCACGTAGATTCGGTCTGGGCCGTTGACCATGATTTCACTCACGTCTTGATCCCGGAGCAGCGGTTCGAGCGGCCCATGGCCGAGGATCTCGTCGCAGATCTCGCTGGTGATCCGGGTTCGGTCGGCGGCGTTGAGCGCGTGCTCATCTTTCGCCAGCACCTCGGCCAGGGTCTTCCGCACGCTCTGCGCGAGCACCTCCGCGGACCTCTCGTTGTAGAGCTGCGGGCCGAGGATGTCCTGGAGCTCCTTGTGCACCCGGCGACGGATCTCCGCCAACGGGCTCGTCTGCGTCGTGCGGATACGCGCGGTGACATCCACGGGGGAGCGACGGTGGGCAAGGCGATCGATCAGGCTCATCGTTTCACCGCCCCCGCTTCAGCATTCGGCGCAGCCCGCGTACGGGGGTTCTCGGCGGCGTCGGCGTGGTGAGCCAACCGAGCGCGAACTCGCGGATCGACGTGCTGACCGGGTGGTGCGGGTTGTCGAGCATGATCGGTACACCTCGGTTGATCGATACCGGGACATCCCGGCTGGACGGTACGTACGCCGAGATCGGTGCACGAATGACCCGCTCGATGTCGGTCGCGGTGAGGCCCACCTTGGCGTCCGAGCGGTTGAGCACGATGAATCGCTGCTCCTTTGGCAGGTCGAGCAGGTCGAAAGTGTCGAGCGTGATGCGCAGATTCTTCAACGCCGGGATATCGGGGGTGGTCAGCAGCACGTGAACGTGCGACAGATCAAGAGCAGTCAGCACGTGGTCGGTGAACTGCGGCGGGGTGTCGATGACAACGTACTCGAACATGCCGCGAGCGAACTCCAGGACATCCGCAACCAGGCCCCGCGTCACCCGCTCCGCCTCGGCCGGTCCGGGCGGGGCGAGCACCGTGTCCACGCCCGAGGTGTAAGGCGTCAGGATGCTCCGCAGCAGCGTCTCGTCCAGATGCTGACCCACGGCGTCCACGATGGTTCGCTCAGGCACCAGCTGCAACATGATCGCCACGTCGCCAAAGGCCAGGTCGAGGTCGATGAGGCCGACCCGGTGCGCGCCGCCGGCGGCCAGCGCGACCGCAATGTTGGTGGCAAGCGTGGTCTTTCCGCATCCCCCCTTCGCCGCGAAGACGGTGATCACCTTCGCGTCCATCGCCGACGAACCGAACCGGCGCGAGCCATGTCCGGCCGCTGGGCCCAACTGCCGCGAGACCTCCAGCGACCGGGCACACGCCGCAAGCAGCGCGGCGGGGTCGTTGGCCGGCACCACCTCTCGGATGCCAGACCGTAACGCCACGCCGAGCAGGCCCACGTCGACCCGCTCGCGAATCAGGACTATGCCGAGTGCCGGTCGGGTCACGCGGCACTCGGCGGCCATCGCGAGCGCGACGCTCAGATCGACTCCGGGACCGAGTATCACCGACTGGTCGGCCGGATACTCGGCGAGCAATCGCAGCAGATCCTCACCCGACGTAGCGGTGTGAACATCACTGCCGAGAAGCACCGCGAAATGCTGAGCCTCGCGCCGGTGCGGCTCGAACAGGATTGTCATGTCGGTACTCCAGCTGCGGTCACGGAAATAGCGGCGTTACGCCACCCGCGGCGTCCTTGTTGTCGACACCGGACCCCGGCTTGACTTCAATGGCGTCCGTGAGCAGGCCGAGATAGAGCTTGCCGGTATGCAGACCCTCGATCAGCCGCTCGGCTTCGGGTTGCGTTACCGCCACCGTCACGAGGAGCGAGCCACTGGCCTTGGTAGCGGTCGTGTCGTTGCTGTTGGTGCTGGAGCTGCCGCTGCCATTGGCGCGGACCGGCGGCTGGTAGGTCCCGACGGTGAGCACCTCGACCTCGGCGAGTAGAACCCGCGTCCGCTGGAACTTTGTCTCCTTGCCGTCCTTGTCGAGCAGGGTGTACGTCAGGAACATCGTCACCCTGCTCCCTGGCCGCACGTAGCCGGCCACCTGCTCGGGAACGCCAGTTTCGACTGTGACGGCCATCTTTCCGTCCGGCAGCGTAAGGCCGCTGTTGACCTTGCTTTGCTCATCGAACATCGCCCTGAGCAGGATCTGCCCTGGCACGACGGCCGCGGTCACCACGAGCCGGTCGAGCTCGGCGCTCACATCTGGCAGGGCATCGGCGGGGACGGCGGATCTCGGCATCCTCTCCAGCCGGATCAGCTGGTCAGCCCGGATGCGGGCGCCGCTGGTGCCGATCGGGATCGGCTTGCTCGCGATCGCGACCGTGACGCCCTCGACGTTGGCCTGGGCACGTGTGTCGGCCGAAACGGCGTAGAAGAGCAGGCCGGCGGTGCCGAGGGCGGCGAGAAAGATCGCGATAACGATCGCGAGGATGCGACGAGTCATGAGCTTTTGTCCTGAGTCTTTCTGCTCCCCGTGGGGTGCTTGTCGAATGGGTTATCCGATGAGCGTGATGATGGTGGCGCCGAAGTCATCCTCCGGGTCGCCGATGGCGCCGCCGGTCGGGGGCATGAGCGCGTTCGTGAAGTAGCCGTAGATGCATTTGTCGTCGCCCTTGCATGGCGCTTTGTTCGTCAGATTCGACTTTTCGGACAGCCCGGGCAGGTGGTATCCCGTTACCACGAATGCGGCGAGACCAGCCACGTGATATTCCACCTTGCTGCCACCCTTGCCCAGGATGCCGTCGTGGATCGGCACCAGCAGGACGGTGTGATTGTCCCGCCACCCGGGAAGCAGGTCCTTGCAGCTCTTGGAGGGGGAGACGCTTACGTTGCCGCCGACGGTCTCGTCGACCTCAATGAACGCCTGACACTCCGTCTCGTCGAGCCAGCCAAAGCCACCGGGGAAGTCCCAGCCCGACGGTCCGGCCGGACAGGTCTTGGCCTTGTCGGTGTTGTGCAGGTAGAGCGTCTGCTCGTAGCTGTCGGACGGGACAGCAGGCGGCGGGGCAGCGTAGACCGTCCCGTCGGTCGTGGCCTCGTCGAACTCGCACGTCGAGAACGTCACCGCTAGACCGGATCCGGACACCGGCGGTCCCCATATCGCTCTGGCGCACGCGCGTACACCCGAACCGGCGTAATCGCCGTTGCCGAGCAGCATCTGCGCGAACGACGGGGACAGCAAGAACTCGTCGTCGCTGGTCTGGGTCCCAGTCCGCACCTCGAGGTAGGGCCGATCCTCCGTATACTCCGCCGGAATGCAGTCGGTGAGGTTGCCGACGGTGCTGTCGCAGCTGAGGATAAACGGGCTTGCTGGAACGTCGCCGCAGATCTCGAGCACGTTAGCGGATCCGTCTTTGGCGTTCGCGTCCGCATACCGCGCCGCGAGAGTAGCGACGTCGGCCACCGAGCAGTCTGTGACAGATTTGGCCTGAGCGCACTTCTCGGCGAGGGCGACGACGGCCGAGTCCGCGCCGCTCTGGAGCTCCTCGCGTTCGGCATAGAGCCGGCCGACATCAACGACCAGCGCCAACATGCCGAGCAAGACGCCACCCGCCAGCAGGATGGCGAACACGGTCGCGACCGCCCCTCGCTGGTCGCGGTGGAGGCGTCGCAGAATCCCGCCCATGCCGGGTCGCCACATAGTTAACCGGCTCAATGTATGCATGGCATGACACCGTGTCCCGCGAGGTCGGTCGTGCCGTCGCCGCCGATGAGGATGCTCAGCGGGGTCACGAAGGTGAATGTGTAGGTAACGTCCACCACCGCATCGTCGTCGGCGTCGGGCGTCGCTGGGCACGCGATTATTGTGGGGGTGAGATCGCCCACGGTCGACTCGGCCACCCGGTCGAAACGCGCCTGACCCGCCGCCGCATCGATCAGCGCGGTCGCGCGGGCTGCTTCCCGGGCCGCCTCGGTGAGCGTGATCTGGGCATTGAGCATGCGCCCAAAATCGATGATTCCGAAAATGACTAGCAGCACGATGGGTAAAATCAAGGCAAACTCGACCGCCGCCGCGCCGCTATCTCGCCCCCGCCTGGTGACCATTAACCACCCCATGGAATGTCAACGCCACTAGTAAAGAGATCGATGACGGCGAGGCCGACCCCACCGATCGCGAGTGCCACTGCTACCGCGATGAAGGTGGCCAGCATGGCGTACTCGACCGACGTAGCGCCAAGGTCGGCGGTCCGCCGACCATTAACCTGCCGCTGCACATGATCTCCCTGTGAACTACCTAGCGTTGTCCCGCCGGAGGACAGAATCCGCCGGCGGGACAACGCGCTGAGCTAGGCGACATCTACGGGCACGCGCTGGCCGCGTCGCTATCCACGCACGCCTCGGCCTGGCCAAACTTGGTGTTGAGCGCGCCGCCAAGCAGGACCACGGTGGCGGCAATGACCACCGCAATGAGCGCGACGAGCAGACCGTATTCGACGGCCGTCGCACCATCGTCGTTCTTGCGGAATGCCCGCAGATTGCGGACGAGTTTCTTCACAGAACCCCACCTTCCAGATCGTCCTTGCGGACCAGCCATTCTGCCGCGCTCCAGCGCGAACGCGAGGAACGTTCCACGATGCTAGGCGAGGCCGCTGTCGGGAAGGGGACATGAAAGGTACCGAACTTCGCCACCGAACGGCTGAGTCGTCGCTCCAAATGGGCCTTGACCTGCGCTGATGGCGGGCTCATCCACGGGCAAACGTACGAAGCCACCCTACACACAGGACGGACAACAGAGCACCGACGAGCATCGCGGGCCCGAACGGCAGCCATGACTTCCGCCCGACCCGTCGGGTCAAAAGGAGGCCTATCGCGACTGGGCCGTTCACGAGCCACGGCAACAGCGCGCCAAGCAGCACCGCTCCCCAGCTCAGCCAGCCGAGAAAGAGTCCGAGCAGCACCGCTAGCTTCACGTCGCCGAAGCCGAGTCCCCGCCCGGGCAGGAGGTAGAGCACGAGGAAAGCCGACCCGAGCACGACCGCCGCCAACGCCGCGCGTAGCAATGCGCCCCAATCACCCGTTACAGCCGCGATTACGGCGAACAGGGAAGCGCTGATCCATACTGCCGGAAAAACGAGAGTGCGCGGCAAACGCTTGCACGAGAGGTCGATAACGGCGAGCAGAACACCAAGGATCGCCAACGCGACATATAGCGGAAGGGCCAGCGTGGCATCCAGAGCAGCCGCGAGCAGGCCGCTAGCGGTTGCCGCGGCGGCGGCCGTCAGCCAGGCCGGCGGACCCAGGCGGGCACCGCAGGCCGAACAGCGGGCGTGAAGGCGCACCCACCCACCCACGCCGCGGCGCAGAGGCGCGTCGCACGAGGTGCACGCAGTGCGACTGGGCTCGTCGGCCGGGACGGAGAGGCGGTAGGCGGTCAGTGGCACGAGGGCGCCGCCAGCGGCGCCGGCGGCGGCGCTGAGACTGATGAGTAGCGGGGACATCCGGGCAGCGTAGCTGCGGCGAGGCGGCCGGTCACTCCCACTCGATGGTGCCTGGCGGCTTGCTCGTCACGTCGAGCACGACCCGGTTGATCTCGGGAACTTCGTTGGTGATCCGAGTCGAGACCTTCGCGACGAGGTCGTAGGGCAGCCGGGACCAGTCCGCGGTCATCGCGTCCTCACTGGACACCGGACGGAGCACGACCGGGTGTCCGTACGTGCGCCCATCGCCCTGCACACCGACGCTGCGCACATCGGCGAGGAGTACGACCGGGAACTGCCAAACGCCGCGGTCCAGGCCGGCGGCGGTGAGCTCGTCTCGGGCGATCTTGTCGGCGGCCCGGAGCAGGTCAAGGCGGTCCCGGGTGACCTCGCCGATGATGCGGATGGCCAGGCCGGGACCGGGGAACGGATGGCGCCATACCATCGCTTCGGGCAGGCCGATGGTGGCGCCTAGCGCCCGTACCTCGTCCTTGAACAGCGTTCGCAGCGGCTCGATCAGCCAGAACTCAAGGTCGTCCGGCAGGCCGCCGACGTTGTGGTGTGACTTGATGTTCGCGGTTCCGGTTCCCCCGCCCGACTCCACGACGTCGGGGTAGAGGGTCCCCTGGACCAGGAACTCGACGTGCCTTTCCGCGTCGATCTCGCGGGCGGCCGCCTCGAAGACGCGAATGAACTCCCGGCCGATTATCTTCCGCTTCGCCTCCGGATCGGTGACCCCGGCGAGCGCGGTGAGGAAACGATCGGCGGCGTCGACGACCTTGAGCCGGATACCGGTCGCCGCGACGTAGTCCTTCTCGACCTGCTCGGCCTCCCCGGCCCGCAGCAGACCGTGGTCGACGAAGACGCAGGTGAGCTGATCGCCCACGGCGCGATGGACGAGCGCCGCCGCCACCGCAGAGTCGACTCCGCCGGAGAGGCCGCAGATAACCTGCGCGTCGCCGACCTGCGCTCGGATGGCCGCCACCTGGTCATCGATGATGCCCGCCGGCGTCCACATCGGCTCGATGCCCGCCATCGAGTGTAGGAACCGCTCCAACACGTGCTGGCCGTGCTGGGTATGCCTGACCTCGGGGTGGAACTGCACGCCCGCCCGCCGGTTGGCGACGTCCTCGAACGCCGCGACGGGCGCATGAGGACTGTTGGCCGTCACGATGAATCCATCCGGCGCGACGGTGACGCAGTCGCCGTGGCTCATCCAGACGATCTGCTGCTCCGGCAGCCCGCCGAGCAGTTCGCCGCCGGAGCCGGCGAGACTGAGCTGGGTGCCGCCGAACTCTCGCTGTCCGGTGTGCGCCACCTCCCCGCCGAGCGCCCGCGCCATCGCCTGGAATCCGTAGCAGATGCCAAGCATCGGCACGCCGGCGTCGAACAGCGCCGGGTCGACCTGCGGAGCGCCGGGCTCATAGACACTCGCCGGCCCGCCCGAGAGAACGATCGCGGCCGGGTCGCGGGCCAGCATCTCGGCCACGGACATGGAGTGCGGCACGATCTCGGAGTAGACCCGTGCCTCCCTCACCCGGCGCGCTATCAGCTGCGCGTACTGGGCACCGAAGTCGACGACAAGGACCGGCCGCGGCGTGCTCATGCAGGTGAGCCTACCGACGGGAGTATGGCCTGCCGTGCTCAGCGTGGTAGGCGCGTACCCAGGTGTCGTCCAGGCCCTCGGCGAAGGCTCCGGACGGGTTGTCGATGATCCAGACGTGCATCATCTCCGGCGAAGTCACGTTGACCGACAGGGCGGGGCACGTGCCGAACGGTGTGACGATGCCGAAGCCCGGCGGCAGCAGGGTCAGGCAGATGTTGTGCGCGTGCCAGCGGGTGATCGGCCCACCGGGCTCCGGGCCGGCCCGGCCCGCTCGCTCCATCACGAAGACGACGCCGAGCAGAGTCGCCCGGCCCCCCTCGATGGCGTACACGAGGGTCTCCGGGCGTTGTGGGTCGAGCACCCGCCCGTCGTTCTTGAACTTCTTGTTGTCCATGTGCACATCCGTGCCCGTACCCGGGTTGGGCACCTCGTACCCGGCCCCGATCGCGGCGTCGAGAATCGCGTAGTTCTTCATCGCCGCCTTCGTCGCGGCGGCGAGCCGGTCGGCCGCCTGCTGCTGCGCCAGCGTCGGGTGATGATCCGCGATGGGCCGCATGATGACACCGGCCTGGGCCCGCGCCGCATGGTCATGTTCCTCGGCGTGGTCACCGGTGTGGCCCATCGCGCCGACCCCACCATCGGGCGCCGCCGATGCATCAGTGTCCGTCGCGGCGTGGGCGAGGAACGACCCGATCCAGATCGTCGTCCCCACGACGAAGGTCACGAAGACCGTCGCCGTCGAACCGGCGAACCGCTTGAAGCGCCGGGGCCGTCCTGGCTCCCGGCCTGGCACGAGGCACAACCCGAGTGCGGCGAGCTCGACCAGAGCGGTCGCGATGCCCACCTGGTCCGGCTCCTCGCCACCGCTGCCCGCGACGACCAGATAGGAGATCAGCGTGCCAATCAGGAGCACGGCGGCGAGCAGCCGCCACGAGCGCCCCTCCAGCGCCCGCACGGCGAGCCAGGCGTACGCGGCACCGCTGCCCAGGAAGGCGATCGTGAGCAGTGGACCGTCGTAGTGCCCGAGCGGGAGCGCAAGGTGGACCGCGGCCGCGATGCCGAGCAACCACGCCGCCCACAGCCGCACCGCACCCACCCCCGCGATCTTGGATGATGTCGGGGCCCCTGGGCCCGAGAAGTATCCAAGATCCCGGCGGGTATGGGCACCTGGCGCGCGGAGCCGCCGTACACCGAAGACGAGCACCGGGAGCAGGCAGGCCGCGACGAGAGCGGGCACGTGTTGCGGGGCGATCCCGACCGAGAACGCGTCAACCGGATTCACAGGCTGCCTCCGTCGTCAGGATGGCCGAGGGGACGACGGCGGTCGGCACGACCAGACGCGGCGCAAACGGCACGGCCAGCTGAGGCACAGTCGCCGTGGTCACCATCGGGGCGGGCGCATACGGATCCTGCGGCACCGGCAGCCCGTACAAGATCTGCTCACCAGCGGACGGGCGAGGGACAAGCATGGTCGCACACAGGTAGACCACCGCGGCCGGCACGGCGACGTTGGTGATCAGGCCGACCAAGTTGACGGTGAAGTCGACCCACGGAAGGAACCCCGCGCCAAACTGCAGCCAGAACCCGACCAAGGTGATTCCCTGCACCACAATCAGGGCCACCAGGGCCCACCGCCGACCCGAGACCACCTTGGCCGCGAAGACGAACAGCAGCACCATCTTCGCCACCGGCAGGACGAGGTACGCCGGGTTGCCGCCCATGAGCAGCACCTCGCCGAGCCCGCCGAGCAACAGGAAGGCGGCCTGCATCAGACACAGCACATACACCACATCGGCGGCGCCACCGTGCTCCACCGGCATAGAACGTCTCACGCTCATCATGGTGAGTGCTGACCGTGAGGTCGCGATGAGCCGATCTTAAGAAGTCGGTGAGAACGTCAGCGCGGCAGCAGGCGGAGGGCCGTCCGCGCCTGCGCGGGCACGACCGGCGAGCCGGGCGGGACCGGGTCGACCCGCTCGTAGTCGTGACCCAGCGGGGGCCGCGGGTCCTCCTCGCCCCGGTTGGGCCAGAAGGACATCGCCCGCTCGGCCTGCGCCGTGATCGTGAGCGACGGGTTGACGCCGAGGTTGGCGCTGACCGCCGCGCCGTCGACGACGTGCAGACCGTCGTGCCCAAAGACACGGTGATACGCGTCTACCACGCCCTGCGCTGGTGAAGCGCCGATAACGGCGCCGCCAAGGATATGCGCGGTCACCGGCATGTTGAAGACCTCGCTGATCGAGCCGCCCGCGACGGCGCCCAGCTCATCGGCGAGCAGCCGCACCGCGCGGTTGCCGGCCGGAATCCAGCTCGGGTTGGGAGCCCCGTGCCCGATGCTCGCCACCAGCCTGCGCCGCCCATACCAGGACCGTCGATAGGCGACGCTGAGCGAGTTGTCCACCGACTGCATCACGAGCGCGATGACCGTTCGCTCGGACCAGCGGCGGACCGAGACGGCGCGAGCGGCGTTGATCGGGTGCCGGCCGATGTTGCCGATCCAGCGCAGCCGGCGTCGCGGGCCGCCGTCGGTGAGCAGCGTCTGCAGCAACCCCATCGAGTTCGAGCCCTTCCCATACCGGACCGGCTCGATATGTGTGTGTTCATCGGGATGGAACGAGCTGGTGATGGCCACGCCGTCGGTGAGATCGAGTCCCCGTCTGCGGGCCGCACCGTTCGGCACCGCGGCGCCGAGAATCGACTCCGAGTTGGTGCGGGTCAACGCGCCGAGCCGGCTGGAGAGTTTGGGTAGCCGCCCCGACGTCCTCATCCGGTGCAGCAGGCGCTGCGTGCCCAGCGCCCCCGCCGCGAAGATCACCTGGTCGGCCTCGAAGGTGCGTCGACGGTGCGGAAGCCACGCGCCGGTTCGTGCTGTGTCGACCAGGTAGCCCGCACCGGGGGTGGGGCGGACGGCGGTGACGGTGGTCAGCGGGAAGACTTGCGCGCCGGCCCTCTCCGCGAGGTACAGATAGTTCTTGACCAGCGTGTTCTTGGCGCCGTGGCGGCACCCCGTCATGCAGCTTCCACAGTGGAGGCATCCGGTCCGATCGGGTCCGACGCCGCCGAAGTACGGGTCCGGCACCGTTGCACCGGGCTCGGCGAGGTGGACCCCGACGGGAGTGGCGTGGAAGGTATGCGCCACGCCCATCCGTTCGGCGACAGCAAGCATGGCGCGGTCCGCGGCTGTCCGCCTCGGGTAGGTCGTGACGCCCAGCATGCGCTTGGCCTGGTCATAGTGCGGCGCTAGCTCGGAGCGCCAGTCGGTGATGTCGCGCCACTGCGGGTCGTTGAAGAATTCATCGAGCGGCTCGTAGAGCGTGTTGGCGTAGACCAGGCTGCCGCCGCCGACGCCAGCGCCGGAGAGCACCAGCACACCCCCGGCCTCGCGACTTCCGCGCAAGATGTCGATGCGCTGGATCCCGTAGCAGCCGAGTTTCGGTGCCCAGAGGAAGCGCCGCACCCGCCACGATGTCTTCGGGAACTCGTCGTCGGCGAAGCGCCGCCCGGCTTCGAGCACGGCGACCGAGTAGCCCTTCTCGACGAGGCGCAGTGCGGCGACGCTGCCGCCGAAGCCGGATCCTATGATCACCACGTCATACCGCACGCCACTCATACTGACCCCTTCCCCGTCGATCATGACCTGGAGGTCATGATCGACGCTGTTTCGCGACGGTCAGCTCATGATCGCGGAGATCTTGCTTCGCGGCGAGTGGACGCCCAAACGGCGTCAGCGCCGAGGGCGCGGCGGACGCTTCTCGCCGTACAGCCAGTCGTCGAAGAGTTGGTCGAGCTGTTTGCCGGAGATCCGCTCGGCCAGCGCGATGAACTCGGGTGTGGTCGCATTCGAGTGCGCCTTCTCTGCTGCCCACGCCTTAAGGATCTTGAAAAACGCGTCGTCTCCGACGGTGACCCGCAATGCGTGCAGCGTCATCGCCCCGCGGGTGTAGACCGACTCGTGGAAGAGGTCGGACTTTCCGGGATCGCCGGGCGGCACACGCCACATCTCGGCGTCGGCCGGCGCATAGGAGTTGTCGAACGTCTGCTGAGCCGTCTGTTCACCCTTGTCCTCGAACCACAGCCACTCCGCGTACGAGGCGAATCCCTCGTTGAGCCAGATCTCCTTCCATTCGTTGACGGCAACGCTGTCGCCATACCACTGGTGGGCCAACTCGTGCACGATCACCCAGGTCCCGTCCTCGCCCGCCTCGAAGAAGGCCGAGCTGTAGATCGGCCGGCTCTGATTCTCCAGGGCGAAACGGACGCGCCGGTCGTCGATGACGATGCCGCCGAGGGCGTCGAAGGGGTAGGGCCCGAACTTGGACTCGAGGAAGTCGATGACCTCGGGAGTCTGCGCCATCTGGGCGTCGACCTGTGCGGACAATGATGTGTCGACCGCGATCACCATGGGTTTGCCGTCGTGAGTGCTCTCCTTCACGCGGTACTTTCCGATCACCACGGTGGCCAGGTACGGGGCCATGGGCTTGGTCTCCGACCACGTCCAGGTCGTCCAACCACCGGCGGACCTCTTGTCCTTCATCGCGCCGTTGGAGAGTGCGGCCAGCCCCTCCGGCGCTGCGATCTTGACGGTGTAGGTCGCCTTGTCGCGCGGGTGGTCGTTGACGGGGAACCACGAGGACGCGACCTCGGGCTCGCCGATGGCGACGGCGCCGTCGTCGGTGTGCAGGAACCCGATCTCGCCCAGGCCCGGCTCGTCGAACGCCTTGGGGACGCCGCCGTAGGTCACCTTCACGACAAACTGCGCGCCCGTGGCGATCCCCGTGGCAGGCGTAACGACAAGCTCCGCGCCCGACTGCTCGGCCGCGGCATCCACGTCGTTGACCGTGACCTTCTCGGTCTTGAGGCCGGTGAAGTCGAGGTTGAACCGGGACAGGTCAGCGGTCGCGGTGGCGGTGATGGTGGCCGTGCCCGTCAGCGTGTCGGTCGGTGGGTCGTACTTGAGGTCGAGATCGTAGTTGGCGACGTCGTACCCGCCATTGCCCGCCTTCGGGTAGTACGTGTCGCCGAGCCCGTCCGCTCCTGGCCCAAACACGCCTGGCGGGTTCGTGGTGGCGGTGGGCCTCAGCGATGGACCCGGCTTAGTGCAGCCCGCCAGCACCAGGGCAGCCATCGCAACGACTGCCGTGATCACCCTGACCGGCGACTTACTCCGACCCATTACACGCCCCTTCTATGGCCGTCGCCACGCACCGCAACAGTAGACGGCGATCCAAAGGAGAGTCGTGATCATGCCAAGGCAACGCACCGCCGCGCCGATCTCCGCGATCACCCGGCAGGCCGGCTCGCAAACGCGCCCCAGCCGAGGAAGCCGTGTCAGCGGTCCAGGACTAGGCCGACCTTCTGGAACTCCTTCAGGTCGCTGTAGCCGCACTTGGCCATCGCCCGACGTAGCCCGCCGAAGAGGTTGAGGCTGCCGTCCGGGTCATCGCTCGGCCCGTACAGCAGCTTTTCGAGCGAACCCAGCGGCTCCTCGGCAACGCCATAGGACCCGCGCGGCAGGTTGGGGTGGCTGGCGGCGGAGTGCCACCACGCGCCGCCGGCGGGGGCCTCTTCACACCGCGTCATGGGTTCACCGAGCATGACGGCGTCGGCACCGCAGCCCAGCGCCTTCGCGATGTCCCCGCTGCTGTTCAGGTCACCGTCGGCGATGAGGTGCACGTATCGCCCGCCGGTCTCGTCCAGATAGTCGCGGCGGGCGGCAGCCGCGTCCGCTATGGCGGTCGCCATCGGCACCCGGATACCCAGGACTGTGTCCGTTGTGGACCAGCCGTCGGCGCCGACACCCACGATGACGCCCGCAGCCCCGGTACGCATCAGGTGCAGCGCTGTCTTGTAGTCCGTGCACCCACCGGCGATCACGGGCAGATCGAGGTCGGCGATGAACTCCTTGAGGTTCAACGGTTCGTCGTTTGTGGACACATGCTCGGCCGAGACGATCGTGCCCTGGATGACGAGGATGTCCACGCCGGCGTCCAGGATCACCGGCGCCAGGGTGAGGGTGTGCTGTGGCGAGACCCGGACCGCTACCGTGACGCCACCCTCGCGGATGGACTTCACCCGGTCGGCGATCAGCTCCGGCTTGATCGGCTCCGCGTACGCCTCCTGCAGCCGTCGGGTCGCGGTCACTCCTTCATCGTCCAGAGTGGCCAGCGCCTCCAGCGTCTTGGCCGGATCGGCGTACCGGCACCACAGTCCCTCCACATTGAGCACCCCGAGGCCGCCGAGACGGCCGAGCGCCACTGCGGTGGCCGGACTCATAGTGGCGTCGCTGGGATGGGCCACGCACGGAATTTTGAACGGATATGCGTCGAGCTGCCAGGCGGTGGAGACGTCGTCCACGTCGCGGGTTCGCCGGCTCGGCACGATCGCGATGTCGTCCAGGTGGTAACCCCGCTGCGCCGTCTTCCCCGTTCCGATCTCAACGACGTCACGCACGGCGTTCGCTCCTATTCTTCTTCGTCGATCAAGGAGGAATGGTCGTGAATCGGAGATCAAAATGCAGCCAAGAGTCCTTGATCGGCGGGCGAGGGGTTAGCGGGAGTGGTAATTGGGCGCCTCGATGGGCATCTGAATGTCGTGGGGGTGGCTCTCCTTGAGACCCGACGGTGTGATCCGCAGCAGTTGCCCGCGCTCCTGCAACTCGGCGATGGTCGCGGCGCCGACGTAGCCCATGGCGGCCCGAAGCCCGCCGACCAACTGATGGGCGACCGCCCCGAGCGGACCGCGGTAGGGCACCTGCCCTTCGATCCCCTCCGGCACCAGCTTGTCGTCGGAGAAGACGTCATCCTGGAAGTAGCGATCCTTGGAGTACGAGCGGGCCTGACCTCGGGACTGCATGGCGCCCAACGAGCCCATCCCGCGATAGGTCTTGAACTGCTTCCCGTTGATGAAGATGAGCTCGCCCGGGCTCTCCTCGCAGCCGGCCAGGAGCGAGCCGAGCATCACGGTGTCGGCGCCGGCCACAATGGCCTTCGCGATGTCGCCGGAGTATTGCATGCCGCCGTCGCCAATGACCGGCACACCCGCCGCCTTGCAGGCCCGAGCGGCGTCCATGATCGCTGTGACCTGGGGTACGCCGACGCCGGCGACCACCCGGGTCGTGCAGATCGAGCCCGGCCCGACGCCCACCTTCACGGCGTCGGCGCCCGCTACGACGAGCGCGCGGGCGCCGTCCTCGGTGGCGACGTTTCCGCCGATCACGTCGATGTCGGGCACATCGCGCGTGAGCCGCGCCACCATCTCGAGGACGTTTCGGCTATGGCCATGCGCGGAGTCCACGACCAGGGCGTCCACGCCGGCCTCGACGAGCGTGCGGGCGCGCTTGTACGAGTCTTCGCCGACGCCGACGGCGCCGGCCACCCGCAGTCGGCCGGCCGGGTCCTTGGTGGCATTCGGATACTGCTCGCTCTTGGCGAAGTCCTTGACCGTGATCAGGCCGGCCAGGCGCCCGGCCGCATTGACGATCGGAAGCTTCTCCACCTTGTGCTTGCGTAGCAGATCCAGCGCCTCGGCGGTGGTGACACCAACGGGTGCGGTGATCAACGGCATCGGGGTCATCACGTCGCGCACCAGGGTCGACTTGTCCCCGACGAAGCGCATGTCACGGTTGGTCACGATGCCGACGAGCATCCCGGCAGCATCGACAACCGGGGCCCCGGAGATCCGATAGCGGGCACACAACCCATCGACCTGGCCCAACGTGTCGTCCGGTGAACAGGTGACCGGGTTGGTCACCATCCCCGCCTCGGATCGCTTGACGAGGTCGACCTGCAGGGCCTGGTCCTCGATGGCCAGGTTGCGGTGCAGCACCCCGATGCCGCCCTGGCGCGCCATCGCGATCGCCATCCGCGCCTCGGTAACGGTGTCCATCGCGCTCGACACCAGCGGCACCCGCAGCGAGATCCGCCGGGAGAGTCGGGTCGCTGTCGCAACCTCGCTCGGCACGACGTCGGACTCGGCTGGCAATAGGAGCACGTCGTCGAAGGTGAGGCCCAGCGGCAACGAGGGGCCGGGTTCCCCTGGCAGGAAAGCCATCTTCACTCCCCGATCGTTGGGCCGGCCCCTGGGTGGCGTTGCTCGGCGCCGACGGCTTCGTCGTATGACGATCCTAGTCGATGATCACCGTCGACCCATGCGCTGACACGGCGGAGTGTGGGGACGGCCACCATCGGCCGACGGCAGTGTCCACAGTGTGATGATCGCGCTTCGCTACTTGTTGATCATGGCTGGGCCTCATCACCGTGGCTTGATCAACTGCGCGATCTGGCTACATCAGCATCACCGCCACCACGACCCACAACAGCATCGATCTACCGCAGCAACGCGGCCGCGACCGACACCCACGGCGGGCACGGGGACGCGCGGGCACGCCGGGGCGCACAGCGTAGCGGACGTGGAGATACGGTGGAGGCGTGCATGACGAGCCGCTGGACCCGTTCCGGGACGACCCGGTCGACCCGTCCACCGATCTGGAGGAGCCGGACGAGCCGATCGACCCGCTCACCGACGACGAGCGCACCGACGTCGAGGAAGATCTCGCGGATCTCGAGGTCTACGAGGCGCTGCTCGGGCCTGCCGGCATCCGTGGCCTTGTCATCGACTGCGAGGACTGCCGCGAGCCGCACTTCTTCGACTGGGCCCTGCTGCGCTCCAACCTGCGGCATCTGCTGGACTCGGGCCGGCCGCGGGTGCACGAACCAGCGTTCGATCCCGACCCGGAGCACTATGTGACGTGGGAATACGCGCGCGGCTACACCGACGGTGTGCATGACACGCTGCTCGAAGACGACGACGAGAAGTAGCAACGTCGCCGGAGGCGATCAACGCAGCAACGTCGCCGGAGGCGATCAACGCAGCAACGTCGCCGGAGGCGATCAACGCAGCAACTTACCGCACCAGGCCGGCTCGGAATGCGGCCGCCACGGCATGGGCTCGGTCCCGGGCGCTCAGCTTGCGGAACAGCCGTCGCGCGTGCGTCTTGACCGTGTCCTCGGAGACGAACAACTCCCGCCCGATCTCGGCGTTGCTCTTGCCGTCCGCCATCCCGCGCAGCACCTGCAGCTCACGCTCGGTCAAGGCCAGACGACGTACACCATTGACGCTGACGCCGGCCGCGGCAGGTTGGCCCGCGGTCGCTGTTGGTTGGCCGACATCCGTGGCGTCTACCGCGTCCTCCGCGCGCCCGGCGTGAGCGTGCTCGGCGTAGGCGTCGCCGGCGCCGGCGCCGGTCTCGCCGGTCTCGCCGGCGCCGGTCTCGCCGGTCTCGCCGGTCTCGACGTCTGGGCGTTGCTCGGCCTCCGAGCGCTGCAGGGGCACCGACGCGCGCGCCGATCGGAACAGCAGCATAAGCGCCTTCGCGACAGAGGCGACGAGATCCTCGCGCTCGCCGCCGCGGATGAGCCCCCGGGCACCGGCTTCCACCGCGCCGCGCGCGACAACCGAATCCTCGGGCCCGAAGAAGACGACGACGGCCTCCGGCGAGCGTTCCAGAACCCGCCGGGTGAAGCCCACCGTGTCGGGCCGAACCGAGGCCGTATCAACCAGCAGGACGTCAGCTGGTGTGTCGGCAACTCGCGCAAGCGCGTCGGCGCCGCTGACCGCCGTGGAGATGACGTCGCTCAAGCCGAGCTGAGCCGCGGCATTTGCCACCACCTGCGCCGCCAACGGCGTCCGCAAGCAAACCAGGACCGATCGCACTTGAACCCCCTTTCTATTACGAAAGGGAACCACGCCAAGGGCGACTCATTACCCACTTTGGCGGAGTTGATCTATTCCGTTGTGGGCGCTGTGGGAGTAGGTTCAGCACGTGTGCGCCCTGCGGTCCGCGCGGGAGGGCAAGCTATGTCTAATGTGAGCAGGTTGCCAGGGCCCTCCGCCGAGGTGTGGGACTGGCAGCGCAACGGCGCGTGCCGTGGGCGCGACAGCGCTCAATTCTTTCACCCCGATGGCGAACGGGGCGCATCCCGCCTCCGGCGCGAGATCGCCGCGAAGGCCGTCTGCCGCACCTGCCCGGTCCGGGCGGAGTGCGCCGCACACGCTCTTGCGGCACGCGAACCTTACGGTGTGTGGGGCGGCTTCACCGAGGCCGAGCGCCTCCGCCTGCTCGCTACCGGTTGGGAAGATCTGTCTGACCATGTACGCGGCCGCGTGGACATACTGCGGCTGGAGGCCCGCCTGGGACTCGGGCAACGGCGACTACCGCCACAGCGCCGGCCCATGGCCCCGAGCGCGATGACCGCGCCGGCGCCCGCCCGCTGAAGTCAAGTCACACCGCCGACCCGACTCATTCGACGTTGACCCTGATCTGGTGCCAACCGGTGGCGCCGTCGGGTATGGGGGGGGCCTGGGTCTCGGTCTGCACCTCTCCCGCATTGTCGGTCGCTCTCACCTGGATCTTGTGCGGCCCAGCGGTCGCGTCCCAGGGCAGCGACCACAGCCGCCACGTATCTGTCGAGACAGTGGCCGCGAGCGTCGCCGGCTGCCACGGACCGTCGTCGACGCGCACCTCCACCCGCGATATCCCCCGGTGCTGCGCCCACGCCACGCCCGCGATGACTACGGCACCAGCCGGGACCGTCGATCCCGAACGCGGCCGGTCGATGCGTGACTCGGTTTTGATAGGAGCCTGCTGTGCCCATCCGCGCGGAATCCAGTACGCGTCGAAGTCGGCGAAGGACGATAGCTCAAGCTCGGCGAGCCACTTTGTCGCCGACACATACCCATAGAGCCCGGGCACCACCATGCGGGCCGGGAAGCCGTGCTCGACCGGCAGTGGTTCGCCGTTCATGGCTATCGCGATCATGGCGTCGCGGCCGTCCCGGAGAACCTCGGTGGGCGTTCCCGCCGTGAAGCCGTCGACGGATCGGCTGACCACCTGATCGGCACCGGACTCCGGCGCGGCCTCGTCGAGCAGGTCCTTGACGGGCACCCCAAGCCAGCGCGCATTGCCGATAAGATCGCCGCCGACCTCATTCGAGACGCAGGCCAACGTCACGTACCTCTCGATCATCGGCCGGCGAAGGAGATCATCGAACGTCAGTCTCAGCGGCCTGCCGACACGCCCATCGATGGTGAGTGTCCATACGGCCGGATCGATCCGGGGCACGACGATGGCGGTATCGATGCGATAGAAGGTTTCGTTGGTCGTGACGTAGCTCAGGCCGGCGACGTCGGCCTCGGCCGGCGCGAGGACCGGCCGGCCTGAGGGGGTCGGCAGCACGACGCGCGACCGGGCGGTGTTGACGACGGTCCGCTGGCCGAGAGTACGACCGGCGAAGCCCGCCACGGCGGCACCGCCGATGAGAATCCAGGCCGCGTAGAGGAACCTGCGACGCTCGGTGCCGCCCATCGCTCGCGCCGGCGACGTCGTCGTGAGCTCTCCGGCAAACTCGTCCGAGCCACCGGTGAGAAGGCGTACGAGCAGCCACAGCGTCAACGCCGCGACGGCCGCCCCAAGCAGGGATGGCAGCGCCCAGTCGGCGCCGGCTCCGGTGCGGGTGAGCGCTGCAACGACCCCCACCGCACCGAACAGCGCGATGCCGGCTAGGCCAACCCACATTCTGTGTACGGCCATCACGCCCAGGGCCGCCCCGAACACAACGAGCAGGATTACCGTCCCGACCTGCAACGCCACCTTGTCGTTGGTGCCGAAGAGACGGATCGCCAGTTCCTTACCCGACTCGGGTGCGTTGTCGATCACTGCCCCGCCGACCGCCACCAACGGAGCTGAGCGGGCCGACACAACCGCGGCAATGATCTCTCCCACGGCGAGCGCCACCGCGGAGGCGGCAATCCCGGCCATCGCCGCGTAAACCTTCTGCTTCGCCACGGTCACCAGTCTGCTGCCCGTAGGGTCAGCCGCCAAGATCCGGAGCGCGACTGTCACCGATTAGTAAGCCTCAGGCCCACCAAGATCGCCGTGATCATGAGTTCACCGTCGCTGAAACCCGCCGATCATGACCTGGAGGTCATGATCGGCGGGATCTTGGGGTAAATCGTGCGGTCAGAAGCCCGGTCCGTGCTGGTGGCCGTGACCATGGCCGTGGCCACCGCCGGCCGGCTCGGGGGCCTTGGGCTTCTCCACGATCAGGCCCTCGGTCGTGAGCAGCAGGCCGGCGATAGACGCGGCGTTGGCAACCGCGTTGCGAGTCACCTTCACCGGGTCGACGATGCCGGCCTTGAGCAGGTCCACGTAGGTACCCGTTTCGGCGTCGAGACCCTTGCCGAACTTGGACTCCCGCACCGCGTTCACGACGACATACCCATCGAGCCCGGCGTTCTGCGCGATCCACCGCAGCGGCTCGTCCAGGGCCTTGCGAACGATGGACACGCCAGTGGCCTCGTCACCGGTCTTGCCGAGCCCGTCGGCGAGCGTCGCGGCGATCTGAGTCAGCGTGGCGCCACCACCTGGGATGACACCCTCCTCCACGGCGGCCTTGGTCGCCGAGATGGCGTCCTCGATCCGGTGCTTGCGCTCCTTCATCTCGACCTCGGTGCTGGCGCCGACCTTGATGACGGCGATGCCGCCGGAGAGCTTGGCGAGGCGCTCGTTGAGCTTCTCTTTGTCCCAGTCGGAGTCGGAGGCCTCGATCTCCTTGCGGATCTGATCGATGCGAGCCTTGACGTCGGCCTCTGATCCGCCGCCGTCGATGATGGTCGTGTTCTCCTTGGTCACCACGACGCGCCTGGCCTTGCCCAGCACCTCGAGGCCCACCGAGTCGAGCTTGTAGCCGAGCTCGGGCGCGACGCTCTCACCGCCGGTCAGAATCGCTATGTCCTGGAGCATCGCTTTGCGGCGGTCGCCGAACCCCGGTGCCTTCACGGCAACGACCTTGATGGTCTTGCGGATCGCGTTAACCACAAGGGTCGACAGGGCCTGCCCATCGACGTCCTCGGCGATGATCAGCAGCGGCTTGTTCGCCTGAAGGACCTTCTCCAGCAGCGGGAGGAGCTCCTCTATTGCGCTGATCTTCTGCGTGGTCACGAGGACGAGTGCGTCCTCGAGCACGGCCTCGCCGGCCTCGGGATCGGTGACGAAGTACGGCGCGATGTAGCCCTTGTCGAACTGCATGCCCTCGGTGACCTCGAGCTCGGTCGCCAGGGTCGAGCCCTCCTCGACCGTGATGACGCCGTCCCGGCCGACCTGTTCCATGGATTCGGCGATCAGGTCACCGATAGTCGGGTCCTGTGCCGAGATCGTGGCAACGTGGGCGATGTCGTCGCGCGTCTTGACCGCTACGGACTTGTCCATCAGTGCCTTGTCGACCGCGACGACGGCCGCATCCATGCCGCGCTTGAGCTCGGTCGGGTTGGCGCCGGCGGTAACGTTCCGAAGACCCTCGCGGACCATGGCCTGTGCCAGCACGGTCGCGGTCGTAGTGCCGTCGCCGGCGACGTCGTTGGTCTTGGTCGCCACCTCCTTGACCAGTTGCGCGCCTAGGTTCTGGTAGGGGTTGGTGAGCTCGATCTCCTTGGCGATCGTCACACCGTCGTTGGTAATCGTCGGGGCGCCGAACTTCTTGTCGAGGACGACGTTGCGGCCGCGGGGGCCCAGTGTGACCTTGACCGTGTCCGCTAGCGCGTTCACACCGTGCTCAAGCTGGTGCCGAGCGTCATCCGAGAAGCTCAGGATCTTCGCCATGTGTGTGGATGTCCTTTCAAAAGGCGCTGAATCGCTTCATACGCGACCGCCCCGGCCCGGCGAGCCGGTCCGGGGCGGTAGCCGATGTAGCTAGTGGTTCACGGGTGTCAGTAGGTCATTTCTCGATGACCGCAAGGACGTCGCGGGCCGAGAGAACGAGGTACTCCTCGCCGGAGTACTTGACCTCAGTCCCGCCGTACTTCGAGTAGATGACGGTGTCACCCACCTTGACGTCGATGGGTACGCGGTTGCCCTTGTCGTCGATGCGGCCCGGGCCCACGGCGATGACGGTGCCCTCTTGCGGCTTCTCCTTGGCGGTGTCCGGAATGACGAGGCCGGAGGCCGTCGTCGTCTCCGCCTCGTTCGCCTGGACCAGAATCCGGTCCTCGAGCGGCTTGATCGCAACCTTGGTCGCGGTAGTCACTGGCATACCCTCCTGGGGTATCTGGGTTGTCTGTTTCGCGGGCTTGCGAGCGAACCCACAAGCCTGCTCTCCTGCCGCCTGACGGTCCCGTCGTCGCGGGTGCCGGCACCGCCCGGCTAGCACCCTCAGTGGGAGAGTGCTAACGGCCACGTTATGCCGGTGGCTAGCACTCCGTCAAGGAGAGTGCCAGCGCGTCACACCCATGGTTGGTCGATCATGGCCGTTGTACTGCGCCGACCGGCCCGATGCGGCATTGTCGCTAAGTGAGGACCGCGCAGCGGAGGGAACGGACATGCAGGCAACCGTCGGCGACCGGCTTCACGTGCACAGCAACACAGTCGGCGCACAAGACAAGATCGCGCTCATCATCGAAGTCCGTGGCGAGAAGGGCGCGCCGCCCTACCTGGTGCGCTTCCCCGACGGCCACGAAACCCTGGTCTACCCCGGTCCGGACTGTGTGATCGAGGCCGCGCCGGCCGGCCGCGGCCGCAAGTCGGAGTAGTAGGAGTAGGAGTAGCGGGCGGGCCGCGTTGCCGCGACCCCCGGCCGCACGATACAGACATCCGTACGCGATCTGCCCTAGCCTTGGCGACTCCCGCCCAAGCCGGCCTTAATCCTGCCTGGCGCCGTCGGTTCCAGCCCTAGGCACTCGTCGGCTGTCCACGTCGGCTTTCCGACGAACGCGATCAGTGGGCCGGGGGGCACTCTACCTTCGGGGCAGCCACGACTCGAAGCTGAGCCGGCCCCGAGGAGGACACGCCATGGCGGGCAGCATGATCTGGCGCCAGCGCATCGCCGCCGCAGCCGCCGTTGCCGTCGCGGCCCTGGCGCTGGCCGCATGTGCCAAGGACGGCCAGACCGACGGCGCCAACCCCACGGGCGACTCGCAGCTCGGCGGGGCACCCACGACCGCACCGACCGGAGGACCGAGCGCCAGCCCGCCCGGCGGTGGCGGTGGCGGTGGGACGACGTACCCCAAGGACGCAAAGGCCTATGCCCTGGAGGTGCTCAAGGCATGGGCCAAGCCCGACTACAACCGGCTCAGCCAACTCGCGGTCCAGGCCGCGGTGCAGCAGGTCAAGGACAGCATCACGTTCGGCGGCAAACCCAACGCACAGTGGACGAACGTGAACTGCCGGCCCGCTAAGGCCACCGGCTTCACCAGTTGCCTGTTCCGAAACGCGCACGGAGACGAAGCCACTATCAAGCTGATCAACACTCAGCTGGGCTTTACTGCGGCGGTCACCGAGGCGCAGTTGAACCGGACCGAGTACAACAACGACCCCGGTAGCTACGTCGCCGCGTTCATGTACGCCTGGCAGCAGGGCAACACGCAGCGCATGGCCCGCCTGTCCAACACGTCCATCAAGAACTTCTTCGCCGGCGAGGGCACCCCGATCGCCGCCTACGGCCAGAGCACACCGGCGTACATCGGCGGCGGTTACTCCAAGGTTGAGATCAATGGGCTGTCCGGCGACTCAGGCCGTTACTACACCTTCTCGGTCCTCACGGACACCAACGGCAAGCCGAACGCCATCAATAGGGTCTGTAAGGGATCCGGTTGCGACACGCTCGCCGGTTGATACCAGCGACACCGAGGAGGGCCCGCCATGGCTTCAGCGTCGCCCCGCCGCCGGATTCTGCCCGTCATGCTGACCGCCATTACTCTGGTGATGACCACCGCGCGTGCACCGGCACGGGTGCGACCGCCACGCCTACGCCGAGCGGGTTCGAGGGGATCGGCTCCGGCCCGGCGGGCACGACCGGCGCGCCGACGACGAAGCCGCCAACCACCACGCCGCCGTCGTATCCGGTGACGGCTCGCGCCTACGCGGAGTCGGTGCTGGCTGCCTGGAAGCAGAAGCAGATCGAGCGGCTCGGCGACCTCGCCACGCCGGAGGTTCAGGAACAGATCATCGAGATCCCTGGACCGCCGAACCAGAGTTGGACCTACCAGCGATGTGACGGGCTGCCGGATCCTCGTACTGCATCTTTGTCAACAACGACGGCGACGTGATCACGCTTCGGATCACCAACACCCTCCTCGGCAAACCGCACGCCGCGGTCGAGGTGAAGCTCGACCAGACCGAGTACTCCGACAGCGTGATCGAGTATGTGAAGGCCTTCGTAGAGGCGTGGCGCAACGCGAATATCAAACGCATGCTCGCGCTGTCGACCCAGACCGAGGTCGACTACTTCACCCACTACACGCCGCCAGATACGTACACGGTCTGCGCCTTCAAGGTGGTCAACACCTGGCAGGTGCGTATCCACAACGCGGACGGGCTCAACTACCTCGTCAAGATCGCCGATTCGGCCCGGGGCAAACCACACGCCATCACCTCGCACGTGACTCCGGTCCCGCTTCCTCCGATCTGCTCGTAGCGTCGCGGGCGCGGCCGGCACAATGCGGGCATGGATGTCGACGCGCTGGCACGTCTGCGCAGTCCGGCGGGTGAGGCAGCGCTCGCGTCGGCTGCGGCTCTCGTCGAGCGCGGGTCAACCGCGGCCGACCCGCTCGCGGCCGCGACCGCACTTCGCGCCGCCGGGTTCGCCCCAGACCTCGCCAGCGCCGCCCTTACGCAGGTAGTTCTGCGCCGACGGGCCGAGGCCAAGTTCGGCGTCGATGCCCACCAGATGTTCTTCACGCGCGCCGGACTGGAGCAGGCCACGAGGCGGGTTGTCGCCGACCGCCGAGCCGCACGCCTGGGCGCACACCTGGCCGCGGCCGGGGTCGCCCGAGTGACGGACCTCGGCTGCGGCATCGGTGCGGACGCGCTCGCCTTCGCCCGGTCCGGCCTCGCTGTGTTCGCGGTCGACGCCGATCCCGCCGCCGCCGCGATGGCCCAGGCGAATGGGGAGGCGCTCGGACTCGCCGACCGCCTCGACGTACGCTGCGCCGACGCGGCCTCGGTCGACCTGTCCGATGTGGACGCGGTATTCTGCGACCCCGCCCGCAGGGACAGTGGGCGCGGCCGGCGGATCTTCGACCCAGCGACGTACTCCCCGCCCTGGTCCTTCGTCGTCGGGCTCGCTGACAGCGTGCCGACGACGGTGCTCAAGCTCGCCCCCGGCATCGACCATTCGCTCATTCCCGCCGCTGCGGAGGCTGAATGGGTCAGCGTCGACGGTGACGTGGTCGAGGCCACCGTCTGGTGCGGGCCGCTCGCGACGGCGCCGCGCCGGGCCACTGTCGTGCGGGGCAGCGCCGTCCACGAACTGACTGGTACGGGCGAGGTCACCGCACCGGTGGCGAGGGTCCGGCGCTATCTCTTCGACCCAGATGGCGCTGTCGTTCGCTCGCACCTGGTGGCCGAGTTCTCCACCATTGTGGATGGCACGCTCGCCGATCCTCGGATCGCCTACGTGTTCGCCGACGCCCCGGCACGGACGCCGTTCGGGCGCTGCTTCGAGGTCATCGAGGAGTTGCCGTTCCCGTTGAAGCAGCTGCGCTCCGCCCTGCGTACCCGTGGTATTGGACGGCTGGAGATCCGCAAGCGTGGGGTCGCGGTCGAGCCGGATCGGCTGCGCCGCGCGCTGAGGCTCTCCGGCGGCGCGGAGGCTACGCTCGTTCTTACCCGGGTGCGAGAGCGTCCGACCGCGCTGCTGTGCCGGATCGCCGGGAACTCAGCGCCGCCGCCGGGACTCCGTGCAACATGACGACTCCGAGATGGGCCTGACGTGACGAGGCAAACCGTGGCAAGTTCGGGCACGCCAGCCACCGCGCTGCTGGCCAGGGAGAAGGTGACGCATCGGTTGCATTCGTACGAGGTCGACGCGGACACGCCCAACTATGGGGCCGCCGTGGCCGACAGTCTCGGCATCGCGCAGGAGCGGGTCTTCAAGACGCTCGTGACCACCATCGACGGGGCGCTGACCATCGCTGTGGTCCCGGTCACCGGCGACGTCGACCTCAAGGCGCTGGCCAGCGCCGTGGGCGGCAAGCGCGCCGCGCTCGCCGACCGCGGGCTGGCCGAGAAGACGACCGGGTACGTCAGGGGTGGCATCAGTCCGCTCGGACAGCGCCGGAAGCTCCAGACCGTCATCGACGCGTCCGCTTCGACGCACCCGACCGTTTACGTCAGCGCCGGCAGGCGCGGCTTGCAGGTCGAACTCGACCCCTCAGATCTCCTCCAGCTGACCGGGACGACCCTGGCAAGGATCGCCGGATGAGCCGCCGCAAGCTGGCGATCGGGGCGAGCGTGCTCGCTATCGTCGTCGGGCTGGTTGTGTGGACCGCGTGGTACCTGGGCCTGATCTTCACCAACCCCAGCGTCAATGCCGGTGACCCGATCAGCGTTCCGTCGAGCGCCGTGCGCACCATGGCGGCCAACCTTGAGGCTCCCTGGGGTGTTGCCTTCCTTCCCGACGGTACGGCGTTGGTGACCGAGCGCGACACCGCTCGCATCCTCTCGGTGAAAGCCGACGGCACGGTGACCGAGGTGCAGCGCCTCGACGCGGTCGACCCGGGCGGCGAGGGCGGTCTGCTCGGCATCGCGGTATCCCCGACCTATGCGAGCGACGCCTGGGTCTACGTCTACTACACCGCAGCCGAGGACAACCGGATCGCCCGGCTACGTCTCGGCGAAGCGCCGCAGCCGATCGTCACCGGCATCCCGAAGGCCGGCAACCACAACGGCGGGCGCATCAAGTTCGGCCCGGACGGCATGCTCTACGCCGGCACCGGTGATGCCGGTGATCGCGGGCGGGCGCAGGAGCGCGATCACCTCGGCGGGAAGATCCTGCGGCTGACCCCGGACGGGAAACCCGCACCTGGCAACCCGTTCGATGGCTCACTGGTCTACTCGTACGGTCACCGCAACGTACAAGGTTTGGCCTGGGACAGCGCCGGGAACCTCTATGCGTCGGAGTTCGGCCAGAATCGCTACGACGAGCTCAACCGCGTCGAACCAGGACGCAACTACGGCTGGCCGCTGGTCGAGGGCGCCGGCGACGACAGAGACTACGTCAACCCGCTCGCCACCTGGGCAACCTCCGACGCGTCCCCGAGTGGCATCGCCGTCATCGGTGACCGCGTCTTCATGGCCTGCCTTCGCGGAACGAAGCTCTACCGCATCGGCACCGACGGCACCGGCGCTCAGGCACTACTGACCGGCGAGTACGGGCGCATTCGTGATGTCGTGGTCGCGCCGGACGGGTCGCTGTGGATTCTTACCTCCAACCGGGACGGGCGCGGCTCTCCCGCCGAAACGGACGACCGCGTCCTCCGACTCGACCCGACTCAGCTCTGAGGCCGCTCAAGATCCCCGTGAGCACGGCCTGGCCGTCGTGAAATCGGGTCGATCATGACCTGGAGGTCATGATCGACGGGAGGGGTTGGCGGTCGCCGTGCCAGGAGCGCCAGAGTGCGGCGTACGCGCCGCCCGCGGCCACCAGCTCGTGATGCGGGCCGAGCTCGGTGATCCGGCCATCCTCGACGACGGCGACCCGGTCGGCGTCGTGCGCCGAGAAGAGCCGGTGCGCGATCGCGATGACCGTCCGACCCTCGAGGACCGCCGCCAGCGAACGTTCCAGGTGGCGAGCGGCCCGCGGGTCGATCAGCGAGGTCGCCTCGTCGAGCACCAGGGTGTGCGGGTCAGCGATCACCAGGCGGGCGAGCGCAAGTTGTTGCGCCTGGGCGGGCGACAGCGTGATGTTGCCCGACCCCAGTTCGGTGTCGAGGCCAGCCGGCAGCTGCTGCGCCCACTGCCAGGCATCCACGGCCTCCAGGGCGGTTCGGATCTCGGCGTCGGACACCTCGGGCCGGGCCAGGGCGACGTTCTCGCGAAGCGTGCCGAGGAAGACATGGTGCTCCTGTGTTACCAGGGCGACATGCTGTCTCAACTCTCGTAACGGCAGCTCCGTCAGGGGTGCGCCGCCAACGGTCACAGAGCCGGTACGCGGTCCGTGAATGCCGGCCAGGAGACGGCCGAGGGTCGACTTGCCGGCCCCGGACGGGCCGACCATGGCCAGCCGTTCCCCCGGGTCCATCGAGAGCGAGATGCCGTGCAGCACATCGCGGCCATCCACATAGGAGAACCGTACATCGGTCGCCTCCAGGCGTTCGCCGTTGGGGCGCCCCCTGCTCTCCTGACGGTCGTCGGCCACATTGGACACGCCGAGCAGGCGGGCCATCGAGGCCTGGCCGACCTGCAGCTCGTCCAACCAGGAGAGCAACCGGTCGACGGGGTCGATCAGCTGCTGCACGTAGAGGGTCGCCGCGGTGACCTGAAAGAGGTTGGCCCACCCCTGGCTGTAGTACCAGCCGCCGATGAGCAGGGTCGCCACGACCGGCACCAGATAGCCGACCTCCATGAGCGGGAAGAAGATCGTGCGCAGGTAGAGCGTGTAGCGCTCGGCGGCGAAGGACCGGCTGATGTCGGTGTCCGTGCGCTCAATCCGAAGCTGCTGGCCTCCCAGGGCCTCCACAGTGCGCGCCGCCTCGACCGTCTCGGCAAGGCCGTCGGTCAAGTCCGAGTAGGCGGCGCTCTCCCGCAGATATCCCTGCGGTGCGCGCTTGAGGTACCACCGCGAGCCCGCCCACAGCACCGGCACACCAAGCAGGCATGGCAGAGCGAGAAGCGGGCCGACGACGATCAACGCGCCAGCGGAGAACACCAGGGTGACGATGGCGATGAGAATCTCGGGCACTGCGAATCGAATGCTGTGCGACAGGGCGTCGACGTCGCGCGAGGTACGGGTGAGCAGGTCACCCGTCCCCGCGCGCTCCACGGTGGAGAGCGGGATCGCCAGCGTCCGGTCGACGAAGTCTTCACGCAGCTCCGCCAGCATCCGCTCGCCGAGCTTGGCCGAGGCCAGCTTGGCGAACCGGACGAGGACGGACTGGACCAGCACGAATCCGACTATCGCCAGTGCGACCTTGTCCACGGTTGTGGTCGTCGTGCCGTCCTGGATCGCCTGGACCAACCGGCCGATGAGCCAGGGCATGGCCAGGCCGGCCACGGCGGCGACGCCGTGCAGGGTCAGCGCCGCGGACCACTCGCGCGGGTGACGGCGCATGAGGCCGCGCGCGTAACGGCGGACCTCCGCCGTCGACGCCACCGGCAACATCTGACGCGCGCTCACTCGTCCTCCCCCCTGGTCACGGTCGCCGCGTAGGGCGGCGAAGAGTCGAGCAGCTCGCGGTGGGTCCCCTCAGCCACGACCCGTCCCGCCTCGACGTAGATCACATGATCGGTCCGGTCGAGGACAAGCGGGCTCGTGGTGCACACCACCGTCGTGCGACCGAGCCGGGCGGTCGCTATCCGAGCCGCGATCCTGGCCTCGGTGTGGGCGTCCACCGCACTCGTCGGCTCTACCAGCACCAACACCGGGTGGTCGGCCATCAACGCGCGAGCCAGTCGTAGCCGCTGCTGCTGGCCCCCAGAGAACTCCCGCCCGCGCTCCGCCACCATAGCGTCGAGCCCGTCCGGGAGCGCCTCGAGGATGTCCTCGGCGTTCGCGGCGTACAGAGCCGCCTGTATCCGCTCATTCTCGGCGGTACGCCGGCCGGTGAGCTCGTCGCGCAGCCGACCCGAGAACAGGCGCGCATCGTTGTCGGCCACCAGAATCAGGTCCCGAATCGTGGTCCGATCCAGGTCGGCCAGGCGTACGCCGTCCAGTCGTGCCCCGCTGTCGGAGTATCGCCCGAGGCGATCCGCGATCGCGACGGCGTCTTCGGGATTCGCCGCCGAGATCGCGGTGAGGCGACCGGGTTTAATGATCACGCCAGACTCGGAATCGACGAGATTCGACGTCTGCGGGTTGGGAGCGGACGCCGGGTTCGTCGGATCGACCAGCTCGGACCGTAGCGATAACACCCTGACCACCCGGCGGGCCGCGACATGACCCCGGGTCAGTTTCTGCACAACCTCGGTGAGCGTGCGCAGGGGGAAGAGCAGGAACACCGCATAGCCGTAGAACGCGATCAGCTGCGAGACGTCGATCTTTCCCTCGACGGCGAATCGGGCCCCGAGCCAGGTCACCACCGCGACGAAGATGCCAGGGAGCAGGATCTGCGTAGCCTCCAGGAGCGACTCCACGCTGGCCACCCTGACCCCGGCCGCCCGTACCTGCTGAGACTCGGTCCGGTAGCGGCCGGCGAACGTCGACTCTCCGCCGATGCCGCGCAAGACCCTAAGGCCGGTGACGATGTCCGCGGCTCGGGTGGTCAGCTTGCCGGACTGTTCACGGTAGGCCTGCTGGCGCGCGTGCAGCGGCTGGATGAGTAGCCCGACAATCGCCATCAGCAGTGGCACGCCGATCACGACGACGAGACCCAGCGGCACCGAGGCGTTGAGCAGGATCACCACGACCGTAACGATCGCCACAACGGCGCCGAAGCCGCGGGCGGTGACGTCGATCGCGTTGCCGATGTGGCTTATGTCCGACGTGCCGATGCTCACGACCTCGCCGGTCGCGAGCCGCTTGGGCAGCGTCGCCCCCAGCCGGCCGGCCTGCCGGACGGTGAGCTGAACTGTGCGGTACGCCGCCGACAGCCAGTTGAAGACCGCGCAACGGTGCCGCATGATCCCGGCCACCGCCTGCACCACACCCAGACCGAGAAGGACCCCCGCCCAGACGGCGAGGGCCGTCGTGTCCCGGTCTGCGACTCCGGCTCCGATCGCCTGACCTATCGCGTACGGCATCAGCGCCTGGGCGACCATCCATACGGTGCCCATCACGACGCCGAAGATCACGGTACGTTTCTGCAGCCGGACGATCCACCAGAGGTATCTGGCAGCGGATCGATGGTCGGGCGTCCCGGGGTCGAGGACGGGTAAGTCACGCATGGTGTCAACGACCTTACGGCCAGCGTGACCTGCGGCGCCTGTGATTTTCGGCGAGCTTGCGAGCCGAAACGGCAAGCGACTTCCATGTACCGTGCGTGCATGCCCCGGGCCGTACTCCTCGATCTGTACAACACACTCGTACCCGGCGGCACGGACGCCGAGCGTGCCGAGGTTGCCCAGGCCATGGGCGCCGATCTGGGCGTAGACCCAGGTATCTATGCAGACCTTTACTTCCGGGCCTATCCGCAGCGGGTCGTCGGCGCCCTGGGCGATCTCGAAGCCACGGTACGAACGGTCGCGGTGCAGGGCGGAGCCGCGCCGACGCTTGCGGCCGTGCGCCTGGCCGCGGCGCGGAGGATGGCGTTGACCCGACGGCTGTTGTGGCCATCGGCTGTCACCCTCGAGGCGCTTGACTCCCTGCGTCGGGCGGGTTGGCAATTGGGCCTGGTCAGCAACTGCACAGCGGAGACGCCCGAGCTGTGGAAACGCACTCCGCTGGCCCCGCGCTTCGAGGCGGTGGGCTTCTCCTGCGAACTGGGCGTGGCCAAGCCGGACCCCGCTATCTACCTCGCCGTGTGCTCGTTTCTCGACGTCGCCCCGACTGACTGCGTCTATGTGGGTGACGGGAGCGACAACGAGCTCGCGGGCGCGGCGAATCTCGGCATGACGGTTGTGCGTACGGAGGAGCACGTCCCGACCGAGGGATCGTGGCCGCGGCAGCGCATTGGCTCGCTCGCGGACCTGACGAGGCTCATCGGTCTACCGGTGAGAAGTCCCAGGAGTGCGGCGCTCGATTGATCAGATGCGCCGGCGGCTCCTTGAATGGCTGCGGGTGGCTGCGCCACTTGGAGATCACGACGAGCCGGAAGTCGGGCGAGGAGAAGACCTCGCTCGAGACATGTAAAGGGTTCACCTCAACCGCGGGTATGGCGACGTCGCATACCCAGGTGAGCAACTCAGTGAAGTTGCGCTGCTGGGCATGCACCTCCCACATCCGCACAATCACGCGCCATCGCCTCCCTCCGCGTTAGAAGGCAACTGTAGTGACCGGGAGCGCCGAATCCGCCGGAAAGTCCAGGCGGCTCGCAGGGAGTCCGGCCGCGACCACATGCGCGCCGAGAGCGGCCACCATGGCGCCGTTATCCGTACACAGCCTGGGCCGGGGTACCCGCAGCGCGATGCCGTGACGGTCGCAGCGCTCCTGCGCCAGGGCGCGCAGGCGTGAGTTCGCGGCCACCCCGCCGCCGATCACGAGCACGTCCACGCCATGCTCCCGGCACGCCTCGACGGCCTTGGCCGTGAGCACATCGCACACGGCCTCCTGGAAGCTCGCCGCCACGTCGGCCACCGGCACGGGCTCGCCGGTTCGCTCCAGCGCCTCGACCCATCGAGCCACCGCCGTCTTCAACCCGGAGAAGGAGAAGTCGAATCGGTGCGCCGCCTGGTCCCGTTGCGCGGTGAGGCCGCGGGGGAACGCGATGGCGGAAGCATCGCCATCACGGGCCGCGCGGTCGATCGGCGGCCCGCCCGGAAACGGCAGGCCGAGCAGCCGCGCCACCTTGTCATACGCCTCGCCCGCCGCGTCGTCGATCGTGGCGCCAAGTGGCGTGACGCCCCGGGCGAGGTCACCGACGAGCAGGAGTGAGGAGTGCCCGCCTGAAACGAGGAGCGCGATCGAGGGTTCGGGCAGCGCACCGTGCTCGAGGGTGTCGACCGCGACGTGCGCGGCCAGGTGGTTTACTCCATAGATCGGTTTCTCGGCGGCGACCGCGTAACCCTTTGCCGCGGCGACGCCGACCAGCAGAGCCCCGGCGAGCCCCGGCCCGGCGGTCACCGCGATGGCGTCCACATCGGAGAGTTGGACGCCGGCGATGTCGAGAGCGCGCCGCATCGTGGGCACCATGGCCTCCAGGTGCGCCCGGCTTGCGACCTCCGGCACGACCCCCCCGAAGCGGGCATGAGCGTCCACACTGGACGCTACCTGATCGGCGAGGAGGGTCGATCCGCGTACGACACCGATGCCGGTCTCGTCGCAGGACGTCTCGATGCCCAGTACGAGTGGCTCGTCGGTCACGGCTCGTCCCTCCGCATGACCAGCGCGTCGGTGTTGCTCGGCTGGTAGTAACCCTTTCGCACCGCGACCACGTCGAACCCGTACCCGTCATAGAACCGCTGTGCTTGGGTATTGTCCGCGGCCACCTCGAGCAGCGTGCTTCGGACGCCATTGCCGCGCGCGTACGCAAGCAGCTCGTCCAGCAGCGCCCCGCCGATTCCCTGATGCTGGCGATCACGGCGGACAGCGATGTTGTTGATCCAAGCCTCGGTCGGTGGGCTGAGCGCGAGCCCGGCATAGCCGATGACTGCGTCACCATCGAAGGCACCGATGTAGTGGTTTCCGTTGGCGAGTTCGTTCCAGAACATCGCGGTCGTCCATTGCTCGACGCCGAAGAGATCGTCCTCGATGGGGATCAGCTGGTCGAGGTGCCACCACCGCAGCCGCTCAATCCTCACGGCCGGACCCGCTTCCGCGCTGCTGGCTCGACGGCGTCTGGCCGGCGCAGATAGAGCGGGGTGAGCACCTCGCCCGGTGCCTTCGAGCGGACCCGGTCAGCGGCCAGCTCGGCCAGCGCAACCGGCGAAGGATAGGCATCCAGTACGGGCAATGCCAGCGCTTCGGCGTGCAGCCGAGCGCCCGCGCCCACCGCAACGGTGGCGGTAACGCCCAGTTCCTCGAGCACTGCCCGGATGTCCCCCGGCCGGTCCACCGCCGGATCGGTCACCCGCCTTCGCTCGTGGTACACCGCCCAGTAGACCTCCTTGCGCCGAGCGTCCGTAGCGACGAGTGCGGTGCCGGCTGTCCGCGCTCCGATGCCGTCCAGGGAGCAGACGCCGTACGTCGGGATGGACAGCGCCTGCCCCATCGCCGCGGCCGTGACCAGCCCGACACGCAGCCCGGTGAACGGACCGGGACCCAGGCCGGCCACGATCGCGCCGAGGTCGCCGGGGGTGGCCCCGCCCTCGGCCAACACCGCCCTGACGGAGGGCGCGAGCAGCTCCCCGTGCGCCCGGGCATCCACCTGGCGCCGCTCGGCAAGCAGCTCAACGCCTTTCGCGCCGGTTGTGTCGACGTCCACCCGGACGAGCGCCGTGGTCACCGCCGGCGTCGATGTGTCCACGACGACTACAAGCACCCAAGAACCCTAACCACCGGACGACCGCACAGCCTGCCCGGCCGCCCGTCCGTCAATCGGTCGCGAGCGGCGCGCCCAACGCGGCTAGCCGGTCGGGCCAATCGCGACCCGAGCCCACCAACTCGATGAGGCGCCAATCGTCGTCGCGACGCTCGATCCGGACAAGCAGGTGCGCCGTGGCAAGTTGCTCCACCTTGCCGCCGCCCCACTCGACCACGGTGACGGATTCATCGAGGCTCGCGTCCAGGTCCAGGTCGTCCACCTCGGCGACGCTCCCGAGGCGGTAGGCGTCCGCGTGCACGAGCGGAATGCGGCCGCCTCGGCCGGAGTCTGGACGATGTACCCGCGCGATCACAAAGGTCGGGGAGGTCACCTCACCCCGGACGCCGAGTCCCGCACCGATCCCCTGGGCAAGCGCGGTCTTGCCGGCGCCGAGCGGACCGTCGAGGATCACGAGGTCCCCCGCCCGCAGCAGCGTGGCCAGCCGTCGACCGAACGCCCTGGTCTCCTCCACTGTGGCGAGTTCGAACGTCACGACAGAATCTTCCGGACGAACGGGACGAACACCGCGTTGACCGCTTCGCTGTGTTCCAGCAGCACAACGTGACCCGCGTTCGGCACCACGACCAACTCCGCGTTCGGCAGGGTCTCGCAGATCGCCTGCGAATGCTCCACCGGGGTCAGCAGGTCCTCGTCGCCGCACACCACGAGCACCGGAATGTCGGTGAATGCACCCAATGCCATCACCCGATCATGGGTGTAGAGCGTGCGCAGGTAGCGGGCCACGGACTCGGTGCGGGTCGCCGAATTCATCCGCTCCACATAGGAGATCAGGGCCGGGCTCGGCTTCTCTGAGCCGAAGCCGTATCGGCGGGTGAGCAGCCAAGCGAGGTCGGTGGACGCGTCGCGAGCCCGATCGAGCATGCCCGCGGTGACCCAGCCCGCGCCGCTGATGATGGGCAGCAGTGGTTTGCGGAATCGCACCAGCACCTGAGGCATCCCGAATGTGACACCGCCGAGCTCGCCGGCCGAGGTCGAGATGAGCACAACTCCGGCCACCCGACCTTCGGGCTTGAACAACTCAGGCGTGGAGTCGGCCATCGCCATGATGGCCATGCCACCCATGGAGTGACCGACGAGCACGACCTTGCCGGCCGGGGCGGTCTCTTCGACGACCTTTCGCAACGCCGCGCCGAGCAGGTCGAGGGTGTACTCCCCCTTGTCCAGGCGACCAGAACGACCGTGGCCGGGCTGGTCGTAGCTGACGGTTCGGACATCGTCCATGGCGGCCAGCGCCCGGCGCTGAAAGTGGAACGTGCCCATGTCCAGACAGAAGCCGTGTGCGAACACAACGGTGAGAGGCGCCCTGGGATCGCCGGTGATCTCGACGTGCAGCGGGATGCCCTCATCTGTGGTGATGGTCCGGTACTCGTCGGCGGGCAGGGCGCCGAACGGCTCGTCGAAGTGTGGATCCCGCTCGGTGCTGCGTCGCTTGCGCTTGAGCAGTGCTCGCTCGGCCGCGACGCCCGCTGCGACGCCTGCGGCGGCGGCTAGGGTGCCGATTATGCCGGCCGTACGACGCCGGGACCCGCGGCCGGCCGGTGGGGTCGGAGGTGCTTCTGCTGCTGCGCTCACGCGTGGGCCTCGCTCGAGCGCACGCTGTCGGTGACCACGCCGTCATATACGCGCGGAACACGGGAGCTGCTCATCCGGGTCACGATCTCATAGTTGATCGTGCCGATGGCGGCCGCCCAGTCATCGGCCGTCGGCTCGCCGTCGTCGCCGGGTCCGAACAGAACCGCGACATCGCCGGCGGCGACCGGGTCATCGCCACAGTCGACAACGATCTGGTCCATGCAGACTCGACCTGCGATCGGCCGGTTGGCGGCGGCCAGTCGTACCGGTGCGGCGTTGCTGGCGGCTCGCGGAACGCCGTCGGCGTAGCCCAGTGGCACGAGTGCCAACGTGGTGTCGCGCTCGGTACGGTAGGTGTGGCCGTACGAGACACCCTGACCCACCGGGACGCGCTTGGTGAGCAGGACGCGAGCCCGCACCGACATCGCCGGGCGCAGTCCGAAGTCGCGGCCCGGGATGGGCGTGAGGCCGTACGTGGCGATGCCGGGTCGGACGAGGTCGAAGTGTGTGTCGGGCCGGGTCAGCGTGGCGGCTGAGTTGGCGAGGTGCCGGTAGGCCGGGGTGATGCCGTATCGCTCCGCCACCGCGAGACTCTCGACGAACAGGGCCAACTGGCGGTCGTTGGTCTCATGGTCGGGCACGTCGGCGTGGACGAAGTGGCTCCAGGCCCCGACGATCTCCACGGTTCCGTCGGCCTGGGCCTTCAACGCGGCCTCGCAGAGCGCGGGCCAGTCTGACGCGGTCGCTCCGCCACGCGCCAACCCAGTGTCAATCTTGAGATGGGTTCGGGCCGCCCGTCCGGTTCGCCGGGCCGCTGCGACGATCTCGGCCAGCAGCCCGATCGAGGCGGCCGAAAGATCGACATTGGCCGCGACGGCGTCGTGCAGCGGCAGGCCGGGCGCGAGGAGCCAGGCGAGGATCGGCGCGGTCAGGCCGGCCCGGCGCAGCTCCAGAGCCTCGTCCAGGGTGCAAACGCCCAGCCAGGCCGCGCCGCCCTGAAGTGCCGCGCGGGCCGCCGGGATCATCCCGTGGCCGTACCCATCGCCCTTGACAACGGCCATGACCTCGGCATTTGTACCCTCGCGCAGGCGTGCGACGTTTGTCCTGATCGCCTCTAGGTCGATCCGAATCTCCGCCTGCCACATGAACCAAGCCTAACTGGCCGGTAGCAAACGCTCGTTAAGGAAAGCGACCGTGACCGTGGTCACACCGCGACGGCGCACATCAGGGATCCGATGACCTCCCGCTACTCGCGGACACAGAGCGGGGCCCCACTTGATCTAGGGAGGAGTCGCGCGAGTCGATCTCCAAGCACGCGACTGCGCCCTAGATCGACGAGATGGTCACATCAGGGATCCGACGACCTTCGGCAGCGCGAGCGCCACCTCGGGGGCGGTGACCGGCGCGGCGTCGCCGCCAAGGTTGAGCGCCGCGTGCCGGCCCGCGAGCCCGTGCACAAACGTTGCCGCGACCGCCGCGCGGTCCGCCGGCAGGCCGGCCGCCAGCAGCGACGCCAGGAGACCCGCCAGCACGTCCCCGGTACCGGCGGTCGCCAACGCGGCTGTGCCGGTCGGGTTGGCCCAGGCCGTCCCGTCGGGCGCCGCCACGATGGTCCGGTCGCCCTTGAGCAGAACGACCACACCCAGTCGGGCGGCGAGTTGACGTGCCGCCTCGACCCGGTCCGGCCCGACCTGCTCGCCGGCAACGCGGATGAACTCCCGGTCGTGCGGTGTCACCACCGTCGGGGCGTCGCGCCGCCGCAGCCACGTCGCCAGTGATCCGTCACCGAGCAGGGTCAGCGCGTCGGCATCCAGCACCACCGGCACCGACGAGCCCAGCACCGCCCTCAACTCGTCCTGCGCCCGCTCATCGGTGCCGAGACCACAACCGCACAGCCAGGCCTGCACCCGACCGGTGTCGGCGACCCGATGGGACACCACCACGGACGGATGGGCCCGCGCGACATCGTCGGCGACGACGCCCGCGTAGCGGATCATTCCAG
>Ga0209859_1000004_pt1 | contig 48183 bp, 48 predicted proteins | sample GWRWS3_50_60_FD_187241 | JGI IMG/M metagenome (GOLD analysis project Ga0209859, IMG submission 187241) | Riverbed sediment microbial communities from areas with vegetation nearby in Columbia River, Washington, USA - GW-RW S3_50_60 (SPAdes)... | ecosystem: Environmental > Aquatic > Freshwater >... | reverse complement strand
GCCGTTCACCGTCGAGGGCCCGACCAGCAGGCCGCCAAAGAGCACCGCCGCTGCGGCGGCGAGGAGCCCAGCCGGCTTCTTCATCGTCGTCCCCTTCCGGGCTGGTTGCCTTCCCGAGCCGGCTCCGCCGGCTTCCAGGCGACTCTAGTGCACTGCGGCGCAGCGGACAACATAGGCGGCGCGAGCACGCCGGCTGAGTCGCCCAACGCCTGGGCTAGGCGGCCTGCCGTTGCGCCCGGCGGGCTCGTGCCCGCGCCGCGTGGACCTCGCGGTCCTTGGGCGGCGCGGCGGTCACGAGCTTGCCGAGCAGATGCTCCGAGGCGGCTGCGACGGCGTCGACTGCGCGCTCGAACGCCACCGCGTTCGCCTGCGACGGCTTCGTGAAGCCGCTGATCTTGCGGATGTACTGCAGCGCGGCGGCGCGCACCTCCTCCTCGGTCGCCGGCGGCTCGAAGTTGTAGAGCGTATGGATGCTTCGGCACATGGCCAGAGCCTACCGTCTCCATCTTGCCCGCTCGCCGTCGGCGGATAGCCTAAGGCGCCATGGCTCTCCAGAATCGGGTTACGCCCCTCGGCGAGCTGGTGGCAGATGCCGGGCGCGGCCTGGTCTACGGAAATCGTGGCTGCCTTCACGATGAGAGCGGGCGCATCCGCCGCCGCTACAACGGCAAGCGCTGGATCGCCTGCCGGCTCCAGTTTCGAGGTTGGCAGCGGCGACCGCTGATGCAGCCCGGCCGCTTCACCGAGCTGTTCTTTCTCGACGAGGCGACGGCGTTCGCCGCCGGGCATCGCCCCTGCGCCCTCTGCCGCCGTGATGACTACGCTCGCCTCGTCGGGATCTGGCGCGAGCTTCACCCCGGCCAGGTGGGAGCCGACGCGATCGACACGCAGCTCCACACGGAGCGCGTCGCTCCAGACACACACGCGCAGCTCCGCCACGAAGCGCCGCTCGACGAGCTCCCCGACGGCGCGTTCGTCCTGGCCGATGGCGAGCCCTGGCTCGTAGTCGGCGAGCATCTGCTGGCCTGGGCGACGGCCGGCTACGTCGTACGGAGGCCGCGACCCGCTCGTCAGCAGGCGCAGCTGATCACACCGCCTTCGCTGGTCTCCGTGCTCCGCGCCGGCTGGCAGCCGCTCGTGCCGCTACTGCATCCATCGGCGCTTGAGGCTGCGACCTAGCCGGCTGCAATGGGCGGAACCAGAGATTGCGCGCCGCCCGACCGCCGGAGCGAGGCGCCGCCGAGATGCAGCGGCGCCTCGCCCAGGTCCGTCAGGGTCTCAAGCAGCCGACGAGGCTCCCGAATAGAGCAGCGAGCCGGGCGTCGTGAGCGACTCCCCAGTCTCCAGCAGCGTCTTCAGGCCGGAGAGGATCATCGGCCAGCCGCCGTAGAGCTCGTCGTTCGCGTCCTCGCGCAGCTCGTCGTGGGTGACGGTCAGGCGGCAGGAATCCGCAACCTGTTCGATCTCCCAAGTGACCCTCGAGGTTCCCTCGCGCCTCACGTCGTCGCTCCACAGGGCGTTGAAGCTCTGGACGAGGCGGCGCGGCGGATCGACCTCCAGGTTCTCGCCTTTGCCCAAGACCCCGTTGGCGGCGGGGTGGCTCATCTCGTAGCGCGAGCCAGGCGTCCAGTCGGAGGCGACCCCCATCCCGAAGTTGTACTGCCGCCGCATCTCGCCGTCGGTGATCGCCTCCCAGAGGCGCTCCGGCGTGGTCTTGATGTAGATCTCGAACACCTTCTCCATCGTTTCCTCCTCGATTTGCTTCTTGAGCCCGCTGAGCGTCGCGGCCCAGGGCTCGGCGTATTTGCTCACCCAACGGTCGTGGACGAGCCGGATCGGGACGGGGTTCAGGAAATGCAGCTTCTCGCGACCGCGCCGCTTCGTGGTCACCAGACCGGCGGCCTCGAGAACCCGGAGGTGCTTCATGACGCCGATGCGCGTCATCGGTAGGCGCCCCTCGAGCGCGCTCAGCGTTTGCCCGTCCTGCTCGAACAACTCGTCGAGCAGGCTCCGCCGAGTCGGGTCGGCAAGGGCCCTGAACACCGCGTCCATGCCGACGATAATACGTAACCATCTGGTTACTTGTCAACCCAGCCCTTTTCACGAGTGAGGAGTTGGCGAGTAGCCGCCCAGACATGCGGTCGCGGCTCACGGCTGGTCTCCGGCTGAACGACGAAGCGCCAGAAAGTCGTCATGGTCGCGCGGCAAGCGCGGCCACCTGTCCGGCGATGGAGGCGGCGCTAGTGTGAGCTGTGAAGATACGAGATGTGGACGAGAAGCAGCGATTTCAGCTGCCAGACGTCGAAGGGGCGGCTGGCGGTAGGGGTGCTCCACTTGATGCCGCATCACCCGCGCTGGCCGCGGCTGTCGACTCGCGTGCGGTCGTGCTCGTTGAAGGGATCAGCGACCAGTGCGCGCTCGAAGCGCTCGCTGAGCGCCGAGGTCGGAATCTTGACGCTGAGGGCATTTCCGTTGTGCCAATTGGGGGTGCGCAGTCCATAGGAAGGTTCCTGAATCTGTTCGGCCCGCAGGGGCTTGACGTCAGGCTGGCGGGTCTCTGTGACGCCGCGGAGGAGGGCGACTTCCGGCGCGGTCTCGAGCGGGCTGGCCTCGGCTCCCACCTCACTCGCGTCGAAATGGAACGGCTGGGTTTCTACGTGTGCGTCGCAGACCTGGAGGACGAGCTGATCCGCGCTCTCGGTGCCGCCTCCGTGGAGCAGGTCGTTGACGCTCAGCGTGAGCTTGAATCGTTCCGCACCTTCCAGAAGCAGCGTGCGCAGCAAGGACGGACCAATGAGGAGCAGCTTCGGCGCTTCATGGGCACTCGCAGCGGCCGGAAGATCCAATACGCGCGTTTGCTAATCGATGCGCTTGATCTCACCCAAGTGCCCCGGCCGCTTGACCTGGCACTTGCTCATGTCTGAACCTCAGCGACCTGAAGCGCGCGATGGAGGCGCTGGCGCGGTCGCGCCGGGAAGACGAAGCGCCGGCTGACTGAATGCTTCCAATCGACCGGCTTCTGCAAGCGGACTTGGTTGAGTGGAGGCGGCGGGTTCGAGAGGTGCGAGTGGCCGCGACCTACATGGGGCGCGACGTCAAGCTCCTCGAGCGAGAGGATGCTCGCCCATGCGAGTGGGCTGCGCGCTACCGGCCGGGAGGCCGCGACCCGCAGGGGCGCGCACGCAGCTCTATCATCCGACAATGGTCCCGCAGGCCCCGCTCGAGAAGACCGAGGCCGGGCTCGCGCCCGTCGGCGAGGGATGGTTCGTCCTGAACGCGCGTAGGGCGCGCTGGAACCGCCGCCCGGGGCGAGGGGAGAGCCTGTCTTTCACTGGTTCGACGGACTTCGAGGCCGAGACGTACTTCTCGCAAGTCGGGATCAACCTGTTCGTCCTCGGGCCGGGCGAGGCTATCGGGATGTACCACTGGGAAGCCGATCAGGAGGACTTCCTCGTGCTCTCCGGCGAGGCGCTCCTGATCGTCGAGGGCCGGGAAGAGCCGTTGCGGCAGTGGGACTTCGTGCATTGTCCCCCCCAGACGAGGCACATGATCGTCGGAGCCGGAGACAGCCCCTGCGCCGTCCTGGCGATCGGCGCGCGCGAGCATATTGACGCGGACTGCAACGGGGGCGCGTACACCGTGGACGAGGTCGCGCTCCGCCACGGGGCCGGCGTCGAAGAGGAGACTCGCGACGCAGAGCTCGCGTACGCTCGCGTTCCGAAGTCGGAGCCGACGCGATATCGCAACGGCTGGCTTCCGAGTAGCTAGACGCTCACCGACATGATCGGTGCTCGGGCGACATTCCCGGACGCTTGCGCACGCCACCGGAGTCTCGCCCGCTGGCCGTCCGGGCAACGACCCGGCTACCCGCGGCGTCTTGGCGAACATGTCCGACGTGGAATGATTCCTTGAGGGTTGTCTCTCACGGAAGGAGGCTGGCATGGCCACACCAACCAGCGTCGAGGAATACATGGCCGCCCGCGTTACCTCGTCACCGTGTCCTTCAATGGGAGGTGGTGCTTGAGCCAGAGAGCCCCGAGATCTGGGATCACTTTCTCGTCGAAGGCCCTTCGACCCACGCGACGCCGGGTCCCCGGTCCGTCCCGCTCAATACGGACGCGCATCGCGAGTCCGATCTGCTGGCGTTTGAGATCGCGATCGAGCGTTCGCAGCCGGGCGCGGTCATGTCCGGCTACAACATGATCAACGGCGACTACGCCGGCGGCAACGATCATCTGCTCAACGATGTGCTCAAGGGCGCGTGGGGCTATCCGGGCTGGGTGATGTCCGACTGGGGCGCGACGCTCGACTGGGAGTTCGCGCTCGCGGGGCTCGACCAGGAGAGCGGCCTTCAGATCGACCTGTTCTACTGGGATACGACGCCGTTCGTGGAGCCGCTCAAAGAGGCCTACGTGGAGGGCAAGCTGCCGAAGGAGCGGCTGTCCGACATGGTGCGCCGCATCCTGCGCTCGATGTTCGCCGTCGGATCGACGCCTGGGGACCGGCGCCCGACCTTGACATGGCGTCACACAACGAGATCGCCCTTGAGACCGCCCACCAGGGCATCGTGCTGCTAAAGAACGATGGCGTGCTGCCGCTCGCGGCCGACACGACCGCTCGCATCGCGATGATCGGTGGCCATGCGCATGTCGGAGTGCCGATCGGGACCGGCTCGAGTGCGGTCACGCCACCCGGCGGGTACGGGGCCGAAATGTGGATCGGCGGCCCCGGGATCATGGGGCTCGCACGGAAACTCTCTGTCCTTCCGTCATCACCCTTCGAGGAGCTCAAGAAGCTCCTCCCGAAAGCGCAGATCGAGTTCGACTCGGGCATGAGCACGGCGGAGTCGGCATTCCTGGCGCGACGTTCCGACATTGCGATCGTGTTCGGGATCCGCGTGGAGGGCGAGGGCTTCGACCTCCCCGACCTGTCGCTGCCCTGGGGTCAGGACGCGGTGATCGAAGCGGTAACGGAGGCGAACCCGAACACGATCGTAGTGCTGGAGACCGGCAACCCGGTCGCCATGCCCTGGCGAGACAAGGTGAGAGCGATCCTCGAAGCCTGGTACCCCGGTCAGGCGGGAGGCCAGGCGATCGCCGAGATCCTGACCGGGACGGTCAACCCATCGGGGCGCCTACCGATCACGTTCCCGGTCAGCCTCGACCAGACACCCCGTCCAGAGCTGCCGGGTCTCGGCACCGCGTGGGGGACGCGCACCACCATCCGTTACGACGAGGGCGCCGAGGTCGGCTATCGCTGGTTCGCCAAGACGGGCGAGAAGCCGCTGTACGCCTTCGGCCACGGGCTCAGCTACACCAGCTTCGACTACAGCGATCTCGAGGTCAGTGGCGGTGACACGGTCACCGCCACCTTCACCGTGACCAACACCGGTCAGCGCGAGGGCGCCGACGTACCCCAGCTGTACCTGACCGAGGCGGCCGGTGACAAACACATGCGCCTGCTCGGGTTCGAGCGGGTCGAGCTGCAACCCGGCGAGTCGCGCGGTGTGACGGTGACCGCGGACCCGAGGCTCCTCGCACGGTTCGACGGAGTCGCCGGCCAGTGGCACATCGCCGAAGGCACGCACCGGATCGCGCTGGGCAAGTCCGCGGACACCTTCGTCCTGACGGCGGAGGCACGGTTGACAGAGCAGCTGTTCGGGAGCTGAGAGCACCGCCTCGACCACAAATGCTCACAGGCCGTGGCCCACGCCCTCGTGTGTGCGCGCAAGCGCGGTGGGGCACTCGGGCGGAAGTGGCATTCGTGGAGGCGCGCCAATTACCCCGTGGGTGTAACGATTGTAGCGATTGTTGCGAGCCATGCTTGGCTCAACCAAGCCGATGGAGGCGGCGGGAATCGAACCCGCGGAACATTCCTCGCCCGTCCGCTTTACTTCGTCCTGCTATGGTAAAGGTATGAGCGTTATCTCTCGCAAGAACCAGGTGACCCTGCCAGTCGAAGCCCTTCGGGCGGCAGGGCTCGAGCCCGGGGACGATGTACGGGTCCAAGCGGTCGCTCCCGGGCGCCTCGAGCTCGTTCGTGCCGAAGACCTCGTCGCCGAGTTCGCCGGCGTATTCGACGCAAAGGTGTACCCGAAGGGTTACCTCGACGAGCTCCGACGCGAGTGGCAGTAGTCGTCTTCGACGCGGACGTCCTGATTGCCTACCTCGGCGGAGACGATGCTCACCATGCCCAGGCCGTCGAGAGAGTACGGCGAGCCTTGGAACCAGGAACCCGGAGGCTCGTCTCGGCGGTCAACTACACCGAGATCCTGATCGGACCGCTCGAGGCCGCCGGAGATGCGGGCGCCGAGACCGTCGATGCGATGTTCGTGCGCTTCGGGATCGAGACGATCCAAGTTGACATGGACCTGGCACGACGAGCCGCCGCCGTGCGGGCGCGAACCAAGCTCAAGCTGCCCGATGCGTACGCGCTGGCGACCGCCATTCACGCTGAAAAGCGCGGCCACGACGACGTCCGAATCGAGAGCTTCGACAAGAAGGTCAACAAGGCGTTCGCCGACTTGCATCCTCTCGCCTGACCTTGAGGGTGATGTTCCCAACGAGAGAGCGAGGGTCTGGGGCGATCATTCGATTCCTCTCAAGAAGCCTGCCATTTTGCGGGAAGAGTGAAGGCGGCGGGAATCGAACCCGCGCAAGATTTCGACCCAATGTTCGGGCCACCCGTGCTCCCAGAGTGCCAGTGGCCACGGGCACTCTGGGAGCGCTACAAGGGGGCGGCGAATATCGGCTGCTCGATGCCGAGCAGCTCGGTGCGCGCTGGCGGCAGCCCACGCTGCCGTCATTCTTAGCCGGGGTCGCGTTCCAGCCGGAACAGCTCCCGTGACGTAAACGCGGTGTCGGGGAAGTCCGAAAAGACCCCGTCGACGCCGAGCCCGTAGAACAGCAGGTACTCGTTGACCGGGTTACCCCCGAAGTCGCTCGCCAGCCGGCGCTGCTCGTTGCGGAACGTCCACGTGTGGATCAGCAGGCTGTGGTCGTGGGCGCGCTCAACGAGATCGGTCGGCGGGAGCAGCTCGCGGTCGGTCTCGTTCACGAGACCGTCGCCATTCGCGTCGGCGACCGTCCCGTCCGGGTTCAACGCGATCGCGCGCGAGCTGACGATGTACGGCTTCCATGGGCCGATGCCGTCAGCGTACGTGCTGATCTCCTCAAGGCCCTCGTCGGTCACGAAGAAGCTGTAGAGGCGGTTCTCAAGCTCAGGATCGCCCGAGACGGTCCAGTCGTAGGGGCGGTCGAACGGCGGCGCGTAGGTGATCGCACCGTCCGGGGCGACGTCGTTGGCGTCCACGAGCTGAACCAGGCGCACGGGAGTGAGCCGGTTGAGCAGCTTCAGGTTGGACTGCTCGAAGGACTGGATGAAGACCGGCGCGCGGCGATCGTTCCAACCGGCCCGGCGCAGCACCTTCACGAGCCTGTGCTCGAGCGGAAGCCCGAGGTCAGCGTGGTAAGTCGGGTGCTTGGTCTCGGGGTATACGCCGATCGGGCGGTCGAGTTGCTTCGACTTGCGCTTCGCCAGGGCGATGACTTCGCTGAGCGTGGGGATCTCGAAGCGGCCGTTGAACTGCTGCGGTCGCTCGGCCAGGGGCTGGACGGCGCCCAGAGTCTTGATCTCGGCGAGGGTGAAGTCGGACGCGAAGAAGCCGGTCTCGGCGACCCCATCGACGACCTTGGTCGTCTCCCGGTCGGCGAACTCGGGATGGCTACGCACGTCGGTAGTGGTGGTGATGTTCGGCTCGTGGCGCGCGATCAGGTGCCCATCCTTTGTGGCCACCAGGTCCGGCTCGATGTAGTCGGCGCCGAGCTTGATTGCCAACTCGTACGACTCCAGCGTGTGGTCGGGCAGGTAACCGGCCGCGCCGCGGTGCCCGATCACGAGCGGAGACTGCTCGCGGGCACTCCCGCTGCCGAGTGCCCACACGGTTGGGACCGCGAGGAGGACCAACCCCACCCCCACGAACGCTGGAATCCATCCTCTGCGTGTGGTTCTCATGGAGAGCCTCCTCGGGTTGGGTGTGGCGCGAACCTACCCGCCAGAACTCTGTCAACGCAAGGGAAGTGCTCGGGGCTCCAAGACGCGAGTCGTCACCGGCCTTTGTCGGGAGCGGCATGACGAGCGGATGAACATGCACCGGGCACGGCACACGTTCGCGACAGACCTCCGGCGGGTGGCTGACCTCGGAGCAGCGTCCCAGGCGCTCGGTCACAGCGATCTGTCCACGGCGGCGGCCCGCTACGGGCACTACGACCTCAGCGACCTGAAACGGGCGAATGGACGCGCTGGAAGGCTCGTCGCGCGGGAAGAGCCGGCCGACTGAAGTGTTTCAATCGACCGGCTCCAGGAACGGCTCCGTTGAGCCAACGATGGAGGCGGCGGGAATCGAACCCGCGTCCGAAGTCGCACCGTGAAGAGCCTCTCCAAGCTCAGCCTGCCCTTGCGTTTCGCCCGGCGGCCGGTGGGCTGGCGAACCTACCGCCGTGCTAGCCGATCCTGAAGAGTCCCGCCTCGGGCGATCGGCGCTCCTTTGGCGGCGAGCCCGTTTTCTGACGCCGGGTCTCCGATCCACGGGCCGAGACCGGAGCCGACGCGCTACCTAATTAGGCAGCGAGCGCGAGTGTGTTCTTGTTCGCACTTGCGTTGTTCCCGGTTGTTTTACGAGGCCGACCGGGGACCTCGGCTTGCAGCTCTTCCGGAGAACCGACCCCGTCGAGACCGGATCGCCCCCAGGCGTCAAAGTATAGCCGTGGCCACTTCCCGCCTCCGCCTCTCGCAGGCGCTCGTCCTTCGCATCGATGCGGTCTCCAACGGGGCGCTCGCGCTCTTCCTGCTCTCCGCGACGTGGGACTCGCTCTACGAGCTCTTCGGCCTGCCGGTGCCCGAGCCGGCGTTCTACGCGCAGCTTCTGGGCGCGGTGCTGATCGCCTTCGGGATCCTCGAATGGCGGCTCGCGGGAACGCCCGCGGAGCGAACCGTCACGTTCGCGGCGGCCGTCGGGAGCGCCCTCGCGGCGGTAATCCTCGCCGTCTGGCTTCTCGCAACCGATACGCGGCTGGACGCGCACGGGCTCGTTGCGCTGTGGTCGGTCGCCGCCTTCCTCGTGATCGCGGCGGCCGTGCACGCAGTCGTGCTCAGCCGCCGCGCGCCTTGAGGGCGCGCTCGATCTGCCGCCGCGCGTCGCGGTCGGCGATCGCGCGCCGCTTGTCCCGCACGTCCTTCCCGCGTGCAAGCGTCAGCTCGACCTTGGCGCGCCCGTCCTTCCAGTAGAGCTTCGTGGGGACGAGCGTCAGCCCCTTCTCCTGGACCTTGCCGACGAGCTGATCGATCTCGCGGCGGTGGAGGAGGAGCTTCCGGTCGCGATCCGGGTCGTGGTTCGCGAGCGACCCCTGCGCGTACTCGGGGATGTGGAGGCCGACGAGGAAGACCTCGCCGTCGCGGACGTCGCCGAAGGCGCGCTGGAGCGTCGCTTTCCCCTCCCGGAGCGACTTCACCTCCGTGCCCGTGAGGATGAGCCCCGCCTCGTAGCGGTCGAGGAGGTGGTACTCGTGACGCGCGCGCCGGTTCTCGGCGATCAGCTTGGTCCCGCCGGCCATGCCGTGCATTGGACCAAAAAAATTCGCCGAGCCGGTTGCGCTTTCGTCCCCCTCACCGACGAACCATCCGCTTCCGCGTCGTGCCTACCGGTGAGGCTTCGACCTAGTCACGCTCCGTGCTCGGCGCAAGAGGCAACCTAAAGGGACGCGTCCGGCCGCGCAAGTGGTCCTCGGTGGGTTTCTCCGCAAAGAGCGGCAATTACCTCTGGGCGGCTACGCCGGGGCGAGCTCGACCTTGCCCTCCCAGCGACGGACGTCCGCGACCCGGACCTCGATCGGGTCCCCGAGCCGGTAGGCGGAGCCGCTCCGGCGGCCGACGAGGGCGGTCCCGAGTGGGTTCAGCTCGAAGTAGTCGCCGGGGAGCCGTCGCGCCGGGACGTAGCCCTCGAAGACGCCGGCGAAGCGGACGAAGATCCCGGATCCGATCGCACCGATGATCTCGCCGGCGAAGGTCGCCTCCCAGCCTTCCTCGAAGAGGCGCCGCTCGAGGAGCCAGGCCAGGCAGAGCTCGTCCGCGCGGTACTCGAGCCCGGCGGCCTCTCGCTCGCGCACCGACGTCCACTCGGCAAGCTCCGGAAGATCCTCGGGCAACTCGACGTCGACCACGCCCAGCTCGCGCAGGAGCGCGCGGTGGCAAACGAGGTCGGGATAGCGCCGGATCGGAGAGGTGAAGTGGCAGTACGCGCGGCTCGCAAGGCCGGAATGGCCGAGGTTGCGCGGGTCGTAGCGCGCCTGCTTGAGTGCGCGGAGGACGAGCGCGGAGTACGCCTCCGCCCCCCGCCCCGACTGCTCCACGTAGCGGGAGACCGCCGTGCTCACCCGGGCGGCGAGCCGGGCGGCCGTCGCGGGAGTCAGCTGCTCGGGCGCGGGCGGGGTCGGCACCTCGAGGTCGGCGAGCTTGGCGAGGAGAAGCTCCACCGACTGCGGGTCGGGCCGCTCGTGCACCCGGTACACGGCCTCGCGGCCGCGCCCTGCGAGGAGACCGGCGACCGCCTCGTTCGCGGCGATCATGAGCTCCTCCACCAGCATGTGCGCGAGCGGCTCGCCCTCGATCCATGCCCGCTCCACGCCGCCTTCCCCGTCGAAGGCGAAGGCGATCTCCCCCGTCTCGATGCGAAGCGCTCCCCGCCCGTAGCGGCGGCGGCGCAGCGCCTCCGCCACGATGTCCGCAAGGCGAAGGGGCTCGGCCAGCTCGTCGTCTGCTCGCTCCCGCCCGGCGAGGATCGCCTGCGCGCGTCCGTAGGTCAGGCGCTCCCTGCTGCGGATGAGACTGCGGTAGAAGCGAGCGTCGCCGGGCGCGAGCGCATCGTCGAAGAGAATCTCGACCGTGACGCAGCGCCGCTCCTCGTACGGTCGCAGGCTGCAGAGGTCGGCGGAGAGCTCCTCGGGCAGCATCGGCTCGACGCGCCCGGGCACATAGACGGAGAAGCCGCGCTCGGCCGCCCCCCGGTCGAGCGGAGAGCCGGCGGGAACGTACGCGGAGACGTCGGCGATGTGCACCCACGCGCGGATCCCGCTCTCCTCGCGCCGCAGGCTCAGTGCGTCGTCGAAGTCCTTCGCCTCCTCCGGGTCGATGGTGAACGCGAAGAGCCCGCGCAGGTCGACGCGATCGGGCTCGTCCTCCGGCGGAAGCGGCGGAAGCGGCGCGTGGGGCCGGCGCACTCCCTCCTGCCAGAGGAGTCCCTCGAGGGCGGCCTCGATGTGACTCGCCGGGCCGAGGACTCGCTCGAGCCGGGCGCGGCCACGACCGAGGCGTAAGACGATCAGGTCGCCCACCGACGCCTCGCCGGCGCCCTTGCGATCGACGACGACCGGCACGCCGGCCTCGAAGTAGGGCTCGCCGACGAGGAGCTTGCCGCGGCGGGCCAGCTCGCAGACGAGAAGATCCGCCACCTACGCCTGGCGCAGAGCCTTGAGCAGTGCGCGCCGGGCGATCCGCAGGGCCTCGTCGCGCTGCGTCAGCGGGTCGTCGGCGGCGACGACCGAAGGCTCGAGGCCCAGGTCGGTGATGTCGGCGCCCGCGGGCGTGACGTACTTCGCGGTCGTGAGCTTGAGCGCCCCGCCGTCGCGAAGCGGCGTGAGCGTCTGCACCGAGGCCTTTCCGAACGTGCGCTCGCCGACGAGCGTCGCGCGGTCGTGATCCACGAGCGCCCCGGCGACGATCTCGGCCGCGCTCGCGCTGCCCCCGTTGACGAGCACGACGAGCGGGAGCTTCGGGTGCGTGGCGAAGCCGGTGACCCGGTACTCGTGCTCCTCCTCGTGAAGGCCGTCCGTCCGGCAGACGATGCCGTCGTCGATGTAGATCGAGGCGGCGTCGACCGCCTGGGAGAGCAGGCCGCCCGGGTTGTCGCGGAGGTCGAGGATCGCTCCCGAGATGCCCTGCTCGACGAGGCGGGTCGTTGTCCGCTCGAGCCGCTCGGCGGCCCCGGCCGGGAAGGAGAAGACGCGGATATAGGCCACCCTCCGCTTCCCCACCGTGATCAGGCGCGAGCTGATCGGCGGCACGGCGATCTCCCGCCGCACGACGGCGAACTCGAGCGGCTTCCTCTTCTTCGGCCGGCGGACGGCGAGCCGCACGAGCGTGCCCGTCTCCCCCTTGATGAGTGCGAGAGAGCGTTCGAAAGGGAGGTGCCCAGCCGGCTTGCCGTCGATGCGCACGATCACATCGCCCTTGCGAATCCCGGCCTCGCGCGCGGGCCCGGCGTGGGCCGACGTGACGAGCAGGCCCCTCCGTGCTGGCCCGACCGTCAGCCCGATGCCCGAGTACGTGCCGTGTGTGCGCTCCTGGAGGCTTTCGAGCTCCGCCTCGGTAAGAAGGTCGGTGTGAGGGTCGTCGAGGCCGGCGAGGATCCCGTCGACCGTCGGTTGCGCGAGCACTGCAGGGTCGATCCAGCGGTAGTAGGACGATGTCAGCTCGGCCCGCACTTGGTCGATCAGCCTCACCGGCCGCTCGGCGCGGACAGGCGGCGCCGACTGGCCCGAGCCCTGCTCGGTCCGTGTGAGCCAGAAGCCGAGGAAGAAGGCGCCGACGACGATGGCGACCGCGGCGAAGGAGCCTGCCGCCCGTCTCACAGTCCGCCCGCCCAACTCGGTGCCGGGCCTCCCGCCTGCACCGTCGTCAGATCCGGAGGAAGCGCCGCAGGGTGATGCCGGAGCCGAAGGCGCCGACGAGCAGGCTCATGACGATGAGGATGAGCGCGACGACGGGGAAGTTCCAGGCCTGGATGTCGCCGGGGCTCTCGATCCGGCCCATGATCCCGGGCAGCGCCAGCTCCTTCGCCAGGAGGAGAAGGACGACGGCGAGGATGGAGCCGGCGAGGCCGCAGAGGAGGCCCTCGAGCATGAAGGGGGCCCGCACGAACCAGTTGGACGCGCCCACGAGCTTCATCACCTCGATCTCCCGTCGCCGCGAGAAGATCGAGAGCCGGATCGTGTTGGCGATCAGGATCGTCGAGGCGACGAGCAAGATCAAGCTCCCGACGAGGAAGATTCCCCCGATGATCTTCGCCACCTGGAGCACCCGCTCGGCCTTTTTCTCGCCGTACTTGACGGTCTCGACGCCGACGGGCGGCGGCTGGAGGGACGCCGCGATCGCCTGCACCTGGTCGGCGTCCTCGGGGATGACCTCGTACGAGGCCGGGAGCGGGTTCCGCGGGGCGTTCTCGGTCAGCTCGGGGAACCGATCCTTCATCTCTTCCCAGGCGTCGTCCTTGGAGACGAACTTGTAGGACTTGACGTCCGGGTTCTGGTCGAGCTGGAGCTTGACGGCGTTGATCTCCTTCGTCGTCGCCTCGGTGCCGCACGTGAGCTCCGTGCAGAAGTAGACGTCGACGACCAGGTCCTTCTTCACGTGGTTCGTCCAGGAGATGACCCAGCTTCCGAGGGCGATGAAGAGGCCGAGCAGGAACATGCCGATGAGGACGGTCATGACCGCGGCGACGCTCGTGGAGAGATTGGCGGCGATGGAGCGGAAGGCCTCGGTGACGAAGAGTCGCGCGCGCATCAGCGGGGCACCATTTAGCCGTAGCCCCCGCGCCGCTCGTCGCGGACGACGACGCCTTCCTCGAGCGCGATCACGCGCTTGCGCATCTTGTCGACCATCTCACGGTCGTGGGTCGCCATGACGACGGTCGTCCCGGTGCGGTTGATGCGGTAGAGGAGCTGCATGATCCCGACCGAGGTGTCGGGGTCGAGGTTGCCGGTCGGCTCGTCGCAGATGAGGAGAGGCGGGTGGTTGACGAAGGCACGCGCGATCGAGACGCGCTGCTGCTCTCCGCCGGAGAGCTCGTGCGGGACGTTGGTCATCTTCGACCCGAGGCCGACGAGGGCGAGGATCTCCGGGACCTTCGCGCGGATCTGGGTCTTGGAGTCGCCCTGCACCTTGAGGGCGTAGGCGACGTTGTCGTAGGCGGTGCGATCGGTGAGAAGCTTGAAGTCCTGGAACACGCAGCCGAGGTTCCGTCTGAGCATCGGCACCTTGCTGCGACGGAGGCGCGCGAGCTCGCGGCCTCCGACGATGATTCGCCCGTCGGTCGGGTCGAGCTCCTTGAGGAGCAGCCGCATGATCGTCGACTTGCCGGAGCCGGACGGCCCGACGAGGAAGACGAACTCGCCCTTCTCGATCACGAAGCTCGCCTCGCGGAGGGCGACGACGTTCGGGTCGTAGACCTTCGTGACCGCCTCGAAGACAATCATGGGCGCCTCGGAAGGCGCCGCCGCCGGATCCGCCGGGTCGACGGCCGTCGCGCTCTCGGCAGGATCGCCGTTGAGCGCGGCCGTGGCGGCTCCCGGCTGTTCGAGCTGTTCTGTGAGGTCGGCTTCCTGCACCGGTCTAGATGGGGGCACCCGTCCCGAGGGCGCACCGGTCGGGTCTCTGCAAGCAAACGAGTCTAGCGAAACGGCCGGGCGGGGCGCGCATCAGGCAACGGCCCCCGTCGCGTGGGCGAGGAGGTAGGCGCGAATGAACTTGTCGAGGTCTCCGTCGAGCACGGCTTGAGCGTTCCCTTCTTCGACGTCGGTGCGGTGATCCTTCACGAGCTGGTACGGGTGGAGGACGTAGCTGCGGATCTGACTGCCGAAGCCCGTGTCGAGGACCTCTCCACGCTCCTGGGCCAGCTCGGCCTCGCGCCGCTCGAGCTCGTGCTCGGCGAGGCGGCTCCGGAGGATCCGCATGGCGGTCTGGCGGTTGGAGAGCTGCGAGCGCTCGTTCTGGCACTGGACGACGATGCCGGTCGGGACGTGCGTGATGCGGACGGCCGAGTCGGTCTTGTTCACATGCTGGCCGCCCGCGCCGCTCGCGCGATAGGTGTCGATGCGGAGGTCGGACTCGTCGAGCTCAAGGTCGACGTCGTCGGGCACGAGCGGGCTGACGATCACCTGGGCGAAGGACGTGTGCCGGCGATGGGCCTGGTCGAAGGGCGAGAGGCGGACGAGGCGATGGACGCCCCGCTCGGCCTTGAGCGTCCCGTAGGCGTTCTCGCCCTCGACCGTGAAGGTCGCCGACTTCAGCCCCGCCTCCTCCCCGGGCGAGACCTCGATCAGCTCGGTCTCGAAGCCGCGCTCGGCCGCCCAGCGGAGGTACATGCGGAGCATGATCTCCGCCCAGTCCTGCGCGTCGGTGCCCCCGGTGCCGGCGTGGATGGAGACGACCGCGTCCCCCGCGTCGTACTCGCCGCTGAAGAGGGAGTCCTCCTGCAGGCGGTCGAGCTGACCGCGAAGCGCGAGCGTGCTCTGCTGGATCTCGTCGAGCTCCCCGTCGTCGGAAGCGAGCACCAGAAGCTCGCCCAGGTCGTCGGCCTCGCCGCGCAGCCGCTCGTAGCGCTCGAGCCGTCGCGAGAGGCGAGCGTGCTCGGAGGAGACGCGGGCCGCCTCCTTCTGATCGTCCCAGAACCCCGGCGCGCCCATGGCCTCCTCGAGCGCGGCCAGCCGCTCCCTCAGCCCGTCGGGGTCAAAGGTAATCACGGACCCAGGCGAGCTGGGTCCCGATCTCCGCGAGCTCTCGCTCCACCGCGCTGCGCTCGGCCATGAGAGAGGATGGTACAGGCCGGGGAGAACGGCTCAGAGCGCCAGGTCCGCGGGGCCGGCCGCGAGCCTCCCTCCGCTTCGAGCGTACCGAGCGGGAGCGCACGCGTGGCGCGCCGATGTGTCGAGAGCGTGACGGCGTGTGACGGGAGCGGGCGCTTTTCGAACTAGGCGCCGTGGCACTTCTTGTACTTCTTGCCCGACCCGCACGGGCACGGGTCGTTGCGGCCGACCCGGTCCCAGTCGGAGGCGACGCGCTGCCCGGTCGAGACGGTCGTCGCCGCCGCGCCGGCCGCGCCCGCTGTCGAGCCCGCCGTCCGGCCGGTAGCTGCGGGAGCGGCGTCGCCGGCGCCCGCCGCCCTGATCGCATCGGCGCCCGCGACCGACTCGTGCTCGTAGACGAGCCCGCCGCCGTTTCGCCCGCCGTTTCGCCCGGCCGCAGCCGGCTCGAGCTCGCCCTGCTCCGGCGGCCGCTCGATCTGGATGCGGAGCAGGTAGCGGACGATCTCCTCCTGGATCGTGGCCGTCAGCTCCTCGAACATCGCATGCCCCTCGGAGCGGTACTCGGAGAGCGGGTCCTTCTGCGCCATCGCTCGGAGGTGGATCCCGTCGCGGAGGTACTCCATCGACTCGAGATGCTCTCGCCAGCGCGTGTCCACCACCTGGAGCACGAGGTAGCGCTCCACCTCTCGCATGAGCTCGGGGCCGTATTCCTCGACCTTCGCCTCGTACGCGTCCCGCGCGTCCTCCTGGAACTCCTCGATGAGCTCCTCGCGGCTCATCGTCGTCGCGCTGAGCTCCTCCGCCGAGATCTCGGTCTCGTAGAGCGCCTCCATCTCCTTGAAGAGGCTCTCGAGGTCCCACTCCTCCTGGTAGTCGGACTCGGTGTGCTCGTAGACGATGCGGGCGACGAGCTCGTCCATCCAGCCGCCGATCTCCTCCGAGAGGTCGGCGCCCTCGAGGACGTGACGCCGCTGCTCGTAGATGACCATGCGCTGGACGTTCATGACGTCGTCGTACTTGAGAACGTTCTTGCGGGCGACGAAGTTCTGCTCCTCGACCTTCTTCTGAGCGTTCTCGATCTGCTTGGAGAGGATCGAGGCCTCCATGGGCTGGTCGTCCGGGAGCTTGAACCGGTCGATGATGTTGTAGATGCGGTCGCCGGCGAAGAGCCGGACGAGATCGTCCTGCGCCGAGAGGTAGAAACGCGACGCGCCGGGGTCGCCCTGGCGCCCGGAGCGTCCGCGCAGCTGGTTGTCGATGCGGCGCGCCTCATGGCGCTCGGTGCCGAGCACGTAGAGGCCGCCTAGATCGACTACCCCCTCCCCGAGCTTGATGTCGACGCCGCGGCCGGCCATGTTGGTCGCGATCGTGACCGCCCCGCGCTCGCCGGCGTCCTTGATGATCTCCGCCTCACGCTCGTGCTGCTTCGCGTTGAGCACGTTGTGCGGGATGCCCTGGCGCTGGAGCAGCGTGGCGAGGTACTCGGAGACCTCCACCGAGATCGTGCCGACGAGAACCGGCTGGCCTCGCTCGTGCCGTTCCTTGATGTCCTCGATGACGGCGGCGAACCTGGCCTCCGCCGACTTGTAGATGAAGTCGTTGTCGTCCTTGCGGACGACCGGCACGTTCGTCGGGATCTCGACGACGGAGAGGTTGTAGATCTCCTGAAACTCCTTCTCCTCGGTCTTCGCGGTACCGGTCATCCCCGCGAGCTTCTCGTAGAGGCGGAAGTAGTTCTGGAGGGTGATCGTCGCGAGCGTGACGTGCTCCTCGCGGATGGCCACGCCCTCCTTGGCCTCGATCGCCTGGTGGAGGCCCTCCGACCAGCGCCTGCCTTCCATGATCCGTCCCGTGAACTCGTCGACGATCTTCACCTCGCCGTCCTGGACGACGTAGTCGACGTCCCGCTGGTAGAGCGACTGGGCCTTGAGGCCCTGGATCAGGTGGTTCACGAGCTGCGCGTGACGCGGGTCGTAGAGGTTCTCGATCCCGAGGGTGCGCTCCACGGCCTCGATGGCCGACTCCCGGGGCGAGACCGTCTTGAACTTCTCGTCGAACTCGTAGTCCGCGTCGTCCTCGAGCTTTGGCGCGCCCTTGGGGACGAACTTCGCCTGCACCCCGGTCAGCCCGCGAACGATGCGCGCGAAGTCGTAGTACGTCCGCGCGGCCGTCTCCGGCTCGCCGGAGATGATGAGAGGCGTGCGCGCCTCGTCGATGAGGATCGAGTCCACCTCGTCGACGATCGCGTACGCGTGGCTCGGCTGGACGGTTCCCTGGAGCGACGTCGCCATGTTGTCGCGCAGGTAGTCGAAGCCGAACTCGGAGTTCGTCCCGTACGTGATGTCGGCCGCGTAGGCCTCCTTGCGCTCGGCGAACGGCATCTGGTTCCGGATGAACGCCGCCCGCATGCCGAGCGCCTCGTAGACCGGCCCCATCCACTCGGCGTCGCGCTTGGCCAGGTAGTCGTTCACGGTCACGAGGTGGACGCCCCGCTCCTGGAGCGCGTTCAGGTAGAGCGGCATCGTGGCGACGAGCGTCTTCCCCTCGCCGGTCTTCATCTCGGCGATGTCGCCCTCGTGGAGGACGATCGCGCCCATGACCTGCACGTCGAAGGGACGCATGCCGAGCGAGCGCTTCGCCGCCTCGCGGACGGCCGCGAAGGCCTCGAACGTCAGATCCTCGAGCGACTCGCCGTTCTCGACCCGCTGCCGAAACTCGGCCGTCTTGGCCGCGAGCTCGGCGTCGGAGAGCCGCTCGAAGTCGGGCTCGAGCGTGGCGACGTAGTCGGCCTGCTGGGCGAGGCGCTTGAGGCGGCGCCCTTCCCCCACGCGCAGGACCTTCTCGAGGGCGCCGTAGTTCTGGGGCATCAGTTCAGGGTAGCTGCCGGGTTCAGAGAGGGTCGACGGTCAGCTCCCAGCGACCGTCCCCCACCCTATCGGCACGCGCGACGAAAGCCTGAAAGCGCTCCCGACCCAGCCGTTCGAGCTCGTCGAAGGCCTCACCGGCGCGGCCGCCCGGCGCCTCCGACAGGATCTCCCCGTCGACGAGGAACATCGTCTCGCCCTCCGGCGGGACGGCGATCTCGAGCGACAGCGCCTCGATCCCGGCTGGCAGCTCCACCTGCTCCGACTCGAGCCGGAGCGCGGCCACCGCCCACTCTCGGTCCGTCTGCCGGACCGCGCGGACGGCGTACGGCGGCTCGAGGGAGAGCTCGCCGGTCAGCGCGGAGACGGCCTCCGGGGGAACGTCCCCGACGACGGTCCCGTCCGCCACGATTCGGAACTCGAGCTCGGCGACCTCCCAGCCCGCGAGGGCGCCGACCTCGACGATCGCGGTCGCGTCCCATTCGCGCGGCCGTGCGAGGCCGGACACACCGGTCTCGACCCAGCGGAACACACGCGGATCGCGGATCTCGTCGCTGCCCTCCATCAGTGCTCCTTCCAGTGATGCTGCCGAGCGCCTGGGTCGCGAGAACCAAGCCAGAGGCGGCACTCGTCCGCCGGCAAGGCCGGCAGCCTTGACAAGGGCGAGGGTGGCGTCTGGCGCCGCGTTATCGCGGGCCAGGCGCCGGCGTGCATTGCTGGGAGGGGCACTAGGCGATCTGGGGCTCGATGAGCCCGTAGCTGCCGTCCCGGCGCCGGTAGACGACGTTGACGTCGGCCGTCTCGGCGTTCTGAAAGACGAAGAAGTCGTGACCGATCAGCTCGAGCTGGAGCACGGCCTCCTCGGGTGACATCGGCTTCACCGCGAACTGCTTGGTCTTGACGATCACAGGGCTCTCCTCATCCGGGACGACGGGAATGGCGCCCTGCTCGACGATTCCGCTCGCGCGCCCGCCCGGGCCGCGGCGCCGCTTGTCCCGGTAGCGCCTCGCCTGCCGCTCGAGCTTCTCGACGAGGAGGTCGATCGACGCGCGCATGTCCGTCGAGCTCTCCTTCGCGCGGAGGACGGGGCCTTTCGTCCAGATCGTCCCCTCGGCGATCTGGTTTGCAGAGATGGACGGGTTCTTCTCGACCGCGAGCTCGAGCTCGAGCCGCGCGGCGTCGTTCAGGTGCTTCTCCAGCTTGCCGAGCTTCTCCTGGGCATAGGTCTTGAGGGAATCGCTGACCTCGACGTTCCTGCCCTTGACCTGAAGTCTCACCAGAGCCTCCCTCGTCGGTCGTGTCGGCAGCCTACCCGTGCCGGGGAGAGCGAATCAACGCCGGACGGTTCGGGCGAACGTGATCACGTGGACGGTGCGGGCTCCGGCGCGCCGGAGCTCGCGCGCGGCGGCGGCGGCCGTCGCGCCGGTCGTGTAGACGTCGTCGACGAGCGCGACGATCCGCGGAGCGGCTCCGGCGGCGCGAAAGGCCTCGCGGACGTTCGTGCTGCGGGCCGCCCGCGAGAGCCCCCGCTGGCGCGGAACCCGGCGCGTCCGCTCGAGCAGCGGCTCGACCGGGAGCTCCCAGCGGGCGCCCAGCCTCCGCGCGAGCTCCTGCGCCGTGTTGACGCCGCGCCAGCCGATGCGGTCCGCCTCGCCGGGGACGAACGCGAGCGCGTCGGCGGAGGGGCGGGCCACGACGTCGGTGACGAGCTCGGCCGCGATCTCCCCGACGCGGCGGAGGCCGCGCTCCTTCCAGGCGCCGACCAGAGCTTGGACGGGGCCGTCATAGGCGACCGCGGCGCGGGCGGACGCGAAGGCGAGACGCCGCCCCGCGCACTCTCCGCAGCGCTCCACCGGCCACGCCGTGGGGCAGCCGCAGCGGGCGCAGAGCGTCCCGCCCAGCAGGAGGAGCCGCGCGCGGCAGTCCACGCAGAGCAGCTCTTCTCCGCGGCCGCAGGCGAGACACCGCTCCGGGAGGAGGAGGTCGAGGATCTTCGCGCCTGCGTCCATGCCCTCCCCCGGGTGGGATAGCGCCCTTCGGCGCACGCGTGTGTGCCCGGAGCGTGCCGGGTCTGTGTCAGCCGAGCGCGAGCGGCCTGCTCTCCTCGGCCGAGCGGTAGAGCGCCTCGATCGCCCTCGCCTGGCCGGCGGCATCCGCACGGCCGAGCAGAGGCCGCGCGTCGCCGCGGATCGCGTCGCTCAGGTTCTCGAGCTCGAGCCGGTACGAGTCGTGCGGCGTCAGGGAGATCTCCTCACGCCTGTCGTCGCGCCGGAGCACGATGACCGGGGTGCGGGCGTGCCACGGGTCGTCGAGGAAGAGCGAGCCCTCCTCCCCGACCACCTCGAGCTCGTCGCGGCCGGGGAGGACCAACCCGCAGTCGAACTGGGCGACGATGTCGCCCGGAAACCGCAGCGCGCCAGCGAAGAGCACGTCCACCCCGCTCTCGCCGACGAGCTGCTGGCCGAAGACCAGCTCGGGCTCGCCGGCGAGGAGGCGCGAGCTGCTCACGCAGTAGCAGCCGACGTCCATGAGCGCGCCGCCGTCGAGCTCGGGGTCGAGGCGCACGTTCGTCTCGTCTCCGAGGCCGAAGCTGAACGCCGAGCGCACGAGGCGGAGGCTTCCGATCGCGCCGTCCTCCACGAGCCCCTGCAGCTTGGAGGTCTGCGGGTTGTGGCGGTACATGAACGCCTCCATCAGGATCCGCTCGGCGCGCTCGGCGGCGTCGAAGGCGCGCTCGACATCCTCGGGGCGGCGGCTGAGCGGCTTCTCGCAGAGGACATGCTTGCCCGCCTCCAGGGCGCGGATCGACCAGTCGACGTGCAGCGAGTTCGGGAGCGAGATGTAGACCGCCTCGACGTCCGGGTCGGCGAGGAGCGCCTCGTAGCTCCCGTGCGCGCGCTCGATCCCGCGCTCGCGCGCATACGCCTCCGCGCGGGCGAGATCGCGGCTCGCCACCGCGACGACGTCGACCCGGTCGGACGCCGCCGCGCCCGCGAGGACGAGGCGGTTGATGTGGGCCGTCGAGAGGATTCCCAAGCTGACGCTCATTCGCTCTCCAGGGGTCGCAGGGCGGGGTAGAGGGCGCGGAAGCGGCCGTAGCCGTCCGCGTAGACGCGTTCCCAGTTGGCGTCGGGCTCGACCGTGTCCCGCACGCGGACCCAGGCCGCCACCGCCTCGGGAACGTCGCCGAACACCCCGCCGGCGACCCCGCCGAGCAGCGCTGCGCCGTAGGCGGCGCCTTCCTCGACGGCCGTTCGTTCCAGAGGGAGCCCGAGGACGGAGGCGACGATTCGGAGCCAGAGCTCGCTGCGCGCGCCGCCACCCGAGACCCGCCCGCCGTCCACGCGGCAGCCGAGCGAGCGGAGAACCTCGAGGGAGTCGCGGAGCCCGTAGGCGACACCTTCGAGGAGCGCTCGAACGAGGGCGCCTCGATCGTGGCGGAGCGAGAGCCCGACGAAGGCGCCCCGAGCGTCCGGGTCCACGTGCGGCGTCCGCTCCCCGGCGAGGTAGGGAAGGAAGAGGAGCCCTTCCGCGCCCGGCTCCCAGCGCTCGGCCTCCGCGAGCAAGCGCTCGTACGACTCCTCGGGTGCGAACGTCTCCCTGAACCACCGCAGGGACCCGGCCGCGGAGAGCATGACCCCCATCGCGTGCCAGGTGTCCGGAACCGCATGGCAGAAGACGTGGGCGCGGGCCTCCGGATCGGCGACGAACGTGGGGAGCGGAGCGAAGACGACGCCGGACGTTCCGACGACGATCGAGACGAGCCCCGGGCTGTGGACTCCGACGCCGAGCGCGCCGGCCGCCTGGTCGCCCGCGCCCGCGGCCACCGGGACGCCGTCGGGCGTCTCGCCGGAGACCGCTGGCGACTCGAGCGCGGTCGGCAGCCACTCGGCCGGCACGTCGAGGGCCGTGAGCACGTCGTCGCTCCACCGGCGCCCGGCGACGTCGAAGAGGAGCGTGCCGGAGGCGTCGGCGACGTCGATCGCGCGCTCGCCGGCCAGTCCCAGGCGGACGTAGTCCTTCGGCAAGAGGACGTGCGCGATGCGCTCGTAGGCGTCCGGCTCGTGGGTGCGCAGCCAGAGGAGCTTCGGCGCCGTGAAGCCCGGAAGCGCTCGGTTCCCGGTGAGCTCGATCAGGCGCGCGAGTCCGACGCGCTCCTCGATCTCGCGGCACTCCGCCCCAGTCCGCTGGTCGTTCCAGAGGATCCCCGGGCGAAGCACGCGCTCGTCGGCGTCGAGCGCCACCAGCCCATGCATCTGCCCGGAGAGGCCGATGCCCGCGATCTCGTCGACCCCGAGGGACCCGAGAGCGGCATCCGCAGCGCGCCGCCAGTCGTCCGGATCTTGCTCGACCCAGCCAGGCTGCGGCGTCGCCAGCGGATACTCCTCCTCGGCGCGAGCGACGATCTCCCCGTCAGGAGAGACTGCGACCGCCTTCACGCCCGTCGTCCCGACGTCGAGCCCGACGAGCGCGCTCACCGAAGCGCAAGCCCGGTCCCGAGGAGTGCGCGCACCGCGAGCTCCTCGTCCTGCTCGCCCGGGAGACCGCTGACTCCGACGGCGCCGATGCGGCGTCCGTCCTCGAAGGCGGCGACGCCGCCGCGGAAGAACGTGAAGAACGAGTCGAAGCTCGCAAGCTCCGCAGGATCTGCGCGAGCCTTCTCGGCCAGCTCGGCAGTCGAGCGGGCGTCGCTCCGGGCGGCCGTGTAGGCCTTGCGCTGCGCGTTGAGCCGCGTGTCGGGCGACGCTCCGTCCATCGTCGCCGCGGCGACGAGCTCGCCGTGGTCGTCGGCCACGAAGACCGAGACGGGGTCGGGGGCCTCGCGCAGCACCGTGTCGACGATCTCGAGCGCCTGCTCGAGCCTCATCGGGCGCCCAGCGCCTCGTAGACGAGCTCGTAGGCCCGGACGGCGTCCTTGGCGAGCTGCGCCTCGCGGAGGTCACCGTCGTCGATTCGCGACGCGACCTCGTCGATGAAGCGCCACTGGAGGACGCTGCGGCGGACGGCGGCCACCGCGTCCTCGGTGTACGGGTAGAGGTCGAAGCCGAGCCGCTCGCCGTTCTCCCCATAGCCGGCGCGGCGGAGCTCGACCGCGAGCTCGAGCGTCTCCATGAACGCGGTCGCACCGACCATGTTGTCGTCGTCGAACGTGCCCCAGCCGGAGTTGGCGTGCTGGTGCCCAAGCACGCCCTCGGCGGCGAGCATCGCTGCGTACTCGGCGAGGCTCTCCCCGTTCATGAGCAGATGCTGCCAGTCCATGTTGACCTTGACGTTCTCGAGGCCCTGGGCGCGAAGCTTGTGGATCACGTGCAGGGTCATGCCGACGTTCCGCATGAGGATCTTCATCGCCGGCTCGGAGTTCTTGTGCTCGAGGAAGAGGAGGATGCCGTGCTCGGCGCACCGGCTCGCCGCCTCTCCGATACCCTCGACGAGCCAGTCCCAGCTCTCCGCGTAGGGCGTCTGGAAGGGGTAGTTGTACCCCTCGATCCCCGGCCAGATGATGAAGTGGGCGCCGATCGAGCCGGCCATGTCGACGGCCTCGAGCGTCCTTCGGCGCGCCTCGGTGCGGGTCTCCTCGTCGGGCGAGACGAGGCCGCCGCGGCCGAAGCGCGGATCGAGGTGGAGCCCGGTCGCGAGGCAGTAGATGCCGTGGCCGTCGAGCGCGTCCATGACCTCGTCCAGGTTGTCCTCGGAGAGCTCCTGCGGATAGTGGAACTCGTAGTCGTCGATCAGGTCGCAGAGGCCCTCGACCGCCCGGCGCACCCGTTGCGCGGTCGTCTCGCCGGCCCACTGCGGCTGGTAGCCCCCGGGCACGAACCTCGTCACCATCGGGCCGAGCGCCCAGATGCCGAGGCTCGTCTTCACTCTCCGCTCCCTCTGTACGCGATCGCCTCCCGGCGCCCGCTCTCCGCCGAGCGCACGATCGCGTCGCAGACCTCGGCACAGCGATAGCCGTCCTCGAAGGTCGCGCCGTGGGGGGCGACGGAACCTTCGCCGGCAATCGCCGTGAGCAGGTGGTGGATCTCGTGCGTGAAGGTGTCGCCCCAGCCGACGATGTGCCCGGGCGGCCACCAGAAGCGCATGAACGGATGCTCCGGATCGGTGACGAGGACGCGCCGGAAGGCGCCGCCCTCGTCGGCCACCTGGAGCTCGTTCAGGCGCTCGACGTCGAAGGACACGGAGCCCCGGGAGCCGTTGACCTCGAACGTGTTCTGGTTGATACGCCCCCGCGCGAGGCGCGAGGCCTCGAGCGTGCCGACCACGCCGCTCTCGAACTCAACTGTGGCGGCGAACGCGTCGTCCACCTCGTGCCCGGTGATGAACGTGCGCACGACTGCCGTCACCGCAGTCGGCTCGCCGACGAGGTAGCGGGCGAGGTCGACGATGTGCGCGCCGAGATCGCCGAGCGCTCCCGAGCCCGCGGCCTCGCGCTCGAAGCGCCAGCTCGGTGGCGCTTCGATCCCCCAAGACTGGAGGTAGCGCGCGCGGAAGTGGTAGAGCTCGCCCAGCTCGCCGGCCTCGAGCAGCTCGCGCGCGAGCCTGACGGCGGGGACGAAGCGGTAGTTGAAGCCGCACATGTGCACCACCCCCGCACGCTCCGCCTCGACCCAGATCGAGCGGGCCTCGCCGGCCGTTCGCCCGAGCGGCTTCTCGCAGAGAACGTGCTTGCCGTTCCGAACCGCGGCCGTCGTCGGCTCGGCATGGAGCGCGTTGGGGCCGCCGTTGTCGAAGAGGGAGATGCGCTCGTCGGCCACCTGCCGGCGCCAGTCCGTGACGGCCTCCGCCCACCCGTAACGCGCCCGCGCCTCCTCGACCGCCTCGGCGTTCCGGCCCGAGATCGAGACGAGCTCGGGGACGAGCGGCGGCTCGAGGGAGCGGACCTCGTGGAAGGCGCGCGAGTGCGCCTTCCCCATGAAGGCGTAACCGAGCATGCCGACCCCGATGGCTTCGGCGCTCGTCACGCCTGTTCTCCGTCAGACGACGCCGCGGGCCGCCCGGCGGCGTTTCGCGTATGCATCGACGAGCACTGCGCCGAGGAGGACTAGGCCGGTGATCACGAACTTCGTTCCGGAGGCGAGGCCGAGGAGGTCCATCCCGTTCTGGATCGAGGCGATGACGAGGGCCCCGAGGAGCGCCGAGACGACCCGGCCCACGCCGCCGAAGAGGCTCGTGCCCCCGATCACGGCGGCGGCGATGACGAGCAGGAGGAGGTTTCCACCCCCGGTGTTGGTCGCCACCGAGCGGAGTCGGGACGCGAGCATGATCCCGCCCACGCCCGCCATGAAGCCGCTGATCATGAACACCGCGATGCGGACGCGGTCGACGTTGATTCCGGCACGGCGAGACGCTTCGGCGCTCCCGCCCACGGCGTAGACGTGGCGACCGAAGCGCGTTCGCGAAGCAATGAACGACCAGAACACGAGGAAGACCAGGAGGATGAGGATCGCGGCGGGCACGCCCCTGTCCTTGTTGCAGTACCAGACGGCTGCGAACGTGACGACGGCGAGCCCCACGATCTGGAGCACGATCAGCGAGAGCGGCTTCCCGTACAGGCCGCTGGCCCGGCGCGAGCGAGCGGTGTAGAGCTGTGAGAGCGCATACCCGATCACGGCGACGCCCCCGACGATCCAGCCCCAGACCTCGGGTAGGAAGTCGTTGGCGATTCCGATGACCGTGCTGTCCTGGATCCTGATCGTCCCCACGGACGAGGCCTGGGTGGTCAGGATGAGGACGACGCCGGACCAGATGAGAAGCCCCGCGAGCGTGACGACGAAGGACGGCACGCCGGCCTTGGTGATCACGAGCGCCTGGACGAAGCCGATTGCCGTCGTGCAGAGGAGCGCGGCGACGATTGCCAGCCACCAGGGCCACCCGGGGTCGTCGGGTCGCAGGAGGAGCGTCATCACGACCCCGCCGACCGCGCTGACGAAGGCCACCGACAGGTCGATCTCGCCGATCAAGAGCACGAACACGACGCCGATGGCGATCGTGGCGATCGCGGCCATCTGGAGGAGCAAGTTGGTGAAGTTCCGCTCGGTGAGGAACGTGTCGTCGAGGAGGCCGAAGACCACCACGATGACCGCAAGGCCGACGACGATCGGGAGCGACCCCAGCTCGCCGGCACGGATCCCCTGCCACCAACGGTGCGCGAAGCCGGTGAGGGTCTCCTGGGAGGCGCCCTCTTCGCCTTGCGGCGGGGCGGGCGGAAGCGAGTCCGCCACCGCGGAGGCGGTGGGGTCGAGGCCCACGTCCCGCTCGGTCATGCTTCCGCCACCTCGGCGTCCTCCATCCCCGGGATGTGGTCGAGCGTGCCGGCCGTGATCGCGTGCACGACCTCCTGTTGCGTCGTTTCGGACCTCCGGAGCTGTGCCACCCGCTGTCCGAGACGGAGCACGGTGATCCGGTCGGCGGCCTCGAAGACGTCGTGCAGGTTGTGGGAGATGATCACGACCCCCAGGTCGTGCTCGGCCAGCCGGCGGACAAGGTCCAGGACCTGGCGGGTCTGTGCCACTCCGAGGGCCGCGGTGGGCTCGTCGAGGATGACGAGCTTGGACTCCCACATGACCGACTTCGCCACCGCGACGGCCTGACGCTGCCCTCCGGAGAGGCCGGCAACCGCCTGACGAACCGACCGGAGCGTGGTGACGGAGAGGCTGTCCAACGTCTCGCGGGCCGACCGCTCCATGCTCGACTCGTCGAGCACGAGACCGGTGCGGGTCCGCTCCCGGCCCAGGAACATGTTGGCGACGACGTCGAGGTTGTCGGCGAGCGCGAGGTCCTGGTACACGACCTCGATGCCGAGCTTGGCGGCGTCGCGCGGGCCGTGGATGTCGACGGGCTCGCCGTCGAAGCGCACCTCTCCCTCGTCGAATGGATAGATCCCGGCGACGCTCTTGATCAGGGTCGTCTTGCCGGCCCCGTTGTCGCCGACCAGGGCCATGACCTCGCCGTGGCGAACCTCGAAGTCGACCCGGTAGAGCGCCTGGACGGCGCCGAACGCCTTGGAAACGCCCCTGAGCTCCAGGAGCGGGGTGTCAGCGGTGGCCATGGTCTCCGAGCGGAGAGGCAGGGATGCCCGAGAGCATCCCTGCCGCCCGCGTTTCGATTATCGGCTGTTCTCCTTGCAGAAGTCCGTGTTCGCCGTGTCTCCGGTGCAGATCTCCTCCACGGTCCGGAACCCGTCCGCGATCACGGTGTCGGCGATGTTGTCGACGGTCACTCCGATCGGCGTGAGGGCGAGGTAGGGCACGACGCCCTCTCCCGTCGGCGAGTCGGCGGGCTTGCCGTCCTCCGCGGTGATGCCGATGGTCGCGAAGTCGAACTCGGACTCGACGCTCCCGGGATCCTCGCCGGCGCACAGCGCAAGCGCGGCCTTGGCAGCGACGTCGGCTTCGGCCTGAATCGGCTTGTAGACGGTCATCGTCTGCTTGCCGAGCAGGATTTGCTGGATCCCTGCCGCCGTCGCATCCTGGCCGCTCAGCGGAACGGGCCCGACGCCCGCGGCTTCGAGGGCGTTGATGGCCTGCGTCGCGAGGTTGTCGTTGGCCGCGAACACCGCGTCGACCTTGTTGTTCGCGTCGGTCAGCACCTGCTCCATGATCGTCTGCCCCTCGCCGTTCGCACCCCAGCCGGGGACGAACTGGTCATCGACCAGCTCCCACTCGCCGGCGTCGACCTTGGCTTCGACGGTCTCGGCGTAGCCGTCTCGGAAGAGGAACGCGTTGTTGTCCTCCTCGCCGCCGTTGAGCATCATGACGCGAGGCGTGTCGCCGAGGGCGTCGATCTCCGGTTCCAGTACCTCGGCCATGGTCGCCCCGACCTTGACGTTGTCGAAGCTCACGTAGGCCGCTCCGCCCGAGCTCCCGGTGTTGAACCGGTCGTACTCGATCACCTGGACGCCAGCCTCCTTGGCCTGGTCGATGATCGTCGCGCCCGATCCCGTGTCGAGGCTGGTGAGCACGATCACCCCGGCGCCGTCCGCGATCGCCTGCTCCGCCTGCGACTGCTGTGTCGCCGCGTCGCCCTCGGCGTTGACGATGGTGTGTTCGACTCCGGCCTCGCTGAACGCCTGGTCGAAGTAGGGGCGATCGTCGGTCTCCCAGCGAGGCGACGATGCGCTGTCCGGGAGAAGCACCCAGATGCTCTTGTCGCACCCGCCACCTCCCGCGGCGGCGCCGGTTTCGGCCGCGCTGGTGTCCTCCCCGCCTTCGTCGTCGTCGTCGCCGCCGCACCCGGCTGCGACCAGCGCGAGCGCCGACACGAGGACGAGCACGAGGAGCAGGAGCCTCTTGGTCGTCGATTCGGTGGCCTTGTACGAAATTCTCCTCACGGCTTCGCCTCCCTTGCGACTGACGCCCGCAGGCTTGACTCGGAGACCTTAGGGCTCCCAGGCGCCGAATTCAAGCCGGATTCGCGTCCGTCGAGCGTCCCCCGAGCAGCCTGCGTAGTGTCTCCGGCCGTGGTCGCTTTTCGTCCGGTTCCGGCGAAAGTCGGCCCGTGAGCAGGTGAAATCCGGTGGAGATCCTGCGAAAGTAGGGGCGGCCCGGTTGGGGCCACGACTCGAGATGACCCTGGAACCAGGAACGTTCGGAAGCCTGCGCGAGCTCAACCGCCTCCGCGTGGTCGACGCGCTGCGGCGCCACGGAACCGCGAGCCGAAGCGACCTCGCCCGCCTGACGGGACTGTCGCGGACAACGGTCGCCGCGGTCGTCGCCGACCTCCAGGGCCGCGGCCTGATCGTCGAGCAAGCGCAGCCGGACGGCCGAGCCGGGCCGGCCGGCCGAGGGCGTCCGCCCGTGCTTCTTCGGCTCGACGCCTCCGCGGGCGCGGCGCTCGGCGTCGACTTCGGCCATCGCCACGTGCGCGTGGCCGTCGCCGACCTCTCCTGGACTGTGCTCGCGGAGCGCTTCCTCGAGCTCGAGGTGGACGACGACGCCGAGAGCGCGCTCGACGCAGCGGCCGAGCTGGCCGCGGAGGTCCTGGCGGAGGCCGACGTCGAGCGCAGCCGTGTCATCGGCGCCGGCATGGCGCTCTCGGGCCCGATCGACCGCCACACGGGCACGGTCGGGTCGACCGTCCTCCCCGACTGGGCCGGGCTCCAGGCCGGCCGGGAGCTCTCGCATCGGCTCGAGGTTCCGGTCGAGCTCGACAACGACGCGAACCTCGGGGCGCTGGCGGAGGTGTCCTTCGGCGCCGGCCGAGGGCTCGCCGACGTCGTGTACGTGATGATGTCCTCCGGCCTCGGCGCCGGGCTCGTGCTCGGCGGCCGTCTCTACCACGGCGCCTCCGGCATCGCCGGTGAGCTCGGTCACGTCCAGGTTCGTCCCGACGGCGCCGTCTGCCGGTGCGGCAACCGGGGCTGCCTGGAGACGATCGCCTCGACGGGAGCGCTCCTCGCCCTCCTGGAGCCGGCGCACGGCCCGGACCTGACGGTGCGTGGGCTGCTCGACCTGGTCGACGGCGGGGACATCGCCGCGAGGCGCCTGATCAACGACGCGGGTCGAGCCGTCGGCCGCACGTTGGCGGATCTCTGCAACCATCTGAATCCGGCCGCGATCATCGTCGGCGGGGACCTGAGCGCGGCGGGCGAGTCCCTGCTCGAAGGCATCCGCGAGGCGGTCGACCGCTTCGCCCTGCCCGGCGCCGCGCAGGCCGTCGAGGTGAAGGCAGGCGTCCTCGGCGACCGCGCCGAGGTGCTCGGGGCGCTCGCCGTCGTGATCGCCGACACCGACCGGCTGCGCTCCGCAGGCCTCGCTCCGCTGCGCACGAGCGGGGCGCTCCGCGGCTGAGACCGGCGCCTACTCGCGCGCCGACGGATAGCGGAGGATGCTGTCGGCGAGCTTCGAAGCGTCCCCGAAGATCCCGGCGATCGCGAGCCCCTCGTCCGGAACGACGCTCCCGGGCAGGAGGGCCGCCCGGCGGATGGCGGCGTCCTTGCCCACGTGGCAGTCCGCCCCGATCGCGGCGGGGCCGCGGATCTGCGCCCTCTCTTCCACGGTGACGTTCCGGCCGAGGACGACCGGCCCGTCGATCGTCGCTGCCGAGTCGATGCGACATCCCTCCTCCGCCCAGACGCCGGGGGCGATCTCCTCACCGGGAATGTCCACGCGCACGTGCCCGAGCACGGCGTCGAGGATCGTGTTGCGAAGCTCGTCGAGGTCGCCGACGTCGTTCCAGTACGCCATCGTCGTGTACGCGTAGACCTCCTCGCCGGCGGCCACGAGGTTGGGCCAGACGTTCTCGCCGAAGTCGTAGAACGTCCCGGGCGGGATGCGCTCGAGGAGCGCGGGCTCGATCACGTAGATGCCGCAGTTGGCCAGGTCGCTCCGTGCCTCGTCCCGGCGTGGCTTCTCCTGGAACCCGCGCACGCGCGTGTCGCGGTCGAGGATGACCACGCCGTACGAGGAGGGGTCCGGCACCGGCTTCACCGTCAGCGTGGCGAGCGCGCCCGTCCGCTGGTGGTGGCCCAGGAGCGCGGTCAGGTCGACGTCGTGGAGCCCGTCGCCCGAGGTGATCAGGATCGTCTCGTCGCCCCAGTAGTCTTGGAGCTTCTTCGTCCCGCCGGCGGTGCCGAGGAGCTCCGGCTCGTGCGACCAGAGGATCGACAGGTCGAGAGCGGCCCCGTCGCCGAAGTAGCGCTGGATCATCTCCGGGAAGGCGTGCAGGTTGACCCCCACCTCGGTGACGTCGTGGCGGCGCAGGAGGTTGAGAAGGTGGTGCAGGACCGGGCGGTTGGCGACCGGCATCATCGGCTTCGGGAGGAAGTCGGTCAGCGGGCGCAGCCGCGTTCCCAGGCCTGCCGCCATCACCATGGCCTTCATACGACCTTTTCCCCCTTCGGGGCAAAAGCTCGACCAAAAAGAACCTTGCCCCTAGCCACTTCGCGTGCCCTCCCTTAGCGGTTCTCGCTTTGCGAGAACCGCTAGCGACTCTCGGTACGGCGGCCGGTGGACGCCGTCCTCCGTGACGATCGCGGTCACGAGCGTGGCCGGCGTGACGTCGAACGCCGGGTTCCGCGCCGGGAAGCGGTCGGTCACCTCGGCCGGGTCCCGCTCCTCGATGGGGATGTCGGCGCCGCTCGCCGTGGCGAGATCCACGCTCGAGCTCGGCGCCACCAGGTAGAAGGGAATGCCGTGGTGAGCGGCGAGGACGGCGAGTGGATACGTGCCGATCTTGTTCGCTGCGTCGCCGTTGGCCGCGATTCGGTCCGCACCGGTCAGGACCGCGTCGACGTCCCCGCGCGCCATCAGCGACCCGGCCGCGGCGTCCGCGACGACGCTGGCCGGGATGCCGGCACGCTCCAGCTCCCAGGCGGTCAGCCGTGCGCCCTGCAGGAGCGGCCGCGTCTCGTCGACGAGCACGTGCTCGACGAGCCCGCGCGCGAATCCCTCGCGGATCGCCCCCAGGGCCGTGCCGACGCCGCCCGTGGCGAGCGCACCCGTGTTGCAGTGCGTGAGCGCCCGTGTCCCGGGGGCGAGCAGGCCGGCCGCGTGGGCGGCCATGCGGCGGCAGCGCTCGACCTCGTCCTCGTGGAGCGCCCGCGCGCGCTCTGCGAGCGAGGCCGGATCCTGGCTTCCCCGGCGCATCGCCGCGATCGCCCAGGGCAGGTTCACCGCGGTTGGGCGGGAGGCGAGGAGCGCGGCCGCGGCCTCGTCGAGATCGTCGCCGCGCGCGGCCGCAAGCGCGTAGCCGTAGCCGGCGGCGATCCCGATCGCCGGGGCGCCGCGCACGGCCAGCGTGCGAATCGCCTCGGCGACCTCCAGCACGGACCGGCACACGAGGTAGGCGACCTCGTCTGGGAGTCGACGCTGGTCGAGCACCACGACCGCCTCGGCCTCGAGGCGGACGATCTCGGCAGGCTGGAGGTCTTTCACCGGAAAATGCGCAGCATTTTCCGGTGTTACGTTCCCTCGTCCCAGGACGACAGGTACCTCGCCTGCTCCTCGGTGAGCCGGTCGATCTCGACGCCCATGCTCTCGAGCTTGAGACGCGCGATCTCGCGATCGATCTCCTCGGGGACGTCGTAGACCTGCCGCTCGAGCTCGTCGGCGTGGGCGACGAGGAACTCGGCCGAGAGGGCCTGGTTCGCAAAGCTCATGTCCATGACAGACGCCGGATGCCCCTCGGCGGCCGCGAGGTTGACGAGCCGCCCTTCGCCGATGAGGTAGAGGCGCCGCCCGTCCTGGAGCTCGAACTCCTCGACGTTGGGGCGCGCGACGCGCGTCGCGACGGCGAGCTCCCGAAGCGCCGGAATCTCGATCTCGACGTTGAAGTGGCCCGTGTTGGAGAGGATCGCTCCGTCCTTCATCCGCTCCATCGCTGCGCGCGAGATCACGTTCTTGTCGCCGGTCGCCGTGCAGAAGACGTCGCCGACCTCGGCGGCGCGCTCGATCGTCATCACCTCGTAGCCGTCCATCAGCGCCTCGAGCGCGCGCACGGGGTCGACCTCGGTCACGATCACATGGGCACCCATGCCGCGGGCCCGCATGGCCACGCCTCGTCCGGTCCAGCCGTACCCGGAGACGACGAACCGACGACCGGCGAGAAGGATATTCGTCGCCCGGATGATTCCGTCGATCGTGGACTGCCCGGTGCCGTACCGGTTGTCGAAGAGGTGCTTCGTGCTCGCCTCGTTGACGGCGACGATCGGGAAGGCGAGCTCGCCCTCCGCCTCGAGCGCGCGGAGTCGGATGACGCCGGTCGTCGTCTCCTCGGTCCCTCCAAGGATCTCCCCGAGCTGCTCCCGGCGATCCTTGTGCAGGACGCCGATGACGTCGGCGCCGTCGTCCATCGTCAGCTGCGGGTGGTGGTCGACGGCCGCGGCGATGTGCGCGTAGTACGTGTCGTCGTCCTCACCCCGGATCGCGAAGACCGGGATGCCGTGCTCTCCGACGAGCGCGGCGGCGACGTCGTCCTGGGTCGAGAGCGGGTTCGAGGCGCAGAGCACGACGTCGGCGCCGCCCGCCTTGAGGGTGCGAGCGAGGTTCGCCGTCTCCGTCGTGACGTGAAGGCACGCGGAGATACGCACGCCCTCCAGCGGACGGTCGCGCTCGAAGCGCTCCCGGATGGCCGCGAGCACCGGCATCTGGCGGTCGGCCCACTCGACGCGGACGACGCCCCCCGGCGCGAGCGCGAGATCCTTCACGTCATGGCGTGGGGCGGTCGTGGCCATGGCCGCCGGTCAGTCTACGCGTCGGCCCGTCCGTAGCGGTCCTCGAGGCGGACGACGTCGTCGAGGTCCGGTGTCGAGACCTCGAGCACGAGCGTATCCTCGAGCGCCCGCCAGCGGTGCACGGTCCCAGGCGTGAAGCGGAAGGCGTGGCCCGGCCCCACGACCTCCACGTCGGGGTTGCGCCCGGGCTCCCCCACCTCGAGCTCGACGCGGCCCGAGTGGATGTAGATGACCTCGTCCTTCCGCCGATGGAACTGCAGGCTGAGCTGCTCGCCGGCGCGGATGAAGAGGATCTTGCCCAGGTAGCGGTCGGTCGCTGCGTAGACCAGCTCGTACCCCCACGGCTTCTCCACCCGTTCGACGGGGACGGAGAAGCGGTCGAGGTCGAGGAGGTTCGGCGTCAGGTCGCCCACGGCGCGGTCCTACCCCAGCGCGCTCACCTCAGTCAAGCCAGTCCGGGTGCCCGCGAAGGTGCTCGTCGGCGACCCGGAGGTCCTTCGGCGTGTTGACGGTCAGCCAGGCTCCTTCGTGACGGAAGGCCCGCAGCCGCCCGCGCTCGGCGAGCGCCGGGAACGTCGTCGTCTCGTGGTCGCCCTGCTCGGGGAGCGCGGCCAGAGCCTCCTCCCCGAGGGCGTAGACCCCGCAGCTGACCCAGTGCGGCAGGGCGCCGCCCTCGCGAAACCCTGCGACGACGTCTCCTTCCCCGAGCTCGACGACGCCGAACGGGGAGCGTGGGTGGGCGACGACGACGGTGGCCGCCGCGCCCGTCTCCCGGTGACGCGCGAGCAGTCCCCTGAGATCGGCGTCGAGGAGCTCGTCCCCGTTCAGCCCGAAGACGTCGCCTTCCTCGGCCCGGGCCCTCGCCGCGAAGCGGAGACCGCCCCCGCGTCCCAGCGGCTCCGGCTCGCCGACGGCCACGATCTCCGGGCCGAGGCCTGCAAGCGCCGACTCGAAGAGGTCCTCGTTGCCGGCGGCGCAGCTCACGAGCACGCGCTCAACCCCTGCCCGGGCCAGCAGCGCGACCTGGTACGCGGCCAGCGGCCGGCCCGCGAGCTCGACGAGGGCCTTCGGGCGGCCTTGCGCGGTCTCGCCGAGCCGCTCGGCCCGGCCGCCGGCGAGGATGATCGCCTCCATGAGGCAGGCCTACGAACGCGCCATGGGCTTGAGGCCCTTGGCGATGGCGAGCATGGTCTCGTTCGAGAGCTTGTTCAGAAGCGTGTTCACGACCCAGTAGACGCCGCCGTCCTGCTCGAAGGCGACGATGTGGAGTCTCGGGCCGCTGAAGAAGAGCTTGTACTCGCGGCCGCCGATTCTCCGCTCGAGCGTCGCCCCGTTGAGGATGGGCGGATCCGTCCAGCTCGTCTGCTGGATCCCCCAGTACTCGTTCGTCCCGGTGTCGTAGGTGAGGCGAACGGCCTTGTGGTCGTCGATCCTGTAGACCCGCAGGCCCTCGTCGTCGTCGAGCGACGAGCTCTGCTCCCGGACGGTCGGGATCATGAGCTGGAAGTCGACCTTGCGGCGGACGGGCCTGAGGAGCGGGGCGATCGAGGCGCGGTCGTTCACCACGGCCGGCCGCTGGCGCTGGGGCGTCTCGTCGGGCGGTGCGGGGCCGAGCGTTCCCTGGAAGGTCTTGCCGACGATGACGCGGAGCATCGTCGTCAACGGCGTGCCGGCCGGCGCCTGCTTCACGTCCGCGTCGCCGAAGAGGTCGGCCACGTCCTGGGCCGCCGTCTGGGCTCCCTTGATCTCGGGGTCGTAGAGCACCCTCGTGTGGAAGTAGTCGAAGTTCTCTGCGTTGCCACCGTTCTCCGTGGGGTAGCCGATCTGCCCGAGCCCGTAGGCAGCCTCGTCGGCGGCGCCGGCGACGCCGTTCCCGTTCAGGACCTCGATGCTCACGCGCGACGGCGGCGGCCCCTCCTCCCCCTTCGGCTTGCCGCCGGTCGCCACCGTGATCGCCTTCTCGGACGCCTTCACGTCGGGGTTCAGGAAGCGCCGCACCGCGTCCTGGAGAGAGGTGTCGGAGACGTCGAGCTCGTTGTAGCCGGACACGCCCTCGAGCTGCACCTGCTGGAAGTTGCCGGCCGGGAGCTCGTAGACCAGGCGGGCGTAGCTGATCACCTCGTCGGGGCTGAGCGCCTTTCCGCCGCCCTTGGCCACCTCGACGTTGTCGGTCACGGTGTTGACGATGCCGGGGAGCTGGAAGAGCGTCCACGTGCTGGAGACCCGCTGCTTCAGCGCCTTCACGAACTCCTGCTGCCGCACGACGCGGTAGAGATCCGAGTCCGTGTGCCGGAAGCGGACGAAGTCGAGCGCGTCGCGGCCGTCGAGGTGCTGGTAGCCCGGCTGGAGGTCGATCGTGGCGTAGGTCCCCCCCGAGCTGGAGTTGTCATTGAGGTAGCGGCGATCGACGTCCATGTGCACGCCGCCGAGCTTGTTGACGATGTTGATGAACGCCCGGAAGTTGACCGTGATCATGTAGTTGATCGGGATGCCGGTGAGCTCCTTCACGGTCGTGAGGGTTCCGCGCGGGCCGCAGTAGGCGTACGCCTCGTTGATGCGGCCGCTCCAGGCCGGTTGGCCCTCGCAGCCGGGGATGTCGACGATCAGGTCGCGCGGGAAGGAGAGCAGCGTGACGGTGTCCTCCTTCGGGTCGGCGCGCATGAGCATGACCGTGTCCGAGCGCGAGCCGGCAGCCGGGTCGCCCGCGCGCATGTCGTAGCCGATGACGATCGCGACGGCCGGCTTCCCCGCGACGGGAGCGTCGAGCGCGTCGACCGCCGCCACGACCTCCGGTGAGCTCGCGCGGATGGCCGCCACGCTCTGGTCGAAGTAGAGCTTCACGCCGCCGGCAAGAGCGCCTGCGCCGACCAGCACGGCGACCACGAGCCACATGACGATCCTGCCGAGGAGCTTGAGCGGATTCCGCCGCACGCGGTAGAGGGAGCGCGGCGACTCCGCCCCAGGAGGGGGCGTCGACGCAACTCGGAGCGGAGGCTCGGGTGTGAACGGAGGCCCGGGCGGGTACGCGCCGTTCTCGTTCGCCGACCGCTTGGTGCCTTTCTTCAGGGTCGTGCGCATGTAGGAAAGTCGCCTGTCGGCGACGGGCTGAGGATACCGAAGCTCACGGCCGTCGTGTCCCGGTTCTACGCGACTCGGATGGTCTCCTTCGCGAGCACTGCGCGAGCGCCGGCCGGATCACCCCGCGCCGGCGTGGGCCGTGTTGAGGACGTCCTCCGCGAGCCCCGCGCCGGCGACCATGGCAGCGAGCTTCTCGTAGACGACGTCCCAGCTGCGAGTGCGCAGGCCGCAGTCGGGGTTCACCTGGATGCGCGTCGGGTCGCCGAGGACGTCCACGGCGTAGAGGATGCGGTCGCGCACGAGCTCGGGCGGCTCGATGAAGTCCGAGTGGATGTCGAGGACGCCGAGGCCGACGCCCGGGTAGCCGTGCTCTGCGAAGAGACGCAGCGTGTCGGCGTATCCCGGGCGGTCCTCGTCGCGTGTCCCGAGCTCGCGCGAGTCGCGGTTCGCGAACTCGAGCTGCAGCTCGAGGCAGTCCTCCAGCTCGAGCACGTCGGGCCAGAGGGCACGGTAGTCGGAAAAGCAGATGTGCATGGAGCGCTTCGCGGCGCCCACGTCCCGGAGAGCGGCGTTGAAGCCGAGGACGACGAGCGGCACCTCGTCGGGCTTCGTCGTCGCCGCGGGCTCGTCGATCTGGATCCAGTCGGCGCCGGCGTCGATCAGCCCGACGACGTTCGGGCGGATCACGCGCTCGGCCACGTCCTCGACGAACTGCCGCCGCGCCTCGAAGCGTCGCTTCGCCGAGCCTCCGAGCGCCCCCTCGCGCGCGTAGTGCTCGTCGTACGACCAGTCCTCCATGGTGTAGGCCCCCGTGAGCGGAACCTTGACCGGCCGCTCGGTGTGTGCCGCTACGAAGCGGAGCTCCTCCACGTCCTGAGCCCCTTCGGCCCACGGGCGCTCGACCACCGTCGCCTTGGCGTAGTACTTGTTGTCGAACGAGCGCACCGTGCCGCGCGGCTCGAAGCCGTGAGCGAACGAGGCCACGTGGTCATACATCTCGGTGCGCCGCTGCTCTCCGTCGTAGACGACGTCGAGCCCGACCTTCTCGAGCAGCCGGATCGCGTAGCGCGCGGCCCAGTCATCTATTTCGGGCCGCTCGGCTTCGCCGACCGTGCCCAGGTAGAGGACTTCCAGCAGACGTTCGTAATCCTCGACCTCAAGTTTCTTCCCCCAGCGCTCGGCCTCGCGGACGTCGTCCTCGTCGAGCGGCCGGCCCGCGAACGCCTTCACCCGCCACGACGGCTTCCCAAGGCTCCCGATCTCGCGGGTGGTGAAGCGAACGCTGCTCACGCCGGTACTCCCTCGGCAAGGAGCGCGCGGGCCCGGCCCAGGCGGAGGATCTTCTCGCGCGCGACCGGCTCGGGAACGAACTGGAGGTCTCCGTTCATGCTCAGCGAAACTCCTGCGGAGTTTCGCTGAACGAGACTCTCGGCGAACCGCGCAAGCTCCTCGGGGCTCTCGAGAGCCGAGGAGCGCGCGTCAACCACGCCGGCGACTATCTCCTTCGGATAGTCGTCGGGCACGGCGTCTGCGCTGGTTGCATAGAAGTCGATGCCCACGGCGGCGATTCCCGGAGCGTCTGCCAGCGCGTCGAGGACGCGGGCTGCGTCGCCGAAGGGGAGCTGGAGGACGAGCGGGACGGTGCGTGGCAGCTCGCGCAGGCTCGCGACCGCTTCCACCGCTCCGCCTTCCCGCGCGAGGAAGGGATCGGAGAGGACGACGAGCGCGCAGCCGGCCTCGGCGTAGGCCTCGATCTGCGGCGCGAGGACGTTCGCCGCAAGAGCGGCGGCAGACGCCTCGCCGCGCGCCGCCTGCGAGAGTGCGAACGGGGCAGGAACGGTGGCGACCCAGCGGCCCTCCGGAAGGCCGGGCGCCGGAATGGGCTCGCGGAGCCGCGGCTCGCCGTCGACGAGGAGCGCGCGGTAGAAGGTGTTGGTGTCGAGGAAGCGCGTGAGCGGCCGCGCCGTGAGCCCGTCGCTCCGCTCCGCGAGCGGCCGGAAGAGGTCCTGCCAGTCGAGCAGGCCGTCGCTCAAGAGGTCGAGCCCGGCCTCCTCCTGCGCGTCCACGAGCGCCTGGACGTCTTGACGGCGCTCGGCCTCGACCGCGTCGGCTGTCGTCCGCCCGCGGTCGAGGTCGCGCGTCGCCTGGACGAGTGTCTCGGAGCGCGGGTAGATCCCGGGTGCGTAGGCCTTCAGCGCGGGCTCCTCTCGGGGGTCAGTCTCTCCCGGCGACGGCCAGCTTGTTCTCGGCGTGCCGGAGGCGCTGCTCGAGCTGCCAGCGGTCGATCTCCGCCTCGCCGGCGTCGACGCGCTCGAGGAGCGCGCGGGCCTCCGCGAGCTCGCGGCGCGCTTCCTCGACGTCGATCTCCTCCGCCCGCACGGCGTCGTCGACGAGGACGAGCGCGCGGTCCTGCTGCACCTTGAAGTAGCCCGGCCCAGCGGCGAACGCCTGCCATTGCCCGCCGGCCTTCACGCGGATCTCGCCCGCCTTGAGCATCGCGACGAGCGGCGCGTGCCGCGCGAGGATGCCGATCTCCCCGGCCGCCCCGGGGACGATGAGCATTTCCGCCTCCCCCTCGAACGCCGCGCCCTCGGGCGTGACGAGGGAGAGGTCGAACGTCCGGACCGCGCCCTCCTGAGTGGCCAAGAGGTCCCTGCCCCTAGACCGCGGCCGGCTCGGCCTCGAGCTCCTCCGAGGCTTCCGGCTCCTCCGCCTCTTCGGGCTGGGCCCGCTCTTCCTCGCCCGCCATCCGGCGGCCCTGCTCGACGGCCTCGTCGATCGTCCCGACCATGTAGAAGGCCTGCTCGGTCAGGTCGTCGTGCTTGCCCTCGATGATCTCGCGGAACCCGCGGATCGTGTCCTCGAGGCGCACGTACGTGCCCTCCGTCCCCGTGAAGGCCTCGGCGACGAAGAACGGCTGGGAGAGGAAGCGCTGCACCTTGCGCGCGCGCTGCACCGTGAGCTTGTCCTCGTCGGAGAGCTCGTCCATCCCGAGGATGGCGATAATGTCCTGGAGCTCCTTGTAGCGCTGAAGGATCTCCTGCACCCTGGTCGCCGTCTGGTAGTGCTCGTCGCCGACGATGTCGGGCTGCAGCGCGCGCGAGAAGGAGTCGAGCGGGTCGACGGCGGGGTAGATCGCCTGCTCGGCGATCGAGCGCGAGAGAACGGTCGTCGCGTCGAGGTGCGCGAACGTATTCGCGGGCGCCGGGTCGGTGAGGTCGTCCGCGGGCACGTAGATCGCCTGCACGGAGGTAACCGAGCCCTTGCGGGTCGAGGTGATCCGCTCCTGGAGCTGGCCCATCTCGGTCGCGAGCGTCGGCTGGTAGCCGACGGCGGACGGCATACGGCCGAGGAGCGCCGACACCTCGGAGCCCGCCTGCACGAAGCGGAAGATGTTGTCGATGAAGAGGAGCACGTCCTGCCCCTCCTCGCGGAAGTACTCGGCCATCGTCAGGCCGGCGAGCCCCACGCGGAGGCGCGCCCCGGGCGGCTCGTTCATCTGGCCGAAGACGAGCGCCGTCTTCTCGATCACGCCCGACTCCGTCATCTCGCGCCAGAGGTCGTTCCCCTCGCGCGAGCGCTCGCCGACGCCGGAGAAGACCGACAGCCCCTCGTGCTCCGCGGCGATGTTGCGGATCAGCTCCTGGATGAGCACGGTCTTGCCCACCCCGGCGCCGCCGAAGAGGCCGACCTTGCCGCCCTTCACGTAGGGCGCGAGCAGGTCGATGACCTTGATCCCGGTCTCGAAGATCTCGACGGTGGGCTCGAGCTCCTCGAAGGTCGGCGCGGCACGATGGATCGGCCAGCGCTCGCCCTCGACGTCCTCGCCCTCGTCGATCGGCTCGCCGAGGACGTTGAAGATCCGCCCGAGCGTCAGCGCGCCGACGGGCACCGAGATCGGCGCGCCCGTGTCCTCGACCTCGGCGCCGCGCGGGAGGCCGTCCGTCGAGTCCATCGCGACGGCGCGCACCCGATCGTTCCCCAGGTGTTGCTGCACCTCGGCGATGAGGTCGATCGCCGGGCGGCCCTCGGTCTCCGGGACCTGGATCCGCAGGGCGTTGTAGATGCCGGGCAGCTCGCCGTGGAAGACGGCGTCGATGACGACGCCCTTGATCTCGACGATCTTGCCGACCTTCTTCGAGTTCTCCGTGGCCATCAATCTCCTGGTGATCGCGTGCGAGAACGGCCGACGTCCGGCCGCCGAGAGTGTAGCCAAGCGCGGAGGAACGCCCTCGAAGGGAACCGATTTCGCCTGAAGAGCGTCTGAAGGTGTGACATGCGTCGGGTGCTCCTCCTCTGGACGGTGCTCGCCTCGCTCGCAGGCTGCAGCGGAGGAGGGATGAACGACCCTGAGTCCTATCCGGAGCCTGACTGCGCGTACCCGCTGATCTGGAACGGCGTCAGGCACACCGTTGGTGCGGACCTCGGAGAGTCCAGGGCGACGAAGCCCCTCGGGACGGGCGTCGTCCTCGGGTGCGGCGATCCCGCCCGTGCATACGTCCCCGACGAGACGGTGACGGTCAGGCGAATCCGCGGCGTCGACCCCTCCGTCGCCGTCGCCGGCACGCTCGAGGGGGGATCGACCATCGCCTGGCTCGCCCCGGGCTACATCGCCGAAAGCCCTAGACATCCCCTGCACGACGCCATTTACGGGGGCCCGTCCGAGCCGGACGCAAGGGACGGCTTTCTCTGTGGCCGGCCGCTTACCACGCGGGCGCGGGCGCTGTCGACGCACGGCGCTGATGGCGAGCCCCTACGCGTCCAGGCCGAGGACGCGTCCGTCGAGTCGCTCCTCATCGCGGAGGGGACGGATCGCATCGTCTCGCTGGACGCGGACACCGTCATCACCGGGCTCGAGCGCCACGGCATCCCGTACGTGCGCGCGGGAGACGAGTTCACGCTCGCTGTGCGCGTCTGCGACGGCAAGGAGTCGGAACCCGGCCTGGTCGGCCTGCGACTGCTCGTCGCCGACCGCCTGAGCCCTTAGATCACGCCTTCGGGCGGATTCGGCGGCGTCGCGGGGACCGGCGGCGGCGTCAGGATCCTCGTCCGCGGGAGGTCGAGCTGGAGCTGGTTTGCGTCGTTCGAGAGCAGGCTGACCTGCGGCGGCGGGGACGAAGGCGCCGGCTGGCCAGGGCCTTCGAGGAGAGACCCGACCAGGGCGCCGAGGGCGAGTGCGGCCGCGGCCACGACGGCCGTGCGCCGGCGCTCGAGCGTGAAGCGGGCCGCACGGCGGGCGGGGATCGTCACGCGGCGCGCAGGCCTCTCGACCGGCGCCAGGCGGAGGACGTCGGTGGCCCACCGAACGTCCTCCTCGAACGCGCGGCAATCCTCGCAGGCCTCGAGGTGCCGCTCGAGAAGCTCCTCTTCGAGCGGCGAGATCTCGTCGTCGAGGCGAAGCGACGCCCACTCACGGGCACAGTCGCAAAAGCCGCCCACCATCAGCGGGTCTCTGCCAGCCATACCTCCTCTGACGATAGCGAACGGAGGAGGTTAGATCCCCGTGATTCGGTCGAGCCGCAAGCGGGCCCGCTCGGCCTTGCGTTCGCGCTGTCGACGCGGGTCTGGGACTGGCACCGCGGTGAAGAGGGCCTTTGTGTACTCGTCCTTCGGGTTCAGGTACACCTGCTCGGCCGGGCCGACCTCGACGAGCTTGCCCTGGTTCATGACGGCGATGTCGTCCGCCATCGTCCGGACGACGGCGAGGTCGTGCGAGATGAAGAGGTACGTGAGCCCGAAGTCTCGCTGGAGGTCCTTGAGGAGGTTGAGGATCTGCGCCTGAATGGAGACGTCGAGCGCCGAGACGGGCTCGTCGCAGACGATCAGCTTGGGGTTGAGGGCGAGCGCCCGCGCGATCCCGATGCGCTGGCGCTGGCCTCCCGAGAACTCGTGCGGGTACCGGTTCGTGAAGTTCGGGTTGAAGCCGACGACCTCGAGCAGACGGCGAACCGTCTCCTTCCGGCCCTTGCGGGTGCCGATCCCGTGCACCTCGAGCGGCTCGGCGACGATGCCCCCGACCGTCATGCGCGGATCGAGCGAGGAGTACGGGTCCTGAAACACGATCTGCATGTTCTGGCGCATCTTCCGGAGCGCCTCACCCTTGAGCCCGGTCATCTCCGTGTCGTTGAAGCGAATCGAGCCTCCGGTCGGCCGCAGGAGCTGGAGGACGCAGTAGCCCGTCGTCGACTTCCCGGATCCCGACTCGCCCACGAGACCGAGCGTCTTACCCTCTTGGATCACAAACGAGACGCCGTCGACCGCCTTCACGTAGCCGACGGTCTTCTCCCAGAGGAGTCCTTTCCGGACCGGGAAGTACTTGGTGAGGTCCGTGACGGTGAGCAGCGCCCCGTCCCGGCTCGCTCCGTTCCCGGCCGTCTCGCTCACGTCGTCACCACCTCGCGCGTGCGGCCGCGCTGGCTGGCGGGGTGGGCGCTTCGCACCCAGTGGCCGGTGCGCACCTCGCGGAGCTCCTGCACCTCGCTGGCGCAGGAGTCCTGCTCCCGGTAGGGGCAGCGCGCGGCGAAGCGGCACGTCTCGGGCGGGTCGACGAGGTCGGGCGGGCGGCCGGGGATGGCGGTCAGCCGGCCCTCTCGGATGCCTTCGCCCTCGAGCTGGGGCAGCGCGCCGAGGAGCGCCTCCGTGTACGGATGCTCGGGATTCTCGAAGAGGTCGAGCGCGGAGGCCTGCTCGACGATCTGCCCGGCGTACATGACGGCGACGTCGTCGGCGGCCTCGGCGACGACGCCCATGTCGTGCGTGATGATGATCATCGCCATCTCGTGCTCCTCGCGCAGGCGCTCGAGCAGGTCGAGGATCTGGGCTTGGATCGTCACGTCCAGCGCGGTCGTCGGCTCGTCGGCGATGAGCAGCTTCGGGTTGCAGGAGAGCGCGATGGCGATCATCACGCGCTGGCGCATGCCGCCGGAGAACTGGTGGGGGTAGTCGTCGAGACGCTCCGCCGCGCGCGGGATCCCGACCTCCTCGAGCAGCTCGACAGCGCGCTGGCCGGCGGCCCCCTTCGACGTGTCGAAGTGGCGCCTGATCGTCTCGGTGATCTGGGTCCCGATCTTGAACGTCGGGTTCAGCGACGTCATCGGGTCCTGGAAGATCATGGCGATCTCCCGGCCCCGCACGTCCTCGAGCTCGCGCTCGGAGAGCTTGGTCAGGTCGCGCCCGTCGAACAGGACCGAGCCCTCGACGATCTGCGCCGGCGGCTTCGGAATGAGGCCCATGAGCGAGAGGGCGGTGACGGACTTGCCGCAGCCGGACTCGCCGACGATCCCGAGTGTCTTCCCCTTCTCGACCTCGAAGGAGATTCCGTCCACGGCTTGGACGACGCCCTCGCGGGTGAAGAAGTACGTCTTGAGACCGTCGACCTCGAGCAGAGCCATACGCCGGCTACGTCTCCCTCGTCCGCGGGTCGAGCGCATCCCGGAGGCCGTCGGCGATGAAGTTCGCGCAGATGACGAGCGTGGCGATGGCGACGCCCGGGATGACGATCTCGATCGGGTGAAGCCTGTAGGCCTCGCGCCCTTCCTGCGCCATGGAGCCCCAGGAGGCGTCCGGCGGATTGATGCCGAGGCCGACGAAGGAGAGGATCGCCTCGCCGAGGACGACGCCCGGGAGCTCGAGGAAGACGGCGATGATGAGGATCCCGAGCGTGTTCGGGAGCAGGTGGCGGCTGAGGACCCGGTACCAGCGGGCGCCCACCGCCTTCGCGGCCCGCACGTAGTCGTTCTGCTTCAGCGTCATGATCTGACCACGGACGATGCGGGCCGTCGTGAACCAGCTCGCGATCGCGAGCGCGATCACCATCGTCTTGAAGTCGACCGCGCCCTGGTCGGAGACGATCTGGATCGTGAGGATCGCGAACGGCAGGTAGGGGAGGCCGTAGAGCGCGTCGAGGAAGCGCATCATCGCGTTGTCGAGCCGGCCGCCGACGAAGCCGGAGATCGAGCCGTAGGTGACGCCGATCACCAGAATCGCAAACGTCGCCGCGAAACCGATGGCAATCGAGATCTGGCCGCCGAGCGCGGTGCGCGTGAAGAGATCGCGCCCGAAGCCGTCGGTGCCGAACGGATGCTCGAGGCTCGGCGAGAGATACGTCTGGCCGAAGTCCGCGTCGTTCGGGTCGATGTCGAAGATCGAGGTCCAGATCCCGGGGATCTTCCAGAAGCCCGGAATGAGCAGGCAGTAGAGGCACATGCCGATGAAGATGACCCCGGAGGCGACCGCGGCCTTGTTGCGCGTGTAGCGCCGGAACGCGTCCCGCCAGAGACTCGACTGGCGGACGGGAGCGCCCGCGGCCTCGCCGATCTCAGGAGCGAACGGGGTCTTTCCGGCGATCTCGAGGGCGGTCTCGCGGCGGTCGACGACCATCAGGCTCCTTCGGGGGCGCGAAGCGTCATCGCCCCGTCTCCCGCGTCCTCGGGTCGAGGAACCCGTAGAGGATGTCCACGACGAGGTTGGCGACGATGACGACGAGCGAGAGCAGCACAGTCAGCGCCATGACGACCGAGTAGTCGCGGTTCTGAACCCCGCTGACGAAGCCCCTCCCAATGCCCGGGATCGAGAAGATGTACTCGATGATGAAGGATCCCGTGATCAGGAACCCGAGGAGCGGTCCGGCGGCGGTCACGACCGGGATGAGCGAGTTGCGCAAGACGTGCAGGCCGACGATGCGCCGGTAGCGCAGTCCCTTCGCCCGGGCGGTGCGCACGTAGTCCTGCTGGAACGTCTCCAGCATGGAGCCGCGGACGAGGCGCGCGAAGTACGCCATCGGCAGGAGCCCGAGCGCGAACGACGGGAGGAGCACGCGCGAGTCGAGGGACCAGAAGCCGAGCGGCCAGCCGCTCGTGGGCACGAGGTCGATCTTCACCGCGAAGTAGTAGATGAGGAGCGTCGCCACCAGGAAGCTGGGCACGGCGAAGCCGATGTTCGAGAAGAACATGACGGAGTAGTCCACGATGGAGTTCGGCCGTAGGGCCGCGATCACCCCCGCCGGGAAGCCGAGGAGGATCGCCCAGACGAACGCGAGCAGCCCGAGCTTGATCGAGCGCGGGAACTGCTCCTTCACGTACTCGTTGACGTCACGGCCAGGCTGCGCGAGAGAGGGGCCGAAGTCGAAGGTGAAGACGCCCTTCACGTACAGCGCGTACTGCTGGTACCACGGCTTGTCGAGGTTGAACTTCCGCTCGAGGTTCGCCTGGGTTTGGGGCGTGACGGCGCGGTCGGTCTTGCGGAACGGGTTCCCCCCGATGTTCTTCATGAGCCCGAAGGTCATGAGGATGACGAGGAGGATGACCGGAATCGTCCAGATCACCCGCCGGAGAATGAACGCCGCCATCTGCCTCGAATTGTCTACCCGCTAGGGGTCGTTTGGCAATACGGCCGGGCGGGGCGCCGAAGCGCCCCGCCCGGTCCGTGGTCGAGGTTCGTGCTAGCTCCCCTGGACGACGACCTTGGTGAAGTCGATCTGATCCAGCGGGCTGATGAAGAACGTGTCCCGAACCGCATCGTTCTCGAGGTTCGGGTACGTGTACCACATGATCGGCGTGAGCGGCACCTCGCCGTCCTCGTCGAACATGATCCCCTCCATCTGCCGGTAGAGCTCCCAGCGGGCATTGGCATCCGCTTCGGACTTCGCCTGCTCGACGAGGGCGTCGTAGTCCTTGTTGCACCAGTTGGTGTTGTTGTTGCCGGAGTCACAGGTGAAGAGCTCGAGCCCGTTGATCGCATCCGGGAAGTCGTAGATCCACCCGAGGCGGTAGACGTCGACGGCCTTGTTCGGGGGAGGCCCGAGGAACTCGAGGTACTGGGCCCACTCCTGCGCCTTGATCGTCGTCTCGACGCCGAGCTCCTTCCACATGTCCTGCACGGCCACGGCGATCTCCTTGTGGCCGGGCGCGTCGTTGTGGAAGAGATTGATCTTCGAGTGCGGGTTCTGCACCTCTGCGTAGAGCGCCTGCGCCTCCTCCATGTCGCCTTCGGGGGGCAGCCACGGGGAGTTCGGGTTGATGACGTCGAACCCTTCGATCCCCTTCGGGGTCATGCCCGTCGCCTGGTCGCGACCGGTGCGGTCGATCTCGTCCGTGATGATCTTCCGGTTGATCGCGAGCGAGAGCGCCTTGCGCTCGTTGACGTCGCTGATGTTCTTGGTGTTGAAGCCGTAGTAGTACGTCCCGAGCGCGGGATACTGCTCGTAGTACGGTTCCGTCTTCAGCCGCTCGATCTCCTCAGGCGGGAGGCCGGCCCCGTCGAGGGCGTCGATCTCGCCGGCCTCGAAGGACTGCACGCGGGTCGTGCCGTCGACGATGATCGGACCCTCGATGCGCTCGAGGCTGACGTTGGCCGCGTCGCGATAGTTGGGGTTCTTCACCATGTTGATCGACGCGTCATGGTCCCACGACTCGAGCATGAACGGGCCGTTGGTGACGATGTTCTCCGGGTCCGTCCAGTTGTCGCCGAACTCCTCGACGGTCGCCTGGTGGACCGGCAGGAACGAATGGTGCGAGGCCTGCTGAACGAACCACGGCTGCGGCGACGTCAGCTCAACCTGGAGCGTGTAGTCGTCGACGGCAGTCACGCCGACCGCGTCGGCCAGCGCCTCGCAGTTCTTCTCGCAGCCGTTGTACTCGGCCGCGCCCGTGATCCCGTACAGCTGGTACGCGTAATCGGCCGCCAGCTCCGGGCTCAGCGTCCGCTTCCACGAGTACACGAAGTCGTTCGCGGTGACGGGATCGCCGTTCGTCCACGTGGCATCGTCACGCAGGTTGAACGTGACGGTGTTGCCGTCGACCTCCCAGCTCTCGGCGAGCGCCGGCTCGGCCGCGAGCGTGTCGGGATTGAGCCTCACGAGCGGGTCCATGAGCGCCAGGAGCACGTTCGAGGACGTCGTGTCCGTGGCCTTGCCCGGGTCGAGCGACGGGGGCTCCGCGCCCCAGCCAATCCGGAACACCTGCTCGGCCGCCGGCTGGCCGCCGTCCGTCGCCCCGGTCTCCTCGGCGGCGGCATCGTCGTCGTCGCCGCCGCAGCCGGCGGCACCGAACGCCAGCACCGCGACGAGCGCCGCGACGAGCAGAAGCCATCTGTTTCTTCGCACTGCTGCCCTCCTCTATGTCACGTCAACGGCCGCACAACGATCTGGCCGGGCGGCCACTAGGTGCTATGACGCGCCTGGCCGGCTGAAGTTAGCGCGAGGGGAGGACGCGCCTCTCCACGACCTGGCTGTCGACGAGCTTCGTCGTGCAGCCGCCCACCGTGAAGAGGGCGCCGTCGACGTAGAACGTCTGCAGGCCGTGGCGCGTGACGAGCGAGCGCGGCCCTGTGCTCCAGCTCCCGGTGTCCGCGTCGTAGATCTGATACGTGCTCTCCCAGATCGCGTGGATCTCGTCTCCGACCACCGCCGCGCCCAGGAGCTCCATCGGCTCCGGCA
>Ga0209859_1000003_pt1 | contig 53274 bp, 46 predicted proteins | sample GWRWS3_50_60_FD_187241 | JGI IMG/M metagenome (GOLD analysis project Ga0209859, IMG submission 187241) | Riverbed sediment microbial communities from areas with vegetation nearby in Columbia River, Washington, USA - GW-RW S3_50_60 (SPAdes)... | ecosystem: Environmental > Aquatic > Freshwater >... | reverse complement strand
ACGGCCCGACGCGTACTTCAACAAGGGCTACCTGTTCACCCGGAAGGAGTCCGATTGGCCGGCGCTGCTGATCGGGCGGTCGGTGCTGTTCGGGGTGCCGGACACGCTCGGCTACTCCCCCGTCCAGCCGCCGGACTACTGGGCCTACGTGCACGCCACGAACCGGTTGCCGGTCTTCTACAACGCCGCGGTGATCCAGGTCCCGACGCTCACCGACCTCCGGCTCCTCGGCGCCCGCTACCTGATCGTCCCGCAAGGGATCCCGTCGCCCTTGCCCCCGGGCGTGTCGGGTCGGACCATCGAGACCGAGGGCGCGTACCGCCTCGTGGAGATCGACGACCCCGAGCCGCGGGCATCCGTGGTTCCCTCGTGGACGGTGGTGAGCGGCGAGCGGGCGGCGCTCGACGCCGTCCTGCAGCCGGGGTTCGACCCGGCCGCGGTCGCGGTGCTCGAGACCGACCCGGGCTCGACCCCGAGGGCCGCGAGCACACCGGGCACCGCCGGCTATCGAGAGGTGGCCCCCGAGGAAGTGCGCATCGGAGCCGAGGCCTCGGTCCCGTCCATCCTGGTCGTCCGCAATGCATGGGACGAGGGGTGGTCGGCGACGCTCGACGGCCGAGGGGTGCCCGTCCTTCGGGCGGATGCGTTCCTGCAGGGGATCGCGATCCCGGCCGGCAGCCACGACGTCCGGCTCACGTACCGGGAGCCCGCGATCGGGCGGGGGGTGGCGCTGTCGGCGCTCGTGTGGCTCGGGTTCCTCGTCGCGTTGGCCGTCGTGGTCCTGCGAGCTCGGGGAGGCCTCAGCGCCGGCGTCGGAGCCGGCCGACATGCAGGAGCAGCAGCAGCAGACCGGGCGCGACCTCGGAAGCCGAGCCGCCGGACGAGTCCGTGATCGTGATCGAAGCGGGATCGGTTTGCGTGGCACAGTTCGCCACACCGGTGAGGCCGTAGGTTCCCGCCTCATCGATCGTCAGGTGGTTGAACGTCATCGTTCCCTGCCCGGTCCATGTGGCAGACGTGTCACCGCCGCTGAAGCTCCCCCCCTGGAGCTGCAGGACGATCGTGATTGGCCCGTTGTTCGATCCTCCCTCGAGCACATCGACCTTGATCTGCACGTTGAACTGGAGGCCGGCCCATTGGGTCTCGGGTGGACGTGAATGGAACGAGAGCGCGTAGTGGGGACACGCAGGTGGGGGTGGCTCTTCCTCTTCGACCACCAGCGTGGCGGCATCACGGTCTCCGGCATAGGTGCCGGTGACCGTGTGCGCTCCCGTGTGCGTGGCCGTGCACGTGTGGCCTTGACACGATCCATCAGGGCCGATCGAGAAGTTCGTGTCCGCGGTGACCTTGCCCATCGAGTGACCGTCCGTGTCGAACGCCTCCGCGGTGTACGCCTGCGAGCCGCCGGGTTCGATCGTCGCCTGCGAAGGTGCGATGACGATGTGGTCGAAGTCCACCGCGACCGCTCCGACGTCGATCACCTTGCTCTTCGAGTCCGTCTTGCCGCGCGGGTCGGACACGGTGAGCGTGATGGTGTATTCGCCGGGGTGGACGTACCTGTGCGACGGGCTCTGGCCGCCCGACTGGGACGAGCCGTCACCGAAGCTCCAATGCCGGGAGATCGGATCCCCGTCCGGATCGCTCGACGAGTCGTTGAATCGGACGTTGAGCGGCGCGGGGCCGAGGCGCGGCGACGCGCTGAACCCCGCTCGCGGCGCCTGGTTGGATGACGGCGGGGGCGGCGGACCGTCCCCGGTCGTCCCTGCTCCGTCGCCCGTTGACCCCTCTGCCGGCTCCTCGCCCTCCGCATCGTTCTCGATGCACTCCCGGATACCGTCGAGCTCGCACTGGTTGAACGCGAACCAGTCGCTGTCGAGGAGTTCCTGCGAGATGTCCTGGACCGCTCCGATGGCCCCGCCGGCGCCGACGACCACCATCTTCCCGGCGGAGACACCCAGCGAGCCAGAGGCACTGCTGGCGGTCACGAGCCCCTCTGCAACCGCGATCGTCGTGGAGCCTTCGTCCACGATCACCGCGTAGACCGTCCCCTGAGCCGACGCCGTGGCCATCGGCGTCCCGATCTCGAAACGGCTCTCCGCGTCGGTGAGATCAGTGACTCGGTTGTACGAGTTGCCGGCGGTCTGTCCCCCCAGGATCACCTTCGACTCCGCGGGGTTCCGGAGCGTCTCGAGTGTGACCAGCGAGAACTTTGCGTCGTGGTCGAGTCGCGTCAGACTCCCGTCGAAGTACTCGATCGCCGCGCGCCCGTCCGTACCCGTCCGAACGATGTCGCCCTCGCGGAGCGATTCGCCTTCCTCACCGGGTTCGAGCGCGTCGTCGCCGTGTTGTACCGCAACCTCTCCGCCGAGGAGACGGAGCGTCGCGATCTGCTTGGCCGAAGCGGTACCGCCCGAGAAGACCAGAACCGCGCCGACCAACAGCAATGCGAGGACGAACAGCGCGGTGATCGAGCGCTCGAGGCCGCGCTTCGATCTCTCGGACACTACCAATCCCCCCGCGCATCGCCCCCCCACGCATCGTGAACGATTCTCGTACCTTCGTGTCCGAACGGCAAGCTAAGGGACGGTGACTGCGTGCGTACGCCGCGATGATGTGGACGATGGAACTAGTCCGTTGGAACCAGTCCTGCTAGGACGCTGTATCGGACTCCGCCCGCCGGCGGAGCTCCGCCTCGATCAGCTCCTCCAGATCGCCGTCGAGGACCCGGTCGACGTCGCCGATCTCGACACCCGTCCGGTGGTCCTTGACGAGCCGGTATGGCGCGAGGACGTACGATCGGATCTGCGAGCCGAAGTCGATCCCCTTGCGCTCGCCGCGGAGGTTCTCGAGCTTCGTCTGCTGCTCCTCGCGCATCCGCTCGGCGAGGCGGGCCTTCAGGATCCGCATCGCGACGGCTCGGTTCTGGAGCTGGGACCGCTCGTTCTGACAGGCCGCCGAGATCCCGCTCGGGAGGTGCGTGATCCGAACCGCCGAATCCGTCGTGTTGACCGACTGCCCACCCGGACCCGTCGAGCGATAGACGTCGATCCGGAGATCCTTCGGGTCGATGACGATGTCCTCGTCGGCGGTCTCCTCCAACAGCGGGATCACGTCGAGGTTGGCAAACGAGGTGTGCCGCCGCTTCTGGGCGTCGAACGGCGAGATCCGCACGAGCCGGTGCACACCGCGTTCGGCCGAGAGCAGTCCGTAGGCGTACGGACCGTGGACGATGAACGTCGCGCTCTTGATCCCCGCCTCGTCACCGAGGAGCGTCTCGTCGACCTCGACATCGAGCCCTTCACGTTCGGCCCACCGCAGATACATGCGTAGCAGCATCTCGGCCCAGTCCTGCGATTCTGTTCCACCGGCGCCCGCGTGCAACGTGGCGACCGCGTCGTGGTCGTCGTACTCGCGGCCAAGGAGCGTCGCGAGCTCGAGCTTCTCGAGGTCCCGCGCGAGCTGGCGCACGGCGCGACCGAGGTCGGACGTCATCTCCCGGTCGGCCTCGCTCGCGAGGAGCTCGTCCATGGTCCTCGCGTCCTCGAGTCGGCGGACCAGACCGTCGTAGCGTTCGATCTCGGCCCGAAGCCGGGCAAGGGTCGTCGTCAGCTGTTGGCCGCGAGCGGGGTCGTCCCAGAGCGACGGGTCCGACGCATCTCGTTCGAGCTCCGCCGCCTTCGAGCGCTTCTCGTCGACGTCAAAGGAACTCCTTGGCCGACGCGATGCGCTTGCCGAGGTCCTCGAGCTGTTCGGTGTGATCGCTCATGGCCACGCCATCGTAGCCGCACCCGGCAAACGGAGTACCCCGTCTATCCTCACGCCCGTGACGGATCTCGAACCAGGTACGCGGCTCGGCGTCTACCGCCTCGAGGAACGGCTCGGCGAGGGCGGGATGGGCGTCGTCTTCCGCGCCGTCCGCGAACCGGAAGGCGACGAGGTCGCCCTGAAGGTCCTGCGCGCCGAGCTCTCGGCCGACGAGACGTTCCGGCGGCGGTTCGTCCACGAGGCCAGGGCCGCGGGCGAGGTTCGGCACAAGCACCTGGTTCCCATCACCGACGCGGGCGAGGCCGAGGGACGGCCCTACCTCGCCGTCGCGTTCGTCCGGGGCCGGACGCTCGAGGCTCGTCTCGCCGAGGACGGCCCGCTCCCGCTCGAGGAGATCGTGCGGGTCGTCGCGCACGTGGCCTCGGGTCTTGACGCGCTGCACGCCGGCGGCATCGTGCATCGGGACGTCAAGCCGTCGAACGTGATCATCGACGAGGCCGGGTCGGCCTACCTGACCGACTTCGGGCTGGCGAAGGGTCGCGCGTACACGGTGCTCACCAAGCCGGGGATGGTGATGGGGACGCTCGACTACCTCGCGCCGGAGATGCTCCGTGGCTCAGAGGCAACCGGTGCATCCGACATCTACGGACTCGGATGCGTGACCTTCGAATGCACGGCCGGCCGCGCGCCCTTCGCCGACAAGTCGATGTTCGACCTCGCCAGCGCGCACCTGAACCTCGAGCCGCCGGACCCGTGCGCGGACCGACCCGACGCGCCCGAGGGGCTCTCGTGGGCGATCCTGCAGGCGCTCGCGAAGGAGCCGGACAAGCGACCGCCCACCGCGACCGCGTACGCGCACCTGATCTCGTTCGCCGCGGGAAGGCGGGATCCGCACCCGCCGGTGCCGGCGCCCCCGCCGGCGGCTCCGCCCTCGTAGGACCTCGCGGTCACCCGGTCTCGGGAGCACGCGGGAGCGGCAGCTCGCCGCTCGAGCGCTTCCGCAGCCACTTGAGCTGCCGATCGACCTGCTCGGTACGTTCCTCGTCGCCCACCCGCTGGGCCAGCCGCCGAGCGCGCTTCCACAGCTCCTCCGCGCGCGCGAGGGCCTCGACCCTGACGGCGTGTTCGGCGGCCCGATCGAGATAGTCGAAGCCCTTGCCCGTGTCGTTGCTCCGATAGAAGTAGAACGCGAGCTGCTCCAGCTGCTCGTCCACGTGATCGCCGAGGTGGGTTTCCATCGCGCGACCGACGCGTCCGTACAGCTCGCGTTGCGAGGTCGGCGTAAGCGTGGACAGCGCCGCCTCCTGCAACAGGCCGTGGCGGAACGTGCACTCGAGCTCGGGGAACCGCCGGACCTCGCGGACGATCTCCGCACGAAGCAGCGACGCGATGTCGCCGTCGGGGTCGGCGCTGCCGGCGACCACGGCTACGACCGAAACGGGGAACTCACGGCCGACCACCGACGCCACCTGGGCCAGCCGCCGAGCGCCGGGTTCGAGCCGGTCGATCCGTGCGACGAGGAGCGCCTCGAGCGCGGGCGGGAGCTCCGCGGCGGTGCTCGGCGTGATCGTCCACGTCCGTCGGCGGTCGCCGCCCGACTCGAGCAGGGCGCGCAACAGCTCCTCGAGATACAGCGGGTTGCCTTCGGCCTTGGCGACGACCTCGTCCTTCACGGGCTCGCCGACCAGACCGGCTGGGACCAGGGCATCGATCAACGCCCGAGATGCCTCGGGCGCGAGCGGCGGCAGGGGCAGCTCCTCGACCCGGTGGGCGAACCGCGTCTGCGCTGCGAGACGGAAGGTCCACCCCTCCGAGCTCGGATCGGGTCGCAGGGCCGACGCGAGCATCACCGAGGATCGGTCGGTGAGCTCGAGCAGCCGTTCGGCGAGTTCGCGCGTCGTTCGATCCGCCCAGTGGAGGTCGTCGATCGCGAGGATCAGTGGTCGGGTCGCGCCGAGCGCCTCCGCCCACATCACGAACGCCTCCTGCATGCGATCGGAGAGCTCGTCGGCCGAAAGCGCGAGCAGCTCCCGTTCGACGTCCGGCTCAAGACGGATCGAGAGCAGCAGCCCGAGGTACGGCAGGGCTCGCTCCTGCGCGGCCCCGAGGAGTGCACCCGCCCGGGCTCGGAGCTTGGTCCGAACGGCGAGCTCGGCATCGGACTCGTCAACCCCGAGCCAGGTGCGGAGCAGCTCGACGAACGGACCGTAGGGCGAGCCGGCGCCGTAGGAGACGCATCGCCCCTCCAGCCGGGTGATGTCCTCTCCGGCGAGCGACAGCAGTTCGGCGAGCATCCGCGTCTTGCCCAAACCCGCGTCGCCGACCAGAAGCACCACCTGCCCGCGCCCCGAACGCAGATCGGCGACGGCCCTCTCGAGCCGGCCGAGCTCGGCGTCGCGGCCCACCAGGGGTGTTCGGGACGGCGGCTCGGTCACGGGGCGCGGTCCGACGAGCCTGTAGGCGACGACCGTCTCGCTCCGGCCCTTGACCGAGACCTCGCCGAGCGGCTCGAGCACGAACAGCTCGTCCAGGCGCGACGCGGTCCCCGGGCCGATCGCGATCGACCCCGGCTCGGCAGCGCTCTGGAGCCTGGCGGCCACGTTCGTGGTATCGCCCAGCGCAACGGTCTGGGCCTCCTCCCCGCCCACTAGACCCACGGCAGCGGGCCCGCTGTTCAGCCCCACGCGGACGTTGAAGCCCTCGATCCCCCACGCCGCCTCCACCTCGCCCGCGTAGCCGGCGGCGACACCGATGATCCGCAGCGCTGCCCGAGCGGCGCGCTCGGGGTCGTCCTCGTGGGCCGCCGGCACGCCGAAGTACGCGCAGATCCCGTCGCCCATGAACGCCTGGATCACACCGCCGAAGTCCTCGACCGCGCGGCTCATCCGGGTTACGCACTCGCCCACGAGCGCCTTCACCTCGTCGGGCCCGAGCCGCTCGCCCAGGCCGGTCGACCCGACGATGTCGGCGAACAGGGCCGTGATGGGCCGCATCTCGTCCTGCGGTCGCGGTTCCTCGCCCACCGGCCCCTCCTCGCGCCGCAGCCTAGCCCGCCGACCCGCGGGTGAGCGAGGTCACCTCGGCATGGTGCTCGGCGGCACCGTCAAGCGAACCTGCCTGCCCTACGGTCCGTGTATCCGAACGGAGAAGGCGAGCCGAAGGAGGAGGGCCATGAGCACGAGGGTCGGAACGCTCCAAGGGACATCGGCGGGACGGTCGATCTGGCCGGCCGCGGTCCTGGTGTCGCTCGTCATGCTGACGATCGCGGTGACCGCCATCTCGATCGACCGAGACGAAGGGCGGCCAGGTGCGCAGACGTTCGTCGGCCGCCATGTGGTCAACACGCCGAGCGAGCTGAGCGGCGGTATCGTCGGAGGCACCCCGGCCACCGCGCTCGGGACCAGCGCCGGATCCTCGTCGATCGCCGTCGGGGTGACGCCCGACATGCAGGCGGCGATCGTCGCCTCGCGGAACGCGGCGGACGCCCCCTCGAGCGAGCTGAGCGGCGGGAGCACGGGCAACACGCCCAGCGAGCTCACCGGCGGGATGTTCGATCGGTATGGCATCCACCAGCGCGTCTGAGTGAACCTCCCACGGAACGCCCCGGCCGATCGGGCCGGGGCGTTCTCGTGTGGATGTGCCGGACGTCACAGGCGTGCGGTGTCGCAGACCACCGAACCGGAGAGTGCGCCGGGATACCGTTCGCCGAAACGACGACGAACGAGCGGAGGAGGTAATCCGATGGCCACCAGAAGCGCGAGCCTCCCGATCGAGCGGACCTATCTGTCGAGGGCGTGGCTGGCCGTGGCGGGGATCCTGCTGGTCGCCGTCGTGATCGTAACGATCGCCGTCGCCCTCGGCCGCTCCACCCCCGCGGGCGGCACCGGGTTGGGTCCCGTCTCGGACTACGGGCCCGTCACGGTCCAAAACGAGCCGATCGTCGTGAACGGGAGCGTGTGCGGACAGTGCCGGTGAGGTAACCCCCCTCTCCAGGCGCGACGGAGGCCGGCCCGATCGGGCCGGCCTCCGTCAACGTTCTGGACCCGAGTCTCAGGCCACGGCGCCGTGGCACTTCTTGTACTTCTTGCCGCTGCCGCAGGGACAGGGCGCGTTGCGAGGCACCTTGCCGCTCTTGGCCTGCGAGCCACCGCCGGTGCCTGCCTCGGCTTCGTCTCCGTGCGAGGTCTGCACGCGCTGCGGGCGAGGCCGCCCCGGCTCGTCCTGCCGGACGAGCTGGACGCGGTAGATGTACCGGACGAAGTCGTCCTGGATCGCGTCGGTGAGCTCCTCGAACATCACGTAGGCCTCGCGCCGGTACTCGGTGAGCGGGTCCTTCTGCGCGTAGGCCCGGAGGTGGATGCCTTCCTGCAGGTAATCCATCTCGTACAGGTGCTCGCGCCACTTGGTGTCGGTGATGTTCAGCAGGACGAGCCGCTCCAGCTCGCGCATCGTCTGCGAGCCGAGGACTTGCTCCTTCTCGTCGTAGCGCTCGAGGGCATCCTCGACGGCTCGCTCCTCGAGCTCGGCCGAGCTGATCATCTCGTCGAGCTCCTCACGCGAGATCGACGTCGGGAAGACCTCCGTGATGCCGGTCAGGACGAGCTCGAGGTCCCACTCCTCGTTGAAGACTTCGTCCGGCGCCAGTCGTTGGACGGTCCGACGAACGACCTCCTCGACCATCCGGAGCGCCTGATCCTTGAAGTCCTCGCCCGAGAGCAGCTTCTCGCGCTCCTCGTAGATCACCTGGCGCTGGGTGTTCATCACGTCGTCGTACTTCAGGACGTTCTTGCGGCGCTCGAAGTTGAGCTCCTCGATCTGACGCTGTGCGCCTTCGACCGCCTTCGTGACCATCTTGGCGGTGATCGCCTCATCCTCCGGCCACTTCAACCGTTCCATGATCGAGCCGATCCGGTCGGAGGCGAACATCCGCATGAGGTCGTCCTCGAGCGATAGGTAGAAGAGCGACGCGCCCGGATCGCCCTGCCGGCCGGATCGGCCTCGCAGCTGGTTGTCGATCCTTCGCGACTCGTGTCGCTCGGTGCCCAGGACGTAGAGCCCGCCGACCGACACGACTTCCTCGTGCTCGGCGTCGGTCTGCTGCTTGAGCTTGCTGAAGATCGGCTCGTACTCGGCCTCGTACTCCGCGCGCTCCTCCGCCTCCATCTCGAACAGCAGGTACCGGTCGTTGTCCCACTCCCGAGCCGCCATCTCCTGGCGGGCGAGGTACTCGGGGTTGCCGCCCAGCAGGATGTCGACCCCTCGGCCGGCCATGTTCGTCGCGACCGTGACCGCGCCGAGCCGGCCCGCCTGCGCGACGATCATCGCTTCCTTCTCGTGGTTCTTGGCGTTCAGGACGTGGTGCTCGACCCCGCGTCGGTTCAGCAGCGACGAGAGCTTCTCCGACTTCTCGATCGACACCGTACCTACGAGGACCGGTTCACCCTGCTCGTGCCGCTCGACGATGTCGTCGACCACCGCGTTCCACTTCGCGTCCTCGGTCTTGTAGATCTGGTCCTGGAGGTCGGCACGGATCATCTCGCGGTTCGTCGGGATCTCGGCGACGTCGAGCTTGTACACCGACTGGAACTCGGCGAGCTGCGTCTTCGCCGTACCGGTCATCCCGGCGAGCTTCTCGTACATCTTGAAGTAGTTCTGGATCGTGATCGTCGCGAGGGTCTGGTTCTCCTCCTTGATCCGAACACCCTCCTTGGCCTCGATCGCCTGATGCAAGCCTTCGGAGTAACGCCGGCCCTCGAGCACGCGACCCGTGAACTCGTCGACGATCTTTACCTCGCCGTTCGTCACGATGTACTCGACGTCCCGGTGGTAGTGCTCCTTGGCTCGTAGCGCGTTCTGGAGGTGATGCACGAGCGGCGTGTGCACGTGCTCGTAGAGGTTGTCGAGCCCGAGCGCCTCCTCCACCTTCGCCACGCCGGCCTCGGTGACGGCGATCGTCTTCTTCGCCTCGTCGACCTCGTAGTCGTCGTCGCGCTTCAAGCGAGGCGCGAGCCGGGCGAACGTCTGGTACCACTTGGCGCTGTCGGCCACCATCCCGCTGATGATCAGCGGGGTCCGGGCCTCGTCGATCAGGATCGAGTCGACCTCGTCCACGATCGCGTAGGCGTGACCGCGCTGCACCATGTCCTCGGGTCGCATCGCCATGTTGTCGCGCAGGTAGTCGAACCCGAACTCGTTGTTCGTCCCGTAGGTGATGTCGGCTATGTACGCGGGCCGCCGTTCGGACGGTGTCATCGAGGATTGGATCAACCCGACCGAGACCCCGAGCGCTCGGTAGATCGGTCCCATCCACTCCGAGTCGCGCTTCGCCAGGTAGTCGTTCACGGTGACGATGTGGACGCCTTCCGCGAGCGCGTTCAGGTAGGCGGCCATCGTGGAGGTGAGGGTCTTGCCCTCACCGGTCTTCATCTCGGCGATGTTGCCCTGGTGCAGGGCGATCGCACCCATCACCTGGACGTCGAAGTGCCGCTGACCGATCGTGCGCCGCGCGGCCTCGCGGACGCACGCGAACGCCTCGGGCAGGATGTCGTCGAGGGTCTCGCCTGCCTCGAGCCGCTCGCGGAACACGGCGCTCTTGCCGGCGAGCTCGGCGTCGGTCAGGTCGTCGACCTCGGGCTCGAACGTGTTGACGATCCCCGCGACCTGCGCGAGCTGCTTCTTCTTCCGGCCTTCGCCCAACTGGCCGAGCTTCTCGATGACCATGCTTCGCCTCGGTGTGGATTGGGGTTGGAGCCTCCATGGTACCGGAGGTCTCGAACCTGACCGAGCCTCCGCCCGACGGAGCTTCAGCGCCGCACGGCGAGCGGCGCCGCGGGCTGACGCACGCGGAGGACGGACACCATCACCGCGAGGACCGCGACGGCCACGCCGAGCCCGAGGACGCGGAACCCCGCGCCCTCGAAGATGAACGCGCTCGTCAACCCCGCGAAGGCCGAGCTGAGGCTCACCACCAGGTCGTTGAACCCGAGGGCGGCCGCCCGCTCGTTGGGTTGCGTGAGGTCGCTGATCACCGCGGTCGCACCCAGGAAGCTCCCCGACCAGCCGAGCCCGATCAGGAACAGGCCGACGGCGATCGGCACGGCGCCCGCGTCGGTCGCGGCGAGGAGGCAGCCGGCGACGCTCACGGCGCCCGCCGTCACGATCCCCGGCCGCCGCCCGAACCGGTCGAGCGCGGCCCCGATGAACGGTGACAGCGCCCACATCCCCGCGATGTGGAGGCTGATCACCGTCGAGACCACCGCGGGGCTGGTCCCGTGGTGGTGCAGGGCCACGGGTGTCACGCCCATCACGGCGACCATCGCCATCTGACCGACGGCGGCCACGATCACGGCCATCCGCAGCAGAGGCACCGCCAGGAGCTGCGACGGCGTTCGAGCGGGCCCGGCGGGGGGCGAGCTTGCGGCGGCCACCGCGAGATCTCGCGGATCGGGCCGGAGCGACAGGGTGCACGCCAACGCCCCCACCGCCGCGACCGGCACGATCACCCACGGCAGGACGGCGGGATCGAGTGCCTCGTCCTCGGCCCACGAGCGCAGGAACGCGATCAGGAACGGGCTCCCCACCGCTCCGATCGTCCCGACCGCGAGGACGATCCCGACGGCTCGCCCCCTTCGCGCCGGCTCGTGCATGTCCGCGACGGCCGCCCGAGCCAGGTTGGTCCCCCCGAACGCGATCCCGAACAAGACCACACCGACGAGGAGCGTCGGGAACGACCCAGAGGCGATCCCGAGCCCGCAGAGCGCGCCGGCCGTTCCGAGCAGGAGGTACGCGGCGGCGAGCCCGGGCCGGCGCCCGAGACGGTCCATCGCCCGGCCGAACGCGACCGCGCCGCCGGCGGCCGCGACGAAGTACACGCCGTTCACGATGCCGACCGAGCCGTCGCGTCCCGTCATATCGGCGGCCGCGACGCTCCCGACGATCAGCAGGACCGGGAAGGTCATCCCCGCGAGCCCCTGGGCACACGCCAGCAGGACCGTGTTGCGGCGGACCATGCGTGCGCGCTCGTCGGCGTGGATCGACGGCAAGGCGCTCAGTTGATCTCGATCATCTTCTCCCGCACGGCGTAGACCACCGCTTCCATGCGCGAGTGAAGGTGGAGCTTCTCCAGGATGTTGCGGATGTGGTTCTTCACCGTGTTCTCCGAGATGAAGAGCTTCCCGGCGATGTCCCGGTTGTTGAGACCCTGAGCGACGAGCCGGAGCACCTCCATCTCGCGATCGGTGAGCCTGGGCGCCGCCATCTGCGGCTTCTCCTCGGACGCCTTGGTCATCGCGGCGAACTCGGTCAGGAGCTTGCTTGCCATCGAGGGGCTGATCCGCGACTGCCCCGCCCACACCGAGCGGATCGCATCGGCGACCTCCTCGATCGGGATCTCCTTCAGCAGGTAGCCGGAGGCGCCCGCCTTGATCGCCTCGTACAGGTCGGCTTCGTCGTCGCTGATCGTGAGCATGAGGATCTTCACATGCGGCAGCGAATCCTTGATCTCACGCGCCGCTTCGATGCCCGACTTCTTGGGCATGCGGACGTCCATGAGGATCACGTCGGGTATGAGCTCCTGGGCGCGGACCACCACCTCGGCACCGTCCGACGCCTCGCCGACGAGCTCGAGGTCGGGCTCCTCGTCGAGCACCATCTTGAGCCCGCGACGGAAAAGGGCATGGTCATCGCACACGAGCACCCGCAGCTTCTCCGAGCCGGCCTGGACCTCGTCGGTCATCCCGCGCTCCTCGCTTCACGCTCGTCGGACCCGCCGGGCGTCTGGGCGGATTTTACGCGACCCGCACCCGCGTTTCGTCGAGCGCGGCGACGTTCGTGGTGGTCACGGATCTGGCGCTCGAGGCGCTCGGCGACGAGATCCAAGGCGTAGTCGACGTCCTTACCCTGCGCGTGAGCACGGTACGTCTTGCGGGGGGCGGTCGCCACGGCCTCGACCCGATGGATCCCGCCTTGGCTCGGGTTCTTCTCGGCGATCACCTCGACCTCCAAGCGAGCGAGCCTTGGTTCGATGCGTTCCAGGCGCGAAAGCTTGTGCTCGGTGACCTGCCGGAGGCGCTGAGCTACGCGGTCCCCCCGGCCCTTGAGGACGAATTCCATCTTCGTTCCTCCGGCTCGTTCTCCGAGCCCTCGCACCGCTCGCCCGTCCGAGCGGAGAGGCCCGCGTCCGGCTGACCTGGTCTTTGGCCCCACATCCGCCTGCGGGGGTGATCGCCATCCATCGGACGGCTTCGCACCCTCTCCCGGCCAGGTCTCCCTCGCCGGGGCAGGACTTACATCTAAACCGCGCCATGCTCACCGACCAAGGGTCGGCTTACGTGGGTCGCTTCGCCCGCGGCTGGCATCGACTGCCGGGGATCCGTTCCCCGGGGCAACCACAGACCCGGACGCGGGCCCGTGGCCGAGTATAGGCCGGGGCCGCCGTGCCGAGGACACGGCTCGAGCCGCGGTGAGCAGGCCCACGGTCTCGGCCCCGGACGCGAGCAGCGTCGACGCGCACGCCCCTCCCGTCGCGCCCGTGGTGAGCACGTCGTCGACGAGCACGACCGTGCCCGGTGCCTCCTCGGCCGCGAACATCCCGCGCATCGCCTCGCGACGCGCGGCCGCGCTTCGCTGCGCCTGAGGTCCGGGGTCGCCGACACGTCGGAGGAGCGGGAGGGCAGGCGCACCGATCATGGGTGCCACCGCTCGCGCGAGCGCTCGCGCCTGGTCGTACCCACGGGCCGCGAGCCGGTCGCGCGAGAGCGGGACCCAGGTGACCGCGCTCGGCGTCCACGGCACGTCGGCCCACGCCTCGACCATGGCGCTCGCGAGGGCATCCGCGACGGCGCGCCATCCGCCGAACTTCAGCCGGTGGACCGCGCGGCGGATCGGCCCGTCGAACACGAACGGCGCGCGCGCGATCGCGATCGGGTCGGGCGGGCAATCGCGGCACGCGATCTTGGCCCGCGGAGCCGGCGCGCCGCACCGCTCGCACCACGGCGGCGACAGCACGACGAGCTCGGAACGGCACCTCGCGCAGAACGGCCACGGCCCCGAGCCGCATCCCGCGCATCGCTTCGGGAACAACGCATCGAGCAGCGAGGCCGCCACCGCCCGGACGCTACCGCGCCCTGCCGACACACCATCGAGGCGACCTATGGCAGGGCGATGTCGACCGCGGCCTCCGACCCCTTGCCGCGTCCCTTCAGCTCGACGCGCAGGGCCTCGTCGGTGCGCATGAGTGGGTACGCCGTCGCCTTGCCGCGTCCCGTCTCGTCGTCCAGCTCGAGCTCGAGCAGCCGTAGCCGCCGTCCGCCGGCGAACAGCTTGATCGTGACCTCGCCGGCCGGTTCCACGCGCAGGTGCAGCTTGATCGAGTCGCCGGAGCAGTCCACCTGCTCGACGTGCACCGTCGCATCCGCGAGACGCACGTGACGACCGACCTTGACCTGCCCGCGACGAACCGTCGCGCGCGGCCACGGCACGGAGAAACGCCGGCCTCCGTCGTACGAGGCGGGGATCCCGTCCACGTCCACGTCGCACACCAGCGTGTACCAGCCCGGTTCGAGCTCGGACAGCGGGAGCTCGAACGGCACGAACACGTCTCGGTGCGGAACCACATCGAGGGTTACCGGCGACAGCGGGACCGGGCTCGAACCCCCCGCGCCGAGCCCGGCGACGCGCGCCCCCTCGACCGCCACCTGATGCGGGTTCGCGTCCTCGCCGCGGAAGATGAAGGCACCCTTGACGGTCGCCGGGAACCGCTCGAACCGAGCGCGGACCGAGATCGGGTCGCTCACCCGGAGCCCTCCCGCCCGGGCAACGGGATCAGGTCCCCTGGCGCCACGAGCTCAGGTAGTCGCGCTGCTCCGTCGTGAGCTGGTCGATCTCGATACCCATCGCCTGGAGCTTCAGCCTCGCGACCTCGGCATCGATGTCTGGTGGAACCGGATACACACCGGGCTCGAGCGTGCCACGACCCTTGACGATCCACTCGACCGAGAGCGCCTGGTTCGCGAACGACATATCCATCACCGCCGCCGGGTGCCCTTCGGCGACGGCCAGGTTCACGAGGCGCCCCTCCCCGAGTAGGTGCAGGCGCCGCCCGTCGCCCATCGTGTACTCATCCACGAACCCGCGGATCCGGCGCACCCGCCCACCCGAGAGCTCGGCGAGCGCGCCCTTGTCGATCTCGACGTCGAAATGGCCGGCGTTCGCGAGCACCGCGCCGTCCTTCATGACCTCGAGGTGCTCTCGCCGGATCACACCGGTGTCGCCGGTGACCGTCACGAACACGTCGCCGATCCGAGCTGCCTCGCGGAGCGGCAGGACCCGATACCCCTCCATCGTCGCTTCGAGCGCCGGCAGCGGATCCACCTCGGTGACGACGACGTGGGCACCCATCCCCCGTGCGCGCGAGGCCACACCGCGTCCGCACATCCCATACCCGGCCACGACGAACGTGCGACCCGCCAGAAGGAGGTTGGTCGAGCGCATGATGGCGTCCACGGTCGACTGCCCGGTGCCGAAGCGGTTGTCGAACAGGTGCTTGGTGTCGGCGTCGTTCACCGACACGATCGGATACCGAAGGGCGCCATCCTCGGCCATCGCGCGGAGCCGGATCACGCCGGTCGTCGTCTCCTCGGTCCCCCCGAGCACTTCGGAGACCTGATCCGCGCGCTGGCGGTGCAGGAGCGACACGAGGTCGGCGCCGTCGTCCATCGTGATCTGCGGGCGCTGGTCGAGCACCGCCTCGATGTGCCGGTAGTACGTCTCGTTGTCCTCGCCCTTGATCGCGTACACGTCCACACCGCTCTGCTCGCACAGGGCGGCCGCGACGTCGTCCTGCGTCGACAGGGGATTGGACGCGCAGAGCGAGACCTCCGCCCCTCCCGCAGTCAGCGCCTCGACCAGGTTCGCGGTCTCGGTCGTCACGTGCAGGCAGGCGGCGATCCGGATGCCCTCGAGCGGACGCTCCTTCTCGAACCGAGCCCGGATCAGGGCGAGCACGCCCATCTCCCCCGCCGCCCACTCCATCCGCTCGCGCCCCTGCTGCGCGAGCCCGAGGTCCTTCACGTCGCAATCCATGCATTCCACCTTCCTCTCACGAACGATCCACGTCAGAAACGGTTCACGAGCTCCACGATCACCTGCCCGATCGTCCCAGCGGCCGCGTTCGACGCGGCTAGGACCTCTTCGTGCGAGATCTCCACGCCGGCCGCGTTGGTCGCGAACGCGAGCCCAAGCACCCGCATGCCGAGCGCCCTGGCCGCGACCGCTTCGGGGACCATCGACATCCCCACGACCGTAGCGCCGAGCTGCCGCAGCATGCGTGTCTCCGCAGGCGTCTCGTACGAGGGCCCGGGGAGCGCGACGTAGACGCCGTCGCGGACGCGACCCTGCCGATCCGTGCCGTCGAGCCGCCCGCGCGCCGACGCGAGAGCCAGGTCCGAGAGATCGGGGTCGTACACCTGCGACACGTCGACGAACGCCGGTGACCCGTCGGGGAACCGCCACCCGTGCAAGGGGTTTTCCCCCATGAGGTTCAGATGGTCGCGCAGCACCACGAGCGTTCCCGCTTCGATCTCGGGATCGAGCGCACCGGTCGCCGCGGTGAGCATCATGGCGCGAGCTCCGAGCTCCGCCGACAGGCGCGAGGTGATCGAGGCCAGCGCCATCCCGTGTCCCTCGTAGAAGTGAACCCTCCCCTGGAAGATCGCGAGCGCGCGTGCGCCGATCGAGCCGATCCACAGGCGTCCCGCGTGCCCCGCCACGGTCGGAGGTGGGAACCCGGGGAGGTCCGTGTAGGCGATCTCGACCTCCTCGCCGTCCGAGGAAGCCCGCACCGTGTCCACCGCGGTCGAGAGCCCCGACCCGAGGACGACCCCGGCGACCGGCTCGAGCGCCGTCCGCTCGCGGACCGCCTCGGCGATCCGTTCGGCGATCCCGTCCCCGGGTGACGGCAGCCTCCGCACGTCGATCATGCCTGCGCCAGGGAGCGCTTCAGGCTCGCGATCGCCTCGATCGGCGACGGGTCGACCCCTCGTGCGATGCCGAGGTAGGTCGAGACGAGGTCGCCGAACTGCACGAGGGTGAGCAGCCGGGCGAACTCGGACCGACCCCGGCTCGACACCTCGCGAACCGTCGCACCGGAGGCGCGAACGATCTCCTCCGACAGCGGGAAGCGGGCGGCAACGTCGCCGTCCTCACCGGGGTGCCGGAGCGCGATCAGGGCGAATCCGGCTCCCGAGCCCGCCGACCACCCCTCGACCTCGTTGTGATCGAGCTCGGGCAACGCCGAGGCGAACGAGGGCACCTTGGCGTTCTCGTTGAGCTGCGACTTCCAGCGCATCGCGGCGACCGAGCCGATGCCGTCGGCGCCCCACACGACGGGAACGCGCTCGCCGATCGCGAGCGCGAGCTCCTTGGCCGGATTCATCGTCGATGGGACGTCGGGCCCCGCCTCGGCGATCACCCCTGTCATCTCCGCGACCGCCTCGTCCACCTCGTCCGCGTGCGGGGGCATGATCCCCATCGCCTCGAGCGCGCCGATCGCACCCGTCGACAGGAACCCGAACGCGGCGCGAGGCATGTAGCCCCCGGGGACGATCACGCGTCCGATGCCCAGCTCCTCGGCGCGCCCGGCGAGCTCGCCGCCGGCCGTGAGGGCGACCATCCGGCAGCCTCGCCCGACCGCCTCCTCGAACAGCCCGAGCGTCTCGAGCGTGTCGCCCGAGTACGACGAGGCGACGACCAGGGTGTGGGGTCCGCAGAACTCGGGGAGGCGGGGCGTCCGCACGACCGCGATCGGGAACCGTAGACGTGGAGCCGCGAGCGCGGCGACCACGTCCCCTGCGATCGCCGAGCCACCCATGCCGCAGAAGGCGATCGAGGTGATCCCGTCGGCTTCGGGCAGCGGGCGCGCCCCCAGACCGAGCGCGTAGCCCTCGTGGCATTGCGCACCCAGCCCGGTGACGATGTCGAGCATCCCGCCCGGATCGGCGGCGCGCAGCGCCGCGCGGTCGTCGAGAACGGTCACCGGCCCTTCTTCTTGGCCGCGGGCTTCCGCGTGGATCGCCCGGACGGCGGCTTCTCCGCCTCGTCGATCAGCATCACAGGGATGCCGTCGCGGACCGGATACCGGTAGCCGCACGTCTTGCAGACGAGGACCTCGGGATCGGTTTGGTAGTCGAGATCGCCTCGATCGTTCGGGCACACCAAGATCTCGAGCAGCTCGGCGTCGAGCGTCACGTCGGTCCTCCTTCGCCTCGGATCAGCTCCAGGATCTGGGAGGTCTCGTCCCGTAGGAGCTCATCGGTCTTCGCCTCCACGTTCAGCCGCAGGAGTGGCTCCGTGTTGCTGGGCCGAACGTTGAACCACCAGTCCTCGAACTCTACCGTCAGCCCATCGGTGCGGTCCTGGCGTCCGTCCGCGAAGACCGATGCCAGCTCCTCGACCTTGGCGATCTGGTCGTCCACGCGGGTATTGATCTCGCCGGAATCGTGGTACCGCTTGAACGGAGCGATGACCGCAGACAGAGGCTCGGCCGCGCGTGAGAGCCACTCGAGCACGATGACCGCCGCGATGAGCCCCGAGTCGGCGCGGTAGTTGTCCCGGAAGTAGTAGTGGCCGGAGTGCTCGCCGCCGAAGACGGCGCCCGTCTCCGCCATCACCTGTTTGATGAAGGAGTGGCCCACCCGCGTTCGGATCGGCCGGCCTCCGTGCTCGCGGATCACCTCCGGCACGGTCCACGAGCAGATCAGGTTGTAGACGACGGACGCGCCCGGATGGCGTTCGAGCATCGCCGCCGCGATCAGCGCGGTGACCTCCGAGCCGCTCACCCCTTCGGCGCGCTCGTCGACGAGGAACACGCGGTCGGCGTCGCCGTCGAACGCGAGGCCGATGTCCGCGCGCCGCTCGCGGACCTCACGGTCGAGATCCCGTCGGTTGGCGGGATCGATGGGATCGGCAGGATGGTTCGGGAACGTTCCGTCCAGCTCGGGGTACAGGTGCACGAGGGTCATCGGGAGGCGTTCGAACACCGGCGGGACCACGAGCCCGCCCATCCCGTTCGCGGTGTCCGCCACCACCGTCAACGGTCGCATCACCGAGACGTCGACGAACGAGAGCACGTGCTCGACGTAGGCTTCGAGCATCTCCTCCTGCTTCACGGCGCCGGTGATCCCGGACGCCCCGGCGGCGTGGCGCTCGGCGAGGTCCCGGATCTCGGCGAGGCCGGTGTCCTCCCCCACCGGCCGAGCTCCCGGCAGACAGAACTTCATCCCGTTGTACTCGGGAGGGTTGTGGCTCGCCGTCAGCATCACCCCGGCGACATCTCGCGAGCCGGACGCGAAGTACAGGAGGTCCGTCGAGGCGAGCCCGATGTCGATCACGTCGGTCCCGCGCGAGCCGATGCCTTCACTCAGGGCTACGGCGAGCGCCGGGGACGACAGCCGGCTGTCCCTGCCGACGGCGACCGCATCGGCGCCGGACCACTCGGCGAAGGCGGACCCGATCGAACGCGCGATCTCCTCGTCGAGCTCGTCGGGAACGACGCCGCGGACGTCGTACGCCTTGAAGATGCCTGTGAGATCTCGATGCGGCGACACGGTCACCGCATCGTACTGAACCCCGTTGCCGTCAGGACTTCTGCTGCAGCACCGAGCCGATCACCGAGCGGAGCGGCACGCTCTCCCCGTCGCGGTACCACCACTTCGCCTCACACATGTGGCAGGTGGTGAACGAAAGGTCGTTGGCGCTCACGTTCATGGAGATCGAGATCAGGTCGCCTTGGTGGCAGACGGGGCACGTGCCTTCCAGTCGGTCATCCATGGCTCAATCCTCGCCCGGAAGGCCTCCGCGAGCACATAGCACGGAGCGCTCAGATCTGGGCGTTCTTCCGGACCCCGTCCCCATCCGCCGCGAGGCGGGTGGACGCAGCCTTCGGGGGACGCCGGATGACGGTCGGATGACGATGGACGGTCCGGTGCTCAGGCCGAGACCGACTCCCGGGCGGGGCGACCGGCGATCGTCCATCCGAGCGGCGGCGTCAGCCGGGCCGCGTGCTCCGAGCACAGCTCGACGAGGCCCGGGTCGGGCTCGTGCCTGAGCTCGACGAGCTCGATCACCCGCGCGTCGTATCGGACCAGCGCCGCCCTCGACGCCGGGACCGTACACCCGATCCTCGAACATCTCCGCACGGGAGGGATGCTAGATCACATCGATGTGATTTCAAGAACCACGGCGGAAGTCTCGTAGGCAGACGTCCGAACCCCCGAGGACTCACAGGGCCGCAACGAGATGTACTCCGCGGTGGCCGCCGGGTCGCCCCTTTGGTCTCCACGGAGTACACGATGAACGTATCCCGACCGAACGCCGGGCGCAAGACCCGATCGGCCTCGACGACAGGAAAGAGTGACAGGAACCGGGAGATCGGTCGGCTACGACTTGATGATGACCCGCGCGCCCATATCCACGAGCTCGAAGAGCTCCTCCGAGTCCTCGATGTACATGCGGATGCATCCGTGCGACGCGTAGGTACCGATCGACGACGTGCTGTACGACCCGTGGATGCGGATCCCCGGAGCGTTCAGGTAGATCGCTCGCGTGCCGAGCGGGTTGCCCGGACCCGGAGCGATCACCGGCGGGAGATCGGCGCCCCACGTGTCCTCAGCGGGGTTGTACCAGGTGGGGTTCTCTCGCTTGTCGACGACCTCCCAGGTTCCGACCGGCGTGGTGTAGCCGGCCGCGGCCGTCGCGACCGGGTAGTCGTTCACCACCTTCAGCCCGTCGTAGAGGTAGAGGTGGTTCTCGGAGAGATCGACCACGATCGACTGCCCCAACGACGCCGTGGTCACCGTGGGCTCCAGCATTCGAACCGGGACCTCGACCTCGCCGGTCCGCTGCCCCAGCGCCTCGAGGATCCGATCGGTCGCCGCTCGGACGGCGAGCTCTTGACCGCTGTGGGAGCGGCGCGTGACGAGCTCACCGTCGACGAGCGCGAACCTCGCGTCCGCCGCGGGCACCGCCACCTCGTCGAAACTCTGGCGGACGAACGCCTTCACGCCCGATCGTTGCGAGACGAAGGGGAGGTCGAGCGACGCCTCCACCGGAACGTTGCGCAAGCGGTGGTAGACACGCGAGGCGAACGACATCTCGTCCGCGACCGCGATCGCCCTCGCCACGGCGCCCTCGACGTCGGCGGTCATGCCGAGCGACGCCGGGGTCACGCTCCACGAGTGTCCTGCGGCCTCCACGACCAGATCCGCGTAGAGCGTCTCCTCGGCGATCTCGCGGAGGGTTCGAACCGCCTCGTCGCGCTTCATCCCCCCGACGTCGACGCCCCCGACCGTCACGCCCTCGAGGATCCGGTCTGAGGTTGACGCGTCGTAACGGTACGCCGCGTACGCGGTGCCCGCCGAAAGAACGGCCAGCGCACCGAGCGTCACGGCAGCGATCAGCCACCGCCCGCCTCGCCGGTGCTTCGCTCTCGCCACCCGCCTACTCCGTTCGGTATCCGACCGTCCACGGCGGTTGCCGCAGAGCACATCATCCTATCGCGCGCGATCAGCGTCCAGACCCGGTCGACCCGAGGAGCCGGTTGCCCTCGAGGGCGCCCTGGGGGATCCGGATCCCGAGCGCGACCGCGTAGGTCGCGAACCCTTCTTGACCGAGCGAATACGACGCGGTCGCCGGGATGAAGGTTCCCGATGTGGCCGTCGCAGACACCCCGGCCTCGGGAGCCGCGCGCAGGAAACCCTCGGGGGCCGCGACGGTCGACCCGGCCGGGACCGTGAGGCTGACCTGTTCGGCGGGGCCGGGCGCCAGGAAGGTGAGCGTGACGACCGCGGGTTCGGTCCCCGGGTTGGCGAGTACGAGACCCGGATTCGAGGGCTCGCCTGCGACGGCCGGGAGCACGATCCACGACGAGGCCGGCTGCGCCCCGGTCACGGATGCCTGGTCCGAGACCACGCCGAACGTCCGCCGGACCGCGGCCACGTCCTCCCCCGTGACCGTCCACCGAACGGAGGTGGCGCCGGAGGTGGTGGCCGTGAACGTCCGCGCGGACGCCGCCGGCATGCTTGCGTCCACGAGGCCCGCGAACGCCTGGGGCTCCCCCTCGCCGAGGATGTCGCCCCCCAGCGACACGCGCGCCTCGTCGGTGGTTCCAGCGCTCATCACCACGAGATCCGTGCGGCCGGCGTCGTCGCCTCCCGGGAACGTCAGCGTGTCGGCCGGCTGTCCGAGGTAGCCGAGTGCGGACCTGATGCCGCCGGCACCCGAGACGCCGAGGGTCGCGGCCGCAACCCGCCCGACGGAGACCTCGACGAGCGCCGACACGGTGGGTTCACCCAGGACCACGTCGTTGACGTTGAACGCCGCGCTCCGGAAGGGGCGGAGCACCACGTCGGTGAGCGATCCGTGCCGCACCGGCTCTTTGCGTTCGGAGAGCAGGGAGATCGAGAAGACGGCCTCGCGAGCGAAGGGATTCATAACGATCACGTAGTCGTCGTCCTCGTCGACGTCGGTCGTCCCGTCCGGGAGGTACCAACGACCGCCCGCAGCGGGAGCGCAAGGTTCCGCGGCGACACCGCCCTCGCCACCCCCCGCATGGGCCAGCCATCCCACCGCCACCCACTGGCCGAACCACTCGACCATCGACGAACGCTCCCTGCCCCGGGGGGGAACCGGGATGCGGACGAACTCGCCGGGCGGCACCTCGAACGTCTCGGGTTCGCCGGGCTTGTCCTGCCCGAGCGAGAGGACCCGGATCGACGCGGTCCGCTCCCCGGGGTTCGCGACCTGCAGCTCGACCTCCCACCCCTCGCGCCCACCGCCGTGCGGGCAGAACCACGCACCCGAGCTGGCCTGCACTTCGGGGGCGGGATCGAACGTCCGGGGGGTGAGCTCCCGCGCGGCGTACGCGGCGCCCGCGAGCAGGAGCACCGGGACGAGGATCGCGACGAGGGGCTGGAGCCTCCTCACGCGGATCCCTGTTTCCGCGTGACCCACAACGCGACGACCCACAGCAACGCGAGCAGGGCGAGCTCGGCCGTCCGGAGCCACTGGCGCGTGTACCGCACGGTGACCTCACCCAGTTGGACGGGCGCCGCGATCGCCCAGCCGTACCCGGCGAACGGCGCGAGGACCTCGCCGGCGTTGTCGACCCGCCACCCGGCGTCGAATTGCGCGCTCACCACGACGTGCCCGGCAGCGTCGGCGCTCCCCGTGAACGTCTCGCCCCCGCCCTCGAGCGCTCGAGCGATCACGTCGGGCGATGCTTCGATCGCCCCGGGGTCGGAACGATCGGGCACGGGCGCGTTCGCGGAGACGAAGGCCGTGGGTAGCGCGGCGGCGTTGCGGAAGATCGTCAACCCGCCGGCGGGCACGCGGTCGAGATCCATCTGCTCCGACAGCCGGTCCGCCACGCCGGGGGGGAGGTCGCCCTCCTCCGCGATGAGGTAGCGGACTCCGAACGGTCCGAGGAGCGCTCCCAGGTGGCGGGTGCCTCCACCGAGGAGGGTCTCGAGGATCCCGTGCAGCTCGTCGTAGCCCGGCCCCGATCGCGCGCGGCCCTCGTCGAGGGCTGTGACGCCGTCACGGTCCGTGAGGCCGAAACGCACGGTCTCCTCACCGGCTTCGGCCAGCGCGATCGGGTCGCCGCCGGGGGCCGGGAATCGCTCGCCGTTCGGAGCGCCCACCCACAGGATGCGGAACTCGCCCGCCGAGCTGGAGGCGATGACCGGCCACGCGGGTGGGAGCCCGCCCGGGCGGATCGCCCAATCGGCGAACGTCACCTGCAAGGCCTGCGCCGCGATGCCGACGGACAGGAGGATCGTGAGGACGGCAACACCGAGCTGGCGAGCCCCGAACGCCTGGCGCCCCAGGCCTCTTGCGAAGGTCGAGAGGCCGTAGGCAACGAGCCCGCTCTCCGCGACCGCCGCCGCCGCGAGCCACGCGGGCACGTTGGTGAGGGCGACAGGAAGGTGCCCGGCGACCGAGGCCCACGCGAGGACGGTTCCGGCGACCGCGACGAACAGCGCTCGCCACGCCCGGCCCCGCTGCGGGTCCCCGGCTCCCGCGAAACAGACGATCGCCGCCAGAGGCAGGAACGCCGCGACGCCCCAGGTCCCCGGGCCGCTCCCCGGCGCCAGCCTGAGCAGGAACCACACGTCCGGCGTGCCGATCGACGAGGTGAGCGCGGCGGCCGGCTCGCCCGCCGCAGCGAGGACGACCGGGAACGCGAGGAGGGTCGCCGCGGCCACGGCAAGCGCCACCAGCGCCGATCCGCGACCCCGGCGGCGGCCGGCGATGAGGTTCGCGACCACGAACGCCCCGACGGGCAGGACGACCGCCGGCGCGAAGGCCGCGCCGATCGACAGGGCGACGCCGAGCCCGACCCCGAATCGGAACGGGCGCTCCGGGGCGCGTCGAGCGAACGCCGCGTCGATCCGGTCCGAGGCCAGCGGGAGGATCGCGAGCACGATCAGGAGCGAGAGCCTCCCCTCGGAGAAGGCCCACAGCATGATCGCCGAGAGCACGTAGACGGCGGCGGCCACGACGGCGGACGGGGGCGAACCGGTCTGCCGGGCCATCGCTCGGTACATCGCGACCCCGGCCAGGGCGGGCATCGCGCCGAGCAGGATCTTCTGGGCGAGCGAGGTGCTCCCGAACGCGACCCACGAACCGGCTCCCAGACCGGCGAGCGCCGCGCTGCCGGGCTGGACGCCTCCCAGGACGGTCGTTCGGACCCCGGACCCCAGTTCTCCGAAGAAGTCGCCGAGATCGGCCGGGAAGGACGCGAGCGCGCCGCCCGACAGGACCTCGGGACCCACGAGATGGCGGACCGCCAGCGCCCCCAGACCGATCGCGAGGATCGACCCGAGCAGGACCGGGTGACCGGCCGCGACTCCGGCCGCCCGCCGGGGCAGCGGACGCCCGAGCTCCTCGTCCTCGAGCTCCTCGAGACCCTCGTCCAGGATCTCCTCGGCGCGCTCGAACCACCTCGGCAGGCGGAACGTGGAGGCCATGAAGGGTCGGATCTTCCGATCGGCGACCGATCGCACGGATTGGGCGCGGATCCGCCGGCGCAGGGTCCCGGGCAGATGGAGGATGTTCCACCCCCAGGCCGCCAGCAGGTCGAACGCGTCCTCGAACCTGCGCGACACCGCCAGAAACAGGATCCGCGCCACCCCGAGCACCGTGTACGCCGGGAGGAGCCAGAGCAGGGTGAGGACCCCGTAGTCCTTCAGCATCGAGGCCAGCGCGGCGCGCTCCGCGTAGTAGCGGGTGCTCCTGGACCGTTGCTCCTGCCCCCGCTCCCCACGAGCGGTGGCGTCGCGGTGGCGCGCGGTCGCGAGCGGGGTCATCAGCACGCGGAACCCCGCCAGCCGTGCCCGCCAGCAGAAGTCGAGGTCGTCGTGGTGGCCCTCGAAGCGCTCGTCGAACGGTCCCGTCCGCTGCCACGCCTCTCGCGAGACGAGCATGACCGCGGAGGACACGAACAGCACCTCCAGGACCCGGTCGTACTGGCCCTGGTCGAGCTCGCCGTCCTGGAGCGGGGTGTACGGATGGCCGAACCGGTCCGTCGAGCGCCCGACCTCCCGCAGGATCCTCGGCTCGTCCCAGTCGACGATCTTCGGCCCGACGATGCCCACGCGTTCGACGCCCTTGATCCCCTCGGCCCCCTCGAGCAGGCGCTCGACCGCGTCCGGCGCGAGAGCCGCGTCATCGTGCACCAGCAGCAGGTAGTCGGCGGCCTGCGCCGGCGGGAGCTGGGTCGCGGCCGTGAGCGCCCCGGCGACCCCCCGGTTCTCACCGAGGGCCACGACCCTCCCGTCCCCGAGGGCCCGACGCAGGATCTCCTGGGTGCCGTCCGTCGACCCGTTGTCCACCGCGATGACGCCGAGACGAGGATGCGTCTGGGCGGCGAGCGACTCGAGGCATCCGCGCAGCCACCCGACGGCGTCGCGCGTGACGAGCACGACGAGCACGCTCGGGGAGCGGACGTGGTTGGCGGCAGGAGAACGATCGACGGTTGTCGTGGCCATGGATGGCGCCCTGAGGCGGCGCGCAGCCTAGCACGCCCGTGCCTGCAAACTCAGGAAGGGGGGCAAAGCCCCCCTTCCGAGTTGTGAACGGCGATCCGACGGCTACCGCTTCTTCGCGGTCCGCCTCTTCGCCGGCCTGCGCTTCGCAGTCTTCTTGGCCGCGGTCTTCTTGGCCGCGGTCTTCCTGCGTGTCGTCTTCCTGCGCGTGGTCTTCTTGGCCGCCGGCTTGCGCGCGGCGGTCTTCCTACGCGTGGTCTTCCTCCGCGTCGTCTTCCGCGCAGCGGTCTTCTTCGCTGCGGGCTTTCTCCGCGTGGTCTTCCTCCGCGTCGTCTTCTTCGCTGCCGGCTTGCGCGCGGCGGTCTTCCTTCTACGCGTGGTCTTGCGAGCCGCCGACTTCTTGGCCGCCGGCTTGCGAGCCGCCGTTTTGCGCTTCGCGGTGGATCTCTTCTTCGCGGGAGACATCGGTCACCCCCTTTCCATCGGTATCAGGACGCCATGCGTTTCAGGCGTCGCCGTTCTCGTTCGCTCATCCCTCCCCACACCCCGTACCGCTCATCGCGACGAAGGGCGTAGTTGAGGCACTCGATGCGAACCGGACAATCGGCGCAGATCCGCTTCGCCTCCCTCGATGAACCCCCCTTCTCGGGGAAGAACACCTCCGGATCGTGTTGCCGACACCGTGCCCGCTCCTGCCATGGGATGTAGTGATGCATGCGGTCCCCGTTCTCCCCCCAAAATCACATGCGTGTGATTCTGGGCTATCTGCTCCCCTCTTGGCAAGAGGGAAACTCGAGATCTCGAGCATCTCCACATGCGTCCCCAGAGAATCGAATACGTGCTGCGGCACAGGTGCAAGGGGTTGTGAGAACTATTTCGATGGTCTAGCTCATTGACCGCTTCGGTCAATCTCCTTGACGGAAACGGTCGTTTTGCGTGGTTCGAACACCCGTCGCGATCGCGGATCGGCCATTCCCAGCGCCGATGGCATGCTCGTTCGCGTTGCGCTGCAAGCGTTCGTAGGTTGTCGATCTTTCGACGGGCGTTCGACCGATCGACGTGATCGCGTCGCGGATCTCCGAAGGCTCCATGCGGATCCCCCACTCGGCACCCGCCATGCGACTGATCGTTTCTTCCATCAACGTGCCGCCGAAGTCGTTTGCGCCGCCGTTCAGCATCGTCTGACACGCTTGGACGCCCATCTTCACCCACGAGACCTGCACGTTGTGGATAACTCCGTCGAGCAGGACGCGCGCGACGGCGTGCATGCGCCGATTGTCGTCGAACGAGGGGCCGGGTCTCGCCTTGCCGGCGAGGTAGATCGGCGCGTTCTCGTGGACGAACGGGAGCGGGACGAATTCGGTGAAACCACCCGTGTCGCGTTGGATGCGCGCGAGCCGCCGGATGTGGAAAACCCAGTGAGGAGGCGCATCCACGTGCCCGAACATAATCGTCGACGAGCTGCGGATCCCCAGGTCGTGCGCGGTTCGGACGATCTCCTCCCACACGTCGGCCGGGAGCTTTCCCTTCGTCAATACCCACCGAACGTCGTCGTCGAGGATCTCGGCGGCGGTGCCGGGGATCGTGCCGAGGCCGTGACGACGGCATTCCTGCAGGAACTCGCGGAACGAGATCCCGAGCTTCGTGGAGCCGTTCAGCACCTCCATCGGGCTGAACGCGTGGATGTGGATATCCGGCGCGGCGGCCTTCACTGCGTCCAACAGGTCGAAGTAGAAGGAGCCGGGCAGGTCCGGATGGATACCGCCCTGCATGCACACCTCGGTGCATCCCCACTCGGCCGCTTCGCGAGCCCGGTCGGCCACCTCGCGAAGAGTGAGTGTGTACGACTCGGGGTCGATCTCCCGCTGGGCGAACGCGCAGAACCTGCACCCGACGTAGCAGACGTTGGTGAAGTTCACATTCCGGTTGACCACGTACGTGACGTCCTCGCCGACGGCCTCGCGGCGGAGCCCGTCGGCGACCGCGCACAACGCTTCGAGCGCGTCCCCCTCGGCGCGGAACAGCGAGAGGGCCACCTCGTCGGTGATGGGCCGATGCGCTTCGGCCTTGGCGAGCCCCGACCGGATCTCGGGTCCGATCCGGCTGGGGGAGATGCGTTCCCGCAGCCACGCTCGGGTCCGTTCGGGGACGTCGGTTTCCCCGTAGACGACCTCGGCGTCGGCACGCAGACCGGCGCCGGACACCTTCGCGAAGGTGAGCTCCGTCGACCGCGGCTTCCACGCGACCTCGGGATCTTGCCAGCCGACCGGCTCGGGGACCCTCCCCTCCTGGGCGAGACCGTCCGGCCCCATCAGCGCGGCGACCGGTGCGCGCATCTTCCCGGCCAGGAATGGGTCCGGCCGGAGGGCGAACTCGGGGTAGATCGTGAGCCGTTCCCGGAGCTCGAGCCCTCGCTCGGCCGTACGCCGGGTGAGAACGTCGATCGCGGGCCACGGACGCTCGGGGTTCACGTGATCGGGCGTGAGCGGGGACACCCCGCCCCAGTCGTCGATCCCGGCGTCGAGCAGGCGCCCCTGCTGCTCGGGGTCGGACAGGTTCGGAGGCGCCTGGACGTGCATCCGGGGCCCGAACACGAGCCGCGTCGTCGCGACCGTGGCCAGGAACTCCTCGTCCTCTGGCTCAGCGGCGTCCTGCATCGCCGTCCCGGGCTTGGCCCGGAAGTTCTGCACGATGACCTCCTGCACGTGCCGGTAGCGCCGATGCAGCTCGCGGATCGCGAGCAGCGACGCCGCACGTTCGGCGAGGGTCTCGCCGATCCCCACGAGGATGCCCGTGGTGAACGGGATCGACAGGCGCCCGGCGTCCTCGATCACGCGGAGCCGAACGGCGGGAACCTTGTCCGGTGAGCCGACGTGCGGCCCGCCGCGTTCGGACAGGCGGTCCGACGAGGTCTCGAGCATCATCCCCATCGACGGCGCCACCTGCTTGAGCCGCGCCATCTCCTCGTAGGACATGACGCCCGGGTTCAGATGCGGCAGCAGCCCGGCCTCCTCGATCACATTGATCGCGGCCGCCCGGACGTACTCGAGCGTGGAGCGGTAGCCGCGTTCCTGGAGCCAGGCTCGCGCGACCGGGTACCGCTCCTCCGGCCGGTCCCCCAGCGTGAACAGCGCCTCCTTGCAGCCGAGGCGCCGCCCGGCCTCGGCGATCGCCACAACCTCCTCGGGCGACAGGAACGGCCGCTCGAGCTTGGCCGGTGGCTTGGCGAACGTGCAGTAATGGCAGTGGTCGCGACACAGCATCGTGAGCGGGATGAAGACCTTGCGTGAGTACGTGACGGAGCGCCCTTGCCCCAGCTCGCGCTGGTGCGACGCGAGCGACATCAGCCGTTGCAGGTCGGATCCGCGCGCCGTGAGCAGTACCTCGATCTCGCCGACCGACAGCGTCTTGCCGGCATCGGCGCGGGTGAGCGCGCGCCGAAGCGCGTGCGCGGTCGTGGCCTCGGCCATCCGTTCGCGAGCGTACTACGCTGCCGTGGATGCGGGTCGCGGCGCTCGCCGGCGGGATCGGAGCGGGGAAGTTCCTCCGCGGGCTCGTGCGCGTCGTGGCGCCCGAGGACGTCACCGCGATCGTCAACACGGGCGACGACGTCACGATCCACGGGCTGCACGTCTCGCCCGACCTGGACTCGGTGACCTACTGGCTCGGCGACGTCTTCGACCGCGAACGAGGGTGGGGGCGGCGGGACGAGACCTTCCGCGCGACGGAGGAGCTCCGTTCGTTCGATCCCGATCAGGCGTGGTTCAACATCGGGGACCTGGACCTGGCCACGCACCTGTTCCGCTCGAACCTGCTCCGGGCCGGCGAGACGCTCACGGGCGCGACCGCCGCGGTCGCGTCGAGGTTCGGCGTGGTATCGCGCATCCTGCCGATGAGCGACGACCCCGTGGCGACGCGGATCGCGGTGGTCGCCGACGGCAACGAGCTCGACCTGCACTTCCAGGAGTACTGGGTTCGGCGCGGCGGGCGCGACGAGGTGAAGGCGGTTCGCTACGAGAGCGCAGAACGGTCACGGCCCGCACCCGGCGTCCTCGAGGCATTGTCGAACGCGGACGCGATCGTGCTCTGTCCCTCGAACCCGGTCGCCTCACTCGGCCCGATCCTGGCGGTGCCCGGCATCCGCGAGGGGGTGGCCGCTCGTCGTTCGGACGTCGTCGGTGTGAGCGGGATCGTCGCGGGCGCTCCGCTCGCCGGGATGGCGGACCGGCTGATGCCGGCGGCCGGTGCCGAGGTGACCGCGGCCGGAGCCGCGGAGTGCTACCGCGGGCTGCTCGGCGCGTGGGTCGTCGACGACGCGGACCGAGCCCTGATCCCCAGGATCGAGGCGACCGGCGTCCGCGTCGGTGCCACCGACTCGATCATGACCGACGATGCGAAGGCGGAGGCGCTCGCTCGCGTCGCCCTCGGACTGCTCGGATGATCGGGCCTCATCTCCCCCCGTGAGCATCGAGGTATTCCCGCTCGAGGGGCTCCCGGAGGTTCGCCCGCAGGACGATCTGGCGATGCTCCTTGCCGAACCGCTCGGCTCGATGGGCGTGCGCGACGGCGACGTCGTCTCGGTCACCCAGAAGATCGTCTCCAAGGCCGAGGGGCGCGTCGTCCCGCAGGGCGACGGTCGGGAGGCGTGGGTCGAGCGAGAGACCCTGCGGGTGGTGGCGCGTCGAGGTGACCTGGTGATCGCCGAGACGCGCCACGGCTTCGTCTGCGCGAACGCCGGCGTCGACGCCTCGAACGTCGAGGCGGGCTTCCTGTCGTTGTTGCCGGAGGATCCGGACGGGTCGGCCGAGCGGCTCCGCGAGGCGCTGACCGAGAGGCTGGGCGTCGAGGTGGCGGTCGTGATTACGGACACGTTCGGCAGGACCTGGCGGCGCGGGGTCGTGAACGTCTCGATCGGCTGCGCGGGGATCCCGGCGCTCGTCGATCTCCGCGGGACGGCCGACCACCACGGTCGCGAGCTGGAGGCGACCGTCGTGGCTCTCGCCGACGAGGTGGCGGCGGCGAGCGGTCTGGCGATGGGCAAGGCCTCGCGGGTCCCGGCGGCGCTCGTCCGAGGCGTGGCGTTCGACGCGGCGACCGTGCCCATCTCCGAGCTCGTGCGCCCACCGGAGGAGGACCTGTTCCGGTCGTCCCCGCTCCTGTCGATCTCGGAGCGACGGACGATCCGAGCGTTCGGCGCCGGAGACGTCCCGCGCGAGGCGGTGGAGGAGGCCGTGCGGGCCGCGTGCACGGCGCCGGCGCCGCATCACACGAGGCCGTGGTCGTTCAGCGCGATCTGGTCACCGGCTGCGAAGCGGCGGCTCCTCGGCGCCATCGCCGAGGCCTGGCGCGGGGACCTCCGCGGCGACGGGACGCCGGAGGCGACGATCGAGCGCCGGATCGCGAGAAGCGACGCGGTGCTCGGCGCGGCGCCGGTACTGATCGTCCCGTGGGTGCGGTTCGAGGGCGCCCATCCGTACGCCGACGCCGAACGCGCTCACGCGGAGCAGGAGATGTTCCTGCTGTCCGGCGGCGCCGCGATCCAGAACCTGCTCCTCGCGCTCTCCGCACAGGGGTTCGCCTCGTGCTGGATCTCCTCGACGCTGTTCTGTCAGGAGGAGAGCCGTGCGGCGCTCGGCATGTCCGAGGAGTGGTTCGCCCTCGGCACCGTGGCCGCGGGGCCGATACCGGCGGGGGCCGCGTCGCCGCGGCCCCCGCTCGACCTGTCCGAGCATCTACGGACCGAGTGATCGGCCCGCACCCCTCGGCCTAGACCACCCCGTGGACGAAGTACCAGGCGAAGATCGCAGCCACGACGTACATGAGCGGGTGGACATCCCGCCACCGGCCGCGCAACACCGCGATCACCACGAACGACAGGAACCCGGCGCCCACCCCGTTGGTGATGCTGTACGTGAAGGGCATCATCACGATCGTCAGCAGGGCCGGGATCCCGATCCCGGGGTCCGACCACGAGATGTCCTTGACCATCACCATCATGAAGTACCCGACCAGCACCAGCGCCGGCGCCGTCGCCTCTGGCGGGATCACCCCGGCGATCGGCGAGAAGAACATCGCCAGCAGGAACAGCACGCCCACCACGACAGCGACCAGACCGGTGCGACCACCTTCGGAGATCCCCGACGCGCTCTCGATGTACGTCGTGTTCGACGAGGCCGATGCGGCGCCACCGGCGGCAGCGGCGAGCGAGTCGACCAACAGCACCCGCTTGATGCCGGGGAGCCTCCCGTTCGCGTCCAGCATCTTCATCTCGCCACCGAGCCCGATCACGGTGCCCATCGTGTCGAAGAAGTCCGACAGCATCACCGAGAGCACCACCGCGAGCGCGGTCGCGGTGCCGAGCACCGAGAAGAAGTCGAACGAGAAGGCACCGACCAGACCGAAGTCCGGCGTATCGACGACACCGTCCGGGATCGCCGCGATCCCGTTCCCCCAGATCGACAGGTCCTTCGCCTCGTTCACGATGACGGCGAGCACCGTCGAGACCACGATCCCGATCAGCAAGGCCCCCTTGACCCGGCGTGCGACCAGCGCGGCGCTCAGGGCAAGCCCGACGACGAACACGCCGATCGGCCACGTCGTGAGCTCGCCGGCGAGCGAGAGCGGCGTGGCTCCCGTGTTCGTGACCACACCCGCGTTCACGAGACCGATCAGCGCGATGAAAGCGCCGATGCCGATGCCGATCGCGCGCTTCAGATCCATCGGGATGGCGTTCAGGATCGCCTCGCGAACGCCGGTCAGCACGAGCACGGTGATCAGGACGCCCTCGACCACGATGACGCCCATGGCCTGTGGGAACGAGAGCCCGTTCGCGGCGACGAGCGAGAAGGCGACGAAGGCGTTGAGCCCCAACCCGGCGGCGAGCGCGAACGGGTAGTTCGCGACCACGCCCATCAGGATCGTCATCACCCCGGCGACGAGCGCCGTCACCGTCAGCACCTGTGCGAACGGCAGCCCCAGCGCCTGCAGGTCGGGGATCCCGGCGAACCCGAGGATGGCCGGGTTCACGAACAGGATGTACGCCATCGTCAACCACGTCGTGATGCCCGCGACGATCTCGATCCGCACGGTCGAACCGCGCTCGGAGATCTTGAAGAACCGGTCGAGCCCGCCGACGGGCGGCGAATCCGACTCGACGCGAACCACGTTGCCGGTGTCCGTGTCCGCCATGCCTCCCCCTTCCGGCCGGCAGGGCGCCGGCCCGCGCCGCGGGGAAGTCGGGCGAAGCATAGGGAGACCGCCGTGGGCACGCAAGGTTCCGAACGTGGAACCAGACCGGAACGAGACCGGCCGAACCCCGGCTTCCTCGCTATCCTTGGGGACCGCCCACACGGGCGGATCCCGACATGGCCGACCCAACATCGAAGCAGCGTCTGACCAAGGCCGAACGCAAGGAGGAGGCCAGGCGTCAGCGTGTCGAGCTCCAGCGCAAGATGGCCAAGACCCGCCGGAATCGCCGGATCGCGATGGGCGTCGTCGTGGCCCTGGTCGTGGGTATCGGCGCGTACGCGCTGACCAGGCCGCAAGAGGCGCGCGCGGATCCCCAAGAGCTGCTCGCCACCGCCGACCAGGGGAGGGAGGCAGCAGGGTGCGGCGCGGTCGAAGACGTGGGCCCGTACCAGCTGAAGAGCCAGGACCGGAGCCACGTCGTCGCCCAGTTGCCTCTGTCGTCGTACGCATCGGTGCCGCCGGCGTCCGGCCCCCACAACGCGATCCCGTACGGGGCCGGCGTCTACAGCACGCCGCCTCCGATCGACCGCGTGATCCACTCGCTCGAACACGGAGCGGCGGTCGTCTGGTACTCGCCCTTCGCCTCGGGCGCTGAGCTCGAACGGATCCGCTCGTTCTATGAAGACAGCAACGTCGGGAGCCGGGTCATCGTGGCGCCGTACGACTACCCCGACCAGGGGGCCGCCGGCTTGCTCCCGGGAGGAGACCAGATGGCGCTGGTCGCCTGGCACAAGGTGCAGACGTGTGCGCGTGTCAACCTCGCGGCGGCGTTCGGGTTCACCTCGGCGTACGCGGCCCCGCCGTTCGGGGAGCAGCAGTACCGGGGCGAGGCGCCCGAGGCCGGCGCGGCTATCTAACGGCCGAGGAACCGATGGCGAAGAAGCGTCGAAGGCCAAGGAATCGCCCACAGCAGCGCATCGCCCCTCGCACCGATGCGCCGGGAGCGGTTCCGAAGACAGCCCTCGACGAGTCGGCACGTCCCGCGCACACCTCGACGAGGCCCCCGGCAACCGAGCGAGCGCGCTCTGCTCGCGCCGAACGCAAGGAGATGGCCCGACACGAACGCGAACGCGCGCGGAAGGCGATCGCGCGTCGGAACGCCATCCGCCGCGCGCTGACGATCGCCGGCGTGGTCACCGTGCTCTCCGTCGGCGCCTACCTGGTCTTCTTCAATGTGCGCTCACCGGGCGACGTCTCAGCCCAGGCACTCGAGGTCGCCGCCGCGGCCGGATGCGGCGACATCCTGACGCCGGCCGCCGAGGCGCCGGGAGGCATCCACCTCGAATCGGGCGAGTCCGCCGGGTACACGGAGCACCCGGCGACCTCGGGGCCGCACGACCCCTCGCCGCTTCCCTCCGAACCCGCGGTGCACACCGAGCCGATCCGGGAGGAGAACGCCGTCCACAACCTCGAGCACGGGTACGTGATCCTCTACTACCGGGCGGATGGACCCCAGGCGCTCAGCGTGGACGTCTTGGCCCGACTGGCGCAGATCGCCGAAGGCCAAGACAAGGTGCTCGTCGCGCCCTACCCGGATCTGGAGGAGGGCACCTCGTTCGCGATCACGGCTTGGAACAAGCTGTGGGAGTGCCCTGCGGACGTTTCGCCGGAGGACGCCGGCATCATGGCGAACGCCTTCATCGAGGCTTACCGCGGCACCTCGAACGCCCCGGAGGCCAACGCCGCCTAGGGCAGGGCGACACTCTCGGATCGAGCTTCAGCCGACCTGACAGCTCGAGCCGTCGGGCTCGCAGGTGATGACGCCGGTCTCGAAGCTCGCGCGCAGGTTCCCGTTCTTCAGCCTGCGAACGTCGGACGTCGGGAACCCGAGGTGGCCGGCGGGTCCGCCTTCGTCGAAGTACCGAGCGAGCACGGGACCCCGCACATAGTGGGCGCCGCTCGTACCCGAGTGGTAGATCGTGCCGCCCTGGAACTTCTGACGGGCGCCGCCCGCGACCGCGACCTGGCGCGAGGTCGGGAGCCCCGGGGAGCAGCCGAGCCCGTCGTACTTCGCCCGGATCGCTCCCGTGACGTGCCGGTTCACGTTGATCCACAGCCGGTCGTCCGGGAGACCGAGCTTCGACCGCAAAGCTCCGCCGCTGATCGAGGCCTGACCGTTCGCGCCCTCGACGGTGACCGAGAGGATCCGGCCCGAGACGCCGCGATCGACGTTGGTGAACCCGGTGACCGTGCCGATGCTCAACCCGAGATCCTGGGTGATCTCGCTCGGCGAGAAGGTCTCGATCCAGGTGGCGTTCGGGTTCGCGGAGGTGTAGTCGCCGGGATCGCACACACCGCGCAGGTAGTCGATCGGCGTCCCTCCCCACACGTTCTCGTTGTTCTCCGTGTATCCACCCGACGACGACATGTAGAAGGCCTGGATCGTCGTGCCCCCGTTCAGCACGACCTGGCCGTCGGTCTGGTTGACCGCCGCGACCCACCGGTCGCCGTCGACGCCGCCCTCCTTGTCCCATCCCGCGTACACCTGGTCGTATGAGCTGGCGTACAGCGCGCAATCGCAGTCCGCACGGTGCTGCGAGCTGGCGGCCTTCGTGAACGCGTACGTGCGGGCCGCGATCGCCTGCGCCTTGAGGGCCGACACCGGCCACGAGCTCGGCACCTCGCCGAGACCGTAGAGGTAGTGCTGCGGGTCGACCGTGAGGACGAGACGCATCACACACCCGCCGCCATCGCACGAGTACATGTCGAACTCGATGGACCCACGGTTGTACGTGTGGGCCGCCTCCGGGATCCGAACCCGCGAGCCGAGCGACTCGTAGATGACGAAGATCTGGTCGGTCGGTCCGCCTACGCTGTCCACGGTGGCACCCGCGCCGTCCATGATGTGGTACTCGTTGCCGGCGGCTCGGACCTCCCACGTCTCACCGGAAGGGATCGTCGCGATCTTGGCCCCGGTCGTCGGGTCGCCGAGGCGGATCTCGACCGCACCGGCCTCGGCCTCGAGCCGGATCGACTGCTTCCCCTGCGCGAGCCCGATCCGCAGGTTCTTCGGCGGCGAGCCCTCGCGGTCCACACGTGTGCCCGAGTAGAAGTGCTTGAGGATCTTCGAGGGTCCCCATCCCTGCCTGGCGAGGCCGTACGCCCCCCACTGCGAGAGCCCCAGGCCGTGCCCGAACCCGGCTCCGAACATCCGGAACTGGGCGGGCCCGGCGGGCTCGCCCGGCTCGCGGTTCGGTCCGGCGCTGGCCGGCAGGGCGCCGAAGGCCAGCGCGGCGAGAGAGACCAGGATGAGGGCTCTGCGCATGGATTCCGAAGGATTCGTTGCGATCGCTCGAGCGGCCCGCACCGTATCACAACGTTTCCGGCGGCTCCGAAGGTTACGCCTCGATCCGTTCTCCGGGCCGGACGCGTTGGCCGTGGGCGACCGCTCCTTCCGCTACCGCCGCCCCCTCACCCAGGATCGAATCGACGACCTCGGCCGCGGCGTGAACGGAGGCGTTCCGCCCCAGGATCGAACGCCGGACGACGGCGGACTCGTCCACGCGCACCGCTTCGAACAGAACGGAGTCCTCTACCATCGCGGTGGCGGCAACGCGCACGCCCGGTCCGGCCACCACGTGAAGGCCGAGCACACCCTGTTCGTGCACGCCCTCGCTCTGGATGAAGGGCGACGGGTACGCGGGCTCGCCACCGACCCGACCGTCGAGCAGATCCCAGTGGGCCTGGAGGTAGGCCTCGGGCGTTCCGAGATCCATCCAGTAGGCACCGGACGGGAACCCGTACAGGGGCCGGCCGGCCGCGATCAGCGCGGGGAAGATCTGCCGCTCGATCGAGACGTTCTCGCCGAGCGTCCATCCCTGCAGGACGGACGGCTCCAACACATACGTGCCGGCGTTGATGTCGCCCGGGATCAGCTCAGCCGGCTTCTCCCGGAACTCGAGCACCCGCCCCTGCCCGTCCAACGGGACCAGCCCGTAGGGGCGCGCGTCGTCCACCGGCGTGAGAGCGATCGTGGCGACGGCCTCTCGATCACGGTGCAGCGCAAGCATCTTGGTGAGGTCGAGGTCGGTCAGGATATCGCCGTTGAGCGCGAGGAAGGGCTCGTCCGTGTCGAGCGCCTCGAGCGCGTTCACGATCGCCCCGCCGGTGCCGAGCGGTTCGGTCTCGGTGATCCACGTGATCGCGGGGTCGCCGCGACGGCTCCGGATGAACGCGTCGAACGTCTCCTCGTGGTACGAGCTCGACAGCACCACCTCGTGCACCCCGTGACGCTCCAGGTGGTCGAGGACGTGGGCCAGGCTCGGACGATCCACGAGCGGGACCAGTGGCTTGGGGATCGTCTCGGTGATCGGACGCAGGCGCGTGCCCTCACCCCCGACCAGGACGACGGCTCTCACGTGTGCTGGGTCTGCGAGACGAGGAAGATCCCCGCGCCGATGAAGGCGACGCCCGCCCATCGCAGCGGCGGCACCGTGTCGTTCAGCACGAACTCGTCGAAGAGCAGGATCAGCACGTACGTGAGCGCGGCGAACGGGTAGGCGAACGACAGGGAGGCCCTCGACAGCACCACGAGCCAGACGAGGGCCGACAGCCCGAACAGGAACAGCCCTCCCCAGACGAAGGGCTGCTGGGAGACGACGCGCAGCGAGGCGCCGTTCAGGGAGAAGGAGGCGGGCGAGAGCTCGTCGTTCACCAGGTTCATGCCGTGCTTGAGCGCGAGCTGGGCGATCGCGGCCAGGGTCACGGAGGTAAGGATCAGCACGATCAGCATGGGAGGGGTTCCTTTCGTCTGGGTCGTCGCGGGGTGGGACACGGGTTCGGTCACAGGTCCTCGACCTCCATCCCGACGGGGACCTCCACCCGCTCCTGGGCCCTCGGTGCGTCGAAGACCTCGAACAGGTAGCGCTGGGTCTGCACGTGGTACAGGTGTCCGGTCGTCCGGCTCGAGAGCCCGATCGTCACCCAGTACTTGCCGGGGTCGTACGGGAAACCCTGGATCTTGAACCGCACGCGCTTCTTGTCGAACCGGCCCAGGTCGATACCCGCGCGGGAGGTACGCGCGTCGAGCACGAGGTAGTTGGTGGACTCGTGCACGGCGAAATCGACGTCGAGGTCGTCGACCGGCTCGTTCTGGCGGACATCGACCACGATCGTGAGCGGATCGCCGGACAGGATGGCCCCGTGGCTCGAGCCATCCGGTCGGACGATCTGCACCTCGACGATCTCGGCTTCCCGTGTGCCCTGCTCCGGGACGAAGCCGGGATCGGCCATCCCGAGCAGCACGTGACGCATCTCGCGCACGACCTCGGCAGGCATGCCGATCGCATGGAGCTCACCGTGGTGCAGCATCGCGGCTCGGTCGCAGATCTCGGTCACCGTGTCGAGCGCGTGCGTCACGAGGACGATCGTCCGACCCTCGCGCTGGAACTCGCGCACGCGGTTCAGGCACTTGGCCTGGAAGGCCTCGTCGCCCACCGCGAGCACCTCGTCGATCAGGAGCACGTCCGGCTCCACGTGGACCGCGACCGCGAACCCGAGCCGGACGAGCATGCCCGACGAGTAGAACTTCACCTCGGTGTCGATGAACTGCTCCAGCTCCGCGAACGCGACGATGTCGTCGAACGCGGCGTCGGTCTGCTTGCGCGACAGCCCGAGGAACGAGGCGTTCAGGTAGACGTTCTCTCTGCCCGTGAGCTCGGGATGGAACCCGGCGCCGAGCTCGAGCAGCGCCGCGAGGCGGCCACGCTGGAGGATCGCCCCCGAGGTCGGGCGGAGGATCCCCGCCACGCACTTCAGCAGCGTCGTCTTGCCCGAGCCGTTGTGCCCGATCAGGCCGAACGTCGAGCCCTCCCCCACGTCCAGCGCGACGTGGCGGAGCGCCCAGAAGTCCTCGGCTCGGCTGCGCGAGGTGAGCAGGCGTTGCTTGAGCGACGTCGGCTTCTCCCGGTAGATGCGGAAGCGTTTCGAGACGTCGCGGACCTCGATCGCGAGCGCGTTCGCGAGGGAGCTCACAGCTCCTCCGCGAAGTCACCCGAGCGCGAGAAGAAGTAGCCCCACGCGAGTCGAAGACCGACGAGCGAGACGACGAGCGTGATCGTCACGATCCCGGCGACCCAGGCCAGGCTCTCGTCGAACAGGACCGGAACCTGAGCGCCTTTTGGCGTCACGAAGCCGTACAGCGCCCGGTGGAAGCCCGCCACGACCCCGGTCATCGGGTTCAGCAGGTAGAGGGCCAGGCGCGGGATCCCCAACCAGGTGCCGGTGCCGCTCCCGGCGAGCTCCTGTACCTGGAACTCGGCGTACACGATCGGGGTCGCCCAGAACCAGACGAGGAGCGCGATGTTCAGCAGGTGCCCGACGTCGCGGTATCGCGCGTTCAGCGCCGAGAACCAGAGCGAGAGCGCCACCGTGAGCACCAGCAGCGTCACGAACGAGAGCGGCCACAGCGCGAGCTCGGGCAGGTGCAGACCGTACCCCGAGACGAGGATGTAGAGCATCAGGACGGCCGACTGCAACGCGAAGTCGACCAGAGCGACGCCGACGGCCGAGAGCGGCAGGATCTCGCGCGCGAACGCCACCTTCTTCACGAGGTTCGCGTTGTCGAGCACCGCTCGCGCGCCGCTTCCCATCGAGGCCGAGAACAGGTTCCAGGCGAGCAGTCCCGACAGCAGGTACACGGGGTAGTCCGCGATCCCCGCACCCAGGACCTTCGCCACGAAAGAGAAGACGGCGAGGTAGACGAGCGGGTTCAGCAGCGACCACACGGCTCCGAGCGCCGAGGCTGCGTACTTCACCTTGAGCTCCTTGCGGACAAGATTCGCGAGGATCTCGCGGTGGGCCGCGAGGATCCGGAGCCGTTCGCCCACGTGGAGGCGCGGCGACTCCGAGGTTCGCTCGACGGTCTTCCCGGTCGCGGCCATGGACTATCGCCGGGCGTGCAGGATCAACCGACCCTGCGGGATCAGCTCCGGATGCTTTCGGTCGATCTGGCGGAACCCGACGTCACGCAGCATCGCCTCGACGACGGGCGGGTTCGGCCCCCACCAGTTGGTCGGGTCGTCGTTCAGCTCGGTCCCAGGGTAGAAGAGCATGACGGGACGGCGCTCCTCCGACATCGCGGTGTGCGAATCGAACACCAGCAGGTCGGCGCTCACGCTCGCGACACGCTCCAGCGCGAGCAGGGGGTGTCGCAGGTGGTAGAGCACGCCGACGAACAGCACCACGTCGAACGTCCCGACCCGCTCCGGCGACAGGTCCATGACGTCGATCTCGAAGTCCTCGACGCGAGAGCCCAGGATGCGTCTCGCGGTGTCGAACCCCTCCTTCGTCCCCCATCCCTCGCCGTTCCAGCAGTAGGAGTCGGTCGCGAGCACCCTGCTCGCTCCCCGCCGCTCGGCCTCGAAGGAGAAGACCCCGTCCCACGCGCCGATGTCGAGCACGCTCTTGCCGCGGAGATCGGCCGGCAGCTCGAGCGGAGCCATGCGATTCGCCGTGTCGTCGACGCCGGGCGTCACGATCCCGTCTCCCAGATCGATCTGGTGATACCAGTTGACCCCGGCGATCTCCTTCCTGACGAGCTCGGGGTCCTGGAAGTCGCTGCTCCTCGTCATCTCAGGCCTCTCTCCCTCTCGGCGGCGTCCACTCTAACGGCGGGTACCGGCCGCTCCGAGCACGTCTCATCGATCGGACGAGCTCTCCCGCGCCTCATGCGGCGGCGGCGCGAACTCGTCGAGCGCCCGCGCGTAGGACATCCCGTACCCCTCCGCGAGCCCCTCCTCGGTGATGCCGAGGTCGACCAGCGCCCCGCCCCAGCGGGCGAGCGCGCGTCGCGCCGGGTCCCACAGGAGCCCCATCGTCGCGTCCATCGCCTCGGCGTAGACGTGGGCCGTCGCCTCCGACCTCGCGAGGTCGGAGGTGTGCGCTCGGGCCGCGTCGCCGATCCGGCGACGGCGTTCGGGATCGTCGATCAGCGCTCGGAGCGTCGCGGCGAGCTCGTGGGGTTCGAGCCGGCCCGCCGGGACGCGGACGACGGCGTCTTCGGGCAGGTCGAGATACGTCCCCGTCGCGCTCACCACCGTCGGACGACCGCATTGCATCGAGCGGGCGAGCGAGCCGGATACCTCTCCACGATGCGGGTACCGGAGGTCGACCGAGACGTCCGAGGCGCACATCCACGCGAGGAAGTCCTCGTCGGACACGTCGGTGTGGATCGAGACGCGTGCACCGAGCCCGCTCCCGCGCACCAGCGGCTCGACGTCGTACCCGGGGATGCGTCGCCCGACGAGTGCCAGGTGCACGTCCTGGGGCAGGTGCACCATCGCCTCGACGACGACGTCGATCAGCTTGGCCGCGTTCTGGTCGCCGTACACGCCGACCAGCGTCCGCATCCCCATGGACTCGAGCGACCCTCGGATCACGCGAGCGGCGCCCTCCGCCTTGCGGACGTGCGGCTCGCTCTCGACCACGGGGTGGGGCGCGACGTAGATCGGGGTCTTGCAGCCCAACGCGCGCAGGTAGCGTTCGGCGAACGGCGAGTGCACGACGATCCCCCTCGCGTTCCGCGCGGCGTGCGCGACGTAAGGGACGCGGAGCGGGTCGTTGCGTTCGGCCTCCTCGAACCCATGGAGCCGGGGCGCGAGCAGGAGACCTTCGCGCATCGCCTGGTGCCCGAACGGCTGCGCCGTCGCCACCATCCCCATCACGAAGTCGTCGAGCGCGAGGTCGTGGATCACCAGGAGCCCCGGCGTTCGGATCGCGAGGTCGTAGATGTCGCCGTGGAACTCCAGGTTGTTGCCGAGGTGGTACACGGCCATCGTGTGCCACGGCACGGTCGCCCAGTGCTTGTGCTTGATCGGCCAGTACGGCTGGATCTTGTGCTTCGCGGGCGTGTACCCGATCCGTTCGAGCCCCTCGAGCACCGCCTGCGAGTAGGTGGCGACGCCGCTGCGTGCCGGCGGCATCGGCGAGAGCCACGCGATGCGCGGATCCATCTTGTGGTCCCAACGGTAGATCCTGCGGATCGCACCGACGACGGGGGTGGTCAGTCGAGCCATCGCTACTCCGTCAGGCGTGCGACGACCTCGGGCCAGCCGGGCACCGTCGCGCTGAGCTTCTCGTTGCCCGCCTCCCCCATCTTCTTCGCGAGCGGGCGGTTGGAGAACAGGCGATCGAACGCGTGGGCGATCGCCTGCGGTTCGGGCGGCGTGACCAGCCCGGTCTCGCCGTCGGTCACGAACTCGAGCGGGCCGCCGGCGTCGGTGAGCGTGACCACCGGCCGGCGCGCCGCGAAACCCTCGAGCGTCACGTACCCGTAGTCCTCGTCGAACGGCCCGTAGTACACGCCGAGCGCCTCCAGGTAGAGCTGGTGCAGGCGGTTGTCCGAGACCCGGCCGGCCAGCTCGACCTTGTTCTGGAGCCCGTGCTTGTCGATCCGCTCTCGGAGGGCGTCCTCGTCGGGCCCGCTGCCAACGAGCACCAGGCGGACGCCGGTCTTCACATGCCGCATCGCTTCGACGACGAGCGACTGCCGTTTGAGGCCTTCGAGACGGCTCGGGAACACGACGGCGTCGCCGTACGGTCCGGGTTCGAGCGGTAGGAGCGCCTCGACGATCGGCGACGGGTGGTAGAGCACGTCGCTCGACAGCCGGAGCGAGCTCCACAGGCGATCCTGCACGTTCTTCGAGTTCGTGAAGATGCGCTTGGCCTCGCCGAGCGCGATCCGGTCGCTCTGTTGCACCATGTCACGCACCTGGGGCCCCTCGATCTGCATCCCGAGCTCCCCGAACTCTGGGTGATCCCACAGCTCGTACGCGGTCCGATGCTGGTGGATCAGCCACACCACCTTGCGTTCGTGCCGGACGAGGTACGCGGGGAACTTGAGCGCGATCACCATGTCGATCGGCAGCCCGTTGGATTCGGACAGATCGAGCGCGCGCCACACGGCCATCTGGTGCACGACCTCGGTGGCCGGGTACCACTTGCCGGCGACCACGACCTCCTCGGCCTCGTGCCCGGCTTCTCGGAGGGCGGCGACAACCGACTCCGTGTGCGTCTCGGCCCCCCCGCGCACGAACGGCGTCTGGGGGTGAACGACCGCGATCCTCACTCGGCGTCCCCGAGCTTGGCCCGCAGCTCCTTCACTTCGGTTTCGAGCGCGACGACCCGGTCGGCGAGCGCGGCGGTGAGCTCCCCGAACTCGGCCAGCAGCCGGTCGTTCCGCCGGCGCATCGGCCGGAGCAACCGGAACTGCAGGACCTTGGTCTTCCGTCGCATCCGCGACCCGGACCCGAGCTCGGGCTCGCCGCGCGGGACGGCTTGCTTCTCGTCGGCTCGCATGAGCATCGCGAAGTCGTGGAGCAGGTCCCGAACCTCCGACGTGTCCATCCGAGAGCGAACCGAGGCGTCCTCGGCCCAATAGATCTCGCGTTCGAGCGCGCTCCGAGCGTCGTTCTCGCTGGTCACGGGCGTGAGGGTAGCACCGGGGGTTCAGAAGGCCGGCGGTCGTCACCGAAACGTCATTGGCGGTCACGCCTCGAGAAGCGTTTCCGTAATCAGGGCATACTCCGCTCGATGCCGGACGACATCGATGACTTGCTCCGGGCAGCCGCGTTCGCCTATCTGGACGACCTGAGGCGCCGACATGGTGACCATGTCTCCTATCGCCACCTAGAAGCCTTCGAGTTCGACGACCGACGGATATCGCTCATCCAGCGGATGCGCGGCATTCGCGTCGTGGCGGGATTCCCGGCAGCACTGAGCATTCTTACGACGTTTCGTGCCCGCCCAGAGGACCGTCCATACGAGGACACTGAGGGGCAGGATGGTTATCTGCGCTACAAGTGGCGTGGCACGGAGGCCAACAACTACGACAACGTCGCCCTACGTCGGACTCTTGAATTCGGTAAGCCGCTGATCTGGTTCTTTGGGGTAGCTCCAGGAACGTATCTGCCCGTCTATCCAGTCTGGCTGGTCGACGAAGAGCCTAGCCGGCATCAGTTCGTCGTCGCAGCCGACACCGAGATGCGAGGGCAATGGCTGAACCCTGACATGATCCATCCCGTGGATCTCACACTTCGGCGGCAGTACGCGCATGCGACAGTAAGACAACGGCTCCACCAACGCGTCTTTCGTGAGCGAGTGCTCATCGCCTACCAGTCACAGTGCGCATTGTGTCGCCTGCGGCATCCCGAGCTGCTCGATGCGGCACATATCAAGGAAGACTCGGAGGGGGGCGAGCCCATCGTCCTCAATGGACTGGCGATGTGCGCGATACACCATCGTGCGTTCGACGCACATGTACTGGGCATACGACCCAACTACGTGATCGAGATTCGGCAGGACATTCGTGATGAGCGCGACGGCCCGACGCTCCTACATGCACTCCAAGGGATGCACGAGAGCACCCTCTCGTTACCTCGGAGTCGAGCGGCATGGCCGAGCACCGATCTTCTAGAGGAGCGCTACGAACGCTTCCAGAAGGCAGGGTGAGCTAGATACCCATGACTCGCTTCACGCGGACTACTCCCGCGGCGGCGCGAAACCCGCGTTACTTCTCTCGAGCCACTTCGAAGTGCTTCACCCTCGGGGCGAACTCGAGGAGGAAGCGTTCGTCGTCCGGGTAGTAGTGGGCCGCGTCCACGTCCTCGCCGGCGAACACCTTCACGTCGTCGAGCGAGTCCCAGAAGGACATGACGCCGAACTCGGCCTCGTCGCCATTGATGCGGCGGAGCACCATCACACCCTTGTTGCCGGGCGTGGCGTGGAGTTCCGCGACTCCGCTCTCCTCCAGGTACGCGAGGTACGTGTCGTAGTCCGTGGCCTTCGTCCGTCCGATCCACAGGCGTGCGATCACGATCCGCCTCCTTCCTCACGCGCTTCGACCAGTATGGTTCGCTGGTGACCGACCACCACGTCCTCGTGAACCGCGAGCAGTGGGACGCCGACGCGGACAACTGGGTCGAGCCCGGACGCAAGGCTTGGTCGACCGACGAGATCAGCTGGGGCTCGTGGAGCGTGGCCGAATCCGACCTGCGGGTCCTCCCCGACGTCAACGGGCTCGACGTGGTCGAGCTCGGGTGCGGGACGGCCTACTGGTCGGCGTGGCTCGCGCGGCGAGGGGCCCGGCCGGTCGGGCTCGACAACTCGAGCCGGCAGCTCGCGACGGCGCGGGTGTTCCAGGAGGAATTCGAACTGCGGTTCCCGCTCGTGCACGCCGACGCCGAGCGTGCCCCGTTCCGCGACGAGAGCTTCGACCTCGCCTTCTCCGAGTACGGCGCCGCGATCTGGTGCGATCCATACCGCTGGATCCCGGAGGCCGCGCGGTTGCTCCGGTCGGGCGGCCGGCTCGTCTTCCTCGGCGGGCACCCACTACTCTTGCTGTGCTACCCGAAGGACGACGTCTCGCCCGCTGACTTCCGGCTCCACCGCGACTTCTTCGGAATGCACCGGACGGAGTGGCGAGACAAGGACGGCGTGGTCGACGGAGTCGAGTTCCGCCTCCCCCACGGCGAGATGATCCGGCTCCTGCGCTCGAACGGGTTCGAGCTCGAGGATCTCGTCGAGATCCAGGTGCCCGATGGCGCGACGACTGTCCACGACGACGTCGCCCCGCCGGAGTGGGTGAAGCGCTACCCGCCGGAACAGATCTGGAAGGCCCGCAAGCGCTGACGACCTAGACTTGCTGCGTGCCGGCCTGTGCAACCTGCGGCTTCGAGTCGGAGCAACCGTTCCGATTCTGTCCCGAGTGCGGCACGGAGCGGGCCGCGGCGCCTTCCCGCGAGCAGCGCAAGACCGTGACCGTGCTGTTCTGCGACCTGACCGGCTCGACCGCGCTCGGCGAGACGCTCGATCCCGAACGGCTCCGTGCGCTGCTCGCGAACTACTTCGAGCGGATGAGGGCGATCGTCGAACGGCACGGCGGGACCGTGGAGAAGTTCATCGGCGACGCCGTGATGGCCGTGTTCGGCGTGCCGGTGGTGCACGAGGACGACGCGCTGCGGGCGGTGCGTTCGGCCGTGGAGATGCGGGACGCGTTGCCCGAACTCGGGCTCCAGGGACGGATCGGCGTCATGACCGGCGAGGTGGTGACGGGAACCGAGGAGCGGCTGGCGACCGGCGATGCGGTCAACGTCTCTGCGCGGTTGGAGCAGGCAGCGCAGCCGGGCGAGGTGTTGATCGGGCAGCCGACGCTCGCGCTCGTCCGAGACGTCGCCGAGGTCGAATCCATCGACCCTCTCGAGTTGAAGGGCAAGGCCGAGCCGGTCCCCGCCTTCCGGCTCCTGCGTGTTCGCGACGCGCCCCAGCGGCGGCACGGTGCGCGGTTCGTCGGGCGCGATCACGAGCTCGCGATCCTCCGGGAGGCGTGGGAGCGCGTGGAGAAGGAGCGGCGTTGCGAGCTCGTGACGGTGATCGGCGATGCCGGCGTCGGCAAGTCCCGGCTCGCCTCGGAGCTCTTGGGATCGATCGAGGCGACGGTCGTCCAGGGCCGCTGCCCCCCGTACGGCGAGGGGATCACCTACTGGCCGGTCATCGAGGTGCTGAAGCAGCTCGACGTGTCGCCTCCCGAGGAGGACGCTGACGTGGCGATCCGCTCGTTGCTCGGCGAGAGCGACGCGGCGGCCTCGGCCGAGGAGATCGCGTGGGCCTTCCGCAAGACCCTAGAACACGCGGCCGCGGAGGGGCCACTGGTGGTCGTGTTCGACGACATCCAGTGGGGCGAGCAGACCTTCCACGACCTGATCGAGCATGTCGCGCTCCTGTCCTCGGACGCATCGATCCTGCTGCTCTGCATGGCGCGGCCGGAGCTCAGCGGAGGCCGCCCCACCTGGCCGGTGACGCTCCGGCTCGAGCCCTTGCCCGACGAAGACGTCGAGGAGCTCATGGCGGAGCGCGTCTCCGGCCGGCTCCGCACGAGGATCGCCCGCGCCGCGGGCGGCAACCCGCTCTTCATCGAGGAGATGCTGGCGATGGCCGGCGACTGGGACGGCGAGGTGGTCGTTCCGCCCACGCTGCAAGCTCTGCTCGCGGCTCGCCTCGATCAGCTCGAGGTCACTGAACGCCGCGTCCTCGAGCGCGGTGCGATCGAAGGCGAGATCTTCCATCGGGGCGCCGTCCAGGCGCTGGCGCCCGCGGAGACCCAGGGGTGACCCCGAACCTTGCCGCGCTCGTCCGCAAGGAGCTGATCAGGGCGGACAGACCACGGTTCGCCGGCGAGGACGGCTTCCGCTTCCGCCATCTCTTGATCCGTGACGCCGCGTACGAGGCCCTGCCGAAGGCGACACGCGCCGAACTCCACGACCGCCTTGCATCCTGGCTGGATCAACACGGGAGCGAGCTCGTCGAGCTGGACGAGATCGTGGGCTACCACCTCGAACAGGCATGTCGCTACCGGGCCGAGCTCGGGATGCCCGACGACGAGCAGGCCGCCGCGGCACGGCGGCGCCTGACCGCGGCTGGCTTCCGCGCGAATCTCCGCCAGGACTACGGCGGCGCCGTGAGCCTGTTCGAGCGCGCCGCCGCGCTCGAACCCGCCACCGGGTTCGACCTCGCCCTTGAAACGGAGCTTGGCGTCGCCCTGCTCTGGACAGGCAGGGGCGACGAAGCGCTGCGGCGCGCGGATGCCCTCGCCGAGCGCGCCGCTGCGGCGGGCGATCGTGTCGGCGAGCTCTGCGGGAGGATCCAGTCGAGCACAGTCGGGCTCTACCTCGAGCCGGAGGGCACGACGGGGAAGCTGGCTGCGCTCATCGAAGGGGCCCTACCCGTGTTCCAGGCCGCCGGCGACGACCTGGCTCTGTACGTCGCCTACGCGGCGCTCTCAGAACTGGAGATAACGCGCGCGCGGATAGACGCAGGGCTGGAGGCCTTCGAGCGGGCTTACGCCCACGCCCAACACGCGGGCTACGTACCGCCCGGGTCCTTCGGGCAGCGAGCCTTCTGTCGTTTCGCCGGCACGACACCGGTGCCGGAACTGCTCGCGTGGCTCGACGAGAACGAGGCCCGAGAAGGGCGAGACTACTTCTTCCGTGCCTACCGGGCCGGGGCGCTCGCGATGCTCGGTCGGTTCGACGAGGCGCGCGCGATCCTCGCCGAAGCGCGTGCGGAGTTGGCCGAGCGAGGCGGAGGGATCCTGCTCGCGAACATCACCGCGTTCGAGTCCGTCTGGGTGGAGCTCTGGGCCGGCGATCCCGTCGCCGCAGCCGAGTTCGGAGCGGAGGGGTTCAGGCTGCACGAGGGGCTGGGGGATCCAGGTTTCCTGTCGACTGCGGCCGGCACCCTGGCGCTGGCGATCTACGCGCTCGACCAGCTGGACGAGGCAGACGCCTGGGCCCGCCGCGCCGAGGAGCTCGGCTCGAGCGACGACGCCGATAAGGAGATGCTCTGGCGACGGGTCAGGGCGAAGGTGCTCGCGCGCCGTGGCGAGCACGCCGACGGGGAGCGGCTCGCCCTCGAGGCCGTGGCGATCTGCGATGAGACCGAAAGGCTCGACGCGCAGGGCGATGCGTACGCGGACCTCGCTGAGGTGCTCCTGCTCGCCGGCAAGCTCGACGGAGCGGTCGCCGCGCTCGAGACTGCGGTCGAGCGCTACGAGCGCAAGGGCAACATCGTTTCGGCGCAGCGCGTTCTGGCGCGGCTCGCCGAGCTCCGAGACGCCTAGGAGGTCACCATGGCCAAGCTCATCTACTCGGGGCTCACGTCGCTCGACGGCTACGTGGCGGACGAGGACGGCAACTTCGACTGGGCCGAACCGGACGAGGAGGTGCACACCGTCGTCAACGACCTCGAGCGACAGGTCGGCACCTACCTGTACGGGCGCCGGATGTACGAGGTGTTGGTCGCCTGGGAAAACCTTGGACCTCGCCAACCAGCCACCGTTCATCCGAGAGTACGCGGAGATCTGGCGGGCGGCCGACAAGGTCGTGTAGTCCACGACCTTGGAGACGGTCTCCAGCGCCCGAACGCGGATCGAACGAGCCTTCGACCCCGAAGCCTTTCGGCAGATGAAGGCGTCGGCGGGATCCGACATGAGCGTGGGCGGTCCCGACCTCGCCGCTCAGGCGATCCGGGCCGGACTGGTCGACGAGTTCCACCTCTTCCTCACGCCCATCGTGGTGGGAGGCGGCATGCGGCCCTCCCCGACGACGTCCGCGTGGGGCTCGAGCTGTTGGACGAACGCCGTTTCGGCAACGGCGTGATGCACCTGCACTACCGCACCGAGACGTAAGGACGCAGCCTAGTCGTTCGGAGCCCAGATCGGGCCCAGGCAGTCGTCGCGGAGCGGCAACGGGTCGGGCGCTCGCGGCTCCTGCCCGAAATCGAACGCCGAGAGCATCGGCGTGGCCTGCTCGTCGCGCTTGGTGAGCTGCGTGAGGCCCCAGTTGTCCTCGATGAACCGGAGCACGCTCGAGAACTCGCCGAGCTCGCCGCTCACGACCCCCTGCTTCGAGTAGGGGCTGAGCACGATCATCGGGACGCGGATCCCGAACCCGAAGTCGTCGACCTGCGGAGGCGGCACGTGGTCGTAGAAGCCGCCGTAGTCGTCCCACGTGAGGAAGATCGCGGTGGACTCCCACATGGGCGAGCGCATGATCGCGTCGATCACCTTCGTGGTCCAGTTCTCGCCGTGGCAGAAGTTGTACTCGGGGTGCTCGGACAGCTCGAACCGCGGCGTGATCCACGTAACCGGCGGCAGTAGGCCCTCCCGGATGTCGTTCACGACGTCGTCGACCCGGAACATGTGCCGCTGCCACCGTTCCTCGTGCATGCGGTAGCGCCGGATGGCCGCGTACGCCGACCAGATGTACCCCTTCTGGTCCTCGCTCGCCGCGTACTGAGCCCACGGGATGCCTGCGCGGTTCAGCAGGTCGCCCTCGGTGAGGAAGTCGAAGCACGGAGGCACCTTCCGCAAACGGCCCTCGCTGTCGTACACGTCCACGGTCTGCAGCGGCGGGGCGTCGCACCCGAACGTGTTGGAGCCATGCGTGAGCTCCGGAGTCCTGCGTGGGTTGTCGTGGGCGCCCCCCGAGGTCGCGGCGATCGAGTACAGGTGGTTCGGGAACGACGGCCCCTGCGCGCTCGCGAAGAAGTTGTCGAACAGGACGTTCTGACGAGCCCAGTGCCAGTAGTTCGGGAGTTGCTCCTTCTGGAGCTGCGTGTAGGCCCAGGGGGCGTGCTCCCCCTGCAGGAACCCGTCCATCTCGCCCCGGTTCCACGCGGCCAGCGAGCACGAGTAGCAGTGGGGCAGGTCGCCGGGCACCCGTCCCTCGGTGCCGCGGGTGAGCGCTCGCGGTTGCCCGAAGGCCATCCCGTTCGTGACACCGTCGGCCTTCGGGAACGTCCCGAAGAGGTGATCGAAGCTCCGGTTCTCCTTGATCAGGAACACGACGTGCTTGATCGGGGTCGTCGTCTCCAGCGCGTCGGCGTCGAACGCGTCCGGGCTCCCGCTGGTGACCGCGCTCGGGCTCGCCGACGGGGTGGGCGAGCTCGGAGCCCTCGGCTCGGCCTCGCTGGTGCTGCACGCGACCGCGATCAGTGCGAGACCGACGATCGTGGCGAGCCACGGCAGCGCGCGCTGATGCAGGGGGGTCCTCATGGGTGCCACGAGTCTATCCAGACCCCGCTGACCGTCCCGCTGCCCCGCGGAGCACCTCCGCCGTCGCGGCCGCCGACCCCTCCCAGGTGAACATCGGGAGACGTGCGCGTCCGGCGGTGATGAGCCGCTCGCGGAGTTCGGCGTCGCGGAACAGTCGGGCGAGACAGTCCTCGATCCCCCCCAGGTCGTCGGGCTCGACCGAGATCGCCGCGTCGCCGGCCACCTCCGGCAGCGAGGCTGCCGTCGAGGTCAGCACCGGAACACCGGCCGCGAACCCCTCGAGCACCGGGAACCCGAACCCCTCGTACAGGGACGGGTACGCGAGGGTCGTCGCGCCGGCCAGCAGACCTCCCTTCTGATCATCGGTCACGTAGCCGGTGAGCACGACGCGACGCCGAACGTCGTCCGGGAGCTCATCGACCTGCGCCCGAAGGGTCTCGACGCCGTTCGGAGCCCACCGCACGCGCCCGCCGGCGATCACGAGCCACGGCTCCGCGTCCCGGATCCTCGCGAACGCTTCGACGAGCGCGCGGAGGTTCTTGCGAGGCTCGATCCCGCCGACGAACAGCGCGAACGGGCCCCCGATCCCGAAGCGCTCCCGAACCCGCTCGATCTCGTCGGGCGGCGGCCGTTCGAACGGGTCGGCGCCGTGCGCGATCACGAGCACGCGGGTCTCGTCGATCCGGTGGCGTTCGAGCAGGTCGGTCTTCGCGCTCGCCGACGGCACGATGACCGCGGCCGATCGATGTAGCCAGCCGTCGAAACGCCTACGCCATCGCTCGCCGAACCCCGGCCCGGCCTCGGGCATGACCTCGAACGCGAGATCGTGCACGACCAGCACGACGCCGTCGCTCCGCGTCGGCGGCGGCAGGAAGTTCGTCGCGAGGAGCGCATCGAACCGGATCTGCCGTTCGAGCCTCGGGACCTCGAGCCGGCGCCAGACCGCCTCGAGCACGTTCGGGATCCGGGACACATGCTCGGTCAGGTTCGGGAACCGCGGGATGCCGGCTCCGCCACCCGGCCGATGCCACGCGACGAGCTCGGCCATCGGCATCGCGTTCGGCAGGTGCTGGAGCATCCGCCGGGTGTAGTGACCCACGCCCGTGGGTTCGGCATCGGAGGCCGGCCGAGCGTCGATCGCGATCCGCACGGGCGCAGTATCGCCGCTCGCGATCGCACCCACCCGAGCGGGTCGGCGGCCGGGCCGTCGGGGCGAGCGGTAGCATCCGGCCGTGGACCGGATCCGGTATTCGGTCATGACGCGACTCGCACCGTATCCCTCGATCGCCGTGCCGCTGGCTCGGTTGCGCCGTGAGGGTGAGCCGATCGACTCGCGGACCGACCTGCTCGTGGGGCTGTAGTGGCCTCCCTCATCTTCGGCGTTCGCATGGACGAGCTCGAGACCGTCGACCAGCTCCGATCCGTCACCACCGGGTTCCTCGACGGCGACCGGACGTTCCGGATCTTCACGCCGAACCCCGAGATCCTCCTGCGCGCCCGCAGCGACGCCGCATACGCGGACGTGCTGCGCTCGGCCGACCTCGCGCTCCCCGACGGCACGGGCGTCACGCTCGTGCAGACGCTGCGGGACCGGCGTTCGTTGCGGCGGTGGCCGGGCGTCGAGATCGCGGCGTTCCTCGTCGGGCTCGCGGCCGAGCGAGGAGAGACCGTGGCGTTCGTCGGAGGCGCCCCCGACGTGGCCGAGCGCGCCGCCGCCAGGTGGCGAACGCTCCCCGGCCTGAAGGTCGTCGTCGCCGGGGCCGGCGTCGAGGTGGACGAGGACGGTTCGGCGCGACCCGCGGAGCGAGAGGACGAGATGGTCGACACGATCCGCTCGGCGGCGCCGGCGATCGTGCTCGTCGGACTCGGCGCGCCGAAACAGGAGCGGTGGATCGCGCTCCATGCGGACGCGTTCTCGTCGGTACGGGTCATGATCGGCGTGGGCGGCGCGTTCGACATGTGGGCGGGCTCCAGACGCCGCGCGCCCCGCGCCTTCCGAAAGCTCGGGCTCGAGTGGTTGTGGCGGTTGGCGCTCGAACCGCGGCGGCTGCCCAGGATCATCCGTGCGACCGTCGTCTTCCCCGTCCTCGCGGTGTTCGATCGGACCGGCGAGTGAAGGTTCTCTTCCTCACGCCCCGCCGGTTGGACGAGCCGCGCAGCGGCGGAACGATCAAGTCGGCCGCGCTCCTCTCGTACCTGGAGGCGAAGCAGGACGTCGACGTCGCGTGCTTCCGCGATCACGACGAACGTCCCTGGGAACGAGACGCCGGGCGCGTGGTCACGGTGCCGTTGGAACGCCGCCGTTCGGTCCGCCGCCTCGTCTCGAGCTACGCGGAGCGAGTTCCGCTCAGCATCGAGCGGAACCGGAGCCCGGAGATGGCCGATCGCGTTTCCGAGCTCGTCGCCTCGGGGGGCTACGACGCGGTCTTCGTCGACGGCTGGCTCATGGCCCAGTACGTCCCGGATGCGTTCGCGGGTCTCCGGCTGCTCCACGAGCACAACGCGGAGCACGTGATGTGGCGCCGCCACACCGAGCTCGAGACCCACGCGTTGCGACGTTCGCTCGTCCGCATCGAGGCCGGCCGCGTGCGCCGGTACGAGGCCGGTCTGTTGTCGCGGTTCGACGTGGTGTTCGCGGTGTCCGAGGGCGACCGGGAGGCGCTCGCAACGCTC
>Ga0209859_1000002_pt1 | contig 54336 bp, 45 predicted proteins | sample GWRWS3_50_60_FD_187241 | JGI IMG/M metagenome (GOLD analysis project Ga0209859, IMG submission 187241) | Riverbed sediment microbial communities from areas with vegetation nearby in Columbia River, Washington, USA - GW-RW S3_50_60 (SPAdes)... | ecosystem: Environmental > Aquatic > Freshwater >... | reverse complement strand
AGGGCGAGCGGCCGGGGGTGAGCTCGAGCACCGGCCCGTTCCACAGGACTGCCTGGCGCTCGCGGCCTCGGAGCACGAGCCAGGGCGTGCCGAATGGTCGCGGCCCGGCGGCCTGGACACGCCAGCGATTACGCGTGCGCAGGTGGCTGCGAAGGAGGAACCTGCCCTCGAAGCCGAGAAGGAGGTTCTTGCCGACGGCCTCGACGCGCTCGAGGCGGCGCCCGTCGAGGCGCTCGGCGAGCCGGAGGACCGCGGCGCGAGGGTACGGCGTCTCGACGGCGACGGCCTCCCCCTCGAGCACCCGCAGCCGCTCGGCGGCGCGATGGAGGGCGTCGCCCTCAGGCACGGAGTACGGCCCGGCGAGGGCCGGCGAGGAAGCCGGCTTCGACGAGGAGCGGCATGGCCTCGGTCTCCCCGACCGGCCGGCTGTCGAAGCGCTCGACCGCCAGTCGCTTGAGGCCGCTCCGGCGCGTGTGCTCGACGAGCGCGGCGAGCGCCGAGCGGAGCCACTCCTCCTCGGGCGCTCGAAGCGGAACGAGCGAGCGGCCGCCGCGCTCGACGAAGAGCGCCGCCTCCCCGCCCAGGAGAACCACGTGCGCGCCGGCGACTCTCGCTGCCCGGGCCCCGGAGCGCTTCGGCCACGAGAGCGCCGCGCCGTACGGCTGCGCGGGGTCCGCGGCGGCGAGAACGAGCGCGGCCTCCTCCTCGGGGCGCTCGCGCAGCCGCTCGACCGCGCCCGGGAGCGCGAACTGGGCCCCGCCGAGCCCCTCGACGAAGTAGCCGCGGCGGCAAACGCCGAGCGTCTCCAGCCTGCGGAGCTCGCGATAGACGGGCGCGTAGCCGCCCGGAATCCCCTCTGCACGAACACCGTCGCGCGTCACGATCCCCTGCCGTTCGAGCAGGAGCTCGGCCAGTGCGCGCGGATCCGGCTCTACGGCGAAGATCCCGGCCGCGGACGACCAGCGCCCCTGGGTCGCCGTGATCGCGTTCGCCCGCGAGCGCGAGAAGCGCCGCGGCCGCTTCTCGGGCCGGGGAGCCGGGAAGCGACGGCTGGCGCGGAGCGGCTGCCACGCGTCGTTCGTCACCTCGCCGGCCCAGACGAGATCCCAGAGCGCGGGCAACGCCACCTCGCCTTCGAGCCCTGTCCTGCTCAGGAGGTCGAACCAAAAGAGCGCGCCGTAGGCAAGCGCAGCGCGGATGGCTTCGTGGACCTCGCCCTCCGGAGGGGGAAGCGCCCCCGGGCGACCGAGAGCCGCCGCATCCTCGCGGAAGTAGAGGGCGACGCGCTCGAGGCCTGCGCCGACCCAGACGAGCTCGCCCGCCGCGGTGAGCTGGTCGAGCCAGGCGGGCTGGTACCCGGAGACCCGGCGCGGGAGCACATCGCTCTCCCAGAGCGGCACGGGCAGCGAGAGGCCCTGGAGCGGGACGAGCGCCTCGCGGAGCGACGCACGTCGGTCGAGGCCCTGCCACGCGGGCAGGAAGCGGCCGAGGGCGCCCTGGTCGACCGGCTCTACCTCCTTGCGGAGCCGCGCGAGACTGGCCCGCCGCAGCCGGCGGAGGACGTCTGGATCGCACCACTCGCGCTCCGTCCCGCCCGGTCGCAGCTCCCCGCGGACGAGGTCGAGGCCGGCCAGGAGCGCCTCGATTCGACCGGGCTCGAGCCCGAAGCGGCGCGCTGCCTCCCCGGTCGTGAACGGGCCACGCGCTCGCGCGAAGCGGCGGAGGACCCAGCCGAGGGGGTCATCGCCTCCCTCGAGGTACGCGTCGGGTAGGCCGGAGGGCGGCATGGCCCCGACGGCGTCGCGATAGCGACCGGCGTCCTCGGCGGCGATCAGCCGCTTCTCCCCGACGACCCTGACGCGCACCGCGCGTCGCTCGGCCTCGAGCGGCGCGGCGAGGGCTTCGTCGAACTCGCCGGACGCGAGATCGCCCCGGCGGAGGAGGTGGTCGTGGAGCGAGTCGGCGCTCCGCGGCGAGCCGCGCAGCTCGGCCTCTACCTGCTCGAGCGCCTCCGGGTCGATGAGGTCGCGGAGCTCTTCCTGGCCGAGCAACTCCTTCAGAAGGTCGCGGTCAAGGGCGAGGGCCTGCGCTCGTCGCTCGGCGAGCGGGGTGTCGTCCTCGTACATGTACGTGGCGACGTAGTCGAAGAGGAGCGACGAGGCGAAGGGTGACGCGCTTCCGGTCTCCACCTCGACGAGGTCGATCCGGCGCTGGCGGAGCGCGTGCAGGAGTGCGCGCAGCGCCGGCAGGTCGAAGACGTCCTGGAGGCACTCGCGGTACGTCTCGAGCACGACCGGGAAGTCCGGGTAGCGCCGAGCGACCTGGAGAAGGCCCTGGGCCTTCAGGCGCTGCTGCCAGAGCGGGGTGCGCTGCCCGGGCCGGCGGCGGGGGATGAGAAGCGCCCGCGCGGCGTTCTCGCGGAAGCGGGCGCCGAACAGCGCGGTGCCGCCGAGCTCCGCAACGACCAAGTCCTCCAGCTCGTCCGGCCCGACGAGCACCTCGTCGAGCGGCGGCGGGGCGTCGGCGTCCGGCAGATGCAGCGCGACACCGTCGTCCGACCAGATGAAGTTCGCCTCGAGCCCGAGGGACTCTCGCAGGCGGGCGCCGAGAGCGAGCGCCCAGGGCGCGTGCACGCGGGCGCCGAACGGCGTCAGGATGCAGAGACGCCAGTCGCCGATCTCGTCGCGGAAGCGCTCGACGACGACCGTGCGGTCCGAGGGGAGCACGCTCGTCGCCTGCTCCTGCTCGCGCAGGAACGTGAGGAGGTTCTCCGCAGCACGCTCGTCCAGCTCGTGCTCACTCACAAGGCGCCCGCGCGCCTTCTCGTCGTCGAGGGCCACGAGCTCCCGCGCCGCTCGACCGATCGCCTCGCCGAGCTCGTACGGGCGGCCGACGCCCTCGCCCTTCCAGAAGGGCACGGCGCCGGGGACGCCGGGCGCCGGGGAGACGAGGACGCGGTCGCGCGTGATCTCCTCGATGCGCCACGTCGAGGCGCCGAGGAGAAACGTCTGGCCGGCGCGCGCCTCGTAGACCATCTCCTCGTCGAGCTCGCCGACGCGTCCGCCGCCGTCGACGAGGTGAACGCCGAAGAGGCCGCGGTCGGGGATCGTGCCGGCATTCGTGACCGCCAGGCTTCGCGCCCCCTCGCGACCGCGCAGACGCCCGGCGACGCGGTCCCAGATGATCCGGGGTCGCAACTCGGCGAACTCCTCGGATGGATAGCGCCCTGCGAGCATGTCCAGCACGTTCTCCAGCTGTCGGCGCTCGAGGTCACGGAAGGGCCACGCACGCCGAACGAGGTCGTGGAGCTCGTCAACAGCGATCTCCTCCTGCGAGCAGATCGCCACGATCTGCTGGGCGAGCACGTCGAGCGGATTTCGCGGGACTCGCGTCTCCTCGATCAGCCCGTCCTTCATGCGGCGGACGACGACCGCGCTCTCGAGGAGGTCCCCGCGGAACTTCGGGAAGATGCGGCCCTTGGAGGGCTCGTCGAGGCGGTGGCCGGCGCGCCCGACCCGCTGGAGCCCGCGCGCGACCGACTTCGGCGACTCGACCTGAACCACCAAGTCGACTGCGCCCATGTCGATCCCGAGCTCGAGCGAGGACGTGGCGACGAGGCACGGGATCTCGCCCTTCTTGAGGAGCTCCTCCACCTCGACGCGCTGCTCGCGCGCGAGCGAGCCGTGGTGGGCGCGGGCGATCTCCTTCTCGGCGAGCTCGTTGAGGCGGAGGGCGAGACGCTCGGCGAGACGGCGATTGTTCACGAAGACGATCGTCGAGCGGTGCTCCTGCACGAGCTCGAGAAGCGCCGGGTAGATCGAGGGCCAGATCGAGCCGCCCTCGCCGGGCTCGCGCATGTCGTCGAGCGGGACGACGACGCGGAGGTCGAGCTCCTTCCGGCTGCCGGCGTCCACGAGCTCGATCGGGCGGCCACCCGAGACGAAGCGGCCGATCTCCTCGAGCGGGCGCTGCGTCGCAGACAAACCGATCCGTTGGATCGGTTTGTCTACTAGTCGCTGGAGCCGTTCGAGGCTCAGTGCTAGATGCGCCCCCCGCTTGGCTCCAGCGACTGCGTGCACCTCGTCCACGATCACGACCCGGACGCCGCGCAGGATCTCGTGGGCGCGCGAGGTGAGCATGAGGAAGAGCGACTCGGGTGTCGTGATGAGGATGTCCGGCGGTCTCTTGAGCATCGCCGCGCGCTCCTTCGGCGGAGTGTCGCCCGTGCGGACGGCGACGGAGAGCTCCGAGCCGATGCCGGCGAGCGGCCCGCGCAGGTTGCGCTCGACGTCGTAGTTGAGCGCCTTCAGCGGGCTGACGTAGAGCACTTGCGTCCCCTCGCCGGGCTGCGCGCGGTCGAGCGCCCAGAGGAACGCCGCAAGCGTCTTCCCGGACCCGGTCGGCGCCTGGATGAGGACGTGCGTGCCGGATGCGATCGCCGGCCAGCCCGCCTCCTGGGCCGGCGTGGGGGCGTCGAACGTCCGCTCGAACCACTCGCGGACGGCGGGGCTGAAAGGCGCGAGCGCGGTCACGCGCTCAGCGTACCGGTCGCTTCCGGCCAACTCGGTGGCGCCCGGAGGCACCTACAGATACGGGGCCACCCCGGACCACCACCCGCCTTCGAGCATAGTCGGAAAAGACGCGCGCGTGGCGCGCGGTTCGTGCCTAGGGCGCCCCAGCTTGTGTCGAGGTAGACGCGGCCGCAGGCCGCAGGCCCGCAGGCCGGGCGCGAGCCTGCCGACTACAATCGCCCCGTGGCGACCACGCGCCCGACGTACCTCCATTTCACGGGCGACGAGGAGGCCGACCGCTTTCTCGCCGAGGAGCCCCTCGCGCTTCTCGTCGGCTTCGTGCTCGACCAGCAGGTCACCGTGCAGAAGGCCTTCTCCGGCCCGCTCGAGCTCCGCCGCCGCCTCGGCACCTTCGACGCGGCCGAGATTGCGCGCGCCGATCCAGCCGAGCTCGAGGAGGTCTTTCGGGCGAAGCCAGCGATTCACCGCTTTCCCGGCAACATGGCGAAGCGGGTGCAGGAGCTCTGCGTCGCGATCGCGGAGGAGTACGGCGGCCGCGCCGAGCGCGTCTGGCTCGAGGCGGCGACGGGCCAGGACCTCGAGCGGCGCCTCCTCGACCTGCCGGGGATCGGCCCGATGAAGGCGAGCTCCCTCATCGCCATCCTCGGGAAGCGCTTCGGCGTCCGCCCGCCCGGCTGGGAGGATGTCGCGCCCACCTACCCGACGCTCGGCGACGTCGACTCGCCCCAGACGCTCGAGGCCTACCAGGAGAAGAAGCGCGCCTACAAGGCGTCGCTCAGGGCGGGGCGCTCAACGGCCTAACCCTGGCCGACCTTGCGGACGCGCCGGGGAGGCGGCATGATCCCGCCGTCTTCGTCAGCAACGCCACAAGGAGGTCGCGCTCATGCCGAAGGGGCGAGTCAAGATTAATGCGACTTCTCCGAAGCACCCTGACTGGCCCAGGGATCCGGAGAAGGCGGTGGCCGCGATCGTGGGCGACCACAACGCGACGTACGTGCCCCGGTCGCTCCACTTCAGCCACGACCGGAAGTGGGCCTGGGCCGTGATCGACACGGTGGAGCCAGAGGAAGGCAGCCAGGCGACGAGGTTCTTCGACCTCGCCCAGGAGCTCGACGCTGTCGAGATCACGCTGCTCATCGGCAGCGAACGGTGGTTGGAGCTCGGGGGAGTGGGCGAGCAGAGCTGACCGTGCAGGTCTCCTAGCCCGGAAGCGCGAGCAGCGCCTCGGCCTCGCGTAGGTAGGCACTCGCCCCGATCCGCTGGAAGAGCTCCAGCGCGCGCGCAAGCTGGGGCTCCGCCTGGCCGCGCGACCCGGCGTCGACGAGCCCTTGGGCGGCTCCGAGGCGCGCGAAGGCCTCGTCCGGGAGGGACCCGATCGCGGCGTAAAGGTCCGCCGCACGGCTGAGCTCCCCGGACGCCACCGCGCTTGCCGCTTCGAGCCACCGGCTCGCCGTTGGGGCGCCTGAGGCCGCCTCGCGTAGCGACTGGGAGCGCCCGAGAGCGTGCAGCGTGAAGGCGAGGTCGGCGACCCAGTACGAGGTCGGGCAGCTACCCGGCCACAGGGAGAGGAGCTCCTCCGCGAGCGCCTCCGCCTCATCGGGGCGGCCCGTCGCAACGAGAACGCGCGCGCGGAGCGCGAGCGCCGGGATCAGCACCTCCGGGTACCCGGCACGCCGCCCCAGATCGAGCGCCCGCACAGAGTCGTCGAGAGCGACGGACCCGTCGTCGCGTGCGAGGTGGATCCGGCTGCGCACGAACCTGGCGTCCTGCTCGATGGCGTTCGGTGAGCCGGCCTCCACATGCGCAATCAGCTCGCCGGAGAGCCTGACGGCATCGTCCCACAAGCCCCGCCAGTACCACTCGTAGACACGCTCGCCGTCGAACCAGAGGATGCGGTCGGCGTCCCCGAACCGCCTTGCTGCCCTCCGGCCTTCCTCGTAGAGCTCGAGGGCACGATCGAGCTCGCCGGCTTCGACGAGCGCGTTGCCGAGGTTCGCGTAACCGCGGACGCTCTCGAGCGAGTTGCTGCTCGCGGCCACGGCGATGCTCTCTTCGAGGTCGCCGACCCCCTGCGGGTCGCCGATGCGCGCGCGGGCGAGCCCGATGCTGGCCAGCGCGTGCGCGCGCAGCTCCGCAATCCCCAGCCCGTCCGCCATCTCCAGCGCTTCGAGCCCGACGCGGATGGCCTCCTCGTTTTCGTCGCCGATCATGAGAAACCGCGCGAGGCTGCCGAGGGCGTACGCCTTCGCGCGCGAGGGAGGGGCGTCCTCGAGCAGCGCCGCAGCCTCCTCGAAGTGACGAAACGCCTCCGCCTTCCCCTCCATCCAGAGAAGCTCCCCGAGCAGGACGATCGCCTCCGCGGCGCTCTCGCGCTCATCGGCGGCGAGGAACGCGTCACGCGCCTCGCTTAGAGCGTCACCGCCCGCCGCCTCGGCATGGAACCGGGCCTCTCCAAGGCGGAGAAGGAGCTGCGCCCGCTCGGGGTCGCCGTCCGGCGACAGGTCGAGAGCGGCCCGATAGAAGCGGACGCTGGCGGGGAACGCGTTGAGACTCGCGGCTCGGTCTCCGGCCTCTCGGAGCGCGACCCGGGTGCGCTCGGCCAGCGCGTCCGTCTCCTGACCTGAAGCACGGGCGAACTCCAGCGCGCTCAGGTAGTGGTGGGCGAGCATCTCGGCCCTGTCCTCGGCGCGCTCGACGTTCAGCGACTCGATCCAGGCGGCGGCCAGGCGATGTCTTTCGGCCCGGCGAGCGCGGGGGATCTGACCGTAGGCGACGTCGCGGAAGAGGACATGCCAGAACGTGTACTGGGTCTCGCGGGCGACCGACGAGCGGCGATCGCGGCGGATGAAGCCCTTGCGCTCGAGCTCGAGCAAGAGCTCCTCGACCTTCCACCGCCGGACGCCCCCGAGGGCGGCAAGCGCCCCGGCCCAAAACGCCCTGCCGATGACGGAGGCGTCCTGGAGGAGCGCCTTCTCCACGCGCGGGAGCGCATCGAGGCGTGCGGCGATGATGGCCTGGATCGATTCGGGAAGCGGGAGCTCGCCGGTCGGAGGCCTTCGGCCTTCGGGCGCGACCAGCCCGCGGTCGACGAGCATACGCACGTACTCCGCGGCGTAGAGGGGGTTGCCACCGGCACGGGCGAGAAGGGCGGACTCGGCGGGCTCGGGCAGGATCGTGTTCTCGAGCAGGCTGCCCACCAGCACGGTGGTCTCCGCGTCCGTCAGCGGAGAGAGCCGCAGCGTCAGAGCGTTGTCCCGCGTCTCGCTCCAGCCGGGCCGGCGCTCGAGGAGCTCCGGCCGGGCGGTGCAGAGGACGAGGAGAGGCGCGCCGCCCGCCCACTCGACCAGATGGTCGATGAAATCGAGCAGGCCGTCGTCGCCCCAATGGAGATCCTCGAACACGAGCACGAGCGGACCGGGTGTCGCGAGCGCCTCGAGGAAGCGCCGCCACGCTGCGAACGCCTCGCCGCGACGGTCACCGGTGCGCTCGGCCTCGCCGCTCAGGCCGACGAGCGAGCGAAGGTGACTCTCGACCCAGTCCGCCTCGACGGGATCGGCGATCGCTCGCCCGATCGTGCGGTGCAGCTTGGCCCCTGCGTCCTCGCCTGTGTCCGTCGCGAAGATCTCCGCCCGACCCTTCACCATCTCTCCGAGCGCCCAGAAGGTGACTCCGTTGCCGTAGGGCAGGCACCGTCCCAGCTGCCACGCGGCGCGCTCGGGATCCTCTGCACCGACGACCGAGAACTCGTACACGAGGCGGCTCTTGCCGATTCCGGGCTCGCCTACGAGCGTGACGAGCTGGACCGAGCGCTCATGCGTCGCACGGGCGAGCGCCCGTTTGAGCGAGTCGAGCTCCTCGAGCCGCCCGACGAAGCGCCCCCGTCGGCGCTGGCGCGCTTCCTCGTCAGGCTGCTTCTGCGGCGAGATCGCTTCCCAGACCGGAACGGGCTCCGGCTTTCCCTTCGCCTCGACCGCCTGGGCTTCGCGGTACTCGATCGCGTGGCCGGTGGCGGCGTACGTCGACGCGTCGACAAGGATCCCGTCCACAGGGGCCGCCGCCTGCAGACGGGAGGCCGTGTTCAGGACGTCGCCCGCGGCCATCCCCTCTCCCTCGCTCGGCCGCGCCCCCAGCGCGACGACCGCCTCGCCCGTCGTGACCGCGAGGCGGACGTGGAGGTCGAGACCTGGGTCGCCGGTGTTGAGCTCGGCGATCGCCTCGCGGATCGCGAGCGCGGCGCGGACGCCCCGCTCGGGATCGTCCTCGTGCGCCGCGGGCGCGCCGAACAGGGCGACGACGGCGTCGCCGATGAACTTCTCCACCGTCCCTCCGAAGCGCTCCAGCTCCGAGCGGAGGCGCGCATAGTAGGGCGCGAGGACCCGGCGCACCTCCTCCGGATCGAGGCCCCCGGCGCGCTTCGTGAAGTCGACGAGGTCGGCGAAGAGCACGGTGACGACCTTGCGCTCCTCCGGCTCCTCCGGCTCCGCCAGCGCCGCTCCGCACGACGTGCAGTAGGCGAGCTCGGATGAGGCGAGCGCCCCGCACGAGGGGCACTCGATTCCGAGCACTCCACCGCACCCGCCGCAGAAGCGGGCCTTGTCCGCATTCTCGAAACCACAGGCAGGGCAGTTCACGGCACCTCCTGCGTCGCGACTCAGCCTATCGCGCGGACGGAGCCCAGATGCCCGCTAGTGCCCCTTCAGGTAATGCAACCTCGTTCCTGGCGGGCGAGGAGCAAGCCAGGCTAGGACGCAGGGAGCCTCCATACCCGAAGGTATGGGGGCGACCGAGGACGACGCCTGGCGCCGCTCATCGCGCGTCAGGGACCTGGGGTGTATTCCTGGATGGGCACTAGGCAACGCCGGCGAGCAGAGAGGCGCGGTTCTCCCGCAGCATCTCGCGCGCGATCACGATCCGCTGGATCTCCTGCGTGCCCTCGTAGATCTGCGTGATCTTCGCGTCGCGCATCATGCGCTCGACCGGGTACTCCTTCATGTACCCGTAGCCGCCGAGGATCTGGACGGCCTCGGTCGTGACCTCCATGGCCGTGTCCCCGCAGAAGAGCTTGGTCATCGCGGAGAGCTTCGTCAGCGGCTCGACCCCCTCGTCAATCGCCATCCCGACCTTGTAGAGAAGCCCGCGCGCGGCCTCACATCTCGTCTCCATCTCGGCGAGCTTCGCGGAGATGAGCTGGTGCTCGGCGATCGGCTTCCCCATCGTCTCCCGGGTCTTCGCGTAGGAGAGCGCGTAGTCGGTCGCGCCCTGTGCGATCCCGAGCGCCTGCGCGGCGATGCCGGGCCGCGAGCGGTCGAGAACGCGCATGGCCACCCTGAAGCCGTCTCCCTCCTCGAGGAGGCGGTTCTCCACGGGCACACGGCAGTCGTTCAGGAAGATCTCGCCGGTCGTGGAGCCCTTGATCCCCATCTTCGGCTCGATGCGCCCGACCTCGAAGCCGGGGGAGTCGCTCTCGACGAGGAACGCGGAGATGCCCGCGTGGCCCGCCGTGGGGTCGGTCTTGGCGAAGACGACGTAGAGGCTGGCCACGCCCGCGTTCGTGATGAAGCGCTTCGCGCCGTTGACGACGTACTCGCCGTCCACGCGGCGCGCCTCCGAGCGCATCGCGGCCGCGTCGGAGCCCGAACCCGCCTCGGTGAGCGCGTAGGCGGGGAGCCACTCCCCGCTCGCGAGCCGCGGCAGATAGCGCTGCTTCTGCTCCTCGCTCCCGTCGTTCCTAATCGCGAGCGAGCCGAGCTCCTGCAGCGCCAGGATCAGCCCAGTCGTCGCGCAGACCTTCGAGATCTCCTCGATGGCGACCAGGACCATGAGCGTCCCCGTCCCCGTCCCGCCGAAGCGCTCTTCGAAGGGCAGGCCGAGGATCTCGTGCTCGCGGAAGAGCTCGACCATGTCCCAGGGGAACTCGGCCGACTCGTCGATCTCGGCCGCGCGCGGTGCAATGCGCTCGCGGGCCAGCGCCCGGATGAGGTCGCGGATCTCGCGCTGCTCCTCGGAGAGCGGCTCGTACCCCACGACCAAGATCTTAGTTGGCGTCGCTCCAGTCGAGATCCTGGACGGCGAGCGGGATGCGGACGACGAGCCCGTTGGGCCGCTCGGTTCGGAACAGGTAGACGCTCGCCCGGGTCGCGAGGGCAGTCCACCGATCGTCGGGCGACCAGGCGATCGTGTGCGGCAGCGTGACCCTCGAAGGAAGTGGGACATCGTGCCCGTCCCGCGTGAACACCTCCACGCCCAGTGAATCGGAGCCGAGCAGGGCGTAGTAGCCGCCCCGAGCGCTGGGACGGACGATCCGCGCGCCTCGGACCCGCCACTGCGGAAGGGCGAAGTCTGCCCTGTGCCCCTCGAGGCCTACGACCACACGCTCGTGCGGCGAGTCCACGGTTTCGGCGAGCACGACGTAGCGTCTCTCGCCAAGCCAAACCGCTTGCACGGCGCGGACCCTGGCATCGTCGATCAGGCCCGGACGCCGTCGGATGGCGCGGGTCAGCTCCTCCTGCGAGAGAACGACCTGGGCGGTTCCAAAGCCGAGGCCGGACCACATGATGTCGCCGTCGAAGGCTCCAATCCCGCCCGTCGAGATGTGCGGCTCACAGCTCTCAAACGAGGGCGCCCGCACCGGCTCGAGCTCCGGCAGAGAGAGAGCGTGTAGCCGGCAGTCCTCGTCCGCGTAGGTGAGGACGCCGGCCGCTCCGGCCTCCCGCAGCTGCGAGACGGCGAGCCCCGACTGGCGCGCCAGGGCCGCCGGCGGCGGCGTCGTCGCGCGTGCCGCTCGCGGCTCGGAGCGCCTCCCGTCGCCTCGCACCGCGTCGACGGCCGCCGCCAGCCCGAGCACGACGAGGACGGCGACGACAAGCCATGTCCACCAGCGCCGCACGCCTACCGCCAGAAGAGGTCGCGGGCCACGATCGGGATGTGGACGAACTGCGGGCTGGGCTCGTCCGCGCGGAAGACGTAGATGCCGTCCGCGGTCGCCTCAGCGATCCAGCGCTCGTCCGGCGACCACGTGAGCGCGTCGCCGTGGCGGATGGCCGGTCGCGCGGTTTCTCCGTCGCGGTCGACGACCGCCAACCCGCCGGGCGAGGCGATGCGGGCAGCAACGAAGGCGCCCGTCGGGCTCGGCCGAAGCCCGGTCAAGCCGTCGTATCCATAACCCGGCTCCGAGACGAGACGGCTGCCGGAGAAGACGCCGAGCAGCTCGACGGTCTCCCGGCGCCGGCGGGCTTGGACGATCGCAGCCAGGCGCTTCCCGCTGAGCCAGGCGATCTCCTCGACGGTGAAGCGGTAGCCGGTCCAGCCCGCGCGGCGAACCTCGCGCGCAACGTCAGCCCGCGAGAGCACGACCCGCTCCCGAACGATTCTGGGCTCACTTGGGCCGCTCAGCTCGATGATCGCACCAGCACGAATGAGTGAAAGCGCACCGTCGGCGCGCCACGCGGGTGCGCAGCCGCGGTAGCGGGCGAGAGGATGTCCGTCGGCCGTGAGCACATCGACCCGTCCGTTCCGACACTCGGCTGTGTAGAAGAGGCCCGGGTCGGGGTGAGCTCGCCCGAACGAGACGACATCACCGAGCGACACCGTAAACCGGCACGCGTGCTCCGTCGGCGCCGGATGGGGCTCGAGGTCCGGGAGCGTGAGGGAGTGGACGGCGCAGTCCTCGTCCGCGTAGGTGAGGACGCCCCCCTGCACGCCCGCCTCCCGGAGGTCCACGGCGGCCTCGGCGAGCCCGCTCTCCTCCGCTTCCGTCGTCGTCCGCGCCCGCGGCTGGGGCTCCGCCTCCGACCGCTCGGGCTCCTCCCCACCCCCCAGCGCGTCCACGCCCGCGGCGACGCCCAGGGCGGCGACGGCCCCGACCAGGAGCCACGTTGCGATCCGGCGCACGGCGCTGTCTCAACGAGTGGTACCAGGAATCCGTATATGCAGGTGGTTGTCGTGGTTCCAGAGGGCCTGGACGACGCTGGGCGGCCCGGTGAGGCCCGTGTTCGGCCCGACGTAGACGATCTCGGCGCCCGCCCGCACGAAGCGGTCGACGAGGTCCTGGGCAAGACGGTGGTCGATCTGGTCGACGCGCAGGGGCGGCCGCTCGCGGCGATCGGCCCGCGGGTAGTAGACGTCGACGTCGAGCCCGTTCTGGTGCGTGACATGCTTCGGGCCGAAGGGTCCGCCGAACCGCCTGCTCAGGTCGCCGATCCCGAGTCGCGGCGCCTCGGGGTGCGCGGCCGCGTACTCCTGGACGACCCGGAGCACGACCCGCAGGAGGCGGTCGGTCCCCCAGCGCCTCCACCCGCGGTTCGGCACTCGGTGGAGGACCGGATCCCAGCTGAAGAAGCGAACGCCCTCGGCGGGAAGGCGCACGCCCTGCACGAGCCGGCCGGCCGAGGGCGTCCCGAGGGCGATGGAGTCACGCCACACGATCGCCGGCGCGGACGGCTCGGGCGCCGGCGTGACCGGCGTGCCTGCGCCCGGATCCACGAACCCGGTCGCCAGGGCGGCGGCGGCGAACGTGAGGACGAACGTAAGGGCGGCGATTCTCACCGGCGAGAGGTCTACGCCGGCCGATCGCCCCGGAGTCCCGGACCCCGAGACGACCGCGTACCGTATCCTCGCCGTGGGCGCCGCCTGGTTGACCGCCGCAGTCCTCGCCGCGTTCGCCCCGGCGCCTGACGAGGAGTGGCACGCCGTCCTCGGGCTCTCGGAGCGGGGCCGGCCGATCAGCGTCCACCGCTTTGGGGACTTCGCCAGCCCGAGGAAGATCCTCGTCGTCGGCTGCATCCACGGGGACGAATGCCAGGGAGTCAAGATCACCCGGCGCCTCGCGCGGGGCGCGGTCCCGGCGGGACTCGATCTCTGGATCGTCCACCAGCTCAACCCCGACGGGCACCGGCTGGGCGTCCGCCAGAACGGGCGAGGCGTGGACCTGAACCGCAACTTCGGCTCGGAGTGGATCCCGATCGGCCACCGCTGGGACCCGCAGTACTCGGGGCCACGCCCGTGGTCGGAGCGCGAGACGCGGCTCGCGCGGACGCTCGTCCTCCGCGTCCGGCCCGACGTGACGATCTGGTACCACCAGCCGCAGGCTCTCGTGCGCGCCTGGGGCCAGAGCCGGAGGACCGCGCGCCGCTACGCGCGCCTCGCCGGCGAGCACTACCGCTCCATCCGCTGGCCGAACGGGACGGCGCCGAACTGGCAGAACCATACGTTCGCGGGAGCGGCGTCCTTCGTCGTCGAGCTTCCTCCCGGGCGTCTCTCCGCTACGAGCGCAGCCCGGCACGCGCGTGCCGTCCGGCTCCTCCTCGCCGGCCGATAGCTCAGCCGGCGGTCGGCTGTTCCGGTATGCCGGCCGGCTCGGCGAGGAAGCGCGCGAGGCGCTCGGCCTCGTCCTCCGCGAGCGAGACCGCTGCCTCGGCGTGCGGGGTGCGTCCGTCCTCGCTCCAGACGCTGAAGCGCACGTGGCGGCGCACCTCGTCCTCCCCGAAGTAGCGTGAGACGCGGAGCGCCTTGGCAGCGTCGCCCTCGACGAGCGGGTGCGACCGGAAGAACTCCACGATCTTGACCCGCTGCGGGGCGCCGCACCACGGGCAGAAGCGAAACCGCTCCTCGACCTCGCCGCGGCAGCTCCCGCACGCGCGCATCGTGGCCCAAGCGTACGACTCCCAGCGGACCTCCGCAAGGCGCGCGGCCGTATCCCGAGCAACATGGACCGGACCGTGGCGCCCGTTCGTATAGTCGGCACGCGATGGTGGGCGCGGGCCGCGACGAGCGCGCCTGGGTGCGTGGCGCCCAGGCCGGGTCGGCCTCCGATTTTGAGGCCCTCTTCCGCGCCCACTGGCCGCGCGCCTACCGCGCCGCCTACCTCGTCGTCCACGACGCGGCTGCGGCGGAGGACGTCGCCCAGGAGGCCTTCCTCGCCGCCGTGCGGGCCCTCGACCGGTTCGACAGCCGGCGCCCCTTCGGGCCCTGGCTCCACCGGATCGTCGTCAACCGCGCGATCGACTGGGCGCGGGCGAGGGCTCTGCGCCGCGAGGTGGGCGCCGGCGATGCGATCGCCGAGGCGCCGGCCGAGGAGCGGGGAGACCCCACCGCCCCGCTCTCGGACGACGTCGTCGCCGCGCTCGCCTCGCTGTCGCCCGATCACCGCGCCGTGATCGTGCTCCGCTACGTCCTCGAGTACACGCCTGGGGAGATCTCGCGCATGCTCGAGCTCCCCCGAGGCACCGTCAACTCCCGGCTGCGGCGGGGGCTGGACGCGCTCCAGGGCGCCGTGCGAACGGAGGAGGAGCAGTGAGCGTCCCTCGCCTTCGGCTCGCTCCCGCGGGGGAAACCCTGTTTCCCCCGCGAGCCCCCTTCTCTGATCCCGTGGGGGAACCTCCCGGTCCCCCCACGCCCCCTCCACTCGCTCAAGGGCCAGAGGTTGGCCCATGAGCGAGCGCGATCTCCGCTCGGCACTCCTCGGCGTGCCCGTGCTGGACGAGCTCGAGGCGCAGCGCCGCACCTGGGCGGTCGTGCGGGCCGCCTACGCCGAACGCGAGCCCGTCTCGCGCCGTGCGTGGCGCCCGCGTCTCGTGATCGCCGTGGCCGTCGCCGCTGCTCTCGTGGCCGCGGCGCTCTCCCCGCCGGGTCGCTCTGTCGGCGGCTGGATTCGCGATCGAGTGGCGGGCAAGGAGCTCGCGGAGCCGGCGCTCGTGCGCCTCCCCGCGGCCGGGCAGCTCCTCGTGGTCTCCGAGCGCGGCCCGTGGATCGTCCGGCCCGACGGCTCGAAGCGGCTCCTCGGAGACTACGAGGACGCAAGCTTCTCGCCGAGGGCCAAGTTCGTCGTCGTCACCGACGGCCACCTTGTGATGGCGGTGGAGCTAGACGGCGACCCCCGCTGGCAGGTGGCGCGGCCGGGGCCCGTAGCGGATCCCCGCTGGGCCCCTAGCCCAGGCTTCCGCGTCGCCTACCGAGAAGGAGACACGCTCCGCGTCGTGGCCGGCAACGGCACCGGCGACCGGCTGCTCGCCCGGGACGTCGCGCCCATCGCCCCGGCCTGGCTGCCGGAGGAGGGCCGGACCGTGCTCGCGTACGCCGACACGACCGGGCGCGTCCACGTCGTCGAGGCGGACGGCGAGAAAGAGCTGTGGTCGGCTCGGACAGGTGCCTCGCCGGAGAAGCTCGCCTGGTCGTCGGACGGAAGGCTCCTCCTCGTCGTCACCAACAGCGACCGCCATCCGCTCTATCGCGCGAACGGGCGCCCTGCGCGCAGTGTCCGCACACCGGCGAGTCAGGACGTCCTCGACGCGGACTTCGAGCCAGGAACTCGAGACGTCGCCTACTCGGCCTTCGACTCGGCGAGCCGACGGAGCCTCGTCGTCCTCGGCGACGAGCGCCTCCAGGCCGTCGAGGGCCATATCGACGACCTCGCCTTCTCGCCGGACGGGCGGTGGCTCCTCGCGGGCTGGCCGGAGGCCGATCAGCTCCTCTTCCTCCGCCTCCCCGGCGTCCGGCGCATCGTCGTCGTCGACGACGTCCGCCGCGAGTTCGACCCTGGGAGCACGGGAGCGAGCGCCTTCCCGCGCCTCGTCGGCTGGTGCTGCCCGCCGACTCCCTAGTAGCCGTAGCCCGAGTCCTCCTCGGTCGTCGTCTCGTCGGTCGTCGTGCCGGCCCCGCCGCCGCCGATCGCGATCGTTCCCTCCATGCCACGGTCGCGGTGGTCGCCGACGGGGCAGTAGAGCTCGTACTCGCCGGCCTCTGAGAGATCGACCGCAAGCTCCACCGACTCGCCCGGCTGGAGCTCCTCCGTCTCCACCTCTCCCGCCGGGCCCTCGACCTCGAGCGCGTGCACGGTCGCGCCGCCGTTCACGACGCGGAACGTGTGCATCCCCGGGTCGAGCGAGAGCGATGCGGGCTCGAGCGCGAAGTCGCTGAGGGCGATCTCGACGACGGTGCCGCCGCCCGCTCCGCTCGCGGTCGGCGTCGCCTCGTCGGCCGTCCCTTCCTCCCCACCGCATGCCGGGAGGAGGGCCGCGGCGAGGGCGACGAGGAGGAGACGGCGCATCGAGAGTCCATACGCCGGGCCTCCTCAGGCGGTTTGGCAGGTGCCGCCGAACCGTTCCTTGGACGCGCTTCGAAGCGATCGGCTCGGTCTGCGGGGACGAGGCTGCCGACCAGTTCCTGAACGGTCCGAGCCCTGGCGCGACCACATCGGCTTCTGCGTCGACTACACCGGCGCGCTCGCGAAGAAGGACGAGGCCGGCCAGCAGGCGGCCGTCGACAACCTGACCGGTACACGGACGCCTTCTCCGGCTTCCTCGCCGAGGCGACCGGCCTGCCCCAGGACGCTCATGACAGGGACACGCTTGCCGCGGCCATCATTCAGCAGAACTCCGACGTGTTCGACGGATAGCCACACCGAACCGCCCGCGTCCGGGCTGCGAATCAGAGCGACCCGGCTCCGACGCCCCCGGTGAACTCCTGCCGTTCCCCGGGGGCGTCTTTGCTTGGACCCTTTCGAAACGAAGACCTGGCCGAGGCGTCCCCGAAATGAGTCCAGACTCTATCCTCGGGACGTGATCCTCGAGAACGGCGTCGTCCGTACGCTCGACCCGTCCCTGCCGCGGGCGGCCGCGCTCGCGATCGCCGGCGAGCGGATCGCTGGCGGCGTGGGGACGCACGAGACCGCGCTCGCGAGCCCCGACCGGGTCGACCTCGGCGGCCGCTGCGTCCTCCCAGGCTTCGCCGACTCGCACGTCCACTTCCCCACCTGGGCGCTCGCGCAGCGACAGGTGCGACTCGAGGGGGCACGCTCCCTCGACGAGGCCCTCCAACGGGTCGCCGCCGCCCTGAGCGACGTCCCGCCCGGGCGCTGGCTGCGCGGTCTCGGGTGGCGGAGCGGCGACTGGTCGCCGTCGGTCGAGCCGACGAAGGAGACGCTCGACGGTGTCACGGGCGAAGTGCCCGTGGCGCTCATGTCGAAGGACTACCACTCCCTCTGGGTCAACTCGGCCGCGCTCGCGCTCGCAGACGGAGAGCTCCAGGTGCCGGGGGGCGTGATCGAGCGCGACGAGCGGGGCGAGCCCACCGGCGTCCTGCGGGAGGAGTGCGCCTGGCACTTCCGCGACAACTACGCGCGACCGACCGAGCACGAGATGGTCGAGGCCTGCCGTGAGGCGATTCCGCTCGCGAACGCGCGCGGTGTCGTCAGCATCCACGACAAGGACGGCTGGCTCGGCGCCCTGCGCGTCTTCCAGCGCCTCAAGCAGGAGGAAGCGCTCACGCTTCGCGTCTGGCAGTCGCTCCCCTACGAGCACCTCGACCGCCTGGAGGAGATCGGCCTGACGTCCGGCCTCGGCGACGACCTCCTGAGGGTCGGCTACATCAAGGCGTTCCTGGACGGGACGCTCGGCTCGCGCACGGCGCTCCTGCTCGACGGCTCCGGCGTGGAGATCATCGGCTACGAGGAGTTCGTCGACGTCGTCCGCCGAAGCGCCCGCGCTGGCTTTCCGGTGGCGGTGCACGCGATCGGCGACCGTGCAAACCGCCGGGCGCTCGATGCCTTCGAGGAGACGCGCGACGAGTGGCGCCCGCGCGCTCTCCGCCAGCGGATCGAGCACGCCCAGCTCCTTGCCCCGGAGGACGTCGGCCGCTTCGCCGAGCTCGGCGTCGCCGCGTCCGTTCAGTTCAGCCACGCGCCTTCCGACCGCGACCTCGCCGACCGCTTCTGGACCGGGAAGACGGAGGGCGCCTACGCCTTTCGCTCGCTCCTCGACGCGGGCGCCCTCGTCGCCAACGGCTCGGACGCGCCGGTCGAAGAGCTCGACCCGCTGCTGGGACTCCGCGCCGGGGTGGCGCGGACGCTCGACCACCGAGATGCCTGGCACGGCGAGCAGGCCGTGACCGTCGAGCAGGCACTCCACGCGACCTGCGTCGCGCCGGCCTGGCTCACGGGCGACGAGCGCCGCCGGGGGACGCTCCTGCCCGGCTACTTCGCCGACCTCGTCGTCCTCGACCGCGACCCGCTCGAATGCCCGCCGGAGGAGCTCGGAGAGATCGAGGTCGTCGCCACGATGCTCGGCGGCCGCTGGGTGCACAACCCGCCGCCCTGGTAGCCCTCTCGGCACCCCCGAGGGCCGGGGTTAGAATGAGCCCATGCGCACGATGAGACCCGTCCATGACGAGGAGTGCGCGGTCGCCTGTACGGCAGAGATCATCGGCTCCAAGTGGACGGCGATCATCGTTCACGACCTCTCCGAAGGCCCTCGCCGATTCTCGGAGCTCGAGCGCTCCTGCCCGGGCATCAGCCCGCGAACGCTCTCCGAACGGCTGCGCGTGCTCGAGCACGACGGCATCCTCGAGAAGCACTCGGCCGCGCGGCGGGCCGAGTACGAGCTGACCGAGAAGGGCACGGCGCTCCTGCCAGTCATCGAGGAGATGCGCCGCTTCGGCCACGGTTGGCTCGTCTCGGACGACGCGCACACGCACGGCCAGAAGACGACGGTCGCGCCCGCGGCGTAGCCGCCGTCGTGCCGGAGGGCGGGATCGGCGAAGTTGTGATCGGCCCTCGGCGTCCCGTCCGGCATCGCCGCCGGGCGGCTGCAGCGGGCTAGCGCCGAACCAGGTTCCGCAGCACGAAGAGCAGATTTGCGGGACGCTCGGCCAGCCGGCGCGTGAAGAACGGGAACCACTCGGGCCCGAACGGCGTCGCCACCAGCACCTTGTAGCCGCGGCGAACGAGGTCGAGCTGGAGCTGGGGACGGACGCCGTAGAGCATCTGAAGCTCGAAACGGTCGCGCCCGATCCTCTCCCGCTCGGCGAAGTGGAGCGCGTGCTCGATCATCCGCTCGTCGTGCGTGGCGATCGCCGTGTACCCGTCGCCGCGGAGCGAGCGCTCGGCGAGCCGCAGGTAGGCGGCGTCGACGTCGGCCTTCCTCGGGTACGCGACCGCCTCCGCCTCGAGGTAGGCACCCTTCACGAGGCGGAGGTTCGGCGCGAGGGGCAGCAGGTCGTCGAGGTCCCGGGGAGTCCGGTAGAGGTACGACTGGAGGACGGTGCCGACGTTCACGAGCCCGTCCTCGCGCAGGCGACGGAAGATGCGGAACGTCGGGTCGACGAGGGCCGAGTACTCCATGTCGATGCGGACGAAGCTCCCGAGCTCGGCGGCCAGCTCGACGACGCGGCGCACGTTCGCGTAGGCGAGCTCCTCGTCGATTTCGAGCCCGAGGTGCGTGAGCTTGAGCGCCACGTTCGCCCGCAGCTCCTCAGCCTGGAGGCGCTCGAGGATCGCGAGATACTCCTCGACCACGGCACTCGCCTCCGCCTCGTCGAGCACGTCCTCGCCGAGAAGCGTCGTGTTCGTGTGGAGCCCGGCCTCGTTCAGCCGCCGCAGCACGACGACGCACTCGCCGAGAGTCTCGCCGGCGACGAAGCGGGAGGCCCCGAGGCGCATGCCGTGCGCGGCGACGAAGCGACGGACGAGCCGGTTCCCGGACGAGGCGAGGATGAACTTTCGGAGGATGCCGTTGACGATCCCGCTGAGCCCCACGTCAGCGCGGGAGGTCTCGGAAGGCGACGAGCGTCTCGCGGGCGGCGGCCACGCCGAGCGGCACGTAGCGTGCGAGTAGCCGCTCGTTCGGCGAGTGGGCGTTTGCTCCCGGGAGCGCGAAGCCGGTGAGGATCGTGGGTATGCCCTTGTCCGCGAGGGCCGGGACAATCGGAAGCGTGCCGCCCGTGCGCAGGAGCAGCGGCCGGCGGCCGAGCACGCGCTCGAACGAGTCCTGCGCGAGGCGAACCGCCGCCGCATTTGGAGGAACGAGCCCGGCGGGGCTGGACGACCGGCGCTCGATCTCGAGCTCGGCGCCCTTCGGCGCTGCCTCGCGGAGGAGCCGCTCGAAGGCGGCCGCGATCTCTTCGACGTCCTGACCGGGCGCGAGCCGGATCGAGACGTTGGCCTCGGCGAAGGCCGGGAGCACGGTCTTCACGAGGAGCGGCTCGCCGCCCTGGATGCCGTTCACGTCCACGGCGGCGCCGGCGAATGTTCGCGCGTAGAGCTCGTTCGCGGCGCCGGCGTCCATCGGCCTCGCTCCGGCGGCGGACAGCACGGACGCGCCCGGGTCGAGCTCCTCCCAGGAGGCGACCTCCTCCGCGCTCGGGGGGGTCACGCCCGCGCGAAGCTCGTCCGGGACGGCGACTACCGCCTGGAGCGTCTGCATCAGCGCGTGGACGGCGTTCAGCGCGGCGCCCCCGAACATCCCGGAGTGGAGATCCCGCTCTCCGCTCCGCAGGCGGACGTGGAAGTAGACGAGCCCGCGGACGCCGAGGTCGAACGAGGGCATGTCTTCGCGCGGCATGTCACTGTCGAAGATGACGCAGGCATCGGCGCCGAGCTCGTCCGCGGCCAGGAAGTCGACGATCGAGTGGCCGCCGATCTCCTCCTCGCCGTCGAACGCGACTCGGACGTTGACCGGGAGCGCGCCCTCCTCAGCGAGCAGCCGAGCGGCCTTCAGGAGCAGGTAGGCGTTGCCCTTGTCGTCCACGGCCCCGCGCGCGTAGAGGTAGCCGTCGCGGATCTCGGGCTCGAAGGGCGGCGACTCCCAGAGCTCGAGAGGCGCCGGCGGCTGCACGTCGAAGTGGCCGTAGATGAGGACTGTGGGGGCGCTCTCGGCGTCGCCCGACGCGCGGATCTCCCCGAGAGCGAGCGGGTGCGGCGTCTGGGTCGTGACGAGCTCGGCGTGACCCCCGGCGGCGCGAAGGAAGTCGCAGACCCACTCCCCCGCTCGGCGGACATCCTCGGCGTGCGCCGGGTCGGCGCTCACGCTGGGGATGCGGAGCCAGTCGAAGAGCTCCTCGAGCCAGGCGGGGTCGAGCTGCTCGCTCATTCCGACCCGGGAGTCTATGGGGCCGGCCGCTTGCCTCCCTCCGGTTCCAGCCTATCGCCGGAAAGCGCGCGGATGGGTCACGTTTCGTGCCGGGAACGTCCACGGACGACGCCAAGTCGCAGCCCGCCCACTGCCTGAAGCACTAAGCCCCGGTAGCTCTACGCGACGTCTTTGAGCTTCTGGCTCTCGGCCAGCGCCTGGAGCTTCTTCAGGCACTGGTTCTCGATCTGGCGGACGCGCTCGCGCGTGACGTTGAACGTCCGTCCGACCTCGTCGAGCGTGCGCGGGTGCTGCCCGTCGAGCCCGTAGCGCATCTCGAGCACGAGCCGCTCGCGCAGCGAGAGCGTCTGGAGGATGCGCGCGAGCGTCTCCTTGCGCAGCGTCGTCTCGACGGCCTCGTCCGGTGCGGGCGCGGTCTCGTCCGCAAGGAAGTGTCCGAACTCGGACTCCTCCTCGTCCCCGACCGGCTTCTCGAGGGAGATCGGCGCCTGCGCGCTGCGCTTGATGTGCTCGACCTCGTTCGGCTCGAACTCGAGCTCGTGGGCGATCTCCTCGGCAGTCGGCTCCCGGCCGAGCTCGCCGAGGAGCTTCCGCTCGATGCGCCCGATCTTGTTCAGCTTCTCGACCACGTGCACGGGCATGCGGATTGTGCGGGCCTTGTCGGCGAGCGCCCGCGCGACCGCCTGGCGGATCCACCAGGTCGCGTACGTCGAGAACTTGAAGCCCTTGCGGTAGTCGAACTTCTCCGCCGCGCGCACGAGACCGATCGTGCCCTCCTGGATGAGGTCGAGGAAGGGCAGGCCCTGGTTGCGGTAATTCTTGGCGATCGAGACGACGAGGCGGAGGTTCGACTCGACCATCTTCTGCTTCGCGGGGTGGTCGCCACGCTCGATGCGCTTCGCGAGCTCGACCTCCTGCGCCGCGGTGAGCAGGGGCACCTTGCCGATGTCCTTGAGGAAGAGCTGGAGCGCGTCCGTCGAGATCTCGCGCGCCTCCGGCTCGAGGTCCAGGCCGTCGGCGTCGCTGGCCTCGTCGACGACGTCGATGTGGAGCTCCTCGAGCGCCGTGTAGAACTCGTCGAGCCGCACGGGCTCGAACTCGTCGCCGAGCGCGAGCGCGATCTCTTCGTGCGTCAGGAAACCAGCTTCCTGCCCCTGGCGCACGAGTGCCTTGGCGTCCTCATGGTCCAGCATGACGCCCGCTTCGCTCCCCTTCCGCTCCCCGAAAATCCCCTATCCCGTCTCCTCACCGTAGCCGGGACTCGCGACTTGTCAACGGTCGCTGTGCCTCGGATTTGCCTCGCAAGCGCCGCGACTCTTGCACGGCGGTCGGACGTCCGTCATGCCCCTTTTGGGGGAGTCGCTACGACTCGACTTCGAGGAGGCGCTCGAGCAGCCGGTTCGCCTCACGCCCGTAGAAGCCATCCGGGTCGGCGTTGCGGGCGAGGCGGAGCTGGCGCACGGCCTCCTCGACCTGTCCGATCCAGGAGAGCGCGAGGCCCAGGTGGTAGCGGACGACGCCGTCCTTGTCGGAGTCGGCGAGCGGTCCGAGGCGCGAAAAGGTCTGCGAGGGGTCGTCCTTGTCGAAGCGCCCGAGCGCATCGGCGACCTTCGCCGGCAGGCTGTCCGGGTCGGCCGCGACGGCGTCCTGGAAGGCCTCGCGCGCCGACACGGGCCGGCCGACCCGCTGGAGCGCAATGCCGTAGACGAGCTTCTCGTCGACGCCCCCGGCGCGCGCCCGCCGTCCGAGCTCCTCGACCTGCTCCGCCGGCGAAAGGTCGTCGAGCCCCGGCGGCGCCTCGAGCGGAGCCACGAAGGGCGGCCGGCCCGGCGCGAACTGGGGATGAAGGACGTCGTCGGCACGCAGCGCCGCCGGGGAGTCCGGGTCGCGCCGCTCGGCCTCGCGCCACTCGCGCACGGCGCCCTCCTCGTCGCCGCTCGCGAGTAGCGCGAGGCCGAGGTGGAGCCGGACGACGCCGCTCTCGGGGCTCTGCGCCGCGAGCTCCTCGAGGCGCTCCACCGTCCCGTCCGGCCAGGAGGCGATCGCCGCTCCGACGGCGGCCTCGACCGAGTCGGGATTCTCGGCGAGGAGCTCCTGGAAGCGCGCCCGCGCCTCCTCCCGCTGGCCCTCGTCGAAGAGGCTCTCAGCGTCCCGAAGGGCCTCGGCTTCTGAGTCGTCTCGGACGAGAAGCCCGAGCTCGAGCGGCGGCGGCGCGCGCTCCACCTCGGGCGGCGGCGGCTCGGCGCTCTCCCCGTTGTCGGCCTGGAGGACGGTCACGCCGACGACGAGCCCGGCCGACACCGCGGCCGCGAGGCCGACGAGAACATGGGCGCGGGTGCGCGGGGACACGCGGCGAGCCTAGCTTCCAGCCCTTGCGAGACGCCGCACCCGGATAGCTATACTTCCTGAAGCAATGCCGAGCTACCGCGAGCTGCTGCAGCAGGTCAAAAGCGAGATCGACGAGATCGACGCCGCTGGGGCGGCCGAGCTCCGCGAGGACGAGGCCCCCGTCTTCGTCGACGTGCGCGACCGCAACGAATGGGACGAGGGTCACATCGCCGGCGCGTTCCACGTGCCCCGGGGGAACCTCGAGTCTCGCATCGAGGGCGCCGTCCCCGAGCGCGACGCGGCCGTGATCGTCTACTGCGCCTCGGGGAGCCGCTCGGCCTTCGCCGCGAAGGCGCTCGAGGAGCTCGGCTACGAGAACGTCTCCTCGCTGGCAGGCGGCTTCACCGACTGGACGCGGAACGGCTTCCCGTTCGAGGTCCCGCGCGCGCTCGACGAGCCCAAGCGGCGCCGCTACTCGCGTCACCTCCTCATCCCGGAGGTCGGCGAGGAGGGTCAGCTTCGGCTCCTCGACGCCCGCATCCTCCTGATCGGCGCGGGCGGACTCGGCTCGCCGGCCTCGCTCTACCTCGCCGCCGCGGGCGTCGGCAGGCTCGGGATCGTCGACGACGACGCCGTCGACGAGACGAATCTCCAGCGCCAGATCGTTCACTCGACCGACCGCCTGGGCGAGTCGAAGGCGGAGTCCGCGAAGCGCACGATCGAGGCGCTCAACCCCGACGTGACCGTACAGGTCTTCAAGGAGCGGCTGACGTCCGAGAACGTCGACCGGATCCTCGGCGAGGGCTGGGACGTCATCGTCGACGGCGCCGACAACTTCCCCACCCGCTATCTCCTGAACGACGCCTCCGTCTGGCACGGCATCCCGGTCGTCCACGGCTCGATCTTCCGCTTCGAGGGCCAGACCACCGTCTTCAAGCCGAAGGAGGGGCCGTGCTACCGGTGCCTCTTTCCGCAGCCCCCGCCGCCGGAGCTCGCCCCGAGCTGCGCCGAGGGGGGCGTCCTCGGCGTCCTGCCGGGCATCGTCGGCTCGCTGCAGGCGAACGAGGCGCTCAAGCTCTCGCTCGGAATCGGCGAGCCGCTCGTCGGCCGCCTGCTCCTCTTCGACGCGCTCTCGACGCAGTTCACGGAGATCAGCCTGCGCCGGGACCCCGAGTGCCCGGTCTGCGGCGAGAACCCGACGATCACCGACTACATCGACTACGTTGAGTTTTGCTCCGGCGGCAGAACGCACGTGGCGCCATGACGCGCGTCCGCATTCCACCCACGCTGCGCGGCGAGGTCGGAGGCGCGCGCGAGGTCGAGGCCTCCGGCGCGACGCTGCGCGAGCTCCTCTCTGACCTCGCCGAGCGCTTCCCCGGCCTCGGGCGGCAGGTGCTCGAGGACGGCGACGGCATCGCACCCTTCGTGAACGTCTACCTCGACAGCGAGGACGTGCGGACGCTCCACGGGCTCGACACGCCGGTCCGCGAGGGCGCGACGGTCATCCTCCTGCCGGCGATGGCCGGCGGGGAACGGACGCTCACGCCGTCTCTCCTCGAGACGATCGGCCAGACGCCGCTCGTCGAGCTGACGCGGCTCGCCCCGCACCCCGGCGTCCGGCTTTACGCGAAGCTCGAGGGGCAGAGTCCGACCGGCTCGATCAAGGACCGCGTCGCCAAGGCGATGATCGAGGCGGCGGAGTCCTCCGGCGAGCTGGAGCCCGGCCGAGAGCTCCTCGAGCCCACGAGCGGGAACACGGGGATCTCGCTCGCGATGGTCGCGAGGCTCAAGGGCTACCCGCTCACCTGCGTCCTCCCCGAGAACTCCACGCCGGAGCGCGTCAAGCTCCTCGAGCTCTACGGCGCCCGGCTCGTCTTTTCCCCGGCCTCGGAAGGCTCGAATGGCGCGGTGCGACTCGCCCTCCGCATGGCGGAGCGCGACCCGCGCTGGTTCATGCCGTTCCAGTACGGCAACGAGGCCAATCCCCGCGCCCACTATGAGGGTACGGGCGTCGAGATCGCAGATGCCCTCCCGCATGTCGACGCCCTCGTCGCCGGTCTCGGGACCGGCGGCACCCTCATGGGCGCCGGGGATCGTCTCCGTGAGTCCTTCCCCGACCTCCTCGTCGCCGCCGCGGAGCCACTTCAGGGCGATCTCGTCTACGGGCTCCGCTCGCTTGCCGACGGCTACGTCCCGCCGATCCTCGACGTCGCCAAGCTCGACCGGAAGATGCTGGTCACGAACGAGGAGTCGGTCGCGGGCCTACGCCTTCTGCTCGAGCGAGAGGCGATCTTCGCGGGCGTCTCCTCCGGGGCGGTCATCCACGTGGCCCGCAAGATCGCCGAGGACCTGGACGAGGGCGTCGTCGTGGCAGTGCTCGCCGACGGCGGCTGGAAGTACCTCTCCGCGGACTTCTGGACGCGCCCGCTCGGCGAGGTCGGCGAGGCGATGGAGGACCGCGTCTGGTGGTAGTGCCCGCCGCTACGCGACGGGCACTAGAAGAGCACGCGAGAGAAGAGGCCCCGGACGAGGCGTGCGGGATCCTGCTTCTCCGAGACGGGCGCGCCGAGCGCTACGTCCGCGGGAGGAATGTTGCCGGCAGCCCGTACCGCTTCGAGCTGGAAGTCGACCCTGAGGTCTGGTTCCTCGAGGACGGCGGCTACGAGCTCGCGGTCTTCCACTCGCACCCGTCGAGCCCCCCGCGCCCGTCGCGCACGGACGTCGAATCGATCGGGCTCTGGGAGGGCCGGCCGTACGTGATCCTCTCCCTCCGAACCGGAGAGCTGGCCGCCTGGACGATCGCAGACGGCGCCGTTGAGAGCCTGCCGCTCTCGTAAGGTCCGGGAACCTTTCGGGGGAAGCGCCAGTCACATGAGCATGAGAACGCTCCTCTTCATAGCGACGCTGCTCGCAGCCGCAGTGGTCGCAGGCTGCGGCGGAGACGACGCCTCCGACGACGCGGCCGGCGACGCCACGGTGCCGCAGACCTCCGGCATCGCCGTCGGTCCCGGGATCTCGATTGAGGAGGCCATGGCCTCCGAGCTCGAGGGCCCGCTCCTCGTGAACGGCAACCTCCTCGCCCAAGGCGACGACGTCAGACTCTGCTCGGCGCTCGCCGAGTCGTTCCCGCCCCAGTGCGGCGGCGCGTCACTCCAGGTCGAGGGCCTGAAGCTCGAGGAGGTGGACGGCCTCGTCACCGAAGGCGACGTGAGCTGGACAGATCGCCCGATCCAGCTTCTCGGGGTCGTCGAGGACGACACCCTCACGGTGAGCGAGAATGCGACGGCATGACGACAGAGCACCCCGAGGGCTGGAACGAGGTTCGCGGCGCGCTCCAGCGTGGCTACCGCTTCGAGGACTTCGCCGAGGCGATGGCGTTCGTGAACCGCCTCGCCGAAGCGGCGGAGGCGGCGAACCATCATCCCGACATCGCGATCAGCTGGAACGCCGTTACAGTCCGCTGGTGGACGCACGTAAAGCGAGCGATCACCGAGCGCGACGTCGAGATGGCGCGGCGCACCGACGAGCTCGCGTCCTCGTCCTCGCCGCACTGATCGCGCTCGTCGCGGTCGGGTGCGGAACGGGCGACAACGGCGACGACGCGGAGGGCGACGGCGGCCAGGCCGCTCCGCCCACCGACCTCACGATCACGTTCTGGCCTCAGGGTCGGGACGGAGCGTCACAGGAGGTGGCGCTCACGTGCGATCCCGCGGGCGGGACCCACCCGCAGGCCGAGGAGGCGTGCGCGGCGCTCGCGTCCGATCCCGAAGCCCTGGAACCGGTGCCCACGGAGTCGGCCTGCACGCTGATCTACGGCGGCCCCGAGCAGGCGGACGTCGTCGGCACCCTCGACGGCGAGGAGATCAGCGCGACCTTCAACCGCTCGGGCGGCTGCGAGATCGACCGCTGGGACCGGATGGCGGCAGTCCTCCAAGTCGGGGATTGACGCGCGCCCCGCGCGGGCACACAACGAGTCAATGAGGCTCGCTCTCTCGGCGGCGCTCGCCGCAGCCGGGCTCGCCACGGGCGTGCTCGTCCCCGGTGCGCTCGCGGCCCCGCTTCCTGAAGCACCGAACTGTCCGGTCTTCCCGGCCTCCAGCGTCTGGAACAAGCCGGTCCACCGGCTCCCGGTGCGGAAGGACTCGGCTGCGATCGTCAACGCGATCGGCGCCGGCCAGTACGTCCACGCCGACTTCGGCTCCGGCCTCTGGAACGGCGGCCCGATCGGCATCCCGGTCACCGTCGTCGACGGCTCGCAGCCGACCTCGTTCGTCGACTTCTACTACGGCGACGAGAGCGACCCGGGCCCCTACCCGATCCCGCCCGACGTGGAGATCGAGGGCGGGCCCGACGCGGACGGAGACCGCCACGCGATCATCGTCGAGAGCGACTCCTGCACGCTCTACGAGCTCTTCGACCTCCACCCAGCGTGGGAGGCGGGCTCGGGGGCGATCTGGAACCTGCGCTCGAACCAGCTCCGGCCGCTCGGCTGGACGTCGGCGGACGCCGCCGGGCTCCCGATCCTGGCCGGCCTTGCCAGGTACGACGAGGTGGCGAGCGCCGTCATCGACCACGCCCTGCGCTTCACGGTCCGGCGTTCGCGGCGGGCCTACATCTACCCGGCTCGCCACTTCGCGAGCAGCTCCACCGACCGGCGGCTCCCGCCCATGGGCCTCCGCCTGCGGCTCCGCACCAACTTCCCGGTGCTGAGCTTCCCGCCGCAGGCTCGCGTCGTCCTGCGCGCCCTCAAGCGCTACGGGATGATCGTCGCCGACAACGGCTCGAGCTGGTACATCTCCGGCGTCCCGGACCCCGGCTGGGACAACGACCAGCTGCACACGCTGCATCGCGTGAAGGGGTCGGACTTCCGGGTCGTCGACACGTCGAAGCTCAGACCGTGACGGACGCTCTCTCCGTGACGGAGCGCCGCAGGGCGGCGAGCTCGCGATAGGAGTCAAGGATGCGGTCGTTGATCCGCGCCGTGGAGAGGAGGCCGAGCCGGAGAGGCTCTATCCAAGCGCCGAGAGCTCCTCGTCACCCAGCTCGATCCCCGCGGCGCCGACGTTCTCCTCGAGGTGCTCGAGGGACGCCGTCCCGGGGATGGGGCAGACGACGCGGGAGCGCGCCAGCAGCCAGGCGAGAGCGACCTGCGCGGGCGTCGCGCGGTCGCTCCCCGCGACCTCGCCGAGGCGGCCGCCCGGCTTGGTGAGGCCGCCGGCCGCAAGCGGAAACCAGGGGAGGAAGGCGACGCCCTGCGCCTCGCAGGCCTCGAGCACGCCTTCGGAGGAACGGTCGGCGAGGCTGTAGCGGTTCTGAACCGAGACGACGGGAACGATCGTCTGCGCCCGCGCGAGCTCGTCCACGCTCACGTTCGAGAGCCCGACGTGGCGGATCTTGCCCTCCTCGCGCAGGCGGGCCAGCTCGCCGACGGACTCTTCCAGCGGCACCTCGGGATCGGGCGCGTGGAGCTGGTAGACGTCGATGCGCTCGAGGCGCAGTCGCCGAAGGCTCTCCTCGCAGGCCTTGCGCAGGTGCTCGGGACGCCCAGCGCTCAGCCAGGCGCCCCGGCGATCTCTCAGGAGACCGCCTTTGGTCGCGACGACGACGGCCTTCGGGTAGGGGTGGAGCGCCTCCGCGACCTGGAGCTCGTTCACCTCGGGCCCATAAGCGTCCGAGGTGTCGATCAGGTTGACGCCGAGCTCGACGGCGCGGTGGAGCACGCGGAGCACGTTGTCGCGGTCCTCCGGCCAGCCCATGATCCCTGGCCCGCAGAGACGCATGGCGCCGAAGCCGAGCCGACGCACCTCGAGATCGCCGCCGATGCGAAAGGTCTCAGGCGCAGAGCTCACGCGCCACTCCCGCGTAGATCTCGACACACCGCTCGACGCTCGCCAGGTCGACCCATTCGTCGACTGCGTGGGCCCCTTCCCCGGCAGGGCCGAAGACGACTGTGGGGATGCCAGCGGTGGAGAAGAGCGCGGAGTCGGCCCAGAAGGGGACGCCGACGATCTCCGCTCCGTCCGCGTGGCGGCGGACGAGCTCGACGATCGCCTCGTCCTCGTCGGCCTCGAACGGCTCCCGCGCGATGACGACGCGGATCTCGCCGTCCAGGTCGCCCAGAAGCCCGCGCAACTCGCGCTCGACATGTTCCGCCGTCGCTCCGGGAATCGTCCTCCGCTCACCCTTGAGAAGGCAGCGCTCCGGGTAGCTGGAGAACTCCTGCCCGCCCTCGATCACGGACGCGTGCAGCGACCCGCTCCCGAGCAGCGGGTGCGTCGGGTTCGCGCGCAGGCGACGGTCGAGCGCCTCGACCCCCACGAGCACGTGACCCATCCGGGCGATCGCGTCAACGCCGAGATCCGGTCGCGAGCCGTGTGCCGCACGGCCCTTCGTCTCGACCTCGAACGCGACGAAGCCCCTGTGGGCGAGCGCGAGGCCCAGCTCCGTCGGCTCGGAGACGATCGCCGCGTCGGCCCGGTAACGCTCGACGATCCGCGCCGAGCCGATGCTCGCCACTTCCTCGTCGCAGACCGCGGTGACGACCACGTCCCCGCGGAGCCCGGCCCGCGCTGACTCGGCCCCGGCGAGCATGATCGCGGCGAGCCCGGCTTTCATGTCGTAGGCGCCGCGGCCGTGCAGCCGTCCCTCCTCGACGACCGGCTCGAACGGACGCTCCATGCCGGAGACCCCGACGGTGTCCATGTGTGCGTTCAAGAGCAGCGTGCGACCGCCGCCCGACCCACGCGCGATCCCAACCGCGTTGAAGCGGCCGGGGGCGACCTCCTCCACCTCCACCTCGAGCCCTGCGTCCTCGAGCCAGGCGGCGACGAAGCGCGCGATCTCCCCTTCCCCCGCCCCGCCCTCGACGAGGTCCGGGTTGACCGAGTCGATGCGGACGAGCCCGGAGAGCAGCTCGACGACGGCGTCCGGCGACACTAGTACGGCTGGACGAGCTCCACGGGCACGCCGTCGACCTCGATGAAGGACACCCGCACCTCGCCGAAGACGGGCGCGGGGGCGCCGATGTGATCGAGCTGCACGCGGGCGATCTTACTGGGGGGCTTCGACCTCGGCCTGCTCCTGATCGCGCTCCAGGAACTCGACCTCGAGGCGCTCGATGCGTTGGCCGTCGACCTCGACGACCTCGAAGCGCAGCCCGTCGTGGACGACCTCGTCGCCCTTCTCGGCGGCCCGGCCGAGGGCGCCGAAGACGAAGCCTGCGATCGTGTGGTAGTCCTCCTGCGGGAGCTCCTGCCGGAACTGCTCGTTGAAGTCGTCGATCGTGAACGTGCCGTGGATGAGCACGCGGCCGTTGTCGAGGCGCTGGATCGACTCGTCCGGCAGGTCGTACTCGTCTTCGATCTCCCCGACGATCTCCTCGAGGAGATCCTCGAGCGTGACGATGCCCTCGACGGCGCCGTACTCGTCGACGACGAGGGCCATGTGCTGGTTCTGGCGCCGGAACTCGGCGAGGAGCGAGGCGAGGTCCTTCGTCTCCGGGACGACGTACGCCGGACGGACGATTTCGTCGATGACGACGTTCTCGATTCCACGGTCGTAGAGCGCCCCGAAAAGGTCGCGAACGTGGAGGATGCCGATGACGTCGTCGAGGGAGCCGCGGTAGACCGGGTAGCGCGTGTACGGGGAGTCGATGACCGCCGCGAGCGCCTCCTGCGGCGGGAGGTCGACGGAGAGGGCGACTAACTCCGGCCGGGGGACCATGACGTCGTTGGCCTCCTTGTCCGCGAAGTCGAAGACCTTGTAGAGCATCTCCTCCTCAGCGTCCGGGATCTCGTCCGTCTGGGAGACGATCAGGCGGATGTCCTTCTCCGTGTGGGCGACGACCCCGGCCGGAGCCGGCTTGATTCCGAACAGGCGCGTGACCGCATTCGCCGACTCCTGGAGGAACCACACGAGCGGATACGTGAGGAGGAAGAACGCCTCCACGGGAAGCGCGACCCAGAGCGCGGTGGACTCGTTCTTCGTGAGCGCGATCGCCTTGGGGACAAGCTCGCCGAGCGTCACGTGCAGGTAGGTGACGAACGAGAAAGCCACGATGAAGGCGACGCTCGACGCGAGGAGCGGATCGTCGATCCAGTGCTCGACGATCGGCTCCCCGACGGCGCCCAGGAGGATCGAGAAGGTCGTGATCCCGAGCTGGACGGTCCCGATGAACCTGATGGGGCTGTCCATGATCCGCAGGGCGATCCTCGCTCGGCGGCTGCCGGCCTCGGCGAGCTCGTTGAGGCGCGAGCGCCTTGCCGTCACGAGCGAGTACTCGGCGGCAACGAAGAACCCGTTCGCCAAAACGATCAGGAGAACGACGAGGAGTCCGAGGAAGACTGTCACGCCCCGTCCTCCGGGGCGCGGGTACTAGGTGGGATCTCGTCCAAGTGTCGCACGGAGGATAGCGCAGGAATCAGACCGTCTCCCCTGCGACGAGCGTGCGCAGGGGGCTGAAGTCGGATCCGAGCACGGCCAGGTCGGCACGGTAGCCGGGCGCGATCCGCCCCCGGTCGGAGAGACCGAGAAGCCGCGCGGGTACGAGGCTCGCCATCGACGCGGCCTCCACGAGCCCGAAACGCGCCATGCGGGCGACGAGCGCGGCGCCGCAGCGGTCGCCGCCGAGCAGCGACCCGTCCGCGCGCTGGGCGGGGGGCGGCACGAGGTCGCTGGTGAGCGCGATCCGGCGGGAGCCGGCAACGCGGACCGTGAGCTCCTCGGTGTCCGGGTGGAGATGGCGCCCGTCGGCGAGGAGGCCGATGGTCACCCGCCCGTCCAGGAGGAGCCGCGGGACAGGCCCCGTCGAGCGAGCCCGCACAGGCCGTGTCGCGTTCCAGAGGTGGGTGGCGAAGCGCGCACCGGCGTCCACTGCAGCCCGGGTCGTGAGCCCGTTCGCGTGCGTGTGGCCGAGCGCGGGGACGATTCCGGCCCCGGCCAGCCGCTCGACTGCGACGAGCGCGAGCGGGAGCTCGGGCGCGAGCGTGACGAGGCGGACGAGGCCGCCGGCGGCGGCCCACTCGTCGACGGCGCCGAGATCGACCGGCGTGAGCTCCTCGACGGGAATCGCGCCGGCCGCCTGCGGGTTCAGGAACGGGCCCTCCAGATGGAGACCGAGGCAGAGGGGATCGGCGACCTCGCGAAGGGCGCGCGTGGCGAGCAGATAGCCGGTAACGCCGCTCGCGGACACGTCCCGCGGGTCGTACACGTGGAGATCGACGAAGCCCGGGAAGACGAGCGGCGTCGTCGGCCCGCCTTCGCGTCGCTCCACCGAGGCGATGCGCCCGTCCGCGACGACGACCTCGCCGGCGAAGGCCCCCTCGACAGGGTCGACGAGAAGTCCCTCTAAAGTGTGACGGCTTCTCACCCGATCTATCATCGTGCTTGGGGAGTGAGCCGGACTATGGCTAACGAGATCACCTGCCTGATCGCCGACGACCACGAGGTCGTCAGGGAAGGCCTGCGCCTCTCCCTCTCGCGCGCGCCGCAGATCCGCGTCGTGGGCGAGGCCTCCGACGGCGCGAGCGCCGTCGCCGTCGCCGAGCGGCGCCGTCCGCACGTCGTGATCATGGACGTGCGCATGCCCGGCATGGACGGCCTCGAGGCGACGAAGATCCTCGCGGAGCGCCTGCCGCAGACCGCCGTCCTCATCTTCACTGCGTACGGCGAGCGAAGCCTCCTCGGCCGGGGCCTCGAGGCGGGGGCCAAGGGCTACATCTTGAAGGAAGCCCCTCACCAGACGCTGCTTCGGGCGATCGAGAAGGTGGCGAGCGGAGAGGGCTACGTCGATCCGGCCCTCATGCCGGCCTTGCTGACGCGCGAGCGAGAGGAGATGCTCACCCAGCGTGAGCGGGAGATCCTTCAGTTGCTCGCCGACGGCATGTCGAACGCCGACGTCGCGCAGCGGCTCTTCATCAGCCAGGAGACGGTGAAGAGCCACGTCCGGCACATCCTCGCCAAGCTTGAGGCAGATACGCGCACCCATGCGGTCGCCATCGCGCTGCGGGAATCAATCATCGACTGACCTGACCGCTCGAGGCTGAGGCGTGGGCGGTCGGATCTCGGGGAACGCGCGCGGGATCCTCGTCGCCTGCACCGTCGGGTCAGCGCTCGTCGGCGCCCTCGGGCTCGCGTTCGGCAAGCCGGCGGTCGCCGCGGGAGGGCTCGTCGCCTCGACGGCGTTCTTCGGGGCCTTCGCGCTCTACCTGATCGTCACGGAGCGGCGGCGCCACGAGTTCGCCGAGGACGAGCTCCAGGCCCAGGCAACGTTCCTCGAGTCCCTGGTGGACTCGATCGGGGCCGTTTCCTCGACGCTCGATGCCGCCGAGATCCTCGACCGCACCTGCGAGGAGGCGAAGCGCCTCTTCGAGTCGCGGAGCGCCCGCATCCTCCCGCCCGGCCGTCAGGGGGCCGACGGGGCGAGCCCGGGAGGTGAGCGGATGATCGTCCCGCTTGCTGTCCATGGAGAGCGGCTCGGCGATCTCGAGCTCGTCCGCCCGGAGCCCTTCCACCGCTGGGACCACATGCGTGCGACCGTCCTCGCCGACTTCGCCGCCCGCGCGGTCGAGAACGCCCGCCTGCTCGAGGAGGCGCGCGACCGCGAGGCCGAGCGCGAGCGGCTGACCGAGCGCCTGATCACGGCCGAACAGGACGAGCGGCGCCGTCTTTCGCTGTTCCTCCACGACGGGCCGCTCCAGTCCATGTCCGGCATCGCGCTCATGCACGATGCCGCGCTCGCCGCCCTCCAGGACGGCCGTAGCGACGACGCGGCCAAGGTGATCGAGAACTCGCTCGAGAAGGAGCGGGACACGATCCGGGTGCTGCGCGACCTCTCCTTCGCCATCGAGCCGATCGTGCTCCGCGACCAGGGCTTCTACGCGGCCGTGCGCGCGCTCGGCGACCAGATCGAGATGACGCACCGGATCACCGTCGTCACCGACCTCGAGGCCGGCGAGCGCCTCGGCGAGAAGAGCCAGGTGGCGCTCTATCAGATCATCCGCGAGTCGCTGAACCAGGCCGTGCGACGGCGGCCGCTGAAGATCGAGGTCGCAGTGCGCGAGCGGGACGACGGCGGCTTCGAGACGGAGATCGCGGACGACGGAGTCGAAGAGCGCCGCCGCGGCTCCATCGAGGCGATCGACGAGCGCGTGAAGATCCTGAACGGGCGGCTCTCGATCCTGAGCGGCGAGCACGGAGGGACGCTCGTGCGCGTCGTCGTCCCGCCGTACGTCGCGGCGGCACGCGGGCGTTAGCCGGAGCTGCCCACCGGCGCCCGCCGCCCCGAGACCCAAGGGGTTGACAGAGGGCGCGAGAAGGCGTTGAATCTTCCCGGGACTTTGCGGCAGAGGGAACAAGCGGGCACGGGCACGGGCACCTCGTTGGGGAGGAGGTGATGCGCTAGAGCCTGCTTCTAGGCAAGAGAGTCAGTTCACGAGGGGTCACTAACGGAAAGGAGCGACCTATGAAACGCGCTTTGGCGCTCTCCGTGCTCGCGGTGCTCTTGGCGGCTGTGACGGCCGTAGCGGCGGATGGGCCTACTGGCTGCGATCCAGCCGCCTTCCCGGGCGCCAACGTGATCGTCGGCACGGACGGCAATGACCACCTGAGCGGGACGCCTGGCCCTGACGTCATCCTGGCGATGGGTGGCGACGACCACATGTCAGGCGGAAACGGCGACGACTGCCTCGACGGAGGCGAGGGCGACGACGAGGGCAAGGGCGGCGGCGGCGACGACCTGATCTTCGGCGGCCCCGGAGATGACAAGGGCATGAGGACCGGCGGCACGCATCTCGGCCACTTCCTGGCAGGCGGCCCTGGGGATGACGTGATCATCGGCGGCGACGGCAGCGACTTCCTCGCCGGCGGCGACGGCGCGGACCACCTCGATGGAGGCGATCCCACCACCGGCGACGGTTCCGCCGCCGGGACGGGTGACAACTGCAGAGGCGGTGCAGGCCCGGATACGTTCGCGGGCTGCGAAGTCGCGAAACAGTGAATCGCTGGTCGCTCGACGGAGCGCGCTAGGCAGCAGGACAGGCGGGAGGCCAGCCTCCCGCCTGTCTCCACAACCTCGCTACCCCTTTGAAATCCGCTGCGCGTCGGCATAGGTTGTGAAGACCGCCTCGAGTGAAATAATCAGCGAAATGGCAAACGCTCACGGGTTCAGGGCCCAAGCAGCAGACCTTCCCCTCTTGCGCCAGCTTGGCGGGGCTCCCCTGCGGTCGCTTGCCCTGTGGGGGGCGCTCTTGGCGGTGCCCATGGCCGGGCTGGCGCTCCTCCGCGTCGCGCCTGAGCTCGACGTCCACTGGGAGCACCATCGAGGGCACTTCTGGCTCGTCGTCCTCGTCGGGGCGATCAACTTCGGGCTCGGTTTCCTCATGGGAGAGGCGGCCTCCCGGCGCGAGGACGCGCGGGTCTTTCTCGTCTCGCTCGTCTTCCTGAGCAGTGCGGGCTTTCTGATCCTGCACGCCCTCGCGACGCCCGGCGAGGTGCTCAAAGAGAGCAACCCGGGCTACGTGATCGCCGCTCCGATAGGGCTCCTCATTGCGGCTGGATTCGCCGCCGCCTCCTCGCTCGACCTCCAGGGGGAGCGCGCGGAAGCCCTCGTGAGGTCTCAGAGGAAGATTCGCGCCGCTCTCCTCGCCGTCATGGCCGGCTGGGCCGCCGTGTCGCTCCTCCGCCTCCCGCCGCTCGATGGTCCGCTTTCGCACGAGGAAGCTGAGGGCCCCCTCGTGGGCCTCGCAGTCGTGGGCTCGGCGCTCTTCGGCTTCGCCGCCGTTCGCTACACGGGCCTCTATCGGCGCCGCGGGGGCGCTGTCGTGCTCGCGGTCATCGCGGCGTTCGTGCTCCTCTCCGAGGCGATGATCGGCATGGCGCTCGCCCGCAGCTGGCACATGAGCGGGTGGGAGTGGCATCTGCTCATGCTCGCCGCTTTCGGGATCCTCGCCGTCAGCGTCGAGCGGGAGTATCGGCGGCGGGAGTCCGTGGAGTCGACGTTCGCGAGCCTCTACCTCGAGCAGACGTTGGGACGCGTCAACGAGAGCTATGCCGCAGCGCTCAAAGAGCTCGTCGCCGAGCCGGGCGAGCGGCCGAACGCCAGCGAGCTTCGCCAGCGCTTCCATCTGAGCGCCGACGACGTCGATTGGCTCGATCGCGCCGCCGAGGAGGTTCGCCGAATCGACGAGCTCTACCGTCCGTATCTCTCGCCTCAGCTGGCGACGCGGCTGCGCACGGAGCCTCGTCTGGCGGAGCTCGGCGGAGAGCATCGGGCCGTGAGCGTCTTCTTCGCCGACCTCGAGGGTTTCACGTCGTTCTCGGAGCGCTCCGCCCCGGCCGAGGTCATCGCGATGCTGAACGAGTACTGGGGCAGCACCGTCCCGGTCGTCCTCAACGAGTACGAGGGCATCATCGAGCGTTTTGCCGGCGACTCCGTCCTCGTCATCTTCAACGCTGCGGTCGACCAGCCCGACCATCCCGTCCGGGCCGCCCGGGCCGCGCTGGAGATGCAGCGGGCAAGCGAACAGGTCGCGGCCAAGCGACCGGACTGGCCACAGTTCCGGATCGGCGTGAACACCGGGCCCGCGATCGTGGGCAACGTCGGAACGAGCGCGCAGCGAAGCTTCGCCGCGATCGGGGACACGACGAACCTCGCGTTCCGCCTTCAGACGTTAGCGGAGGCCGGCAGCGTCGTCATCGGCGAAGCGACGAGGGATGCTCTCGGCCCCCTCGCTCAGGTCGAGGAGCTAGGCGAGCTCCAAATCAAAGGCAAGGAGCGGCCCGTGCGAGCCTACGTCCTTCGCGCTCTGGCGGGGGTCCAGAACGGCGGCGATCAGCCCAAGCACGACCCCGAGCGCGAAGCCGACCACCCGCGCGCCGCCCGCTAACAGGTTCACCTCGCCGCCGAGCTAGACTGCCGCCCGGTGGCGGACGCAGGACAGCATCTCCTGTTCGTTTCCAAGCCCTCGGGCTACGAGCTCCTCGAGCGGGACGGAGACGCGCCGGAGCCGGGCGCCGAGGTGGAGTTGGAGGAGGGCGTCCGCTACACCGTCGTCAAGCTCGGCCCCTCCCCGCTCCCGCAGGACGACCGGGCCTGCGCGTACCTCCAGAGCGCCTAGCCTCCCAGGCTGACCGCGTCCTCCGCGGCGATGCGCCCGAGCACGAGGGCGGCCGCGAGCGCGCTCGACCAGCCCCCCGTCGAGATCCCACCGACGTCCGCGCCCGCCGCCCAGAGCTCGTCCGCCGCTCGCGCGTGCTCGTCCACGCGGATTCCGCCGAGCGTGGAGGTGATGCCGGCGACGACCTCGACTCGGGTGGCTCCGTCACGCCGCTCGACGGGAGCGCCGGCGCGGCGGGCGGTCTCGATCGCCTCGCCGACGGTCCCGTCGCGTACCGGCTCGGACAGCGCCTCGTCGGTGACGACGTACCAGGCGCGCGCACCGGGCTGCCGGGCCGTCCACTGGACGACGTCCAGGTCGGCCCAGTGGCGGGCCTCGTGGCGCTCTCCGCGGACGTTCTTCACAGTCACGTGGCGCGCGTAGACCTGCGCGAGGGGAACGAAGTCCTCGGCCGTGATCCGCGGCGCCGCGGCGAGGTTCCGTCCGTAGAACTCGTCGAGGCCGACGGAGAGCGCCGCTCCGCGCGCGAGGGCGAGGCGGAGGCCGTCTCCTGTGCTCCACGGGTTCGCGCGCAGGACGAGTGCGTCCGCCTCCGGCGTGACGTAACGGCGCACGAGCTCGCGGTCGCCCTGGAATCCGCCCGTGGCGAGGATCGTGGGGACGTCCTCGGGGAGAGCGGTCAGCGGCTCGCCGACGCGGAGCGCACCCGCATGGCGCGCGAGCACCTCGGTCAGCCCGCGCGGGTCGAAGCGAACGCCCTTCGTGAGCGGGTTGCCCGTCTCGCGCGAGACGACCTGCGCGCCGAGCGACTCGAGCCAGGCCAGCGCCTCGTCCAGCCCCTCCCAGACGACGCGTTGAAGCGCCAGATCTCCGCCGGGACAGCCGGAGCGGAAATCCTCCCACTCGCGGTACCGCCACACCACGCCGCTCGAGAGCAGCATGGAGCCGCCAGGCCGGTCGCCCTTTTCGTGGACGACGACGTCGGCACCGAGCTCCCGCGCACGCGCCGCGGCGGCAAGCCCAGCCATCCCTGCCCCCGCGACGAGGAGCTTGTGTTTCACCGGCACAAGGGAAGAATCGACGGTCTCAGCGGAATCGGCCGCCAGAGCCCTCGAGTCGGCGTTTTGTGCGCGTGGAACACAAGCTCCTCCGGCGCCCCGCTCGAGGGCACCGCCGAGTACCGGTCAGGTGAGCGAGAACGTCGGCTTGTGCTCGACGTACTCGAGCTTGATGCGGTCGGGGCCCAAGAGGAAGACTGCGTACGTGTTGGCGGCGTCGACGACGTCGGCGATCTCGAGCCCGCGCCGCTCCGCCTCCTCGATGTGGTCTTCTGCGGACTCGACGCGCAGCCCGATGTGGTTGAGCAGCGGCCGCTCGCTCTCGCCCGGGTCGCCCTCCTCGAGGAGGACGGAAGCGTCGCCAGCGCGCAGGCGTCCGTCCCCGACGTCGAAGCCGAGCTCGGCGAGCCGCGCGAAGGTGGTCTCCGGATCCGGGACGCGGAAGGCGACGTGGTCGAGGTCGTAGGCGACACCCTCGTCGACCTCGACGAGGGTGAGCCCGAGCCCCTCGGGGGCCTGGAAAGCAGCCGTGCCGTCGCGACGCTCGACGACGAGGCCGGGGGGGAGGGCGGCGAGCGCCTCCTCGAGATCGAAGACCCGCAGCCCGACCCGGGCGAGAACGCCGGGGTCGCGCCTGCCCTTGGCGACGAAAAGCGTCAGCTTCCCGCGCCGTGCGTCGGCTCCGACGAGCGTGAAGCGCTCGGTCCGCTCGATCACGTGCATGCCCGCGTGCGTCGTGAGGAAGTCCGCCAGCGTGTCGCGGTCGGAGACCCAGAGGGCGACGTGGTCGAGTGTCTCGATCTGCATCGGGCGGAGGGTACCCACCCCCCACCCGCTGGAACGTCCTCGGCACGGCGTGAATTCCAGCCGGGCGGAGGCCGCCCCGCGCTCACCCTACCCGGAGCCCTCAGCTTGCGAGGGCCTGCGCCAGCGCCGCGTGTCCGCCCGCGAGCACGGGCTCGCCGTGGGAGACGAGCACAAGCTCGACCGGGAGGTCGAGCAGGGGAAGCAGCGAGTCGCGCTGCGCCTGGGGCGAAACGCCCTCTTGGAGCCAGGAGCCGGGGAGGAGGCAGAGACCGCCGCCCGGTGCCCCGAGGATCACATCTGCGGGCACGAGCGCCCGCTGCTCGGGGAGCCAGAGGACGACCTCCCCCGGTAGCACGGTCGCGTACGCCTCGACACCGCCGGGAAGCGCCTCGCCGGGCGCGAACCAGTCGGTCACGGCCGTCGTCCGGCTCAGCATGTCCGCCCTCGCCCCCTCCGGGGCCCAGATCCGCGCATCCGGGTGACGCTCGCAGGCCTCCGGCGCGCTCCGTACATGCGACATGTCCTCTCCGGCCCAGGTCAGGAGCACGTCGAGCGCGTGCCCCGTGCGGGCGATGTCGCCGTCGAGCAGGCGCCAGAACTGGGCCGCGTCCTCGCTCCCGTCCGGAGGCACGAGCGGGTCGATCAGGACGAGGGCGTCCGGCGTCTCGAGGTAGACGCAGCCGACTTCCGGCCCCCAGTGGTATCCCTCATCTGAGATCCAGCCCTCCGGGGGGCACTCCGGGTGCTCGAGCGTCCATCGGCGCAGGCCCGGCCGCAGCTCGGTCATCACCATGGATCTGAGTCTAGGCTCTCGCCTGTAGAGTCGTTCCTTCCCGACCACGCAGGAGGCCCTGGTCCATGATCACCTTCGGCGTCACCGTTCTGCCCGATCCTCCCCACGCGCGCTTCGTCGAGCTGATGCAGCTCGCGGAGAGCCAGGGCTTCGAGTACGGCTGGACCTACGACTCGCACATCCTCTGGCAGGAGGCCTACCCGCTCCTGACGCTGCTGGCGGTCCACACGGAGAAGCTGAAGCTGGGCCACTGCGTCACGAACCCGGGGACGCGCGAGCCGACGGTGAGCGCGAGCGCCTACGCGACGCTGCACGACATCTCCGGCGGCCGCATGGTCATGGGCATCGGGCGCGGCGACTCGGCGCGGCGCGTCATCGGCCAGCAGCCGGTGAGGATGGCCGAGTTCGAGGCCGCGTGCCAGATGATGAAGGACCTCATGAACGGGCGTCCCGTCGAGTGGAACGGGAAGGAGCTCGAGCTGACCTGGGCGCAGGGCCGCGAGCGCATCCCGATGTACATCGCCGCGTACGGCCCGCGGGCGCTCGCCGTCGCAGGGCGCGTCGGCGACGGGGTCATCATCCAGCTCGCGGATCCGGTCATCATCCAGTGGATCATGGAGCAGGCGCGGGCGGCCGCCGCCGAGGCCGGGCGTGACCCGGACGACCTCGAGTGCCTCGTCTGCGCGCCGAGCATCGTCACTGACGACCTCCAGGAGGCGCGCGAGGCCGTCCGCTGGTTCCCGGCAATGGTCTCCAACCACGTCATGGACCTGATCGAGCGCTACGGCGAGGGGTCGGAGATTCCGCGAGAGCTGACGGAGTACGTGAAGGCGCGGAAGTTCTACGACTACAAGGACCACAGCCGCGAAGGCGCGGCCCACGGCGAGTTCGTCACCGACGAGATCTGCGACCGCTTCAGCGTCATCGGGAGCGCCGACGCGATCCGCGACAAGCTCAGGGAGCTCGACTCGATCGGCGTCGGCCACTTCAACATCTACCTCATGACCCACGGGCAGGAGGAGATCCTGCGGGCCTACGGCGGCGAGATCATCCCCGAGCTCCGGACGGCCGCAGTGTGATGGCGGCGATCCACGAACATCTCTTCGACGTCGAGGCGGCGAAACGCCGGCTTCGGGAGGGGAGCGGCGGTTACGAGATCGTCCACTCCTCGCCCGGGCTCGAGGTCGGCGTCTACGTCCTTGTCGCGCCCGAGCCCGACCGCCAGCAGCCGCACTCAGACGACGAGGTCTACGTCGTGCTCGAAGGGCACGGGACGCTGGACGTCGAGGGCGAGGAGATCGAACTCGAGGAGGGCCAGGCAATGTTCGTCGCCGCCGGCGCCGAGCACCGCTTCACAGGCTACGAGTCTCTCAGCCTCCTGGTCATCTTCGCGCGCGGAGCGCCGACCCAGACACGCTGAGAGGGGAAGCCGGTTCGGGTGAAGCTGCGGCCCACTCCACCCTCCCCGGCTCCCCCTAGTGGAGCGCCGGGCGAGGAGCCGCGATCCCTGCGTCTTTCGCTCCACGACCTAAGAACTCTGTTCCAAGGGTACCTGCATCGATGCCCTGAGAGAGGGCCGAGGAGAGCCTGCTCGACGCGAAGCCTGTCGTTGTCGAGGCTATGTGGTCGCTACCTGAAATCGCCGGGAGCCGGTTCGGGTGAAGCTGCGGCCCACTCCACCCTCACCGGCTCCCCTCGTGGAGCGCTCGGACGCCGAATCCGGAAGGCTCGGCGCCCTCGGCTCCACACTTCGGGGCCACTCGAAGGTCTCGCCGCCGCCATGGTCTCCGCTCCACGACCTCGTGTCACTTCGGGACGGCGGCATCCTCCAGCCCGACGGCACATCCGTCATGGACGAGGGTAGGAGACGGCGAGCACACGCTAGCGCGGTCGGCCTACACCGGCACGCATATGAACACATCGTCATTGCCCCTCGGCCAGAGGGCTGATGAGGAGCTCCGGGCTCACGGCCCGGCCGAGGCCGAACGCCTCGAGACGAAGTCGTCGAAGAACTCTGTGCCTCGGGTGTGCCCGTCGATGCCTTGCAGGGGTCCCAGGCGAGCCTGCTCGATTCGGAGGGTGTCGTTGTCGAGGCCGCTCAGCGCCTGCTTCAGGACGCCGTCGAGCCGGAGGCGGAGGAAGCCGTCCTTCCTCCCGACAGCCGTCGCCGCCTTCCAGGAGACCGTGATCTTGTGCGGCGCATCGCCGATCGTGAACCAGGCGGTCTTCGCGTAGCTCCCGCCGTCGGTTCGCACGCTCGCGCTCACCTGATAGACCCCGGCCTTGGTGCGGCGGAAGTCGAGCCGGGTCACGTCCACGTTCGCGTTCCGGGCGACCATGATGCGGTGCGTGTCGTTGGCGGCCATCGCGATCCCGTTCGGATCGAAGAAGAACCGGACGCAGTAGAGCGTCTCCCCGCTTGGCGTGTCGTCTTGGACGTACATCGCCGTCGCGTTGTCGATCAAGGCGCTCATGCCCATGGTCCCGACGAGGGCGGCAGCGGCCGACACGCTCAGGTCGCTCTCGGCGTCCAACTTCGCCGACCACGCCGAGAAGTCGCCCGACTCGAAGCCGTCAGCGAAGATCAGCGTCGCCGAGTTGACGGTGACCGTGAGCTCGTCGAAAGTCGACAGGGCTCCGTCATCGGCGCTCAGGCGCAGGACATACGTGCCGGGCGCCGAGAACGCGGCGGTCGTGTCGACCGCGGTCGCGTCACCGAAAACGACGGTGCCGGGGCCGCTCGGCGCCGTCCAGAGTGTCGTCAACGAGCCGGAGGGAAGGCCGTCGTCGGTGACGGTCCCGTCGAGCGTCGCCCCCGCGGGCAGGATGATGGTCTGGTCTTGGCCGGCGCCGACGACGGGCGCCGCGTTCGGGGGCGTCACGGAGTCGTGAGCGGCGAGGATGTCGAGGCGCCCGTAGCCGAAGTCGTTGTCCGGTCCAGGCGCGCCGAGATCGACGGCGGTGCCCTCGAGCGCGGCTTCCTGCTGATCCGGGGTCAGGTTGGGGAACGCGTCCAAGAGGAGCGCGAGCGCGCCGGCCACGTGCGGAGCGGCGAGCGAGGTGCCCGTCTGCTGCGTGTAGAAGCCGAAGAGGTCGGTCGTGCGCACGTTCACGCCGGGAGCGACGAGCTCGGGAAACGTCGTCGGCCCCGCGCAGGCGGAGGGCCCGCGGCTGCTCGAGGACCAGAGGAAGTCGGCGTTGCTCGTGGCGCCGACGGCGAGGGCCTCCGGGTTGTTGGCCGGGCTCATGCTCGTGGAGGCGCCGGGCCCGGAGTTGCCGCCCGCGAAGACCGGGACGATGCCCGCCGCGCGCAGGCTCTGGAGATCCGGCTGGAACTCGAGGTTGCAGCCGGGGCTTCCGAACGTCCAGGAGTTGTTGACGACGTTCGGAGCGTCCGGCGTGGCGGGGTTCCCGTCGGGGTCGAGCAGCCACTGGAAGCCCAGGTGGATGCCCGAGAGCGGCGCGACGCCGCTGTCGTTGAAGATCTTCACGGCAATCCAGGTGGCGTCAGGAGCGATGCCGATGGCGCTCCCGCCCGCCTCCCGACCGACCATCACCCCCATCGTCCAGGTGCCGTGGCCGTCGAAGTCCGTGGGCTCCGTCGGATGCTGGCCGTTCGGGTCGAACCAGCTGTTCGTGCCGCCGCGCCATTGCGCCGAGAGATCCGGGTGGCCGACGTCGACGCCGGTGTCCATGTTCGCCACGACGATCCCCTGCCCGCGGAAGCCGAGCGCCCAGAGCGCGGGCGCGTTGACGAGGGCAACGTTCGGCTCGGGTGGAGCGGAGGCGGACAGCCTCGAGGGCGCCCGGATGGTCGCATCCGACCTCACGCTCAGCACCTCCGGGCGGGCCGCCAGCTCCCTGATCACGTCTCGTGTCGCAGTGAGCGCGAGGCCGTTCACGATCCAGAGCCACCTCGCCCTTGCGACCTTTCCCTGCGCGCGTCTCGTCGCCACCAGAGCCCGGAGCCCACGCTGAGTTCTCTCGGCCTCGTCCTGCAGCGCAGTCACGACCGCGCGCAGGCGGGCGCGGCGAGACGAGCGAGGGACGGCCGAGAGGTCTGCCTCCGCTCGTAGCGTCACGATCGCGCTGACCATCTCGCCGGCGTCCGCGTTCCCGAGCTCGGCCTGGAGCTCGGGGGCGATCCGCCCGATCGCGGTAGACGGCGGCCCGCCCCGTTCCACGCTGCCGGCTGCTCCGCCGGTCGCTGCGGCGCTTGCGAGGAGGAGCAGAAAGACGACGAGCCGCTTGAGTGCCTTCAGCGTGCGTTCGTCCGTCGGACGCATCGTCCTGCTCAGATCACTGCACGACCACGTCGGAGAGCCGCCCCTGACCGTGGACCACGGTGACGTGGTCGCCCTCCTCGACGACGCCGCCCGCGTTCACGAGAAGCTCGTAATAGGTGTGCCCATCTCTATACGTCGGGGCGCGTGAATGCATGCCGAACTGCGTTTGCAGAAGATCGCCGGACTCGGACTCGACGGCCACAGCCGTCATGATGTGTCCCCCGGCGTGCGCCGACGCCTGCGACGCGTCGGTGACGCGGTAGCGAACGTCGATCGCCCCGCCGCTCGCGGTGACGGTCACGCGAATGATCTCGACGCCCGTCGCCTCCTCGAAGGCGGCGGGCGAGAGGCCCTGCGCCGACGGGGCGGCCTCGCCCCGGGTGATCGAGACGACGGCCAACGTGACCGCGGCCGCGATCACAAGAGGAGCTCCAAGAGTGACCACCCGGCGGACGCTCCAGCGCCGGGACGAGCCGGCTGTGCCCGCGACTGCCGCGGGGATCATCCGACCCGGACGCTCTGCCGCGCCGAGGCGAGCGCGATCCCGCTGTCGACGTCCCTGACCCTGACCTCGTATGCCCAGCGCCCGCTCGGCACACCACGGAAGCTCGCCACCCACCGGCCGTTCGAGCGGCTCATGAGGAGCGAGCGCCACACCCCGTGGACGCGGAGCCGCGCACGCGCCTTGCACGGACTGCACGCGACGGTGCTCGCGCCGATCCGGACGCGGTGGCCCCTGGCGCTCGCCGTCAGCGACCCGACGGTGAGCGCCATCGCGACGGGACGCGCGGCGGCGGTCTGAGGATCGAGCAGGATCATCATCCCGCCGGGCGCGGCGCCGGCGTTGTCGAGATGGAGCTGGCGGTTGTAGAGCGGATAGGTGGGCTTCGTGCTGCCCGTCGGGATCGTCACGATCGCGTCCAGCGTCGAGCCGGCGGGGATCGTCTCGCCGACAACGTCGTACGGGTACCTGACCGGGAAGGCGTCTCTGCCGACGACCCGCTGGTGCAACCCGAGCAGGGCCATCGTGTCGTGGACGCTCCCGGCATTCAGGTACCGAAGGAGCACTCGATCGCCGGGGCTAGCCATGATCATGCCCGTGGCCGGGAAAGCCTCGCCGTTGATGAGCCAGTACTTCGGCGCGAACCCGAGCAGGTTGAAGTTGTCCGGATCGGCGTTGAAGGCCGGGTCGATCTCGCCGAGGACGAGCGGGGCCTCCACATCGTAGGCGGTCGCAGCGCTGTCGTACGCCTGGCCGGCGGTCGCGGGCCGGACGATGAGCGCGCCGTAGAGCCCCATCATGACCTGGCGGTTCATGCCGCTCTCGTACAGGTAGGTACCGGGATCGCTGGCGACGAACGTATACGTCTGCTCGGTTCCCGGCGGCGTCCCCGTGGGATCGGGGGGGATGCTCTGGCCTGGGATCTCGAGCGAGACGTTCCCGGCGAGCGAGTTGTCCACCGTGATCGAGACCGTGTCGCCGGCCTGGACGCTCAGCTGCGGCCCGGGCAGGGTCGCGGGGCCGGCGACGTCGCAGTCGCCCATCGCGAAGCCCCAGATGTCGATCACGACGGCGTCGGGCATCGTCACGCTGCCGGTCTTGGCGCACAGCTCGGCGCTGGCGGTGCCGCCGCCGCCGCCGGGGGTCGGCGTGACCTCGACGTGAACGGTGGCCGTGTCGCTGCCCCCGTTGCCGTCGCTGATGTCGTAGGTGAACGAGTCGTTGCCGCTGAAGAGGGCATTCGGCGTGTACGTGCAGTTGGAGGCGCTGCACGCGACGGTTCCATTCGCGGCTACGGGCGCCGCGCTCGTGATCGTGATCGTGTCGCCGTCGGCGTCGCTGTCGTTGCCGAGGACGGCGATGGCGTTGGCGCCGCTGCCCTCCGCGACGGTCGTGTCGTCGTCGACGGCGACCGGAGCGTCGTTGACAGGAGTGACCGTGATCGAGACGAGGGCCCCGGGCGCATTGCTCGTGACGATGCCGTCGTTGACACGGAACCTGAAGCTGTCCGGCCCGCTGTAGTTGCCGATCGGCGTGTAGAGAAGGCTGGCGGACGTCGGCGTGAGCTGCGTAATCGCGCTCAGGCTTCCGTGAGCCGGGATGGCTGAGATCGAGAACGTCAGCGGATCGCCGTCGGCGTCGCTCCCGGTCAGGATGATCGTCTTCGCGACGTCCTCGTCGGTCGTCTGGGGGGCCACCGGGCCTGCGACGGGCTTGGCCTGGGCCGCGATCGTGTACTTCAGCGAGCCGGCGTCCCCGAAGTCCTTGGTCGTGTGCACCTTCATGGCGTAGGTGCCCTTGCCCGGGTTCCGGACGACGTTCGAGACGGATCCCACCACGACGGTCACGTTCGTCGAGTTCCCGATCGCGACCGGGACGGTGACCCTGACCTCGAGGCAGAAGATGATCGCGGACACGGACGTCGGCGTGCCGTTGACGGTGACGTTGTTGGTGAAGGACGCGACGTCCCCGCAGCTCGTGCCCGGAACCGTCCCGGACGGGAACTTGAGGGTGATCGTGTCTCCGGGGGCCAAGGCGCCGGTCGTGCTCGTCCTGAACGCGATCGTGTACTGGGCGAAGTGGCTGGCCTTGTTCGGTACCGGCGTCACGGTCAGGTTCGTCACCGTGGGCAGGGGCGCCGCCGCCGACCGCGACACGGTCAGGGCAAGGACGACAGCCACCGCAAGAAGCAACGCAACCCTTAAGCGTCTCATGGACAGCCTCCCGCCGGATCCACGCGAAGCAGGGTCGCGAGCCCGCCGAAACCTTCGTCGAAGTTCGTGAACTCCTGGAGCGCGTGGCTGTGCCACGGGAAGTAGAACTCGCCGCACTCGTTGTAGGAGGTCGTGCCCTGAGGCAGCGCACCCTGCTCGCCGAGCTCGGGATCGCCACTGTAGAAGGTCGTCGCGTCCTTGAAGACGAGGTTCTGGAGACCGGGGATGGTCACCGGGACGGCGTCACCGCCCGGGTCGATCCACGAATCCACCGTGGTCCACTTGAAGAGGAGGTCGTAGGTCTGGCCCGAGCCGATCGTGCGCGTGAAGTCTTCGAACGAGGTGTCCTGCCCGCCGGAGCCTTGCAACAGGCGTCCGTCGCGGGCGACGACGCGAAGGTGGTTGCCGTGCGGGTGGAACGGGTGGTTGACCGCGCCGGCGTTGGCGTAGCGGATCAGGGCCGGGTAGGGGTTCGTGGCCGCGTTGTACGGCTCGACCTGAACGAGGGCCCCGTACGGCTGACTGGGGAGCCAGGGAGCGAAGTTCTCGGAGATCGTGTCGGGGAAGCTCCGCCCGTTGACCTGCCAGTAGTCGTCGTTGAAGACCGAGAAGTTGTAGGGCTGGCCCAACTCGACGGCACGGTGCAGGGCGGGATCGATCTCGTTCAGCACGATCAGGTACTCGCGGTCGGGGTCGAACTGCGTGGAGGCGTCGTTGTAGGCGAAGTTCGCTCCCATCGTCGGCCGGACGATGAGCGCGCCGTAGAGCCCCATCTGCGTCTGCTTGCCGGGGTCCGACCCGCTCTCGTAGAGGTAAGTGCCCGGCTCGCCGGCGATGAACGTGTAGGTCACCGTCGCTCCGCCCGGATCCGCCTCGCCCGCGAAGAGGCCCGGCGTCGCGTCGTCGTCCGTGACCCCGGTTTGCCCGGGGAAGATGAGCGAGACGGGCTCCGGCACTCCGCCGACCGCAGGATTGGTCAGGGTGACGGTCACGGTGTCGCCCTCGGTGACGCAGATAGTCGGGCCGGGCATCTGGAAGCTTCCGCCGGCGAGCTTGTAGCCCCACATGAAGACGCTGTTCCCGTCCGGCGTGTAGACGTGCCCCGTGGCCGTCTCGAGGCTGACCGTGGCCCCGGCCGAGCACTCCATGCCGACGGGGTCCGGCGTCGTCGCGGCGGCGGAGGGCCAGAGAAGAGCGAGCACGACGGCCGCGCAGGCGAGCAGGGGGCTCAGGCCGAGAAGAGCCTTGCGCTTCGAGCCTCTCGCAAACCGTCGCCGCGTCTCCATCTTCGTCTCCATCAGCTTCCCTCGAAGACCCACGGATCCATGTACGGCGGCGCCGCCGCAGCTTCCGGATAGGTCTGATTCGGATGCGCCTGGGCAGGAAGCGAGGTGCCCTCGTAGACCCAGACCTGCGTCACCTGGCCGCCGAGACCCGCGAGGCCGCCGTTGGTCAGCCTCTGGAGGTCGCGGTTCTTGAGCCAGTAGACGTTGTAGTTGCCGAAGGCATCGGTCTCCACTCTCGACGGGTCGGGGTCGAACGCGGGCGCCGTGATGATGACGTCGCGGGCCTCGCCCGGCCCGATGTAGATCGTGTTGGTGAGGTAGGAGAGATCCGCCCCGCCAGGCCCGCGCAGGAGTGCGGCGTCCTCGCCCACGACTCTCATGCGAATGCCGGGCAGCTGCATGGACTGCTGCTCGTAGCCGAGGTTGGTGAAGCGCAGGAGCGCCTCATCGCCCTCTCTCACCTGGATGAGCGCGGAGAGGGGCTGGGCCGGCAGCGAAGAGTCGTTGTTCTGCAGCAGCGTGTCGGGATACGAGCGCCCGTTGATCGTCCAGTAGTTGGCCTTGTAGTTGGGCCAGACGGTCTCCTGGATCGACTCGAGGTTGTCGTGCGGCGTCGTCCAGATCTCGTCGAGGTGCACGGTGAACTCGCGGTCGTAGCCCGTCGAGCCGTCGCCGTCGTTGTAGGCGAACATCGTGTGGCCGCCGAGCGAGGTGCCGTTCTGGCTCGGCCGCACGAAGACGCTGCCCTGCATGCCCATCTGGACGTGCTCGACGTCCTCGAAGTGACAGTGGTACATGAAGGAGCCGGCGCGGTGCGGCTTGTAGAAGTAGGGGAAGCTGCGTCCCACCGGGACGGCGATCGAAACCTCGGGAACGCCGTCGAAGATGGCGGTCGCGTTCGGGAAGCCGTGCCAGTGGATCGTGTGGGAGTCGTCCAGGTCCGGCCGGACGACGAGCCCGATGTTGGTCATCGTGATGTAGACGTCGGCTTCCTGGTCGACGCCGATGATCGGCGACGGGAACTGCACGATCCCCTTGAGGGTGTCGAGCGCGGCCGGAGTGACGTCCAGAGGGACGCGGACGAAACCGAAGATGTAGACCGGACCGCCGACCGGGTCGCCGCTCCCGTCGACGACGCTCGGGCTCCCGCGGCCGGGGAAGAGGGCGTGACCATCCGTTGCAGCCAGGCGGATGTCGAAGCGGGTGAACGCCGCGAGCGCGGCCGCGTCCGCCGCGTCGGCACTTCTCAACGAGCCCGTCGAGCCCTTCGCGAATGCGGGAATGGCTCCGGCTCCGGCCAGGGCGAGCAGCGCCGATCCACGGCCGAGGAGCTGGCGGCGCGTGATTCCAGCCGGGAGGTGGCGTTCGTTCATCATGGCAGGAGCCCCACTCGCCGCTCGTAGGCGTCGAGGTCCAGTGCACCGAGGCCGAAGGCGCTGCCGTCGAAGGTGAGCGACGAAGCCCAGGTGCCGGCGGTCGCCGAGCCGAGCGTGGTCACGTCGAACCGGAAGACGTCCTCGTCCGCGCCGGAGAGGCCGTTCACGGTGAAGTTGCCGGTCGTCGAGAAGTAGAGGAATCCATTGCCGTTGGAGACGGCGTCGACGTTCTCGGTCGCAGCCGCGAGGGCAACGTCGGAGCCGTCGAAGCGGAAGGACCACGTTCCGCTCGTGCTCGCGTCGCCGACGCCTCCCGCGTCCGGCGCAAAGCGGAGCAGATCCTGGCTGATCACGGCCGGGGGCGGGACGACGCCCGGGACGGTCGCGGCGCCGCTCGTCGAGATGAGAAGCGCGCCGGCCCCGTTGAGCTCGAGCGCGTCAATGGCCTCGCCGCCCGCCGCGAGGCCGACGTCAGAGCCGTCGAAGTACATGCTGAACGTGCCGGCCGTGGTCGAGCCCAGCGAGGTCGCGTCGAACCGAACGATGTCGGAGTCGTCCACGGTCCCGGTCACGCCGGGAAGGGTCGTCGGATTCTGGTAGGAGATCAGGAACGAGTCGGCGTCGATCATCGCGAACGCGCTGAGGTCGCGTCCGTCTCCGGCGCCGACGTCGGAGCCGTCGAAGACCATGCCCCAGGTCGAGGTCGTGGCGTTGTAGCCGACGACGTCCTCGTCGTCGAAGGCCACGCCCCCGACCGAGCCCGTGACGTCGAACGACGTGTACTGGATGAGCGCAGGGGTCGGCGGCGGCGGCCCGGCGCAGGTCAGGGCGCCTCCGACCTCGTCCGCGCCCTGGTCGGGGCAGCCGCGGACGTCACCGTCGATGTCGTCCGCCGGCGAGGCCACGCCGTTGGACGAGGTCGTGCCGTCGTCCACGACAGGCGACGCGCCCGCGATGTGGTAGTCGCCAGGCGGGTCGCCCGGGCTCGAGAAGATGAGGACGTAGACGAAGGTCGGGTCGTTGGCGAACGCCAAGGCCTCGAAGTCAGTGTCGATCTCGTCGAGGAACGCCGGGTCGACCGACTGGTTGGACGCGTCGTCGCAGTTGGGATTGCCCACCATGACGCTGCAGTCGCTGAACTTGGCGGTGAAGTGAGCTCCCGGGATCGTTGCGGCGCGGTCGACGACCTCGAGGTCGATGAAGCCGCCCGAGGCCAGCCCGCCGCCGAGGAGCGAGGTCGTACCGTCGAGGTAGAACGCCTCGTTGTGCCAGAAGATGTTGTTGAAGAGCGCCCTCGGGTTGCTGAAGGCGTCCGTGCAGTTCGCCCCGCTCGCCGTGCAGGCCCCCGTGGCCTGGAAGGCCAGCACGGCGGCGCTGTGCGGCTCGCTGACGAGTCCGGCTCCGTGCGGGCAGGTGGCGTTCGACTCCGCCGGGTTGCAGCTGATGTCGGCGTCCTCGCCCGTGGCGGTCGAGATGTTCTTGGCCAGGGTGTTGTTGACGATCTCGACGTCGAGCGCGTCGTCCATCGAGATACCGCCGCCGACGTCCGTGGCCAGGTTGTTGACGATCATGTTGTTGACGATCCTGACCTTCCACTGCACCGGGTTGAGCAGCCGGATGCCGCCGCCGTCGTCGTTGGAGACGTTGCTCTGGATGAGGTTGCGGTCGACCAGGACGGGGCCCGAGCCGAGCGAGAGGCCCGTGCCCGGCTGGCCCGGCTGGCCCGCGAGCTCGCCGGCGACCATGACTCCGCCGCCCTCGTCGAACGCGAAGTTCCAGTTGATCGTGTTGTCGTGGATCCGCCCGCCTGGGCTCTTGCCGAAGTGGGAGACCCCGCCGCCGTACTCGGCCGCGTAGTTTCCGCAAATGAGGTTGTGGTCGATCTCGTAGTTCTCGGCGCCGTTGAAGACGGCCAGCGCGCCGGCGTGCACCTTGCCGCCGTTGTTCAGCACGTCGTTGTGATGGATCCGGATGTTGTCGTTCTGTGCGTCCAGGATCCCGTGGTAGTCGCTGGGGAGGCCGAGGATGATCCCGCCGCCGCGGCTTCCGAAGTTGGCCTGGACGAGGTTGTTGCTCATCTCCAGGAAGCGGGCGTAGCCGTGCACGTAGATGCCGCCGCCCTGGTTGGGCGAGCTGCCGTTGCCGCGCTCGTTGCGCCCGAACTGAACCTTGAAGCCGTCGATCAGGGGGTTGAAGCCCGAGTGGTACTGGCCGTCGCGCGCCAGGACGGTGATCACCTGGCCCCAGGGCACGCCCTCGACCCGGACGCCCGGGAAATGGATCGGGAACGGAGCCTCGATGCGCGCGCCCACGGCGCCGTCCCAGCCGTGGCCGATCTCGATGGCAGCGCCTGCCGAGTGCGGGTCGGCCGTCGAGCCGTTGAGCGCACGCTCGACCTCGATGTGCGTTGCGTCGACCGCTCCGACGATCAGCATCTGCTCGCTGTCGATCCGGATGACCTGGCCGATGTCGAGACCGGCGACGCCGCTCACCTGCGCGACCGAGAGCGCCTCGCCCGAGGCGAGCACCTCGTCCGGGACATCGGACAGCGCCGCGGTCAGGGTTTGGCCGCTGGCGGCGAAGAAGTCGCCCTTGAGGGCCAGCACCTTCGCGTCGAAGGTGGCGTGGTCGGGGGTCGCGTTGAAGACGAAGCGGCCGTCGAGGATCGTGGCGCCGGGGCCGTACCCCTGGAGCTTCACGTTCGAATGCATGATGAAGTGGCCGAAGTACGTCGCGGGCGACCCGTCCGCGTTCGGATGCACGAGGATCAGGGAGTCGGCAGCCGCGGTGTCGAGCGCGTTCTGGAGGTTGTTGTAGGAGTCCGTCGCGCTCGCGCCCGGGAAGACGTCGACGAGCGGCGGCATGTAGCCGGCGCCGAGCACGTGGAAGGTCATCCCGGTGGTGCCGATCGCGCCGCTGACGTTGTTCGTGACGAGTAGTTGATGGGCGCCCGGGGTCGCAGGCACGTCGAACTCGATCGCCGTGTTGCTCCACGACGTGGTCGGAACCGACACGCCGTCCAGGGTGAGGTCACCGGAGGAGCCGAAGCCCGTCCCGTTGATCGTGATGCCCGTCCCGGCGGTGCCGTACGGCTGCGACACGGACTTGACGCTCGGCGTGTTGTCCGGGGTGATGCACGCGGGCGGCCGGTTGAACTGCGCGATCGGCGGGTGCGGGCCCGGCGCCACGAAGTTCGTGTTCGGGATGATGGCGACGTCGGCGTAGGTCGTCAGGCCGGGCCACACCTCGAACACGAGCGGCAGCGTCTGGTAGTTCGGGCTGAAGTTCGCATTCGGAGCCGACGGGTCGCCGGGGTCGTTGCCGACGACGTAGTACATGCCGGGGCAGGGACCGGCCGGCAGCGGGCAGTTGTAGGTGCCCGTGGACGGAAGCAGGACCTCGAAGCGCCCGTACGCGTCGGTGGTCACCGTGGTGATGAGCTTCCCGGAGTAGTCGCGGAAGCCGACCGGCGCGTTGGGAATGCCCCGCTTTCCCGCGTAGTTCGCGGAGGTCGGGTCGAGATCGAGGGCCAGGTCGTCGAGGAGAATCCCGATGATGCGGCCCGGCACGGGGATGCCGCCGCCGCTGGGCGTGACCGCCTCGCCGCCCTTGTAGCGTGCATCCGTGAAGATGAAGAAGTCGGAGTTCGCGTTGAAGCCCGGCTTGAGGTCGATCAGGCGCGAGTTGCAGAGCGGCATCGGGTCGCCCTCGGAGGGGCTGCCGCCGTCCGGCGCGAGCGCCGAGGTCGTCGCCAGGAAGTCCGGGTTGTAGACGCCGGTCTTGGCCGGGTTGCTGGGATCGTCTGGGTCGAACAGGGCTTCGTCGCGGTCGTCCACGACGTGGACCGTGTGCATTGCGCCGGCGCAGGGCGGCGGCGGGACCGCGGGCACGAGCGTGTCGCCGCTGAAGACGTTGATGTCCTCCTCCATCACGCTTCGGTACCCGGTCGGCGGCTCGATCTCCACGACCCACTTGCCCGCCCCGATCGGCGCGCAGTCCTCGACGGGGAGGAGCTCAGCCGGATCGAAGGGGTCGACCGCGGCCGAGTTCGTGCAGTCGACGTCGAAGGCGTAGCCGCCGTCGAAGACGCCGGGCTTGTCCTGGTTCAGGATGGACTCGAGCTCGAGGCACCGGTCCCAGATGTCCGGGTAGGGCTGGACCTGCGTCGGGTCGCGGCCGAAG
>Ga0209859_1000001_pt1 | contig 60357 bp, 55 predicted proteins | sample GWRWS3_50_60_FD_187241 | JGI IMG/M metagenome (GOLD analysis project Ga0209859, IMG submission 187241) | Riverbed sediment microbial communities from areas with vegetation nearby in Columbia River, Washington, USA - GW-RW S3_50_60 (SPAdes)... | ecosystem: Environmental > Aquatic > Freshwater >... | reverse complement strand
GGTCGGGCGCCGGCACCTCCAGCGCATGTTCGTGCAGGAACTGGGGAGCGGGCCCCTCGCGGTCGCGCGCTCGCGCCGCGCCGGGCTGGCGAAGCAACTCTTGGAGCAGACCGACGCCCCGAGCACCCGGATCGCGTTCGCGTCGGGATTCGGGTCGGTGCGCGCCTACCACGCCACGCTGCGGCGACTCTACGGTCGCTCGCCTGGCGAGATCCGGGCGAACCGCCTGCGGGACGACGCCTCGAACGGCGGGCTCTCCCTGCGGCTCGCCTACCGCCCGCCGCTCGCGTGGGCGCCGCTCCTCGAGTTTCTCGAACGGCGGGCGGTGCCCGGCGTGGAGCAGGTCGCCGACGGCACGTACTCGCGCTCGGTGCGCACGGGAGACAGATGCGGCCTGGTCGTCCGGCTGACGCCGCGGCCTGCCGAGAGCCTTGTCTCGCTCGGCGTGGGCGCACTCGACGACGTTCCGCTTCTGGCCGGGATCGTCCAGGGGGCGCGCCGGCTGCTGGACCTCGACGCGGACCCGGCGGCCGTCGACGGGGGTCTCGGCGCCGACCCCGTGCTCGAGCCCTTGGTCGAGCGCACGCCCGGCCTTCGCCTGCCCGGCTGCTTCGACGGCTTCGAGCTCGCCGTGCGCGCGATCGTCGGCCAGCAGGTCTCGCTCGCCGGAGCGCGAACGACGCTGGGCAAGGTCGTCGAGCGCCTGGGGAGCCCGCTCGAGCGGCCCGCCGGCTCGGTGACGCACCTCTTCCCGACCGCGGAACGGCTCGCGGAGGCGGCTGCTGACGACCTCGGGATGCCGCGCGCGCGGGCGGGGGCGATCCGTCGCCTGGCGACGCTCGTGTCGGCCGGAGACCTCGATCTCTCCGGGAGCGCCGACCCGCAGGAGGCGCTCGCGACCCTGATGGACATCTCGGGCGTTGGCACCTGGACGGCCGCGTACGTGGCGATGCACGCGCTGCGCGACCCCGACGCGTTCCCGGCCGGGGATCTGGGCGTCCGGCGCGCCGCGCGAGCGCTCGGCCTCGGCGACGACGCGCATGCGCTCCGGCTGCACGCAGAGCGGTGGCGTCCGTGGCGCGGCTACGCGGCGATGTACTTGTGGCAGGCGGCGCCGTGACGTGCGCCGCTACCTGAGCCTCCTCGGCAGCCGACCCTTCGCGACGTTGTGGGGAGGCGCGACCGTCTCGGCCTTCGGGGACTCGATGACCTGGGTCGCGCTCGTGTGGCTCGCGTTCGAGCGCGGCGGTCCCGGCTCCGTCTCGGCGCTCGTCGTCGCGGCGACCGCGCCTGTCATCGTCGGCGGGCTCGCTCTGGGCGTCGTCCTCGACCGGTTCGACCGGCGAGCCGTCCTGATCTGCGTGAACGCGACTCTCGCGTGCGCCGTCGGTCTCGTCCCGCTGTGGGCGCACCTGGCCGGCCCGCCCCCCACGTGGCTCCTCCTCTCGGTCGCCGCCCTGTACGGCTTCCTCAAGATCGCGAACTGGGCCGGCGTGCCGGCCATGATCCCGGCCCTCGTGCCGGCCGAGGCGCTCAACACCGCGAACGCGATGGAGTCCATGAGCTTCGGGGTCGCCGACGTGGCCGGGCCGGCCGTGGCCGGTGCCCTGATCGCCGGAGTCGGGGCGGAGACCGTCCTCGCCTTCGACACGTTGACCTACCTCGTCTTCCTCGTCTGCCTGGTCGGGCTTCGCGGCCGGATCCCCCAGGAGCACGTCGGTCCCGATGCGCACGGCGACGCCGGCCTGCGGCCCGCGCTCAGGTTCCTGTGGCGGACGCCGCCCATCCTCGCGACCACGCTGATGTTCATGGCGTTCAACGTCGGCGAGGGCATGCTGCTTGTGCTCCTACCGTCCTACACGAGCTCGGTTCTCGAGGGCGACGCCGCAACGTACGGCCTGCTTCTCAGCGCCTTCTCCGTCGGCGCGCTCACCGGCTCGCTCGTGGTCGGGGCGATCGACTGGAGACCGTCGCTCGGCCGGTCGATCGCCGTCGCCCAGACGCTCGCGGGGGCCACGTTCCTCGTGCTCGCACTGGAGGTCGGCCTCCCGGGGACGGTCGCCGTGCTCCTCGCGGCCGGCCTCCTGATCTCCCCGCTGACGATCTGGGCGCAGACGATTCGCATGCGCCTCGTTCCGGAGGGCATGCGCGGCCGCGTCTTCGGCGTCCTGCGCACGTTCATGCAGGCGACCCCGCCGCTCGGAGGCGCGGCAGCCGGGATCCTGCTCGGCGGCCCGGGTGTCGCGGCCACCGTCGTGGCGATGACCGCGATCATGGCCGTCCCCGGTGTCGTCGGCCTCGTCACGCCCGCGCTGGCCGAGTCGCGGCTGCGCCCCAGCGTGCCGGCTCCCGCGCATCCGCGCTAGGTATCAGGCATCGAGCTCGCGCGGGACGACGAAGCCCACGAGCTCGGCGGCGCCCTCGCCGAGCTCGGCCCAGCTGGGGATCTCTCCGCGACATCTGAAGGCGGCCCCGGCGCCCGAGGCCGCCTTCGTCTTGGGGTGGCGACGTCCTAGAGGACGTCCGCCGCGTCCGGGCGACGACGCCGGGGGACCACGGCGCCGAGACCGAGCGCGAGTCCGAGGAGACCAGCGAGCCACGACGGCACGCCGTTCAGCATCCCGCTGCTCGCCAGCTCGTCGACGGCGATGCACGGAGAGTCGCCCGACCCGTTGCCGCCCGATCCGACACCGCCCGATCCGTCGCCTGCGCCCGCGCCGGCGACGCCTCCCGCTTCGGCCGGCGAGACTCCGGAGCCCTGGTCGGCCGGGCCATCGTCCCCAGGGACTCCGACGCCGTTCGCGCACCAGCCGACCCCGGCCCCGCCGCTGGTGTCGCCCGTGACACCGACGTCCACGCATCGGAACTCCGCGCCGGCGGTCGTGCCGCCGCTCCCGGCCTCAGCGCCGGCAGCCCCGCCGCCGGACGTACCGCCGTCTGCGCACCGGCCCACCGTTGCGGACAGGCCCGTTCCCCCGTTGGAGAGGTTCGCGCCACTACAGCCGACCCCGGCGTTCCCGCTCGTCTCGCCGTTGCTCACCCGAGCGCCGGCTGCGCCGCCGCTGGAGCCGGACGAGCCGGCAGAGCCGGCGCCCGGTCCGTGGGCCCTGACGTCTCCGAGATCGACCGAGCCGAGATCGGCAAGTGGCACGGTCTGAGGAAGAGCCTGGCCAGGCGCCGCGCCTGCGGCGAGCGCGGCGATGGCCGTGACCACGATGATGCGAATCCCGCTCACTGGTGCCTCCTTGTCGGGGAACCGTCTTATCTCCCGAGGAAGGAGGACGCCGCCCCGTCGGCTTCCTTGCGCCGGATCCCTCGATTGGCGGACGGGCTTCCCCCCGATCAGTCAGCCTCGAGCCGCAAGGCGCCGAGAAGGGCCTCGAGGACGGCGGGGTCGAACTGAGAGCCCGACCCCGCGCGCATAAGGCGCGCCGCCTCCCTCGGCTCGAGAGCGCTCCGGTACACGCGGTCGGTGGTCAAGGCGTCGAAGACGTCAGCGACCGCCGCGATGCGGCCTGCCATGGGGATCTCCTCGCAGGCGAGGCCGCGTGGATAGCCCCGGCCGTCGAAGCGCTCGTGATGGGTGAGGGCAATCCCGGCGGCGAGCTCCAGGAGGTGCGAGCCCGAGCCCGCGAGGATCCGGAAGCCGATCTCGGTGTGGCGCTCCATCAGGCGCCGCTCGCCTGCGCTCAGCTCGGCCGGCTTGAGCAGGATCTCGTCGGGAATGCCGAGCTTCCCGATGTCGTGAAGCCGAGAGGAGCTCGCGAGCTCGCCGCAGCGGACGTCCTCGACGCCGAGCGCGTGCGCCGTCAGGCCCGCGTAGTAGCCCACGCGGTCGACATGGCGACCCGAGTCCAGATCCGCGAGAGCGGTGGCTCGAAGGAGAGGCCCGAGCATGTCGGACTCGCGCCCTCGCCCGCGATTCCGGGTCATCCGGCGGCCGCGGAAGCGCCCGAGTCCTCGCCGGCGGCTCGCCCTCGGCCAAGCGCACGCGGCTCCGCGGATCATCGGCGCCCTCGAGCTCGGGCGAGCCTCGCCCGGAGGGCCTCGCCGATCTCAGGCGCCTCGTCCACGCCCTCGTCGACGTACGGGAGGTAGATCGTGAACGTCGTCCCGCGCCCCAGCGAGCTCGAGACCTCGATCTCGCCTCCGGCGTGGGCAACGAGCTCCTGGACGACGAAGAGCCCCAGGCCGGTGCCACGCCCCTCTTCCTTCGTGGTGAAGAACGGCTCGAAGATCCGGGCCCGAGTGGCCTCGTCGATGCCGGTTCCCGTATCCGCGACGCTGAGCGCGACCCAGGGGGCACCGGCCCGCTCCACGACCTCGCTGGCGATCGTGATCCTGCCCCCGCTCGACAGGGCGTCGCAGGCGTTGAGGACGAGGTTGACGGCGATCAACTCGAGCTGGGTCGGATCCGCGAGCGCGGTCGCCGCCTCGACCGGCGCCGCCCGCACGAGCTCGACGTCCTCGTTCATCAGCGGTCGCAGCATCGCCTCGGCGCGATCGAGGGCGACGTTGACGTCGAGCACCTCCGGCTCGAGGAACTGCTTGCGGCCGAAGGTGAGGAGCTGGCGCACGATGCAGGCCGCGTCGTCGCCGGCCCGCTCGATCTCGTCGAGCTCGGGCACGACCTCCTCGCCGAGGCGCTCCCGCAGCAGCGAGGCGTGGCTCCTAATGACGAGGAGCAGGTTGTTGAAGTCGTGGGCGATCCCCCCTGCGAGACGGCCTACTGCCTCCAGCTTGCTCGCCTGAGCGAGTCGCCGGTCGACCTCCTTGGCGACCTCGGACGGCAGGGATCCCAACCCGTCGCACCCCGGCTCGACGTCGAGCCGGCGGCCCAGGACCTCTTCCGCCCGCCAGCCCAAGAGCGTCTCGGCGGCGGTGTTCCAGCTCCGCACAGTCCCGTCGGCGTCGAGCTCGATCACCGCGCGCGGCGGCGCGCCGAGGGTCCCTCGTCCGGTGATGCGTGACTGCATGGCGGGCGACATCGATTCCTAGGCGATCAAGCGCTCGCGCAGCGCGGTCGCCACGGCCTGGGTTCGCGTGCCTGCCTCGAGCTTCGCCATCGCCTTCCCGATGTGCGAGCGAATGGTCTGTGGAGAGAGAAAGAGCCGCTCGCCGATTCCCTTGTTGCTGAGACCGTCGGCGACGAGTCGCAGCACCTCCCGCTCCCGCGGCGTGAGCCGCTCGTTCCCCGGCGAATCGACGAAGACGCTCGCCAGGGCCGGATCGACGTAGACACCGCCGGCCAGGACCATCTCGATCGCGCGCGAGAGATCCTGGAGGGGCGCCTCCTTGAGGACGAAGCCGCGGGCGCCCGCGTCGAGCACCTCGGCGAGAAGAGCCGGATCGGGCTGCCCCGTGTAGACGATGACCGCCGTCCCCGGCGAGACCGGCAGGGCCCGCCGTGCGGCCTCGGCGCCGTCGATCCCCGGGAGACGCAGGTCGAGAAGCGCGATCCTCGGTTGCAGACGCTCGATCTCCGTGACCGCGCCGGCCCCGTCGTGCGCCCGACCGACGACCTCGACGCCACGCCTTTCCAACACCGAGCAGAGCGCATCGAGGACAACGGGGTGGTCATCGGCGACGACACAGGTCAGTCGTTCCCCCTCCGAGCATTCCGGCCGGGCGGGCATCTCGCACCTCCTATCGTGGTCGTTCCGGCTTAAAGGGGGCCGGTGGGAGGCGAAACTTGCGCGGCAGCAGGCGAATCACTCGGCTGAGGGACGGGTCGCTGCGGGAAGCCGGCGGCCCGCTGGGTTCTGGGCGCGGAGCTCGTCGAGCGCTCGTCGCAGGTCCGGTGCCCTGAACGGCTTCGCCAGATAGGAGCCCATGCTCTCGACCGGGCGAGCGGTTAGGCGGTCACCGAGGTGGCCCGAGATGAAGAGCACCTTCACGGCGGGCCTCAGGGAGCGCACGATCTGCGCGAGCTCGAAGCCGTCCTGCCCGGGCATGACGACGTCGGTCACCAGGAGATGGATCGCGCCGCCGTGCTCTCGCGCGATCTCGACTGCGCGCTCGCCGCTCGGCGCCTCGAGGACGCCGTATCCCGCCCGTTCCAGGACCACCCGCAACGCCCTTCGCACGGCGCGGTGGTCGTCGACCAGCAGGATCGTCTCTTGCATTGTCCCCATCGTGCAGGTCGCCGTCGCCGTCCGGCATCCCGCGATCCGACCTCCTCGAGCCCCCCAACACGCGCGCTCGACCCGGCCTTCTGGGCCGCCGGCATCCCCCGTTTGAAGGACGGGGGGTCCGACATTGGAGGGATTCGGGCCTTCCGCGACTTGCCTGCTGGCGAAAGCAGCCGTACATTGAGGCAGATCGCATGATCGCCGAAACCGCACCGCGCAGGAGTACGGCGACGGTCTCAGGAGGGGTTGAGGGCGCGAATCCCGGCGAGCGCTCCTCTGCAGCCGCAGCCGCAGCGCTGTACGAACGCTACTACGACCGGGTCTACGGCTACTGCCTCTACAAGCTCGGGAACCGCGAAGAGGCCGAGGATGCGGCCCAGACGACCTTCCTGTGGGCGCTGCGGGCACTCGAGCGGGGGGTCGTTCCGCGCCTGGAGGCGAATTGGATCTTCACGATCGCGCAAAACTCGTGCCGGACACGCGTCCGCTCGCGCGGCCGTCTGCGCGAAGTCCCCAGCGATCCGCAGGTCCTGCAGGAGGTCGCTCCCGGTCGCGCCCCGGCGCGTGACGAGCTCGTCGGGCTCGAGGAGGCATTGCAGGACATGCCAGACCTCCAGCGGCGCGCCATCCTCCTGCGCGAGTGGCGAGGCTGTTCGTACCGGGAGATCGCCGAAGAGCTCGGGCTGACCAGCGCCGCCGTCGAGACGCTCATCTTTCGTGCCAGGCGCTCGCTCGCGCAGCGACTCGAGCAGCCGCCGGTCGCAACGAGGCGCCGCGCCGGCGTGTTCGCTCTCGACGTCGGGTCGATCGCATCCGGCCTCAAGGCGGTACTGGGCATCGGGTCGGGCGCCAAACTTGGCGCCGCGGCGGCGGGCATCGCCGCGCTGGCGATCGGGTTCGGCCTCCCGGGCGACTCCGGCCGGCATCAGTCCGCGCTGGTCGGGCCGCGAGTGCACCCGAGCCCCGCGGTCGAGGTGCGCGCCGAGCAGAGCAAGCTGCCCACCGGGCGAGGCGGCGAGCCGAGGCCGGAGCGCGGTGCCCGGAGTGCTCCCGCGCCTCCCAGCGAGCCCGGCGGCGTCGACGCGATGGGAAGGGACCTCGGCCGGACGCTCGACCGGGTCACGTCGTCGGTGCCCGTTCCGGATGTAGTGGGCACGCTCGGAGGCGTCCAGACGACCGTGGCCCAGGTCACGGCGCCGTTGACGACGGCGGTCGATCCGGTGGTCGGCGTGACGGTGCCGGAGCTCCTCCCGTAGGTCGCAGGAAAGCGCCGCAAGTTTTCCGCTCCCGCGGCTTCCTACAACCGAGGGTCACACGGAGCGAGCTTGGCCGCAAGCAGCTTCGGTCGACGTGATCCCTGGCGGTTCTCTCCCGGCCGCCGCACCCCACAAACCGGAGGCGGCCTGCCTAGGCCGCCTCCCCTCCTGCTCTAAGGCTGGAGAGCGCCTTCGACCGGAGGCGCGGGGAGAGCCGGCAGCTCGGGCGGCGTGATCTCCGGCCCGGGCAGGGTGACGGTGCCGACGCCGGGGACGGTGACCGACACGGGAGGCTGGGCTCCGGAGCTTCCCTCGCCGGTCGAGGGCGGCCCTGACGGGTCGTCCTGGGCCGCCGGCTCGTTGCTGGCAGGGGCTCGGCGAGACGACCGGTCGGAGACGGACGACGAATCGGCCGTCGGCCGGACGCGCGACAGGGGCTCGGAACGATCCGGTGCCGGCTCGTCGACGGCGACTGCAGTCCCCGCGGCGGCAGCGCCCGCAAGCGGCTTGCGGAAGCCGGGCCCCCGGTCGGCCGGGGCTGCGTTCAGCGCCAGGAGCAGGATGCCCACAGCGACGCCCAGGCCGACCGGCACGAGGACCGGGGACAAGCGACTTCGAGCGGTGCGGCAATCCTCCAGTGGACGGCTCCTCGCTGCAGGATCGACCGTGACCTCGGGCCGGGTAAGCCGGACTTAACTCGAACGGGTGATCCGGCGAGCGGATCAGCCGAGCTCGCGCGGGACGACGAAGCCCACGAGCTCGGCGGCGCCCTCGCCGAGCTCGGCCCAGCTGGGGATCGCGAGGGTCGCGAGCGCCCCGGTCGGAAAACGCTCCCGCAACCGCTCGAGACCGGCGCCTCGCCCGGCGAGGGAGAGCGCGAGCTCGTGGAGGCCCGGGTTGTGGCCGAGGAGGAGTACGGAGGGCACCAACACGGGAACCGCTCGCACGCGCGCGCGGAGCTCCTCGGCCCCCGCGCCGTAGAGCGCGTCCTCGAGGCGGAGCTCCGCGTCTCCCGCGAGCACGGGCAGGAGCGCCGCGAGGGTCTGGCGCGTGCGGAGCGAAGTGGAGCAGAGCACGAGCGCGGGCGAGATGCCCTCCCGGCGCACGTGCTCCGCGATGAGCCTAGCGGCCCGCTCGCCCCGCGAAGCGAGGGGGCGATCGCGATCCTCGAGGGCCGGCTCGTCCCAGCTCGACTTGGCGTGGCGGAGGAGGTAGAGACGCTTCATAGCGCGATAGACTAGGCGTGGCGGTCGGGAAGGAGATCGCCCCAGCTTGGCCGAACCCTCTACGCGTGCCTGACTTGGCAGCCCTGAAGGGGGCCGTGGTCGGTCCCTCGTCGCGCGCCCGTCGCTGGGGCGCCGCCGTCCTCGGCGTCGTCCTCGAGGCCCTCGTCACCGTGCTCGGCGACTGGCACGACCGCTATCCGGGCGTCGCCGTCGCAGCGGGGCTCCTCGTGGCCGCCCTCGCCGGAGCGCTGGGTGGCATCTGGAGCGGCCTCGCCGTCGCGGCCGCCGGGTGGACGCTGCACTTCTTCTTCGTGGCCGACGAGACGCTCCTCGCCCTGATCGGGCTGCCGGCCTGGCTCGCCGTCGGGGGCCTCTCGGGCTGGCTCGCCACGAGCGGGCGGAGGACGATGCTGGCGAAGCGGCAGGTGACCGGCGAGCTCGGCGCCCTGCGCGACTCCGCCTCGGAGGCAATCGTCGGCATCGACCTCGAAGGGACGATCGTGAGCTGGAGCGCGGGGGCGGAGGCGACCTACGGCTACAGCGCCGAGGAAGCCGTGGGGCAGCCCGTGTCGTTCCTCGCGATGTCGGCCGAGGGCGAGGAGCCGATGCGCCCGGCGGTCGTCGCGCAGCTGGGCGAACGCTTCGACGACCCCAACGCCGCCCACCGCCACAAGGACGGCAGCGAGCTCGCCGTCTCCCTGACGGTCGCGCCGATCCCCAACGGCGCCGACGCGCCCACGAGGGCCGTCGTCGTCACGCGCGACGTGGGAGAGCCGCGCCGCGCGGAGGCGCGGCTGCGCGAGAGCGAGGCGAAGTACCGCTCCCTCACGGAGCACCTCCCCACGGTGACCTACGTCCACGCGCTCGGCGCGCGCGGTTCACCGCTCTACATCAGCCCGCAGGTCGGCTCGGTCCTCGGCTACTCGGCCGACGAGTGGCTCGCCAAGCCAAATCTCTTCTTCCAGCTCGTCCATCAGGAGGATCGCGAGCGCGTGTCGGCGGAGATCGCGGCCTCGGCCACGGGCGCCAGGCCGCTGCGCTGCGAGTACCGCATGCTCTCGCGCGACGGGCGCACCGTATGGGTGCACGACGAGGCTGTCACCGTCCGCGACGACGACGGGCACCTGCTCTACGTCCAGGGATATCTACTCGACGTGAGCGAGCGCCGCCACGCCGGCGAGGAGCGTGAGCGCCTGCTCGCCGCCGAGCGGGCCGCCGCCGCCGAGGCCCTCGACAGGCAGCGCAAGCTCGACGTCCTCGCGCGCGCGGGCGAGATTCTGGCCTCCTCGCCCAACTACCACGCCACGCTCAGGCGCGTCGCCGACCTCGCCGTGCGCGACCTCGCCGACTGGTGCCTCGTCGACCTGCTCGACGACGATGGCGCGGCCACGCGGATCGCGGCCGCGCACGCCGGTCCGGGGAAGCCGCCCGGGCCCGACCCCGGCCCTGCGCCCGAGCCCGAGCTCATCGAAGTCGCCCGCCGGGGCCGGCCCGAGCTCTCCGAATCGCGAATGTGCGTCCCGCTTCGTGCCCGCGGCCGGGCCCTGGGTGCGCTCACACTGCTGACCCGCGCACCGGGCCGCTCCTACGGAGCCGACGACCTCGCCGCCGCACAGGATCTCGCGGGCATGGCCGCGCTCGCGATCGACAACGCGCGCCTCACCCGCGAGGTGGAGGAGTCCGCCGACGCGGCCCGCGTGCTCACCTACGTCGCCGACGGCGTCGTGCTCGTCGACCAGACGGGGACGATCCGGCTCTGGAACCCCGCGGCGGAGGCGATCACCGGTCTCGCTCCGGAGGAGGTGCTCGGCTGGGCCGCGGCCGAGGCCATGACAGGCTGGAAGGCCGTCGCGGAACGGATTCCGGTCGGAACCGCGGCGGCGCCCGTGCAACCGGAGACCTTCCCCCTGGAGACGGCTCGGGGCGAGCGGTGGATCTCCATCTCCGGGGTCGACTTCTTCGGAGGAATCGTCTATGCGTTCCGCGACGTCACCGATGCGCGCCGGCTCGAGGAGCTGAAGGCGGACTTCGTCGCCACCGCGTCGCACGAGCTCCGCACACCCCTCGCCGCCGTCTACGGCGCCGCCCAGACGCTGCGGCGCCACGACTTCGCGCTCGACGAGGCCGGGCGTAACCGCTTCGTCTCACTCATCGTCGACGAGTCGGAGCGACTGAACCGGATCGTCAACGAGATCCTCCTCGCCAACCAGCTCGACGCCGGCCGGCTCGACCTCGTGGAGGAGCCCTTCGACGCAGGCGACCTCGTCGACCGCGTCGTCGAGGCCGCCCGGGAGCACGGGCCGCCCGGGATCACGTTCGAGACCGTCGTCTCCGAGTCCGCCCCCTCCGTCGCCGCCGACCGCGACCGGGTCCGGCAGGTCCTCGTCAACCTCGTCGAGAACGCGATCAAGTACTCCCCCGACGGCGGCCGCGTCCAGGTCGGCGTCCAGGCAACAGAAGGCGTCGTCTGCTTCCACGTGCGCGACCACGGGCTCGGCATCCCCGCCGACGAGCAGGCTCGGATCTTCGAGAAGTTCTACCGCCTCGACCCCGAGATGACCCGCGGGATCGGCGGCACCGGCCTGGGTCTCTACATCTGCAGCGAGCTCCTCGAGCGCATGGACGGCCGCATCTGGGTCGAGTCGAAGGAGGGAGCCGGCTCGACGTTCTCTTTCGAGCTCCCGGCGGCCGACCAGCCGGTCGCCCGCCCGGTGGCGACCGAGACCCGCGAGCTCTCGGACGTGCTGCGGCCGGGCGGCTCGGGGACTCCGATCGACGCGGCCTAGCGGCTCTCCGTCATTCGCCCGGGTCCCGTACTCGGAGCGCGCGGAGCTCCGTAAGCTCCAGCTCCGTGGGCGGCTCGGTCCTGGCGACCGGCTTCCGAACGCGCAGCGGCCAACCTGTCGCGGCCAGCACGTCCTCGGCCTCCACGCCGGGGTGCAGGGCGGTGAGCTCCAGCTCGCCGTCGTCGCCCGGCCGCAGCACGCCGAGATCGGTGATGACCGTGACGACGCCGGGGTCGACTCCGCGGCCGACCGACGTCACGAAATCGAGCCGTTCGACGAACGCGCGCCGAGAGTGCCGAAGCATGACGATGACGGCCTTCGCCGCGGCGGCGATCTCCGGCGCACCCCCGGCGCCCGGCAGCCGGACCGTCGGCCGCTCGTAGGGCCCGATGACGGTCGTGTTGATGTTCGCGAAGCGGTCGATCTGGGCGGCGCCGAGGAAGCCCACGTCGATGCGCCCTGCGCCGATCCAGTAGCCGAACATCTCAGGAACCGACACGAGCTCGTCGGCGGTGGCGGCGAGATCGTCGTCCCCGATGGAGAGCGGCAGGCTGACGGGCTTGGCGCCGATCGCTCCCGATTCGTAGACGAGGACGCAGCCGGGAGCATGCAGGCGGCGCGCGAGATTGGCCGCCGCGTTCGGCGGGCCGACCCCGACGAGACAGACCTGGCCGTCGCGCAGCTCACGCGCAGCGTTCACGGTCATGGTCTCCTCCGGAGTCGGAGTCGGAGGAGTCACGCGCCTCGCTCGAGGACGTTCTCGCGCATCCAGGCCGTAAAGCGCTCCCGGTCCCGCGAGATCTCGTCCCAGGCCTCGTAGAAGGCGTTGTCGCGAACCGAGTAGCCCGCGGCGTACGACGGCCAAGCCCCGCCCGGCACGACCGCGACCGCGCTCAGCACCCAGGCGGGCAGGACGACTGCGTGCGGGCGGGGCTCGAGCGTGTCGACCAGCTCCTCCACCGTCACGATCGCGCGCTCTGCGGCGAGCACCGCCTCCTTCTGAACGCCGGAGAGGCCCCAGAGCATGACGTTGCCGCGTCGGTCGGCCTGCTGGGCGTGGATGACGGCGACGTCGGGGTTCAGCGCCCGCACAGCCGTCAGACGCTCGCCCGTGAACGGGCACTCGATGGACGAGACCGAGGTGTTCTGGGCGGGAAGATCGGTTCCCTGGTACCCGCGCAAGACTGCGAAAGGGAGTCGAGACGCTCCCGCCACGTAGGCCTTAGCCAGCCCCGCGTGGGAGTGCTCCACGACCTCGAGGTCACGCGGCCAGCCGTGCTCGACGGCGTCGCGGAAGCGGTGGAGGGAGCCGACGCCCGGATTCCCGCCGTAGGAGAAGATGAGCCGGGCGGCGCAGCCCATCCCGATCAGCTGGTCGTAGACGATGTCGGGCGTCATTCGCGCGAGCGTGAGCTCCTGCCGGCGCTGGCGGATGATCTCGTGGCCCGCCGCGAACGGAACCAGGTGGGTGAAGCCCTCGAGCGCGAGCAGGTCTCCGTTGCGAACGTGCTCGGCGACTGCGTCCGCGAGCGGCGTGACCGTCGCGGCAGTCCGGCTTGGGAGCGCCAGTGCTACACCTCCACGCCGTATGCCTCCGTAAAGGCCTCCTGGGCGTAGGCGAGCGAGGCGAACCCGTAACCTCCCAGGCCCCAGTCGGTGCCCCAGCTGTTGCGCACGATGAAGCGGCCGGGCCTGTAGCCGACGAGCGCCACGGCATGGCCGCCGCGCGTCGTCTCCGGCCTGTACTCGTCAAGGTTCCCGCTCGTGGCGCCCGCCTCGTCCCAGGTCCGGTCGACGTTCAGCCGGGTCAGGATCGGGCCCTTCGTCGCCAGCCAGGTGCGCCAGTTCGTGAGGTTCGTCCCGAGATTGAAGTAGGCGAGGATCCTGAGCTGGGCGGCGACCGCATAGAACGTGCTCGCCTGGCCCGAGTACAGCCTCCCCGACGCGAACGGCAGGACGGCGTCGCGGACGACCCCGAACTTACGCGCGATGTCCAGCGCGGACTTGAGGCTCGTGCCTTCGGCCTCGATGAACGTGGTCGGCCGGGTGATGAGCTGATCCGTCTCCTTCGAGGCCATCCAGACGAAGCGGGGTGAGAGCGGCTCCTCGCGGGCGAGGCGGGTCGCCTTGACGAATTGCCAGCGCAGAACCGAGTCCGCGGTGGCCCAGCCGACGCACGATCCGGTCGATCCCTGATCTCCAACCTTCCACCACGTGGCGCGCAGGTCCTTGGACGCGGGAATCGTGGGCACGGCGGTCACGAGCTCCGCCTCCTCGGCGACCTGGAACGTCCAGTCCTCCTCGGTCTTCGGCGACGGCTTGCAGTTGAGGATCCGCTTCGGCTGGCGCTTCGGGGCCCGCCTCCGCCTCGCAGCTTTCCGTGGTCTTGCCACTGGGCACCTCCTCGGACAGGGGACACGACGTGCGAGTCGCCCGAGTCTAGTGCCACTCGCGCCGGTGGCATAGCCTCCGCGCGTGAGACGTCTCCTCGTCCCCGTGGCGGCCTTCGTGCTCGGAGCCCTGGCGCTCCGGGTGGCGGTCGTCCCGGCCGAGGTCTGCCCGCCGGTTGAGGCTCGTTCCGTTCGGAGCGCGGCCGCCGAGGCGGCGGCGTGGCTCGAGCGCGGCGCCCGCCCCGGCGGTCTCTACACCTACGGCTACGACCGCAAGCGGGACGAGGTCTCCGGCGACTACAGCATCACGCGGCACGCCGGCGTGATGATGGCCCTCTACCGGCTCGCGGCCGAGGCCGGCGATGCTCGCGCCCTTGCGAGCGCCGACCACGGCCTTCGCTTCGTGCGCGCGAGGCTCGTCCGACGCGACGGCTGGGCCGCGTTCACCGAGCCCGCGAACGACGCGGGGATCGGAGCGAGCGCCCTCGCGGTCGCGGCGCTCGTCCACCGCCGGCTGGCCACGGACGACGGCTCGCAGGACGACCTCATCCGGGAGCTCGCGCGCTTCCTCGTCGCGCAGCAGCAGCCCGACGGGAGCGTGCTCGGCTCCTGGAGCCCGAGCACCGGGCGTCCCGTCCCCGGCACGTACTCCAAGTTCGGCACCGGGGAGGCGCTCTGGGCTCTCGCGCTCGTCGACAGGCTCTTACCCGGCGAGGGCTGGGACGGGCCGGCGAAGCGCCTCGCACGCTACGTGGCAACGCGCCGAGACGACGTAGAGGGTTACGTCCTCACGTTCCCCGACCACTGGGCGGCGTACGGGCTCGCCGAGCTCGGGCCCAGCGGGCTCGGAGAGCCCGAGGTCGCGTATGCCCGCCGCCTCGCCGGCATCTTCGGGCTCAACTCCCGCCTCGAGGCGCAGAGCGGCGAGGCGGGCCTCCGCCGCGTCATGCGCGGCGAGCCCGCGTCGGGAGCCGGTCTCGGGACGATCGGCGAGGGGCTCGCGGGGCTCTGGCGCCTGAGCGTCGCCGACCCGCGGCTCGGCGACCTCTCCTACGACCTCGCCGAGCGCCTGCGCTGCACCGCGTCCCGGACCGCGCGGCGCCAGACCGACCCCGGAGAGGCGGCCGGGTTCCCGCGACCGCTGCTCGCCCGCGGCGCCTGGTTCTCGGAGGACGGCTACACCCAGATGGACGACCAGCAGCATTCGCTCTCGGGGCTCCTGGCCACGCTGCCCGTGCTCGTGGGCGGGCGGGGATGAGCTTCGGGTTCCTCCTCGTCGCCTTCGTCGCGGCTCTGAACCCATGCCGCGCCCGGCTCGTCCTGCCCGAGCGGCGCGCGGCCGTCGCGCTCGGCGCTCTCATCGCGCTCGGGACCGGGGCGGCGCTCGCCGCCGTCGGAGGCGTCTTCCTCGACTGGCTCGACGTCAGCCCGGAGAGCTTCCGGCTCGCAGCCGCCCTCGTGCTCGGCCTGGAAGGCGCGCGCGCCCTGCTGGTCGCGAGGCCCGCCGCGGAGCCTGAGCTTGCAGGGCTCGGAGCTGCGCTCGTCCCTGTTGCGTTCCCGCTCCTCCTGACGCCGGGCGTCGTCGCACTTGCAATCGCGGCCGGAGGCGACGGCGTCGAGGCCGCGGCGATCGGCGCGCTCGCCGCGGCTCTCCTTCTCGTCCTCCTGACGGCCGCTCTCCCCCGCGGGACGCGGGCCGACGCCCTGCTCGCGGCCGGAGGCCGGCTGCTCGGAGCGACCGAGATCGCCGCCGGAATCGCGCTCGCGGTCGAGGCGCTCAGAGACGTCTGAGGGCAACGGACCGCGAGTCCGATTCTGCGGTCAGAGCTCTCCTGCGAGCGCCTCCCAGGTCGCGGCGTCTCCCCCGCCGATATGACGGGCGACGACGACCCCGTTCTCGTCCAGGACCGCGACCGCCGGATGTCCGTAGAGCGCGAGCGCGCCGGCGAGCTCGACGTCCGGGTCGGCGAGCGAGGGCCACGTCCAACCGTACTTGCGGAGGAACTCGTTCGCCTCGTTCCGGTCGTCGGAGATGTTTACGCCGACGAACTCGTACTCGGGGTGAGTCTCCGCGAAGCTCGCGTAGGCGACCGCCTCGCCGTTACAGATGGGTCACCAGGAGGCCCAGACGTTCACGAAGACGGGCGTCCCGCGGTAGTCCGCGAGCGAGAGCCGGGTGCCGTCGAGAGTCTCCCCCTCGAGCTCGACGCCCTCCACGGTCGAAGAGCTCGTCGTCGTGCCCGCGGCCGCATCGCCGTCCTGCGGGCTGCTGCCGTTACCGCCGCAGCCGGCGAGCACGGCGAGTGCGACGACGAGGAGCCCGAGGCGCCACATCGCCGCTCACCGTAGCGAAGGGAGCTTACGAAGAGATGAAACCTGCGCGGGCGCCGCCGCCGTGCCTCGACGAGAAGGGACAATGAGCGGAGGAGGAGAACGCGAGGGAATGATCGAGCTCGGACTGGCAGGCCTTGCAATTGCGTTCGCCGCCGGCGTCGTCTCCTTCACCTCGCCCTGCGTCCTCCCGCTCGTGCCCGGGTACCTCTGCTTCGTCTCGGGTGTCGGGTTGGACGAGCTCGGCGACCACCCGCGGCGCGTCACGCTCTCGACGGCGGCGTTCGTGGCCGGTTTCACGGCCATGTTCGTCGCGCTGGGGGCGGGCGTGGCCTGGTTCGGGAGCTTCCTGCTCGCCAACCGCCGTCCGCTGGAGATCGCCGCGGGCGTGTTCATCATCGCCGCTGCGATCACCTTCGTCGGACTGCCGCTTCCGGGCCTCCTCTCCCGGGAGCGGCGACTGCCGCTCGACCGCCTCGGCGGCGGAAGCCTCCCGGGGGCTGCTCTCGTCGGCGTCGCGTTCGCGATCGGCTGGACGCCGTGCGTCGGCCCGACGCTCGCGGCCATCCTGACACTCTCGGCCGGGGGCGGCGGCGCCGCGGAGGGAGCGATCCTCCTCACGGCCTTCTCGCTAGGACTGGGCCTTCCCTTCCTCCTCTTCGGCCTCGGGTTCACTCGCTCCCTCGGGCTCGTCCGCTGGGTGCGCCGCCGCTGGCGGATCGTCAGCATCGCCTCGGCGACGCTCCTCATCGCCTTCGGCGTCCTCCTGATCACGGGCGACCTGGTGGAGCTGACGACACGTCTCGCGCGCTACACCGGCTGGCAGATCTAGACTGGGGAGCGATGACGGTCTCCGTACGGGAGGCTCCCGCCCCGGCCGCCGCGCCGGCGAGCCCGCTGGACGACGTGCTGCGGCGCGTGAACCGGATTCGCATCGAGCACGGCGTCGACCCGCTCTACGAGCTGCCGGCAGCCTGTACGGCCTGGGACGGCGGCGGGTGCGTGCTCGAGCGCGTGTTCGACGATCTCGGCGTCCTCATGGTCGATTACCGGAGCGCGTACGGCCGGCACGTCGAGTTCGAGCACGGCCTCGGCGGGTTCGTCCGCGACTTCGACGCCGGCCGCTACCCGGAGCTTCTCACCGCGCGCTGAGCGGCCGCCTGCGAAGCGAGCTCCGCCCGGGCCGCACACGCCTCCCGGGCCGCGACCGTGTTGCCTTTCCGCTCGTAGAGCTGCAGAGCCTCTGCGACGGTCGCGGCGGCCTCGCTGGGGCGGCCGGCCAGGCGCATGACCTCGCCGAGATCCATGAGGGCCTGCCCGCGCATGTTGAGGAAGTCGGTCGGCTCGGCGAGCGCGAGTGCCTTCCGCGCGAGCGTCTCCCCCTCCTCCGGCTGGCCCCGGCGGGCCAGCACCTTCGCCCGTGCGGCAAGCCAGTAGACGTTCGCGGAGCGGTCCTCCTCGGGGGCTGACTCCTCGCTGATCCGCGTGAAGTCGAGGGCCTCGTCGTAGCGTCCCTGTGCGTACACGGCGTGGGCGAGCATGGCCGCGAGCGTCGAGAGTCCGCTCTTCTCGCCCATGGCCTCGAGAATCTCGTAGCCCTCGCGAAGCTTCCGCTCGGCTGCCTCCGGGTCGCCGGCGAGCATCTCGAGGATGCCCCAGATCTCCGAGGCGACTGCCGCTGCAACCCGGAGCCCCACGTCCTCGATGATCGCGCGGTCGCGCTCGAGGCTCTCGCGGGCCTCGTCGAATCTCCCCTCCATCGCAACGAGGCCGGCGAGGGCCCGGTAGGCCGAGGCCTTCACACGCTGTTGGCGGGGAGGTCGCCCGAGGAGCTCCTCACAACGCCGGATGGCCTCGGGGACGGGGGTCGGCCCGAAGAGCACGGCGCCGAGGAGGAGGTTGAGGCTGTACCCCTCCGCGCGCTCGTCGCCCGACAGCCGCGCGTACTCGACCGCGCGCAGGAGGGCCTGTTCTGCCGCGGACGCGTCGCACTGGAGCCAGGGAAACCAGGCCCGAACGGACCACGCCTTGGCAAGCCCGCGCTCGTCCCGGGCTCCCTCCAGCACCCCGATGGCACGGTCGGCCGCCTCGAGGAGGGACGGAACGGCGAAGTTCGACTCCGTCTGCATCTGCAGGCGCAGGCGGACGACGAACGCACGCGCCTCGAGCGACCGCTCGCCCGAGCCCGCCGCGCGCTCGATCGCCTCCCCGAGCACGTCCTCGGCCTGCCCGAACTCTCCGCTCTCCCTCAGCGCCTCGCCGAGATCGACGAGCAGGTCGAGGCGTCGAGGGCTCTCGGCGGCGAGAAGCGAGACGGCGCGGGAGAGCAGGTTCGCGGCGGCGGGGCCGTCGCCTCGGTCGTACGCCCGCTCCCCGACGACGGCAAGATGGTCGGCCGCCCGCTCCGCGAGCCCGCGCGCGCCCTCGTCGACCGGGCCGAGCTCGGCGCGATAGAGGTAGGCCTGCTCGAGGTGGTAACCGAGGATCTCCTCATGCTCCCCTGACCCAGGTTCGCCTCCCTTCTCGAGCCAGGCCGCGAAGCGCTCGTGGAGAGCAGCCCGCGTCTGCTTCGGGATCGCGCCGTAGGCGGCATCGCGAATGAGGTTGTGGCGAAAGCGAAACACTTCGCCGTGGGCAGCGGTCGAGGGCGCCGCTCGGATGAGATCCCTACGGATGAGCGCCTCCAAGCCGCGCAGGAAGGAGGGCTCGTCCTCCCCGGCGTCGGCAAGGGCCGCCAGCGCCTCCTCGGAGAACTCCTTGCCGACGATCGAGGCTCGCTCGATGACGCCGCGCTCGTCGGCCCCGAGGCGATCGAGGCGGGCTGCGAGGAGCGCCTGGATCGTGGGCGGAAGGACGCGGTCGTCCGCAAGGCCGCCGCGCTCGGCGAGCATGGCGAGCATCTGCTCGAGAAAGAGCGGGTTCCCTTCCGCCGCGTCGGCGACCCGCGCGCGAGTGTCCGAGGCGAGCGGTCGGTCGCCGAGGACCTGGGAGATGAGCGCCTCCGACTCCTCATCGGAGAGGCCCTCCAGCAGCATCGAGGTCGCGTTCACCTTCCCGCCGCCCCACGCCGGGCGCTCCTCCAGGAGCTCGGGGCGCGCGAGGCAGAGGAGCAGGATCGGGGCATCTCGGGAGAGGTCGAGCACCGAATCGAGGAGATCGAGGAACGTGGGCTCGGCCCACTGGAGGTCGTCAAAGACGAGGAGGAGGGGACGATCGCGAGCGAGCGCCTCGAGCAGCTTGCGGATCGCCCAGAACGTCTCGTCACCCGCCGCTTCCGCATCGGGACGGCCGACGGCCGCAGCGACCCGACCCGCGATCAGCTCTGCGTCCGCGCTCCCGCGCAGTAGCGGGACGATCGCCTCGGCCGTCGTCCCAGCCGCTTGGCGAACCACCTCGGCCAGCGGCCGGAACGTAATCCCCTTCCCGTACGGCAGGCAGCGGCCCTTCAGCACTGTGGCCCGCTCCTCGACGAGGGACCCGAACTCGGCCGCCAGCCGCGACTTGCCGATTCCGGCGGGCCCGAGAAGCGTGAAGAGCGTCGGCGTCCGCTCGCCACCGACGTGCTCGAAGGCCTGCCCGAGCTGGGCGAGCTCGTGTTCACGGCCTACCAAGGGCAGGTCCCGGCGCGAGATCAGGAATCCGTCGGAAGCGACGTCGAGGAGGCGGAAGGCCGACCCGGACGGCTCGAACGACGCGACTGCGCGGAGGAGCTCGCGCGCCCCGGAGCCGACGAGAATCTCGCCCGGGCCGGCGGCCTCGTGGAGCCGCGCGGCCGTGGCGATCGCCTCACCGGCGACCGAGGCTCCCGCCACGACCACGCCCGTCTCGACTCCCGCGCGCATGGAGAGGCGAACCCCCCAGTCCCGCTCGAGCTCCTCGTTCAGGCGCTCGAGCGCATCCCGGAACTCGAGCGCCGCGCGCACAGCCCTGAGGGCGTCGTCCTCGTGCACGGCCGGGATCCCGAAGACGACCAGCAGGCGGCTCGCCGGGAGCTCCGTCACGCTTCCGCCGTGGCCCTCCACGACACCTGCCGCGGTCTCCAAGGCTTGTGTCGTCACGCGAAGGAGCAGCTCTGCGTCGAGCCGTCCGCCGTCGCCGGCCACGTCGAGGAAGACGGCGGTCACCGTCTTTCGCACATCGCGTGGCGGGGTCGCCGGTGGTTCCGTCTCGGCCGGGAGCTCCGCCGGGGGCGGCGGCTCGAGCGAGGGATCGTGTCTCAAGATCGCTGTCTCGAGTCGCTGCAGGGAAGGCGACGGCTCGACCCCGAGCTCCTCCACGAGAAGGCTGCGCGTCTGCTGATAGAGCTCGAGCGCCTCCGCCTGCCGGCCTGAGCGGTAGAGCGCGAGCATGAGCTGACCGCGCGGCCGCTCGCGCAGGGGGTGCTCGGCGACGAGCACCTCGAGCTCACCGACCAGCTCGGCGCCCCTCCCGAGACCGAGCTGGGCCTCGACGCGCTCTTCGAGAGCCGTCCTGTGCAGCTCCTCCAGCCGGTTGATCTCGCCCTGCGCAAAGCGCTCGTAGACGAAATCGGACAGAGGTGTTCCGTGCCAGAGGGACAGCGCCTCGTCGAGCATGGCCAGAGCCGGCTGCGGCCTCCGGTCCGCCAGGTCCTCCCCGGCCCGGTCGACCAGCGACTCGAAGCGCAGAGCATCGACTCGATCGGGCTCGACGCGGAGCAGGTAGCCCGGCGCCCGCGTCACGACGGCCTCGCGCCCGAGCAGCTTCCTGAGGCTGGAGACGTAGACCTGGAGGGCGTTCGCGGCGGTGCTCGGCGGCGAGCCGCTCCAGAGGTCCTCGATCAGCCGGTCGCTCGGGACGACCTCGTTGGCGCGGAGGAGAAGGAGGACGAGAAGCGCCCGCAGCTTCGCGCCTTCGAGCGGCACGAGCCGCCCGCCGGCGTGGACCTCGAGAGGCCCGAGGATCCGGAAGTCGATCCCAAGTAACACAGTGTTACTTGGTCGCGGTCTGGGCGGTGCGCGTCAGAGGGCCGAAGGTAGCACGGACTTAAGCGGGCGTTAAGCGGTCGTTCAGCCCGGTTCGGCCTACTGGCGGGGTCGTGAGCACCTGGGGACTGATCGAAGTGCACATTCGAACCGGGGATGACGGCCCCAATCCCAGGGCCGCGACGTCAGCTCACCGCGAACCAGAAGGAGGTGACGACGGTGAAGGTGAAGGCGCTCGTCGCCCTCACCACGCTCGCCGCGTTCCTCGCGGGGCCGGCCACGGCCCTCGCCGGGCACTTCGGCGGGCGCTAGAGGGCTCCGGCCGGCAGCTGCTGCCGGACGGACACGTACAGACTTAGCCCCTGGCGACCCGTGGGGAAGAACGAGTGCGGCCCTGGGCGCCTACGCCGGACGGCGCGGGCGCCCGGCTCGTTCTCGTCCTCGTGACGACCGCCGCGTTCACGAACGTGCCCGGTTAGGCCGAGCGCATTCCCGACGCGGCCTCCAGACCACCTGTCCCAGGGCAATCCCCCACTCAGATCAAGGGCACGCCCCGATGTCGTCGCTGCGGCACCCGCCTAGCGTGGTTCGCATGACGAGTTCGAAACATCCCTGGTACTGGGCCCGGCGCGGGTGGCGAGTCTCCGCGGCCCTCGTCGACGACGGGCTCGTGATGGTCAGCCGCACCTGGAGCGTCGGCCCCCAATCCCTGCGCGACGAGATGGCCCGCAGCGGCCGCAGGCAGTGTCCGAGCTGAGCAGCCGCGATGAACGACCTCGAGAAGGGAGCCCCGATGAAGCCCAAACGACCCCACATCAAGTCTCTCGCCCTGCTCGCGCTGCTCGCGTGCGCCCTCGGGGCCGCCGGCTCAGCCTCGGCGACGTTCGTCGGCACGAACGGAAAGGTCTCCTACGACCGCTGGCGCTACGGCCGCTTCGACGTCTACTCCGTCAATCCCGACGGAACCGGCAAGCACTTCAACCTGATCGGCGACGTCTCGATCGACGATCCCGCCTACTCGCCCGACGGGCGAAAGCTTGCCTATGCCTTCCACTGGTACGTCGGGCGGCGGGTGCGCGGCGAGCTCGCCGTCGAGAACGACGACCCGAACGACAACGGCTACGAGGGAATCACGGTCGTCGCCCGCTCGTGGGGTGTGCCGTGGGATCCGACGTGGTCGCCGGACGGCTCGCGGATCGCCTTCGTGAGCGGCCGTGACGGGGACTTCGAGCTCTACCTCGTTCCCGCGACGGGCGGGACGAAGGTGCGCCTGACGAGCAACCGGGCGCCGGACGTCGAGCCGAGCTGGTCGCCCGACGGCCGTCGGATCGCGTTCTCGGGCCGCCGCAACGGCAACTGGGACATCTACGTGAAGGATCTCCTCACGGGACAGCTGAGCAGGATGACCCGTAGCCGCCGGACCGAGGGCTACCCGTCCTGGTCGCCGGACGGGAGCACCATCGTCTTCTGGGGAAAGGGGTCGAGCGACGCGGAGCTCTACACGGTCGACGTCGCGTCGCGCGTGATCCGACAGGTGACGATGAACTCCGTGCAGGACTACGATCCGACGTGGTCTCCTGATGGAACGATGCTCGCCTTTACGAGCCGGCGGAGCGGCCGCTGGGACATCTTCCGGATGAACGCGTCCGGCGGAGGGGTGCTGAATCTCACGCGCGACCGCTTTCCCGACGCCTATCCGGACTGGCAGCCACACTGCCACCTGACCGGGACCGAGGACGGGCCGGGGACGCTCGAGGGCACGGACGGCTCAGAGCTTCTCTGCAGCCTGAGCCAGGGCGACACGCTCAACGGCGTGGGGGGCAACGACACGGCTTTCGGACGCGAGGGTGATGACCAGCTGGCCGGAGGCGAGGGCAACGACGTCCTCGTCGGAGGACCCGGCACCGACACCCTGACCGGCGGCGGAGGAGGCGACCTCCTGAACGCCCTGGACGGCGCGGGCGGAGACATCGTCAACGGAGACGCCGACGACCTCTGCTACGCCGACCCGGGCGACGTGCTCACCGGCTGCGCGGCCGCGCCTTTCCTCCCCGGCTCCATCGTGATGGGGAGGGCTCTCGATCGTGGGGTCCCCCTCGGACGCCCGTCTCACCGCTAGGAAAGGAGGCACCATGAGATCCAGTCGAACCTTCCTCACCCTCGCGACGGCGCTCGCTGCGCTCTCGCTCGCGGGCCCCGCCCAGGCCGGCGGCTCGCCCGCGAAGCTCCTGGCGAAGTTCCAGCCGGTTCTCGTCTTCCACCCCGGCGAAGAGCTCCGCCCGACCGCCGTGGAGTCGTTCGTGGACGACTCGGTGCTCGAGGCAGCCACGAGCCCGACCACCTGGGTGGTGGTCGATCCAGATCCGACCGCGGACTCGCTGCCGACTGCGAGCCCGCCGGTCTGGCGGCTGAACCAGCAGCCCTGCTTCCCGGGCGCGCCACTCGGCGATCTTGCTTGCTACGTCGCAGGAGCCGCCGGCGGGCCGCGGGGTACGGCCTACGGCCGGGTCGTCCGCGACGACGAGCGGATCATCCTCCAGTACTGGCTCTTCTACTACGACAACCTCTACCGGTATCCGTTCCTCCCGCTCGGAGCGATCTGGCAGTCGCACGAGGGCGACTGGGAGGTCGTGAACGTCGTCCTCTCCAGCCGCAAGAAGCCGCTCTCCGTCGGCTACAGCGAACATTGCTCCGGCGAGACCCGCCCGTGGTCGGAGACGGCGCGGACAGGCCGTCATCCGAAGGTCTACGTGGCGCTCGGCTCGCACGCGAACTACTTCGAGCCCGGTGTGCACGAGTTCGACCGCGCCTGCCTCCCGGCGCAGGTCATCGGCTTCTTCCAGCAGGCGGGGCTGCCGCTCCCCGCGGACGTCACCGCGGAGGCTCCGGCCGAGAAGGCCTCCGTCGAGCGCGTGACGGACCACTCGCCCGCCTGGATCGCCTTCCCCGGCTTCTGGGGCGAGCTCGAGTACTTCAGCGCGCCTCCCCCGATCGGCACGATCCCCTTCGGGACGTCGCCGGTCGGGCCCGCGTTCCACGCGGTCTGGGACGAGCCGCTCGCCACGCTTGCGACCTGGCGCTGAGGGACTTTCGGCGCCGCGCGGGAGCGCTCCCGCGCGGCGCCCCCTCAGTCCGCGGGCGAGACCGCGTGCCTCCACGAAATCTTCACGACTCTTTGAAACCTCCTCCACCCTCGTCGCCGACGCTGGGAGCGATGGAGAAGCGCCGGATCGCGGTCATCGAGGACGAGGCGACCATCGCAACCTCGGTTGCGGCGCGGCTTCGCGCTGAGGGATTCGAGGTGGAGGTCGCCGAGGACGGTCTCTCCGGCGTCGAGCTCTGCCGCCGGTTCCGTCCCGACCTGATCGTCCTCGACCTCATGCTACCCGGGATCGACGGACTCGAAGTCTGCCGGCGCTGGCCGCGGCCACCAGGACAGCCATCAGCGGATGCCCTCCCTCAGCTCGTTGGCTCGAGGACGCGGACGCCCCGGACGATGAGGACCGGCCGCTTCGCCTGTCGGACGACTCCGTGCGAGACGCTCCCGAGCAGCGCCGAGCCCACCGGGCCGCGACCGCGCGAGCCGACGACGATCAGGTCGGCGCCCTTCGAGTCGGCGAGGGACACGATCGAGTCGACGGTCTCGCCCGAGATCCGCTCGAGAGCGTAGGAGACGTCGGCCCCCTCGGCCGCGTCCGCCGCGGCCTTGAGCGCCGACTCCGACTCGTCGATCCCGTCGGTATGCGTCATCGCATGCGAGCCGCCCCGGCCACCTCGGATCTCGTCGGGGGGGACGACGTGGACGAACGTCACGTCCGCGCCCTGCTCCTTGGCGAGCTCGAGGCCGAACTCGACCGCTTCCTGCGCGGACTGCGATCCGTCAGTCGCGATCACGATCTGCTTCATGGCTCCTCCTTCGGGTTTCCCGCGGAAGCTACTGCCACGGCCCGCCTCGGCCATCGGGGAATCCACGCTTCTGGCGGTGCGGCTTTCTGCGGATAATGAGCGCGTGCAATCGCGGCGGTCCCCGTTTCGCGGCCTCGTGGAGGCCGGCATCGCCCTCAGCTCCGAGCTCTCGCTCGAAGCGCTGCTTCAGCGCCTCGTCGAGACGGCCGCCGAGCTGACGGGAGCCCGGTACGCCGCTCTCGGCGTCATCGACTCGTCGGGTAGGGAGCTCGAGCGCTTCGTGATCCACGGCGTCGATCCCGAGACCCACGCGGCGATCGGCGATCTGCCCCGGGGCCGGGGCATCCTCGGCGTCCTCATTCGCGAGGCCCGGCCGCTCCGTCTCCACAGCATCGCGGACGATCCGCGCTCGGTCGGCTTCCCGCCCCACCATCCGCCGATGACCACCTTCCTGGGCGTGCCGGTCCTCCTGCGCGGCATCGCGTACGGGAACCTCTACCTGACGGAGAAGGAGGGCGGCGCCGACTTCACGGACGAGGACGAGGAGCTCGTCACGCTCCTGGCGTCGCAGGCTGCGGTGGCGATCGAGAACGCGCGGCTCTACGAGTCGAGCCGGGCCTGGGCGCGCCAGCTCGAATCCCTCGACGAGATCACGACCGCGATGGTGAGTGAGCTCCAGCCCGCGCGCGTGCTCGAGCTCATCGTCAGGCGGATGCGCGAGCTCGTCGACGCCCGCTTCGTTGCGGTTCTCCTCCCAGGTGCAGAGGGCGCGCTCGAGATCGCAGCGGCGGACGGGGAGGAGCAGGACGACGAGCTCGTCGGCTTCCAGCTTCCTCTCGATCGCTCGAAGACCGGTCGCGTCTTCCAGGAGGGCACGAGCGTGCGTATCGATTCGCTGCTGGACGACCCGGAGGTCGACCCGGAGCTCGTGCGGCGGGTCGGCGCGAGGGCAGGACTGTGGGTGCCACTGCTCGCGCGCGACGAGCCGATCGGCGTCCTCATGGCACTCGACCGCACTCGGCCCGACCCTCGCTTCTCGGACGGCGACCTCCGCCTCGCGCAGAGATTCGCGGCTCGAGCCGCCGTCGCCGTCGACGTCTCGCAACGGGTCGCCCGCGAGACCGTGCGGCGGATCGTCGAGGGGCAGGAGCACGAGCGCCGGCGCCTCTCGCGCGAGCTGCACGACGAGACCGGCCAGGCCCTGACTTCGATCCTCCTCGGGCTGAGGACGCTCGAGGAAGCGAAGGGGACGGAGGCCTTCGGTGCCGCTCTAGCGGAGCTCCGCGAGCTCGTGGTGGCGACGCTGCAGGACGTCCGCCGGCTCGCGGTAGAGCTGCGCCCGAAGGCGCTCGACGACTTCGGGCTCGTGCCGGCGCTCGAGCGTCTCACGAGCACCTTCTCCGAGCAGACGGGGATCGCGGTCGAGCTCGAGTCGCGCCTGCCGGAGGCACGGCTTCCGAGCGAGATCGAGACGGTCCTCTACCGCGTCGTCCAAGAGGCGCTCACCAACGTCGTCAAGCATGCCCGGGCCGAGAGGGTGAGCATTCTGCTGCGCGAGCGAGAGGGCAGGGTCGCGGTCGTGATCGAGGACGACGGACAGGGGTTCTCGGCAGAGCTCCGCACGGACGACGGGCTCGGCCTGGTCGGGATGCGCGAGCGAGTCGCGCTCGTCGGCGGCCGTCTCGCGCTCGAGTCCTCGGCAGGAGCCGGCACGACGATCGTCGTCGAGGCACCGCTCGGATGAGCGTGCGCGTCGTCATCGTCGACGACCACGCCGTCGTGCGGACCGGGCTGCGCCTCCTGCTCGACGCCCAGGAGGACGTCGAGACCGTCGGCGAGGCGGGGACCGCGAGGGAGGCGATCTTCGAGGTGCGCGCGCGCAAGCCCGACGTCGTTCTCATGGACGTCGGGCTTCCCGACAGGAGCGGGATCGACGCGATCCCGGAGGTCCTCAAGGAGGCGCCGGAGGCCAGGGTGGTCGTGCTCTCGATGGAGGACGACCCCAGCTACGTCCGCGAGGCGTTCGCGGCCGGAGCGTTGGGCTACGTGCTCAAGGAGGCGGCCGACGTGGAGCTCGTGACGGCCCTCCGCCAGGTCGCGGCCGGCGAGCCGTACGTCCATCCGGCCCTGGGAGCGCGCATGGCGGCCGCGGACGCCGAGGCCGCGGCCCGTGCGGATGCCGATCCTCTCTCAGACCGCGAGCGCGAGGTTCTGCGCCTCCTCGCCCTCGGCCACACCAACCAGGAGATCGCGAACATGCTCTTCATCTCGGTTCGGACAGCCGAGACGCACAGGGCCCACATCATGCAGAAGCTCCGGCTGACCACCAGGGCGGAGCTCGTGCGCTGGGCCCTCGCTCAGGGTCTCCTGGAGGAGTGAGCCGAGCCGGCCGCGGGACCGTAGGCCAGCCCCGCGTGCTCGGCTAGATACGGCCCGAGATAGCGGGCGGCGATCTTGGCCGGCGGCCACCAGAGAGCCTCGTCGCCGGCGGTCGAAGTGTCGCCGCGCCCACCGCCCAGCTCCGTCCGCAGGTACAGCGGAGAGTCGCCGAGAAGCAGCGCGCGCAGGACGGGATCGAAGGGCCGCGGGGAGACGGGGGCGCCGGCCCAGGCGGCGATCGCCTCGGCGACGGCGTCGGCCTGCTGGGCCGCAAGACCTCCCTGCTTGACCGGGAACGTCGTGATATCTCCGGCGGCGAAGACGTCGTCCAGGCCGGCCACCCGGCCGCTCGAGTCCGTGCTGACGAAGAAGTCCTCGTCCCTCGGCACACCCGCAAGCGGCACGCCGCGCAGCCTTGGGAGCGCGACGACGACGTCGGCGGGGACCGGCGTGCCTGGCACGACCTTGAGCTCGCCGTCCTCGAACTCGTCCGGGTACGTGGAGGTCGACACGCCGATACCGCGGTCGGCGAGGAGCGCGGTGACGGCCTCGCTCGCCTCGCCGCCGAGCAGGGCGAGCGGCGCGTGCTCGGGAGTCACGATCCTGAGCTCGGCCGCCGAGTTCCCCTCTCGAGCCAGGTGGCCGGCGGTCAGGAGCGCGAGCTCGTAGAGAGGCAGCGGCCAGGTGACTCCGCCCGGAAGGGCGAAGACGACCCGGCGGACGTGGCCGTCGTCGAGGTCGCCGAGGAGCGCACCGAAGAGCCCGACGTCCGCCTCGCCCCGAAAGGTGAGCGCTCCGCGGACCGCCTCCCGGGGCCGAGCTCCGACCGCGATCACGAGCGCGTCGTACCCAAAGGTTGCGTTCCGGCTCGTCCGCACGCACCGCTCCTCCGGATACACGGCGACGAGCGCCCCAAGGCTGTGCTTCGCCCCGCAGCCGCGCGCCAGGGTCGCGAGGTCGAAGCGCAGGACCTCGCCGACGCCGAACGGCTCCGCGACCGACAGAGGCCGGTAGAAGAAGTCGAGATCCGGCGAGAGGAGCTCGATGTCGACCCGCTCCTCGCCGATGCGCCTGAGGGCGACCATCGCCTCGAGCGCGGCGACGCCCCCACCGGCGATGAGGACGTGAGGGCGGCCACCGGTCCTGAGCACGCGTTCATGCTCCGCCCGACGGCCCGGAGGCGCATCAGCGCGCGCGCTGATCCCCCGTGCGGGAAAGCCGCAACGACGATCGGGCGCCGCACCGATGCATCTCGGCGGCGCGCCAGCGAGGCTGCGACGCATGGGTTCCGAGAGAGACTCCGTGGCGAGCGCGCCGTCCCGATCGGTGAGCTACGCCGTCCTCTGGCGCGAGGGAGACGGCCCGGTCAAGGCCGGCAAGCTCGTGCTCGGGCCGGCGAGCCTGCGACTGGAGAGCGGCGCCTCCCGCAACCGCCTGACGACGGAGAGCCTGCGCTACGGCGAGCTCTCCTCCGTCGCGAAGGCGCGTGATCCGGCGCAGCGCATCCACGGGCGGCCCACGGCCGTCGTCCGGCGCAAGAACCGAGAGCCGCTGGTCATCGCCGCCATCGACAGGCTCGGCTCGGCGGACGAGATCGTCGAGCGACTGAACGCGACGATCTCGGGCAGGATGCAACCATGATCGAGCTCGTCGTCGTCGTTCCCCTGAAGGAAGGGGCCCGCTCGCGGGCCCGAGAGCTCCTCGAAGAGGGCCCGCCCTTCGATCTCGAGCAGACGCGCTTCGAGCGCCACCGCGTCTTTCTCACCGAGAGCGAGGTCGTCTTCGTCTTCGAGGCGGAGGGCGAGACGGCGACCCTCGAGCTCCACGCGGAGGACCCGGCCCTCTGGGAGGCGGCGGCCGCCTGGCGCGAGTGCATGGCGGGGCGACCGCGGAGGGCCGACGCGGTCTTCGCGTGGGAGCGGGGCTATTCGCCCCAGCCCTCGGGGAAGTCCTCGCCGCGCTCCCAGCTGTAGGCCTCGCGGGCCACCCTGGGCATCCCGTCGAGGACGAGCTCCCACTCCCGGAACGCCTCGCTGCTCACCGGACTCTTGACCACGCCCCGAAGCAGCTCGTCAAGCCGGCCTCCTTCGAAGACGAAGACGACCTGGTCACCAGTGAGGAAGACCGAATGCCGTTCAAAGCCGATCTCCTTCGGGCTGAACGGGGGTCCCTTCGCAATCAGCTCGGCGGCCCGAGACTCGGCGTCCGGCCTCAGCTTCGCAATCACGGCCAGGCGTTCCACAGTCGCTCTCCTCTCTTGCGGTACGGGCCTCCATCCTCGGTGACGCCCGGAGCGCCGACATCGGCAAACGCGCCGATTCCGGCTGCGGAGAACTACGCAGGGCGAAGCGCCCGGAGGGCGTTCGCGATCACGGCAACGTCGATGGCCTCCTGGAGCAGCGCTCCGAAGACGGGCGTGATGAAGCCGAACGCCGCGAACGCCATCGCCACGAGGCTGAGTCCGATGCCGGCCAGGACGCTCTGACGGGCGATGCCGAGGGAACGTCGACCGATCTCGACGGCGTCCGCGACCCGCTCGACGCGGTCGACGACGATGACGGCGTCCGCCGTCTCCGAGGCGACGGTCGCTCCAGCCGTCCCCATGGCGACGCCGACGTCGGCAAGGGCGAGCGCCGGCGCGTCGTTGACGCCGTCCCCCACCATGACGACAGGTCGGAGCTCGTCCCGCGCCTGGAGGGAGCGAACGAGCTCGAGCTTCTCCTCGGGCGACTGATCCGAGTAGACGCGATCCACGCCGAGCTCGCGGCCGATCTCCTCGGCGACGGCGGCCCGGTCTCCGGTCGCCAGCGCGACGTGCCGAATGCCCACGGCGCGAAGCTTCTCCACGAGCCCGCGCGCGTCGGCGCGAAGGGGATCCGCCATCACGATCGCCGCGCCGAGCCGGCCGTCGACGCCGACCAGCACCTTCGCCCGCCCGGCGCCGTTCGCCGCGTCGAGCGAGGCCACGGTCGCGTCGGGGACGGCATAGCCGCGCTCCCGGAGCCAGGCCGCGCTCCCGACCGCGATCCGGCGGCCGTCCACGCGCCCTTCGGCGCCCCGCCCGCGGCCCTCCTCCACCTCTTCCGGAAAGCTGAGGTCGTGGCCTCTGCGCTCCGCGGCGTGCACGAGCGCTTCCGCGAGCGAGTGGACGGAGAGCTGGTCGAGCGAGGCGGCCAGTCGCAGGGTCTCGTCGGCGTCGAGCCCGTCGAAGGTGACGATGCGCTCGATCCCGGGCGTTCCCAGCGTGAGGGTGCCGGTCTTGTCGAGGAGGACCGTTCGCGCCTCGCCGAGCTTCTCGATCGCGGCGCCCCCCTTGACGATCACGCCTGCCCGGGCGGCCCGCGAGACTCCCGAGATGATCGCGATCGGCGCGGCCAGGATCAGCGGGCACGGCGTGGCGACGACGAGCACGGCGAGCGCGCGGACGGGATCGCCGCTCACCGCCCAGGCGAGCCCGGCCACGGCCAGAGTCAGCGGGAGAAAGAAGGCCGCGTAGCGGTCGGCCAGGCGGACGAAGCGTGCCCTGTGGCTCTCGGCGTCGCGCACGAGCCGCACGATCCCGGCGTAGGCGCTCTCGGCCGCCGGCCTCGTCGCCCTGAGCTCGAAGACGTCGCCTGCGTTCGCGGTCCCGCTCCGGATCGGGGCGCCGCGGCGATAGGACACTGGCAGCGACTCGCCCGTGAGAGCGGACTCGTCGAGGACTACCTCCTCGCTCGTCACGATTCCGTCGACGGGCACGACCTCACCGGCGCGGACGAGCACGAGATCGCCAACGGCCAGCTCGTCGACTGCCACCTCCTCGACGAGCTCATCACGCCGCCGGTGAGCGATCCGCGGAGCCCGCTCGACCAGCGCCCTGAGCTCCCGCCTGGCCCGCCCGGCGGCCGCCGCCTCGAGGGCGTTCCCGCCGGCGAGCATGAGGCCGACGACCGCGCCCGCGAGGTACTCGCCGAGGGCGAGCGCCGCGGCCATGGCGACGAGCGCGATCGCGTCGACGCCGACGTCCCGGTGAGCGAGCGTGCGCCCCACCGACCAGGCGAGCGGGACGAGAACGATCGCCGTCGAGGCGGCCCAGACCGCGTCGGCCGCGCCAGGCTCGCCGAGAAGATAGAGAAGGCCGCCGGCACAGATGCCGAGCAGGATGCCGAGGGCGAGGAGACGCTGGATCACGACTGCTCCGACGAGTGTCGCGCCGGCCTCCCGCCCGCACATCGGGGCGGGCGCTGAGCCGTCGTTCGGAAAAGCCGCAGTGGGTTCGCGCCGCCGGATCTCCGTAGTTCTCCGCACCGCGATCGGCGAGTTGTCCGCACCTCGGATCGGCGGCGGCGCTGATGCGCGGCCTCCCTTCGGCCTCGGACGATGGAACCGGACAAGGCGACGCCACGACACGAGGAGGGGGAGATGACGAGAACCGCGACACCCGTGACGCCGACACCCACGACCAACGGACAGGGCGTCCGGCCGGAAGGTGCCGAGCTCAAGCGTTCGATGGGCATGTGGATGGCGACCGCCCTCGTGATCGGGAACATGATCGGCTCGGGGATCTTCCTGTTGCCGGCCGCCATGGCCGGGACGGCGGGTCCGGTGTCGATCCTCGCGTGGGTCCTGACCGGGATCGGCGCGATGCTACTCGCCCTCGTCTTCGCGACGCTCGGACGCGCCTACCCGAAGACCGGAGGGCCGTACGTGTACGCCCGCAAGGCCTTCGGAGACTTCATCGGCTTCCAGACCGCCTGGAGCTACTGGCTCAACGCGTGGGTCGGGAACGCCGCGATCGCGATCGCGTTCGCGGGCTACCTCGCGGTCTTCTGGGGCGACGCCTCCAAGAACTGGGTCGCCGTGGTCGTCGCGATCGCGCTCATCTGGATCCTCACGCTCGTGAACATCGCCGGCGTCCGCGAGGCCGGCGTCGTCCAGGTGGTGACGACGATCCTCAAGTTCGTCCCGCTGCTCGTCGTCGGCGTCGTCGGGCTCTTCTTCATGGACGGCGGCAACTTCGAGCCCTTCACGCTCTCGAGCGGCTTCGACTGGGGCATCAGCGCCGCGGCGCTGCTCACCCTGTGGGCGTTCATCGGCCTCGAGTCGGCAACCGTCCCCGCCGAGGAGGTGAAAGATCCCGAGCGGACGATCCCGCGCGCCACCGTGATCGGGACCTCCGCCGCGTCGGTCCTCTACCTCGTGGCGACGCTCGCCCTCTTCGGGATGATCGCGAGCTCGACCCTCGCCGGGTCGACGAGCCCGTTTGCCGACGGCGCCAACGTGATCTTCGGCGGGACCTGGGGCGGGAAGGCGATCGCAGTCGTCGCGATGATCTCTATCTTCGGTGTGCTCAACGGCTGGATCCTGCTCCAGGGTCGCGTCCCGCTCGGCGCGGCGCGGGACGGCCTCTTCCCGAAGCAGTTCGCGCAGGTGCACGGCAAGCGCGGCACGCCCGTCTTCGGGCTCGTCGTCTCGTCCGCGCTCGTCACCGGGCTCCTGCTCCTCAACCTGCAGAACTCCGGATCCATCGTCGACATGTTCACCGACATCATCATCATCGCCACCCTCACGGCGCTGATTCCGTACATGTACGCGACGGCGGCGCAGCTCTACCTCTTCTTCGCCGACCGCGCGTCCTTCTCGGCGGTCCACCTCGCCCGCTACTCGGTGATCGCGCTCCTGGCGCTCGCCTACTCGTCCTGGGCGATCTGGGGAGCCGGCTACGAGTACATCGCGAAGGGGTTCATGCTCCTCATCGCCGGAATCCCCGTCTACGTCTGGCTCAAGTGGCGGCAGAGCCGCGAGCTGCCCGCGGAATCGGTCACGCTGCCTGACACGGTGCGGCCCCCCGTGACCGAGCCGACCGTGGGAGCGGCGCGTGGCCGCTAGCACCGAGCAGGCCACGCGCCTCTACGTGGGCTCGGAGGTCGGGACGCTCCGGAGGGTCATCCTCCACCGTCCCGACCTCGAGCTCCGGCGTCTCACTCCTCGCAACAAAGACGAGCTCCTCTTCGACGACGTCCTCTGGGTGAAGCGCGCGCGGCAGGAGCACGACGCCTTTGCCGACGCGCTCGCCGAGCGCGGGGTCGAGGTCCTCTACCTCGAACACCTCCTGGCGGAGACGCTCGAGGACCCCGAGGTGCGCGAGCAGGTGCTCGAGCGGACGCTGCGGGCGGCGGACGTGAAGCCGACCCTCGGCCCGGCGGCGCGAGCCTGGCTCGACGGGCTGACGGCGGCCGAGGCCGCCCACTGGCTCGTCGGCGGTGTCGCCTGGGACGAGCTCCCGTTCGAGGCGGAGTCGCTGGCCTCGGTGGTCGCCAAGGATCGCGTCGACGGCTTCGCTCTCCCGCCGCTCCCGAACCACATGTTCACCCGGGACACGTCGGCGTGGATCTACGGCGGCGTCTCGGTGAACGCGATGGCGAAGCCGGCGCGCACGCGGGAGTCGATCCATCTCGACGCCGTCTACACGCATCACCCGCTCTTCGCCGGCCGCGAGTTCGAGCTGTGGAGCGAGAGCTGGCCGCTGCCGCCGCACCTAGAGGGCGGGGACGTCCTGGTCATCGGGAACGGCGCGCTGCTCGTGGGCATGGGCGAGCGAACGACGCCGGTCGCGGTCGAGCTCCTCGCAGAGCGCCTCTTCGCCGCCGGAGCCGCGCGAGAGGTGATCGCGGTCCCGCTCCCCGAGCAACGGTCGTCCATGCACCTCGACACGGTGCTGACGATGATCGACAGCGACGCCTTCACGATCTTCCCCGAGCTGCGGGGCGCGCTCGTCCCCTACGTGCTCCGGCCCGGGCGAAGCGGGTTGAGCATCGAGCGGCGGGAGGATCTCTTCGTCGAGATCGCCCGCGCGCTCGAGCTGCCGGCCGTCCGGCTCGTCGAGACCGGGGGCGACCGCTACGAGGCCGAGCGGGAGCAATGGGACGACGGCAACAACGTCCTCGCGCTCGCCCCCGGGGTCGTCGTCGCCTACGAGCGGAACGTGGAGACGAACACCCGGCTCAGGCACGAGGGGATCGAGGTGATCACGATCGCCGGCTCCGAGCTGGGCCGGGGCCGCGGCGGCCCGCGCTGCCTGTCCTGCCCGATCGAGCGCGACGCGCTCCCGGACCGCGACTGATGCCCGGCGACGTCGAGCGAAGGCCGAGGATCGTCGTCGGCGTCGACGGCTCGCCCGGAGCCGCGACAGCGCTTCGCTGGGCGCTGGCGGAGGCTCGTCTCCGCCAGGCTGTCCTCCGCGTCGTGCACGCGTGGATGGTTCCGCTCATCGAGGCGCTGCCCGAGGCCTCCGTGCTCGGCCGTACGCCCCTCGGCACGGCTGACGAGGAGCTGTACGACCACCTGCGAGCCGACGCGATGGAGGTCCTCGACGCCTCGCTCCACCTGGCGAGGAAGGAGGAGCCGGAGCCGGAGCTGGAGATCGAGGGCGAGCTCGCCGAGGCGCGCGCCGCGTCGGCGCTGATCGACGCGGCCAAGGACGCCGACCTGCTCGTCGTCGGCTCACGTGGGCGCGGAGGCTTCAGCGGCCTCCTGCTCGGCTCGGTGAGCGCGCAGTGCGTCCACCACGCCCCGTGCCCCGTGGTCGTCGTGTCCCAGGACCGCTCGGAGGCCTCTTGATGCGGCCCGGCCGAGGTTCCGTACTTTCCCGTACCCGGATGCGGGCCGGCCCCGATGGCGAATCGGCCGAGAGCGCGGAGCCTTCCGTCCCGTGAGCATTCCCACGCAGGCACCGCTCGGCGCACCTCTCGTCGAGGCGAGGGAGGTGCGCAAGGTCTACGACACCGGCAAGGTCGAGGTGCGTGCCTTGAACGGCGTGACTCTCTCGATCGAGCACGGGGAGATGGTCGCGATCATGGGGCCGAGCGGCTGCGGCAAGACCACGCTGCTCAACTGCCTCTCGGGCCTGGACGCGATCGACGAGGGCGACGTCCTCATCGAAGGGGTCTCGCTGCGATCGATGTCCGACCGGGAGCGAACCGACTATCGCGCGCTGCACATGGGCTTCGTCTTCCAGTTCTACAACCTCATGCCCGTACTCAGCGCCGTCGAGAACGTCGAGCTTCCGCTCCTCGTCGCCCGCCTGCCTCAGGGAGAGGCGCGCGCCCGGGCGCGGGACGCGCTCGCGCTCGTGGGTCTCGAAGAGCGAGCCGACCACGTCCCCGACGAGCTCTCGGGCGGTGAACGCCAGCGCGCGACGATCGCGAGAGCGCTCGTGAACGACCCGGCGGTCGTCTGGGCAGACGAGCCGACCGGCGACCTCGACAGCGAGAACGCGCAGGAGATCGTCGACCTCATGCGCCGACTGAACCTCGAGCGCGGCCTCACCTTCCTGATCGTCACCCACGACCTCTCGGTCGGCCGGCGGGCCGACCGGATCGTCCGCATGCTCGACGGCGAGATCGTCGAGGAGCAACGACTGGAGGCGCCGCATGTACTCGCGGGTCACCCTGCTTGAGATCGACACGACACGCGTCGGCGTCGAGGACGCGCTGGAGCGGTTCACGGACGAGGTGCTCCCCGAGCTCCGCGCACAGGATGGGTACGAGGGCGTCATCGTCCTCACCACTCCTGAGGGCAGGGGGATGATCGTCACGGTCTGGGAGACGGAGGAGGCGGCTGCGGGCACCGCGGGCTTCGCCGCCGCCGCACTCGACCGCTACGTCACGTTGTTCCGCGCGCCGCCCGGCCGTGAGTACTACGAGGTCGCCCTGGCGGAGATGCTTCCGGGCGCCCTCGCCGGCTAGTGCCCCTCCAGGCAACACACGCCGCACTTCTGACGGCTGCAAAGCTGCGGCAGGCTGCGTCCTCGGTCGCCCACGTATTCACCGATACGCGGGCGACCTGCGTCCTTGCCTGCCGCGCTTTTCGCGCGCCAGAAGCGGGGCAGCATTACCCACAGGGGCACTGAACGATGCGAGAGCTCTTCGGCATCCCGGTCGACACGCTTCTCACCGTGCTCCTCGTGGCGCTCGGTCTGGCGATCGGCAGCGTCGGCGTGCTCGCGATCCGCCATCCCGTCCTCGTGAAGCTCGGCGTTCGCAACGTGGGCCGCAGGCGCGGCCGGACGGCGCTCATCGTCGTCGGGCTGATGCTGGGAACGACCATCATCGCGACCGCGCTGACCACGGGCGACACGATGAGCCACACGATTCGCGGCACGGCGGTCGCCGCGCTCGGTCAGACGGACGAGCTCGTCTCGGCGAAGGGCGCCGAGGCCGACCTCGGTACCCGCCTCGGCTCCGCGACGGGCGTCGAGTATTTCGACGAGGCGGCGGTCGAGCGGATCGAGTCGGAGCTCGCGGGCTCCGACCTCGTGGACGGAATCACCCCGGCGATCGTCGAGCAGATCGCCGTCCAGGCGCCGGTCCAGAGGCAAACCGAGCCGCGCGTGACCCTCTTCGCGGCCGATCCGGCCCGCCTGGACGGGTTCGGGACGATCGAGGGCTCCGGAGGCCCTGTGTCGCTCGCAGACCTGGGAACGAACGAGGTCTTCCTGAACGACGACGCCGCGGAGGAGCTCGGCGTCCGGGCCGGAGATCGCGTGCTCGTCTTTGGCGGCGGCCCGTCGCTCCACGCCACCGTTCGCGACGTCGTGCGCTACGAGGGGGCGGGAACAGCCGACGCGGCGCTCTTCCTGCCGCTCGCAGAGGCGCAGGCGTTCCTCGGCCTCCCGGGGAAGGTGCGGCACGTTCTCATCTCGAACCGCGGCGACAAGATCTCCGGCGCGGCGCTCACCGACGACGTCGTCGACAGGCTGGAGCCGGTCCTGGCGCCGCTCGGCCTCGACGTCGACCCCTCGAAGCGGGACGCCCTCGAGGCAGCCGACGTCGCGGGCAGCACGTTCATGGCGTTCTTCACGACGTTCGGCTCGTTCTCGATCGCCGCCGGGATCCTGCTCATCTTCCTCGTCTTCGTGATGCTGGCCGCCGAGCGGCGAGGCGAGCTCGGGATCGCGCGCGCGATCGGCACGCGGCGCGGCCATCTCGTCCAGATGTTCACGTTCGAGGGCGTGACGTACGATCTCGCGGCGGCCTTCGTGGGCGCGCTCGTCGGCGCCGGGGTCGCGTACTTCATGGTGCTCGTGATGGCACAGGCCTTCAACGCCGCAGCCGGCGAGAGCCTCCAGATCGAGTTCGCGGTGACGCTCCGCAGCCTGCTGATCGCCTATGCGCTCGGTGTCCTCCTGACCCTCGCAGTCGTTGCGTTCTCCGCCTGGCGCGTCAGCACGATGACGATCTCGACCGCGATCCGGAACCTACCCGAGCCGCCGGTGCCGCACCGGCGACGGCGGCTCGCTCTTGCGCTCGCCGGCATCGGCTTCGGCCTCCTGCTCACGGTCTCGGGGATGGCCGGGGACGCCGCGACGCCGACCATGGTCGGGGTGTCTCTCGTGGTCGTCAGCCTCGTGCCGATCCTGTGCCTCGCGGGCGTCCCGGAGCGCGCCGCCTACACGGCCTGCGGGCTCACGATCGTAGTCACGCTGCTGCTGCCGTGGCGGCTGTGGGAGACGGTCTTCGGCCGGCTGTCGATGGACTTCTCGAGCTGGATCGCCTCCGGCCTGATGATCGTCGTGGGCGCCGTCTGGACGATCGTCTTCAACGCCGACGTCCTGCTCGGCGCCGCGATGCGCGTCCTCGGGCGGATCCGCAGCCTCGCGCCGGTCCTGAGGCTCTCGATGGCCTATCCGCTCAAGAGCAGGTTCCGGACGGGCACGACGCTCGCGATGTTCACGCTGGTCGTCTTCACGCTCGTGACCGGCACGGCCGCGAACGGCTCCTTCATCCGCGCCTTCGAGAACGAAGAGACCTTCGGCGGCGGCTTCGACGTGCGGGCGAGCACGAGCGGGGTGACGCCGATCGAGGACATCGGGGCCGCAGTCGCCGAGGCGCCCGGACTCCGCGCGGACGACATCGCCGTCTCGGCGAGCCAGTCGTTCCTGCCGATCGAGGCGACGCAGAGTGGGACCGGCCGCGACCTCGAGCCGTACGTCGTCCGCGGCCTCGACCCGGCGTTCCTCGAGCACACGACGTTCGACCTCGGGAAGATCGCGCGCGGCTACGGGTCCCCTCGCGAGGTGTGGGAGGCGATCGGCTCGCAGCCGGGCTTGGCCGTCGTAGACAGCACGATCGTGCCGCGCCGCGACAACTTCAACTTCGGCGCGCCCGCGACCGATTTCCGCCTGAGCGGGTTCTATTTCGACGAGGGGCCGATGGAGCCGATTCCCGTCGAGGTCGGCGACCGGCAGAGCGGCCGACGCGTGAAGCTCACCGTGATCGGAATCCTCTCCGACAGCACGCCCTTCGAGATGGCCGGCATCTCCACCTCGCAGGAGACGCTCGAATCCGCCTTCCCCGGACGCGCCAAGCCCACGATCTTCTACTTCAGGCTCGCTCCGGAGGTCGACGCGGCGGCCGCCGCGGCGCAGATCGAGTCGGCCTTCCTCGCCTACGGGATGGAGGCGGAGTCGATCGAGAAGGTGATGCGGGATGCGACAGCAGCCTCGATCACGTTCAACCGGCTCATCCAGGGCTTCATGGGCCTCGGCCTGATCGTCGGCGTGGCAGCACTGGGCGTCATCAGCGCCCGTTCCGTCGTCGAGCGGCGCCAGCAGATCGGCGTCATGCGCGCGATCGGCTTCCGCAGACGGATGGTGCAGGCGTCGTTCCTGCTCGAGTCGTCGTTCCTCGCCCTCACGTCGATCGTCGTCGGCACCGCGCTCGGACTCCTGCTCGCGTGGAACATCATCGACGACCAGCGGCGGCAGCCGAGCTGGGAGAACCTCACGCTCGTCGTCCCCTGGGTCAACCTCGCCGTGATCTTCCTCCTGGTCTACGCCGTCGCCCTCGGCGCGACCCTCGCCCCCGCGCTCAGGGCCTCTCGGATCCGGCCGGCCGAAGCGCTTCGTTACGAGTGACCGGGTCGGCGGGCAGCTCGGAGGAGAGGACCAGCGGCAGGCTCCTGGGGACGATCGTCGTCGGCTACGACGGCTCTCCGCCCTCGCAGCGAGCCCTCGAGCTGGCCGCGGAGCTCGCCCACTCGAGCAGGGACCTCCTCGTCGTCAACGTCGTCTCCCTGAAGTTCGGCCTCCCCGACCCCTTCTGGCTGAACGAGCAGGCTCCCCTCCTGGACGAGGCCGCGAGCCTGCTGGCTGCCGGCGGCCGCGAGGGGGCGAGGACTCTCGCCGCCGTGGGCGAGGATCAGGCCGAGGGCCTGGTCCACGCGGCCAAGGACGCCGGCGCAGACCTGCTCGTCGTGGGGACGCACGGGCTCGGCACGCTCCGGCGCGTCGCCCTGGGCTCGGTGGCGCAGAACGTGCTGAACCACGCGCCCTGCAGCGTCCTCGTCGTCAGGTGAGCACGACGGGCTCGCGCGGCCGCCTCGAGGAGGCGCCGGGCCGCGCGGCCGGTCTCTCGTCTCGTGAAGCGCGACACCGCCTGGCGGAGGTCGGCCCGAACGTCCTCGCGCAGCCTTCCCGCCCCTCCCACGCGCGGCGATTCCTCGCACAGCTCGTGCACTTCTTCGCCCTCCTGCTCTGGGCGGGGGCGATCCTCGCCTGGGTCGGCGGGATGCCGGAGCTCTCGGCCGCCATTGTCGCGGTCGTCCTCGTGAACGCCGCGTTCGCCTTCGCCCAGGAGTACCGCGCCGAGCGCGCAACGGAGGCGCTGAAGCGGCTCCTCCCTGTCAGCGCCCGCATCGTCCGCGACGGCACCGTCGTCGAGATCCCGGCGGAGGAGCTCGTCCCCGGAGACCTGATGCTCCTGCGCGCCGGCGACCGTGTCTCGGCCGACGGGGACCTCCTCTCGCACCGATCGCTGCGCGTCGACACGTCGGTGCTGACCGGGGAGTCCATTCCCGTCGAGCCGGCCGACCGGGTCTTCGCGGGCACTCACGTGACAGCCGGGGTCGGCGAGGCGCTCGTCACCGGGACGGGAATGGGCACCGAGTTCGGCCGGATCGCGGCGCTGACCCAGAGAACCAGGCGCGACCGGAATCCGCTGGAGCGCCAGCTCGACCGCGTCGTCCGCTTCGTCGCCCTGCTGTCGACGGGGATCGGGCTCGCGTTCTTCCTCGTGGCCGGCTTCCTCGGGATGCCGCTCGAGGAGCGCTTCGTCTTTGCGATCGGAGTCATGGTCGCCAACGTCCCCGAGGGCCTTCTGCCCACGGTGACCCTCTCGCTCGCGCTTGCGACGCAGCGGATGGCACGCCGCAACGCGCTCGTTCGCAATCTCTCCGCGGTCGAGACGCTCGGCGAGACGACGGTGATCTGCACGGACAAGACGGGCACGCTGACCGAGAACGAGATGACCGTTCAGCGCCTCTGGACGCCCGAGCGGTCATACGAGATCGAAGGTGCCGGGTACGAGCCCCACGGCCGGTTTCGGAGTGACGGCCGGGTCGCGGATCCGCGCCCGCTCGCGGAGATCCTGCGGGCGGGCATGCTCTGCAACGACGCCAGGGTCGTCCCCGGCCCAGACGGGTGGTCAGTCCTCGGCGATCCGACCGAGGGGGCGCTGATCGTCCTGGCGACGAAGGGCGGCCTCCGGCCGGAGCAGGAAGCGGCGCACGCTCCACGCGTCTCCGAGCTCCCGTTCGACTCGACGCGCCGCCGGATGACCACGATCCACCTGGCCGACAACGGCCGGATCGCCTACGTGAAGGGCGCCGCCACCGAGATCATCTCCCGCTCGATGCTCGGGCCCGGCGAGAGGCGCCGCGCCCAGGAGGCCGCCGAGGAGATGGAGCGGGACGCGCTTCGCGTCCTCGCCCTCGCGCGCCGCCGGCTGCCGGACGAAGGCGACCCCGGCGCGGAGGACATCGAGCGAGACCTCGAGCTCCTAGGCCTGGTCGGCATGCTCGATCCGCCGCGGCCCGAGGTCCCCGAGGCGATAGCCCGCTGTCGGCGGGCCGGCATCAGGATCGTCATGGTCACAGGCGACAGCGGCCTCACCGCGGAGGCGATCGCGCTGCGTGTCGGCCTCGTCGACGACCGGGCGCACGTGATCGCCGGACGCGAGCTCGGCTCGCTCGACGACGGGGAGCTCACACGCCGCCTGCGCGAGCAGGACGTCATCTTCGCCAGGATCGACCCCGAGCAGAAGCTCCGCATCGCGAGGGTCCTCCGGGCCGCCGGCGAGGTCGTCGCGATGACCGGCGACGGCGTCAACGACGCACCGGCGCTGAAGGAGGCCGACATCGGCGTCGCGATGGGCCGCCGAGGGACCGACGTCGCGAAGGAGGCGGCGGCCATGGTCCTCCTCGACGACAACTTCGCGTCGATCGTCGCCGCCGTCGAGGAGGGGCGCGCGGTCTATGACAACGTCCGGCGCTTCACCGCCTATCACTTCTGCTCGAACGTCGGCGAGCTCGTCCCCTTCCTCGCGTGGGGCATCTCCCTCGGAGCCATCCCGCTCCCGCTCGTCGTCATGCAGGTCCTCGCCATCGACCTGGGGACGGACATGCTCCCGGCGATCGCGCTCGGGACCGAACGGGCCGAGCCGGGGACGATGGAGCGGCCCCCGCGCCCGGCGACCGAGCGGCTCCTCAGCCGGTCGGTCCTCGCCCGCGTCTACGGCTACGTCGGGCTGCTCGAAGGGGTCGCCGGAATGGCGAGCTTCCTCTTCGCCTACGCGCTCGCGGGCTGGCGCCCGTGGGAGCCGCTGGCGGAATCGGGCGGTCTCTACGTGGAGGCGACGACGATGACGTGCGCCGGCATCGTCATGGGGCAGGTGGGCGCCGGCCTGGCGATGAGGACGAACCGACAGTCGGTCTTCTCGATCGGGCTCTTCTCGAACAGGTTCCTCCTCGCCGGGATCGGGTTCGAGATCGCGCTCCTGGCGCTGCTCGCGTACACGCCCGGCCTCGGCGAGGCCTTCCACATGGCGCCACTCGGCGCGTGGAACTGGCTGCTTCTGCTCCTCTGGCCTCCGCTGATCTTCGTCGCCGAGGAGGTGCGGAAGGCGTTCGTCCGCCGTTCCGGCCCGCAAGGGCCGAAGACGCCGGTGGGCTGCGGAAAACCCGCAGTCGAATCGGCGGGCATCCCGCAGCAAGCCTCGGGGCCGGGACCGATGGCCTCGCCGTCGGCTCGCGCGATGGTACGTGTCGACAAGAGCGGAGGGAGGAGAGAATGAGCAAGCGGAGGCTCTTCGAGTGGGGCGGGATCGCCGCGGGCGTCGTGCTGATCGGCTTCGGCGCCGCGTCCCTCGCACTCAGCATCAACGGACGGGCCGAGGTCCGCGACAGCCTGGCCCGCGAGAACATCGTCGGCACGCCCGACTCGACGATCCCGGGTCAGAAGGTGGACACGGGTGACGAGGCGAAGGCGTTCGCCGCGGTGATGCGCAAGCACACGCTGGAGGCGACCGGCGGCCAGACCTACGCCGAGATGCCGCGCTTCCTCGACGAGAGCGGGCAGCCGACGGCCGACGAGGCTCTCGCGGCCACTGATCCCGAGACCGGCGAGCCGGTGGCGAACCCGGCGCGGAACATCTGGGTGACGGAGACCGCGCTGTCGACCGCGCTCAGCATGGCCTATCTCGCCGAGCAGATCGCGTTCTTCGGGATCGTCGTCGGGATCGCGCTCCTACTGACCGGGATCGGCTTCCTGGTGCTCGCGGTCGGCGGCGCTCTCCGGCACCGCGCTGAAGCCACCGCGCCGGCCGGACGACCCGCCGTCGCCACGAAGTAGAGGTCGACCTTCAGTTCGAGGGGGCCGGAGCACCTGAGCTCCGGCTCCCTCGGCGACGGATTGGGCGGGTTAGGGAAGAGCGAACCGGGGAAATCCGTCTAGCGAAGTAGAGGACCGAATGCCAGCCATCGACGCGATCAGCAACGAGCTCACGGCACTCGAGACCGAGGAGGAGCGCGTCTTCTCGTGGCGTCAAGTAAGCCTGCTCGCAGCGGGCTACGACCTCCGGCTCGCCCTCAAGCTGGCGCTGCGCGCGGACGTCGACCTCCACCTCGCGATTCGCCTTCGCCGAACCGGCTGCCCGCCAGATACCGCGGCTCGGATCCTCCTCTAGAAAGGATCCCTTCAGGGCGCTTCGTTGAGCGCTCCAGGTCGGTCTTCGAAAGCACGCGTCGTAGACTTGAGGGCGGTCGTGGTCGCTCACGTCGACGAGGTGGTGCTGACTACCTGCCCGCGGGACTGCTATGACGCGTGCGGGATCACGGTGATGAAGCGCGACGGGGCGATCCGGCACGTACGCGGCGATCCGGATCATCCGGTCAGTCGGGGCAAGCTCTGCCGGAAGTGCTCGATCGGCTACAACGGTGCCTTCCTCGACCCGCAAGCACGGCTGACGCGGCCGCTCCGCCGGACCGGGTCGAAGGGCGAGGGGCAGTTCGAGCCCGTCTCCTGGGACGAGGCGCTCGGCGAGGTTGCCGAGCGCCTCCGCCAAGTCGAGGGGTCCCCCGGCGCGCACACCGTTCTCAACGCCCACTACACCGGCACCTTCTCGCTCCTCGCCTTCTTCTTCCCCCTCCGGTTCTTCCACCGGCTGGGCGCAACCGAGGTCGATCCGGACACGATCTGCAACAAGGCCGGGCACGTCGCGCTCGAGTACGTCTACGGCACCTCGCTCGTCGGCTTCGATCCTCTGACTGCTCGCGACTCCGACTGCATTCTCGTCTGGGGCGCCAACCCGTCGGCTTCGGCGCCGCACGCTCACGACCACTGGCTGCCCGAGGCGCCCGCCCGAGTGATCGTGGTCGACCCGGTTCGGACTCCGACGGCCGAGACGGCCGACCTCCACCTCCAGCCGTTTCCCGGGAGCGACGCCGCCCTCGCCTTCGCCCTCCTGCACGTCATCGCCCGCGAGGACCTCGTTGACGAGGGCTTCGTCCGGAAGCACACGGTCGGCTGGGAGGCGCTCGAGCCGCTGCTCGCGGATTGTACGCCGGAGTGGGGCGAGGACACGACGGGCGTCCCGGCGCGCCTGATCGAGGAGGCGGCCGAGATCTACGGCGCCGGCCCCTCGCTGCTCTGGCTCGGACAGGGCCTCCAGCGCCAGCGGACCGGTGGCAACGTCATTCGCGCCTGCGCGCTCCTGCCCGCGGTCACGGGAAATCTCGGAAAGCCGGGTGCCGGCTTCCTCTACCTCAACGGGACCGAGTCGCGCCAGATCGACGAGGAGTATCTGGCCGCACCGCACCTCGGCCCCGCCGCCCCTGACCCGATCAGCCACATGGAGCTCGTGGGCCGCCTCGAGGACCCCGCCCGGTCGCAGGCGCTCTTCTGCTGGAACATCAACATCGCCGCCTCGAATCCGCAGCAGGGGCGCCTCCACGAGGCCCTTCGCCGCGACGACCTGCTCACGGTCGCGATCGATCTCTTTCCCACCGACACGACGGACTTCGCCGATTACGTGCTCCCGGCGGCGAGCTTCCTCGAGTTCGACGACCTCGTCGCGTCGTACTTCCACCTGACGCTCTCGACGCAGGTCAGGGCGGCCGAGCCCATGGGCGAGGCGCTGCCGAACATGGAGATCTTCCGCCGCCTCGCGCGGGCGATGGAGTACCGCGAGCCCGAGCTCTACGAGAGCGACGTCGAGCTGATCGAGACCGTGCTAGGGCGCTCGGGCGTCGGCGAGGACTTCGCGTCCCTCGCCGCCAAGGGCACCGTTCCGATCGCCGACGAGCCGGTACTCCAGTTCGCCGACCTCCGCTTCCCGACCCCGAGCGGTCGCGTCGAGCTCGCCTCGGCGCGCGCCGAGGCGGACGGCCTTCCCCGTGTGCCGCTCCCGCTCGCCGACCCGAGGCCCGCAAGCGGCCGCCTCCGCCTGCTCTCACCGGCCTCGCCGTGGCTCCTGAACGACAGCTTCGCGAACGACGCCAAGATCGCGAGGCGCATCGGCCCGGCGACCGTCGCCCTCCATCCCGACGACGCGGCCGAGCGGGGCCTGGCCGAGGGGGACGAGGCGGTCGTGGCCAACGAGACGGGGCGCCTGCGGCTCCTGGTCACCGTCTCGGACGCAGTCCCCCGCGGCGTGGCTTACTCGCCGAAGGGGCGCTGGCCGAAGCGGGAGCCCGCCCGCGCGAACGTGAACGCCCTCAACCCGGGCGAGAGCGCGGACATGGGCGAGAGCACCTCCGTGCACGGCGTCGAGGTGACCGTGGCACCTCGGTAGCCGTGCACGCGCTCGTCCTCCAGCACATCGCCTGTGAGCGGCCTGCCCTTCTTCGGCGCGTGCCTCGGGGTTCAGCTCCTCGCCGTGAGCCTCGGCGCCGACGTGGTTCCCGGCCCGAGGCCGGAGGTTGGCCTCCTGCCTACCCTCACCAGGCGTTCCGCTGAGGTCCGCGCGCTTACGGCGTCCAGTTCCATCTCGAGCCGTCGCGCGAGATGGCCGAGGAGTGGACGCGGGTGCCCTCCTACGCCGACGCGCTCGCGCAGGTGCTCGGACCGGGCGTCGCGACGCCGCGGGTCGCCAAGCTCGCCGACCACGCGGAGGAGCTGCGAGTCCACGGCCGGAGAATGTTCGAGCGTTGGCTCGAGCTCGTCCCTGCGGAGCCGGCAGTCCACCTCACGACCGGGAGACTCTCGCCTCCCGCGCTCGGCTAGACTCGCCAGCGATGCGCGCGAGGGCGCTTGCCCTGGGCGTCGGCCTCCTCCTCGTGCTGGGCGGTTGCGGCGGATCGGAAGACGAGGATGCCATCCCTTCGGGCGAGACCGCCGCTTCCCCGGGCGAGACGTATCGCTGGAGCTTCGACGACGTGTCCGCGGGGGGTCTGCCCTCCGACTTCACGAGCCTGCTCGGAGATTGGAGCGTGGAGGAGGAGGGCACGGCTCCCTCGAGACCGAACGTGCTGCGGCAGAAGGGCGCCTTCGCCGACCCCGAGTTCCCCCGCCTGGTCGTCGAGGGCCTCGCGTTCACCGATCTCACGGTTCGGGTTCGGTGCCGTCCCGAGGCCGGGAAGATGGACGAAGCCTGCGGTCTCATGTTCCGCGTCGAGGGCTCCGACGACTACTACGTCGCGCGCGCCAACGCGCTCGAGGGAAACGTCCGCCTCTACCGGGTCGTCGACGGGGACCGCGAGGAGTTCGGCTCGGCGGACGTGCCCGTGACGGCGGGGGAGTGGCACACGCTCGAGGCGAGCGCGGCGGGCTCGACGCTCACCGTCAGCTGGGACGGCGCCGAGGTCATCTCCGAAAGCGACGACACGTTTCCTCGAGGGGGCATCGGCCTCTGGAGCAAGGCCGACTCCGTGACGGCGTTCGACGATCTCGAGGCCGTCGCGCAGTAGGGGCCGGCATCGCGCGGCGTGGCCTCCCCTGTCCGCCGCTACCCTGGCGCCGGTGAAGCTTCCGCGGCATGTGGCCGTTATCGGCGCCGGCACGATGGGTGCCGGAATCGCGCGCGTCTTCGCGGCCGCCGGCGCGTCGGTGCGGCTCTGCGCTCGGCGCGAGGCGAGTCTCGAGGCGGCGCGCGCCCGGCTCGGCGAGGCCGCGGCGCAGGTGCGGCTGACCACCTCTGCCGACGAGGCGCTCGACGCAGCGGAGCTCGTGGTCGAGACGATCGTCGAGGAGGCCGAGCCGAAGCGCGCGCTCCTGGCGCGGGCCGAGGAGCTTGCTTCCCCTCACGCCATCCTGACGACGAACACGTCGTCGCTTCCCCTGTCCGCGCTCGCGGGAGCGCTCAGGCGGCCGGAGCGCTTCGCCGGCCTGCACTGGCTCAACCCGCCGGAGCTCGTCGAGCTCGTCGAGGTCGTGGGAGCGGAGCGCACTGCCCCCGAGACGCTCGAGGCGCTCGCAGGCTGGATGGACCGGCTCGGCAAGTCGCCCGTCGTCGTCCGTCGCGACATCCCGGGCTTCGTCGCCAACCGCCTCCAGTACGCGCTCCTGCGTGAGGCCTACGCGCTCGTCGATGCGGGCGTCTGCTCGTTCGCCGACGTCGACCGCGCCGTCACCCACGGCCTCGGCGCCCGCTGGGCGGCGATCGGGCCTTTCGAGACGATGGACCTCGCCGGGCTCGACGTCCACGCGGCGGTCGCCGCGAACCTCTGGCCCGAGCTGACAAACGAGAGCACGCCTTCGCCTTCGATCGCGCGTGCTCTCGAGACGGGCGCTCTCGGGGTGAAGAGCGGGCGCGGGCTCCTCGGCGACTACACGCCGGGCGCGGCCGCCGCCCTCGTCGGCCGACGCGATCGCGTGCTACGGGGCCTGCCGGCGCTCCGAGACGGGCCTGGCGAGGCATAGCGCGAAGTCGCCGGCGTCGTCCGTCCACCAGGCGTCGAGGCGAAGCCCGGCGGCCTCGAGCTCTCGCTCGACGCCCTCACGCCGGAACTTCGTCGAGATCTCGGTCCGGAGGGTCTCGCCCTCGGCGAACTCGACGACGAGGTCAATCGCCGGCAGCGTCACCGTCTGCGCCGCCAGGGAGCGGACGGCCATCTCCATCCGCTCGAGCTCGGGGTTCCAGGCGGCCTCGGACCGGAAGCGCTCCGGCCGGAAGTCCGCCGCGAGCTCGTGGTTGAGGATCAGGAGGAGGTTCGCGATCAGCGCGGCGGAGAGCCCCTCGGCGTCGTCGTACGCCGCGACGATCCGCTCGACCGGCTTGACGAGGTCGAGCCCGAGGAGGAGAGCTCCGTCCGTCCCTAGCGCGCCCGCAACCGCCGCGAGCAGCGCGGCTCGGTCTTGCGGGTCGAGAGCGCCGATCGTCGAGCCGAGACAGACGACGAGCGTCTCCGCGAACGGACCCGGCAGGTGCCGCTCGAAGTCGCCCACGACGCCGAGGACGTCGACATGTGGGTAGCGAGCGGCAAGACGCGGGCCAGCCTTGGCGAGCGCGCTCTCGCTCACGTCAATAGCGACGAACCGCTCGAGCTCGGGAAGCGCGTCGAGGAGGATCCTCGTCTTCACCGACGAGCCCGAGCCGAGCTCGACCACCGTGCGAGGGTGCGCCGAGGCGGCGACGTCCCCGGCGCGTGTCTCCAGGATCGCCTGCTCGGCGAGGGGGAGGTAGTAGTCGGGGAGCTCCATGATTCGCTCGTAGAGCGCCGAGCCGCCCGCGTCCCAGAGCCAACGTGAGCGCATCCGCTTCGGCGTCGCCGTCAGCCCGTCGCGCGCCTCACGGCGGAGCTGCTCTGCAAGGTCGTCAGGGCCGAGCAAGCGCTCGAGGCGGAAGCTCAAGCGCGGCCTCGGGGGCGCCTTGCAGGGATGGTCAGCTCGTGTTCCGCCGCCTCCGCAAGAGCCTCCGGATAGCCGGCGTCCGCATAGCGCGCGACGCCGAGCGCGGGGTCGCTCCAGAAGACGCGGCGGATCTTCCGCTCGGCGAGCTCGCTCCCGTCGGCGACGACGACCATGCCCGAGTGGACCGAGCGGCCGACGCCGACGCCCCCGCCGTTCCCGATCGCCACCCAGCTCGCGCCCTGCGCAGCGTTGAGGAGCGCCGAAAGAACGGGCCAGTCCGCAATCGCGTCGCTGCCGTCGCGCATCCCCTCGGTCTCCCGCGTCGGCGAGGCGACCGACGCCGGGTCCATGTGGTCTCGCCCGAGCGCGAGCGGCCCGCACACGCCGGAGCGGACGAGGCCGTTCAGCGCCAGGGCCACCCGGTCGCGCTCGCCGAGCCCGAGCCAGCAGATGCGGGCGGGCAGCCCTTGGAGGGGGACGCGGTCACGTGCGAGCTCGATCCAGGCACCCAGCGAGTCGGTGCCCACGGCCTCCACGACGACGTCCTCGCTGCGGCGCAGGTCGGTGGGATCGCCGGTGAGGCAGATCCAGCGGAAGGGGCCGACACCGCGCGCGAAGATCGGCCGGACGTAGGCGGAGACGAACCCGGGGATCGCGAGGGCATCCGGGACTCCGTGGGCGGCGGCCTGGGAGCGGATGCCGTTTCCGTACTCGAAGACGACCGCGCCCCGCTCGCGGTAGCCGAGGATCGCCTCGACGTGGGTCGCGAGCGAGTCGAAGACGGCGCTCGCGAAGAGCGGGTCGTCCGGGTCGGCGTCGGCGGCCTGCGCGGCCGTGAAGCCGCGCGGGACGTACCCGCGCAAGGGGTCATGGGCGGCCGTCTGGTCGGTGACGACGTCGAACTCGACCCGGTCCGCGAGCAGGCGCGGAACCACGTCGGCCGCGTTCCCGACGAGGGCGACCGTCCCGGGGCCGCCCGGATCGAGGTGCACGGCGAGCGCCTCGTCGTAGCCGGCGACGAGGTCGACCCAGCCGTCGCGGAGACGGCGCTCAGCCCGCGCTGGGTCAACCTCGACGACGAGGGCCCGGCCGCCGTTCCGCGTTACGGCGAAGCCCTGGGCACCTCCCATCCCGCCGAGGCCGGCGGTAAGGACCCGCCTGCCTGCGAGCGTGCCGCCGAACTGAGACTCGGCGACAGCGCGGAACGTCTCGTACGTGAAGCCGAGGATCCCCTGCGTGCCGATGTAGAACCAGCCGGCCGCGGTCATCTGCCCGAACATGGTCAGGCCGGCGTCCTCGAGCCGGCGGAACGAGTCCTCGTCCGACCAGGCGGGCACAACCATCGCCGTCGAGATGAGGACGCGGGGCGCGTCGACGTGCGTCGGGAGGACGGCGACCGCCTTGCCGGACTGGACCAGGAGCGTCTCGTCCGGGCCGAGCCGCTCGAGCGAGTCGACGATCTCGGCGAGAGCCTCCCGGCTCCGAGCCGCGCGACCGCGGCCACCGTAGACGACAAGCGCCCGTGCGTCCTCGGCGACTTCCGGATCCAGATTGTTTAGGAGGCAGCGCAGCGCGCCTTCCTGCTCCCAGCCGCGGCAGCGGAGCTCGCGCCCGCGGGGAGCGCCCCGGAGAGGCGTGTAGAGCACGCGCGGATCGTATCCGCGTGTCCCGCGGCTCAGGGTGTCAGCGGATGCCGAAGCGGGCTACTCGGACTCGGACGCCTTCGCGGCCTTGTCCTTCGTGTGCCCGTTGGCTTGGGCGTGCGGCGGCGGCCCGCCCTCCCCCGCGGAGTCCGGCAGCCCGCCGGCGGGCGTCCCGCGGCCGTTCGAGCTCCTCGGGGCCGAGTCGTCTCTCTTCGCGTGGCCGAGGGCTTTGCCGTTCCCGTTGCCGTTCGAGCTCTTGACCTTGGCCTTCGCCGCAGCCGCCGTCGCCTGCCCGAAGGCGCGACCGCGCCGTTCCGTCTGCGCGGACGGCTCGTCGGAGCCGGCGGCGCGGCTCTCCGCCCTGTCGGCCGGAACCCAGACCGGCGCGCCAAGCGCGGGGCGCGGCGCGGCGCGGCGCGGCTGCTCTCCGGCCGGAGCCGTCACAGGCTCGGGCCGGTCGCGCCGGACGCCGGCCGGGTCGGTGGCGACGACCGTCGTCGTCGTCGCGACCGCGACCGCGAGCGCCGCGACCGTCTTGACGCCAACGCTCCCGGCGAAGAAGCCCTTGATCGCCGCGAGGAGCCCGCCGAGGTCGAGCGCGTGCAGGGACCTGAGCCGGACACGCTTCCCCGGGTTCTCGAGCGCGGACGCCAGCGAGCGCCGCGCCCTGAAGATGAGGGTCTCGACGGCAGCCTGCGTGAGCCCGAGGTGGTGCGCGACCTCGTTGTAGGAGAGGCCCTGCCACTCCCGCAGGAGAATCGCTCGCCGCTGCTGCTCCGGCAGGCTGCCGAGCGCGTCAACAAGGCCGATCAGGTCGTCCACCGAGCGGTCGGGCGCCGCGACAGTCTCCTCGAGGAGCGTCACGTCGTGGACGCGCTCGAGCCGGGCGCGGCGACCCGAGGAGCGGAGGCGGGTGAGGCAGACGTTTTGGGCGATCCGCAGAAGCCAGGCCGAGTCCACCTTCGGCCGAACGCCCTGGTTGAGGCTGCGGCAGGCGTTCAGGTAGGTGGCCTGGAGCGCGTCCTCGGCGTCCTCGGGCGAGCGCAGGAGGCGCAGGCAGTAGCCGTAGATCCACCCAGAGTGCTCCTGGAAGAGACGCTCCGCCGTCTCCGACACGGCCGGCGCCAAGACGGCTCCACTCGCTTCGTGAGCGACGGCCATACCGGCATTGTGGCGGACCTCAGGCAAGGGTCAAGTCTCAGGGCTCCCCCGATGTGTTGATTTTTCGTAAGAGGCCGCATGTTTCCGGCGGGCGGGGCGTCTGTGCTCGTGACGACCACTCTCCGGACGACCGACACGGGAGGCCAGGCCCGCATGAAGTTCGCACTCAAGGCACTGCTCGCCACGGCGCTCGCCGCCGCCCTCCTCGTCCCCGCCGCCGGCGCGAAGAACGGGAACGGCAATGGGAACGGCAATGGGAACGGCAACGGGAACGGCAACGGCCAGCCGGCCTGGGCGGGCGTCGGGAACGGCGGGTCGAACGGCAAAGGCAAGCCCGCCTGGGCCGGACAGGGCCAGGCGAAGAAGGCAGAGAAGGCCCAGCGGAAGCTGGAGCGCCGCGCTGCGCGCGCGGCAGCCCGAGCGGGTGACGAGGACGCCCCGAAGCACATGAACCCCGCGTGGGTCTGCAAGTTCGAGCGCGAGAAGATGGGCCTCGTGGCCTTCGCCGACGAGTACGGCACCAACGAGAACAAGGCCAACGCCTTCGGGAAGTGCGTCTCGCGGGAGGCGCACGAGCGAGACGGCGTCACCGTCGACGAGGAGGAGACGCCCGAGGCCGTCGAGGACTCCGACGACGGCGACTCCGAAGACGTCGAGGCGCTGGCCGCCCTCCAGGCCCTCTTCAAGTCATTGAAGCAGTTCCTCTAGTCCTCTAGCCCGGGAACCTGCGGCAAGTCCGAGAGGGGCGCGTGCGCCCCTCTCGGCATTTCTCCGGGCGTCGGCGTGTGTGATCGGGCGGCCGCTGCCGGCCATTATCCAGATGGTGGAGGCAAGGATCTCGATCGCGCTCCCGCTTTCGACGTCCCGCGAGGACGAGGACGACGTTCGGCGTTTCGAAACGATGTACCGCGAGCACTTCGCCTCGCTCCACGCCTACGCGCACCGACGGCTGCCGGCAAGAGCGGACGACGTCGTCGCCGAGACCTTCCTCGTGGCGTGGCGCCGTCTCGATGATGTCCCGGCAGACGCGCTGCCCTGGCTCTATGGAACAGCGCGCCGCGTGGTCTCCGGCCTCCGGCGCAGCTCACGGCGCCAGGATGCTCTGGCTGAGCGACTCGCCGGTCATCGTGAACCGGACGCTTCGGGGCCGAGCGAGGGCGACACGGAGCTCGTTTCGGCACTCGCCCGGCTCTCTGAGATGGACCGCGAGCTTCTCCTCCTCGTCTACTGGGAGGACCTGGAGCCCCGCCGGGCGGCGAAGGCGCTCGCCTGCTCGCGCACAACCATCGCGACGCGACTCTGGCGCGCGCACGGTCGGTTGCGGAACGAGCTCGAGCGGACGAGAGGTGACATCTGATGACGACAGAGCTGGCCAACCGCCTGCGTGGCGCCAATCCCGCCCCGACAGCCGAGGCGGTTGCCCCCGACGAGACCCTCCTCGTTCAGATCGTCGCCACCGGGCGAGAAGCCTCCGGGCGTCCGACGAGGCGGCACAGCAGGCGAGGCGTCACCTTGCTCGCCGCGGCCGCGATCGTGATCGGCGGCCTCGCAGCGGCGACCTCGAGGTTCGCGCCCGAGTACTTTGGCTCTGACGATCGAGAGCCAACTCCGGCCGCCGTCCTTGCGCAGCTTCGCAGCTTCGCCAGGGAGGAGCCGGTATCACCGGGCGGGCTCGGCGAGGTCGATGGGGAAGGACTCGTCCGCCTGGCCGCCTTTGAGACGCAGAGCGGGCACGCGACAATCTACGCGGCGCCCTTACGAGCCGGCGCCGGCTTTTGCTACGTGCACGCCATCGACGAGGAGATCGGCGGAGGGGGATGCGAAGACCCGGTCTGGAAGGCCGTTCCATACATCGGTCAGTGGTCGTCCGACTGGGGCGACGTCCGTGTCCTTCTGGGACGACTCGAGGCACCGGCTGCGCGCATCGAGCTTCGCCTCGAGGACGGTGCCGTCAGAGCCGCCTCGATCCGCGCGCCCTGGTGGGTCTACGTCGTGGGCGGCGACGAGACCGAGCCCGGTCATCGGCCGGTCGAGCTCACTGCGCTCGATCCTGGCGGAGCGGTCCTGGCCAGGCAAGAGGTCGATCCCTACTACTTCACCTCGCGACGTGCTGTCGAGGCGCTCTTGCCGGAGAGCGACGGCTCTCCTGGTCAGAACGCCATCCGGGCCATGCTCGAAGGGCTGGGAGGAGATGTCGAGCCGGTCCTGCCGGTCGAGATCGACCGCACGCGATTGTTGCGCCGGATCGAGACGCACGAAGGCACGCTCGACATCTACACGGCTCCGTGGCAGGGCGGCGTGTGCTTCGCCTTCGTGCACTCACGCCTGGCGGTCGAAGGGACTACCGGGTGCCCCTACGAGGACGAGTCCCTTCCGAATCGACCGGCCAACTTCGAGGTCGATCGGAGCTCGATCTTCTCGGTTGCGCCCTCCATCTTCACCGTGAGCGGCACGCCTCCTGTTGGTGCCGCTCGCGTGGATGTTCGCTTCGAGGACGGGACGAGCGCCCGGGCGGACATCTTCGTCGAGTCGTTCTTCGCCGCGTGGTTCGGACCCGAGCGCCTCGCGGCAGGCCATCGACCCACGGAGCTCGTCGCCGTCGACGCGGACGGGGACCCGATCTTCACGCTTCGGCTAGATCCGGAGCGGTTCGTGCCGCAGTGACGATCTCGCACACGTCGTCGAGACGCGCTTATGCTTGCAGCCGTGACGGCGTCGGAGGTAGCGCCCAGGAGCTTTGTTCGCCCGGACGGGAAGGAGAAGGTGACCGGTGCCGGCCGCTACACGGCCGACCTCAACCTGACCGGCCAGCTCCACGCGAAGTTCCGCTACGCCGACCACACGCACGCGCGCATCGTTCGGATCGACCCGAGCCGCGCTCGAGCCATCCCCGGCGTCCTCGCAGTCCTCACGCACGAGGACGTCCCCGATGTGCTCTACGGACAGCTCGTCCAGGATCGCCGGCTCTTCGCCAAGGAGAGGGTGCGGTTCGAGGCCGAGATCGTCGCCGCCGTCGCGGCGCTTACTCCCGAGATCGCCCGGCAGGCGGCGGAGGCGATCGAGGTCGAGTACGAGCCGCTCTCGGCCGTCACCGACGTCGAAGCCGCGCTCGCGGAGGACGCGCCGCTGATCCACGAGGACTGGGAGTCCTACGGAGGCGACGCGGAGCTGGGGAGGAACGGCAACGTGCTCGGCTACTCGACCATCGTCAAGGGCGACGCCGACGCCGCGCTGGCCGAGGCGGACGTCGTCGTCGAGGGCCGCTACGTCACCGATGCCGCGCAGGGGGTCCCGATCGAGCCACGCGCGGTCCTCGCCCAGTGGCAGGGTGACCGCGTGACCGTGTGGTCTTCGACCCAGGTGCCGTTCGGGGCGAGGAGCGGCGTCGCCGAGGTCCTCCAGATCCCGGAGGCGCACGTGCGCGTCGTCGTCCCCCTGCTCGGCGGCGGCTTCGGCTCGAAGTGCGACTTCCACTTCGAGGGGCACGTGGCCGCGCTCGCGCGAGCCGCCGGGCGACCGGTGAAGCTCGTCTTCTCGCGGCAGGAGGAGTTCGTCGCGCCCGCCCAGCGGCGCGAGGGGATGGTGATCGAGCTCGAGACCGGCGCGTGTCGAGACGGCACGATCGTCGCCCGTCGCGGGCGCCTCGTGCTCGACGGCGGCGCCTACTGCGGCGAGGGCGGCTTCTTCGCGCAGCTGGCTGCGATGCACGCCTGCGGGCCCTACGTGATCGAGAACGTCAACGTCGAGTCGACGCTCGTCTACACGAACAACCAGCCGTCCGGGTCGATCCGGGCGCCGACGGCGCCGCAGGTCTGCTGGGCCGTCGAGCAGCACATGGACGAGCTCGCCGGGGCGCTCGAGCTCGATCCGGTTGAGCTGCGCCGGCGCACGCTCATCGAGGAGGGCACGGAGGGTCCGACGCGGCAGGTCTTCGGACCGCTCGGAATCAAGCAGACGCTCGAGCGCGCCCTGGAGCTGATCGCCCCCGACGGCGAGCTCGAAGAGGACGAGGCAATCGGCGTCGCCTGCGGCTGGTGGCCGTCGTTCGGGAACCCTTCGGGCGCCTACGTGAAGCTGAACGCCGACGGCTCGGGGACGATCGTCACCGGGGCGCAGGAAAACGGGAGCGGTGCCGTCATGGCGCTGCCGCTCCTCGTCGCGGAGGTCCTCGGCATGGAGCCGTCGGCCTTCTCGATCCTCTACCAGGACACCGATGCCGCCCCCTACGACGCCGGCTCGTCGGGCTCGCAGACGACGATGAACAACGGGCGTGCTGTGGTCGAGGCGGCCCGGGAGGTGAAGGACCGGCTGCTCGAGCTGGCTGCGGAGGAGCTCGAGGTGGCGCCCGAGGATCTCGAGCTCGTCGAGGGGCAGGCGAGAGTGCGCGGGTCGCCGAGCAAGGCGGTCTCCATCGCCGAGCTCGCCGGCTCCGGCGCCGCGATCCTCGGCAAGGGCTCCGGCCCCGTCCCCGAGAACCCGCCCTGCGACACGGAAGGCTGCCTCGGTCGGCTCGGGTTCGAGTCGTTCCTCGAGCCACAGGTCTTTACGCACGCTGCCCGGGTCAAGGTCGATCGGGAGACGGGAGTCGTCCGCGTGCTCCACGTGGCGGCGGCGCACGACTCCGGCGTCGTCCTCAATCCGATCGGCGCGGACGGGCAGGTGTACGGCGGGGTGGTCATGGGAATCGGGCAGGCTCTCTCCGAGGGGACCCAGCTCGACGCCGACGGCCGCCAGCGAAATCCGCATCTTCTCGACTACAAGCTCGTCACCGCGTCCGACACCCCGCGGATCGACGTGGCCTGGATCGAGACACCCGCCGTAAACGGCGGCCCGAACGGGTCGAAGGGCGTCGGCGAGCCGCCGACCGTCCCGACGCCGGGTGCCGTGGCGAACGCGATCGCGCGCGTGCTCGGCACGCACGTCCACCGGCTGCCCATGACGCCCGAGCGGGTCTGGCTCGCGGCGACCGGCCACCGGCGATGACGACGGCGTTCGTCTCTGCGGCGAGCGTCAAGGACGCTCTGGCGGCAATGGCCGACGGCGCGCGCCCGATCGCAGGGGGAACCGACCTCGTCGTCGGCGCGCGGCAGGCAAAGGCTCCTCTGCCTGCGAGCCTGGTCGCCATCGACCGCGTCGGCGAGCTCCGCGGGATGGCCGTGGAGAACGGCGCCCTCAGGCTGGGCGCGCTGACCACGCACGAGCAGATAGCGGCCGACCTGTTCGTCTGCGAGCGACTCACTGCGCTCGCGGACGCGGCCTTGATCGTCGGCTCGCACGCCACGCGGGCGCAGGGGACGGTCGGGGGCAACCTCATGAACGCCTCCCCCGCCATGGAGGCCGGCGGGCCGCTGATCGCGTTCGGCGCGACCGTCACGCTGCGGTCGATGGGTGGCGAGCGACGCCTTCCCGTGGCCGACCTCCTCACGGGGCCGGGAGAGACGGCGGCGGAATCGGGTGAGCTGCTCACCGAGGTGAACGTCCCCGTGCCTCCGGAGGGGACAGGCAGCTGCTACGCGCGACTCGAGTACCGACGACAGATGGAGATCGCGATCGTCGGGGCGACGGCAGTGGTGACGCTCGGCGACCGCCGCGTCGCCGCGGCGAAGGTCGCCATCACCGCGCTCGCGCCGACGGTTCGCCTCGTGCCCGAGGCGGAGGACGCCCTGGCCGGCACCGACGGAGGCCGCGCCGCCGCGGACGCCGCCGCCGAGGCTGCCGCGGCGGCGTCCCAGCCGATCTCGGACGTGCGGGGCTCGGCCGACTACCGCCGCTCGATGGCCGCAGTCGTCACTCGCCGGGCGGTCGAGGCGGCGGTCGCGCGCGCCCGCGGGGAGCAGGTTCCGATTCCAGCGAGCCGCTTCCTCTTTGGAGCGACCGGACGGCCGTCGTGAGGTTCCCGGCGACGATCACGGTCAACGGCGTCGCCTTCCCGATCGAGGTGGAGCCTGGGACGACCTTGCTCTACGCCGTTCGCGACGAGATCGGTCTCACCGGCGCGAAGGAGGGGTGCGACGACTCCGAGTGCGGCGCGTGCATGATGCTCCTCGACGGGCAGCCGGTGAACGCGTGCTCCTACCTCGCCCTCCAGGCGGACGGTCGCGAGGTGACGACGGTGGAGGGCCTTGCCGCCCCGGACGGCCTCAGCCCCCTCCAGCACGCGTTCCTCGAGTACGGGGGCGTTCAATGCGGCTTCTGCACCCCCGGAATGCTGATCTCCGCGACCGCGCTCCTGGAGACGAACCCGAGCCCGACCGAGGACGAGGTCAGAATTGCCCTCTCCGGGAACCTCTGCCGTTGCACCGGCTACGACGGCCTCGTGAAGGCAGTCCTAACTGTCGCCGCCGGCGCTGGTTCCTGACAAGAGGCTGGCCCCACAGTCGAATCCGTTCGCCGTAGAAGCTCTTCGCCTCGCGCGCCAGAGCGCGTCGGTGGATCGCGGGCTTTAGGCCGAATTCTGAGGGTAGGGCCAGTGACGACCACCCTACCTCATCGGGAGCGCCGGCGCGCGGTCTCGCCGAATCGAGGGACGCGGCTCCGCTCCCGATTAGTCCGTCTTCGGGCTGACGAGGACTATCTGCTCGTAGCGCACGAAGAGCTCTCTGCCGGCCTTCTGGAGGGGAACCCACTCCGCCCCGTATCGACCCTCACGCCCGAGGAAGAGCTCGAGCTCCTCTTGCACGGAGTGACCCTCTTCGATGGGAATCGAGTAGTTCTGTCCGCTCGTCAGCGTGACTTCGAGATACACGGCCGGACACTAACGGTTTCGGGCTCGACCCTTGGCGCCCAGGCTACCCGCCGCTGTACCCAGCAGTGGTCCTACGGCTTGACCTTCCTGTCGCCGGCTAGTCCTCCACCTCACGTACCTCGAGGTAGGTGAAGTCGCCGTCGCGCACCGTGAGCCTGGTCGCTCGCCGGAGGTCGACGTCGCCGTTGGAGTCGAAGCTCCAGCGCCCCAGCAGGCCGTCGAAGTCGCGAGTGGCGAGGACCGCGCGTGTGATGGCGGCGCGGTCCTTGGTGCCGACCCGCTCGAGAGCCGCGAGTACTGCGCCGACGGCATCGTACGCGGAAGCGGCGTAGCATTCTGGCTCGCGCTTGAACGTGCTCGAATAGGGTGTCGGCCCCCATCATGGTTGCCGTGGGCAGCGCCGTTCGGATGTCACGCCAAAGCGGTCCGGCGCCGTTCTGGATGATTCCTCCGTAGAAGACCAGATCCGGCGCATGCTGGGCGACCCTCGCGGCAAGGCGCGGTAGTCCGCTTGCTTGGGGACGATCGCCACCGGCGGCTCGACGAGCTCGAGGCCTAGCGCGATGCAGCTTCGTCCAAACGGCTCGGCCACGCCGCGCCCGCACGGCTCGGTGTCGTGGAGGACGGCGACTCGCTTCGCACCGAGCTCGAGAGCCCATTGCGCCGCGAAGTGGCCCTGCCGATCGTCACTCATCGCGGTGCGGACATAGCTGCGCACGCCGGACGGGTAGTAGATCTCGGGCTCTCCCGGCTCGAAGGGTCGCGTGAGACCCGGGTAGGTATTGCAGGGCGAGATCTGGAGCAGCGGTCCTGCCTGGTTCGTGATCGGGAGCGAGTACGGCGCAGCGTCGGCGTCGAGCGTGGCGATGTAGGCCACGACGTCGGCATCGGCGGCCGCATAGCGCGCGTTGGCCCTCTCGCGCTCGGCGTCCCACGACCCTCGCTCCTCGCTGCCGCCATCGAGATCCTCGTAGACGATGGGCGCGCCGCCGACGCGATAGCCCGCGTCCTCGAGGCGGAGCCGTATGGCGTTGACAATCGAGTCGCTCTGCCCGCGCGACGAGCCGCTGCGAGTCAGGCTCGAAACGAGCTTAATTTGGCCGCCCAGCCGACCTCCACTCATGTCGTTTCCTCCGCCGCCGATGAGGCATTTTCGCCCTTCCCCGGGCACGTTCTCGCTGGAAATCAAACGGTTTCGGAACGGCGTTGGCTGGCGTTCGCGTCTAGGCACCGCATGGACCACGGCAACTCGGGCTGGCCGCTACGGCACGCCCGCGACCGTCTCGCAATTCGTGGCGCTGTCCGCTCCTGCTTCGCCCTCGCAGTCGTCGGTATTGGCTCCACCGTCGAGGGCGTCATTGCGCGGGCCAGCCTTGAGCGTGTCATCCCCGGCGTCGCCGTCGAGGTCGTCGTTACCACCCGCCGTTCCGAGGGTCGTGACGCCGTCGGCCGAGTTGTCGCCGAGGAGCGTGTCGTTGCCGCCGCGCCCTCTGAGCGCGTCGTTGCCGGCGCCCGTGGCCGTCGCACCGATCCCCGGAGAGCTATCGCCGGCGAGAACCTCGTCCGCGCTCCCTCCGATCAGCACGTCGTTGCCCGCCCCGACTGTGTTCCCAGCCGGGCTGTTGTTATCCCCGACCGCGAAGAAGCCGCCGTCGGCGCCCAAGTCGAGGACGTCGTTGCCGCCGTTGCCGCGCACGGTGCAGGTCTCCGAGAAGAAGCAGCCGTTGCTGTCACCGATGAGGACGTCGAGGCCGGGACCGCCGTCGAGCACGTCGTTGCCGGCACCCATGGCGCTGTCGGCTGCGCGCGAGTCGCCGGTCATGCTGTCGTCGCCCGCTCCCGCGAACATGACGTCGTTGCCGCCGCCGGACGCGCTCCCGCCTTCGGAGTTGCTGTCGCCCCTCATGCTGTCGTCGCCGTCCCCCCCGAACATCAGGTCGTTCCCGCCGCCGGAGGCGCTCGCGTCCTCGGAATGGCTGTCGCCCGCCATACGGTCGTCCCCGTCCCCGCCGTCGAGCTCGTCGTTCCCGCGTCCGCCCTCGACCAGGTCGTCTCCCGCGAGACTGCAGATCAGGTCGTTCCCGCCCTTGCCGTCGATCGTATCGGCCGAATCCGAGGCGACGATCACGTCGTTCCCCGACGTCCCCTCGATCGTTCCCGAGCCCGTGATCGTTGCTCGGGCGCCGAAGCACGTCGCCGTCCCCTCCGCGTTGGACTCCGCAGCTACTACGCCGGTCGCGAGTGCGGCGACCACGACCACCGCTGCGAGCCGAAGGCGCCGACCGCACCGGGAAGCGATCAGTGCCACAGGCGCGTCGGCACCCCTGGTTCGGCTTCCGGCGACCCACCGAACCCCC